>WBZM01001681.1_pt1 | contig 20967 bp, 20 predicted proteins | sample 5204271 | NCBI WGS metagenome assembly WBZM01 (sample SAMN12344346, study PRJNA552823) | activated sludge metagenome | biome: Activated sludge suspended growth; feature: Nitrification reactor; material: Wastewater; isolation source: activated sludge from nitrification reactor of wastewater...
GAGCCACGGCAGCAACGAGTGATTCTGGAACACGACCGCGCGATCCGGGCCGGGCTCGTCCACCTGGCGGCCTTCGAGAATGATGCCGCCATTCGTCGCATTCGTCAGCCCGGCGACGATGTTGAGATCGCAGCATTGGTGCATAACATGGCCTGGATCAGGCTGTACAATTATAGAAATTCGATTCTGCGTGGGCGACCCGCGCTTCCATCGGAAACCGAGATACTTAGGGTGAGTTCTGAAGCTGTTCAGAGCTACGAGGAATTAGTTGGACTGGCTAGCTTCCCCGCATTAACTCCATTGTTGCAAGCCCAAAACTATATAGTCCAGAACCACTTCGCAATCGCTCTTGACATACTCGATCAGCATGCTCGAGAGGTTCGAAATCAAGGGCTGTCACGACTTGCTCCCAGCTTCAATGCTGATCGTGCATTCTGTTTGGCAAGTATGGGAAGATTCGCAGAGGCAAGTACAATAATTGATTCAGTTATTGGTAGTATTGCCCCGAATATTCATTCTGACGATCTGGCTGTCTTGTTTTGCCGCTTGCGAGATTGCTTTATGTTGGAGGGTAAGATCGAGCTCGCGGAAGAATATTCTGCCAAAGCTTCCAAGAGTTGGGGCGAGTTCGACATGCTGGTAGAGAGACTGCTCGCCGGCATTGCTACGCTGACTCTGCGCGGGCTGCCAAACGGTGATTCTGACCACCGGCCGTAGAGATCTTTACTGCTCCAATCTGATTGCCAATGCGGGCGCTTTCAATCGATCCAGAGTCGTTCTTTAGACCGAAAAGCACCCCCGCCCTAAACGCATCCCCACACCCCGTCGGGTCCACCACCGCCTCGGCCTTCACGCCCGGCACGTGCGTCTTCTTGCCCTGTTCCCACACGTCGCAGCCGTCGGCGCCCAGCGTCACGATCACGCCCTTGAGGTGCGAGTTCGAGAGTGATTCCAGCGTGAGCCCGGTGCGGTCGCACAGCATCTTGGCCTCGTAGTCGTTCACCGCCACCCAGGTGGCCTTGGCGATGAAGTCCTTCAGCTCGTCGCCGCTGAACATCGGCAGGCCCTGGCCGGGGTCGAAGATGAAGGGGATGCGCGCATCGGCCAGCTGCTGCGCGTGCTGCAGCATCGCGTCGCGGCCGTCGGGGGCGATGATGGCCAGCTCGATGTCCTTGCGGTTCGGCACCGCCGTCTGGTGCGCGTGCTGCATCGCGCCGGGGTGGAAGGCGGTGATCTGGTTGTTGTCGGTGTCGGTGATGATGATCGCCTGCGCCGTATAGCTCTCCTCGATCACGCGCACGTAGTCGGTGCTCGCGCCCCAGGAGCGGATGCGGTCGAGGTAGCTGTGCCCGTCGTTGCCGAGCGTGGCCATCACCAGCGGCTCGCCGCCGAGCTGGGCCAGCGAGTAGGCGATGTTGCCGGCACAGCCGCCGAACTCACGGCGCAGCGTCGGCACGAGGAACGACACGTTCAGGATGTGCACCTGCTCGGGCAGGATCTGGTCGGCAAAGCGGCCCGGAAAGGTCGTGATGGTGTCGAAGGCGAGCGAGCCGCAGATCAGGATCGACATGGAAACTCCGTCGTGAGCTAGGTTTGAAAGCGGGTGAAGCGGGCCCCCGGCGCGCGGCGCTCAGGGGTAGAAGATTTCCACGGTGTAGCCGGTCACGCGCAGCGTGCCGGTGGAGAGCGTGGCCTGCAGCGTGCTCTCGCCGCCAGGCGCCATCTCGCGCGTCTTGGCATTGAGCTGCTGGGGGCTCAGCGCCTTGCGGGCCACGAGCTCGCCGTTGGCATCGGTCAGCGAGAGTTCGACCCATGGCAGCGCGGCGATGGTCACGGCCTTGTTGCGCAGCACCACGTTGAGCCGGAAGGCGTCGCCCGAGGCGGCCTTGGCCAGCGCCGTGCTCTCGAGCACGATGTCTTCCAGACGCCGCGGCGGCTCGATCGTGCAGCCCACCCAGCCGCACCAGGCGGCCAGCGCCGGCGCGGCGCCCGGCAGCCGGGCCGAGAGCGAATCGCGGTTGAAGTGCGCCCACTGCAGCAGCAGCGCGCCAGCGAGCACGGTCGCCAGGGCGAACAGCCCCTTGCGCGCGCCCGACGACTGCCAGCGCTCGGCGCGCTCGGCCTCGCGGATGAAGGCGGGCGCGTCGTCCGGCTCGGCGGCTGGCTCGCTGGCCACCACGGTGGTGGTGGGCGTGCCTTCGGAAAGGTCGAGTGCGTCCAGCGGCACGTCGGTGTCGAAGCGGGCGTCGGCGAAGTCCGGCCCCTTCTTGTTGCGGTCGCTGTTGCCCAGGCCGGTCAGGCCGCCGAAGCCGGTGCGGCGCGCGGAGGCGCCGAACAACTGCTCGTCGATCTTCTCGACGAGGTCGGGGTCGTCTTCCGGCTCGTGATCGTGCCCGTGCTCGGGCGCCTCGGCGGGCGTGAACTGCTTGGACTCCGACCACTCGGGCGGCGAATCGCGCTCCAGGTCGAACAGGCCTTCGAGCGCGTTGAACACCTCGTTGCAGCGCCCGCAGCGCACCCAGCCCTCGGAGACCTTGAGCTGGTCCTGCACCACGCGGAACACGGTTCCGCAGGAGGTGCATCGGGTGGCCAGGCTCATGCCGGGATCATGCCATCACGCCCGTCATCAGCACCCAACCTTCGTCACGGTCGGCCACACCCAGTGCGAGCCAGGGGGCGTAGGCTGCCTTCAGTTCGTCGGTCTGGCGCTCGAGGATGCCGGCCAGCACGAGGTGGCCGCCCGGCGCGAGGTGGGAGCACAGCAGCGGCGCGAGCAGCTTCAGCGGCGTCGCCAGGATGTTTGCGTAGACAAGCGGGTACTGCCCGTCCGCAAGCTCGGGCAGCCCGGCGTTGAGCGACACGCCGTTGGCGGCAGCGTTGGCCCGCGTCGATTCAACCGCGGCAGGGTCGATGTCGACGGCGTCGATCGTGCCGGCCCCGTGCAGCGCGGCCCCGATCGCGAGGATGCCCGAGCCGCAGCCGTAGTCGAGCACTCGCGTCCAGCGGGCGGCCTGGGCGGGTGCCTGGCGGGCCGTCCAGCGCAGGCACATGCGCGTGGTCGGGTGGGTGCCGGTGCCGAAGGCGAGACCGGGGTCGAGCCGGATCACGTGCCGCGCGCCAGCCGGCACCTCGTGCCAGCTCGGCACGATCCAGAAGCCCGGCGAGATCTCCACCGGCGCGAACTGCGACTGCGTCAGCCGCACCCAGTCCTGCTCGGCCACCGGGCGCATCGCGACCAGCGCCACGTCCTTCGCCCAGTCCTGCGCGAGCAGCAGCGTGCTGGCTTCGGTGGCCGCCTCGTCGTTCTCGAACAGCGCGACGATGCGCGAGCGCCGCCAGCCGCCGGCCGGCGCGGGCATGCCCGGCTCGCCGAACAGCGCCTGTTCGTCGTCGGTGTCGGCGTCGGCGTCCTCGACGGAGGCAGAGAGCGCCCCGAGTTCGTCGATCAGCGCGTCGGTCACCGTCTCGACCGCCTGTTCGGGCGCGAGCAGCAGCAGTTCGATCATGAGGCCCGGCTCAGCGCTTGTGCTCGGCCATCCAGCCTTCGAGGTAGTGGATGCTGGTGCCACCCTCGATGAACTTAGCGTCCACCATCAGCTCGCGGTGCAACGGGATGTTGGTCTGGATGCCTTCGACCACCGTCTCCGACAGCGCGATGCGCATGCGCGCCAGCGCCTGGTCGCGCGTGTCGCCGTGCACGATGATCTTGCCGATCATCGAGTCGTAGTTGGGTGGCACGAAATAGTTGGTGTAGGCGTGCGAGTCGACACGCACCCCCGGACCGCCGGGCGCGTGCCAGGTGGTGATGCGCCCGGGCGAGGGCGTGAACTTGTACGGGTCCTCGGCGTTGACGCGGCACTCGATCGCATGGCCGCGCATCTGGATGTTGCGCTGCGCGAAGGGCAGCTTCTCGCCGGCCGCCACGCGGATCTGCATCTGCACGATGTCGATGCCGGTCACCAGCTCCGTCACCGGGTGCTCCACCTGCACTCGCGTGTTCATCTCGATGAAGTAGAACTCGCCGTCCTGGTAGAGGAACTCGAAGGTGCCCGCCCCGCGGTAGCCGATCTTCTTGCAGGCCGCGGCACAGCGGTCGCCGATGCGCTCGATCACGCGGCGCGGGATGCCTGGCGCCGGCGCCTCCTCGATGATCTTCTGGTGACGGCGCTGCATCGAGCAGTCGCGCTCGCCCAGCCAGACGGCGTTCTTGTGCTGGTCGGCCAGCACCTGGATCTCGACGTGGCGCGGCCGCTCGAGGAACTTCTCCATGTACACGGCCGGATTGCCGAAGGCCGCGCCGGCCTCGCCGCGGGTGGTCTGCACCGCGTGGATCAGCGCCGCCTCGGTGTGCACCACGCGCATGCCGCGCCCGCCGCCGCCGCCGGCCGCCTTGATGATCACCGGGTAGCCGATGCCGCGGGCGATGCGGATGATCTCCTTCGGGTCGTCGGGCAGGGCGCCTTCGGAGCCCGGCACGCAGGGCACGCCGGACTTGATCATCGCCTGCTTGGCCGAGACCTTGTCGCCCATCAGGCGGATCGACTCGGGCGTCGGGCCGATGAAGGTGAAGCCGCTGCGTTCGACGCGCTCGGCGAAGTCGGCGTTCTCCGACAGGAAGCCGTAGCCGGGGTGGATGGCCTCGGCATCGGTGACCTCGGCCGTCGAGATGATCGCCGGCATGTTGAGGTAGCTCTGCGCCGAGGGCGCCGGGCCGATGCACACCGCCTCGTCGGCGAGCTTGACGTACTTCGCGTCGCGGTCGGCCTCGGAGTAGACGACCACCGACTTGATGCCCATCTCGCGGCAGGCGCGCTGGATCCGCAGGGCGATCTCGCCGCGGTTGGCGATCAGGATCTTCTTGAACATCGAACGCTCGTCACTCGACGATGAACAGGGGCTGGCCGAACTCGACGGCCTGACCGTTCTCGCACAGGATCTTCGTGATCTTGCCGGCCTTGTCGGCCTCGATCTCGTTCATGATCTTCATCGCCTCGATGATGCAGACCGGCTCGCCTTCCTTGACCTCGCTGCCGATGTCGACGAAGGACTTGCCGCCCGGGCTCGACGAGCGGTAGAACGTACCGACCATCGGCGACTTGATCACGTGGCCGGTTTCCTCGGCAGGGGCGGGTGCCGACGTCACCGCGGCAGCTGCCGGCACCGGCGCGGCGGCCGCGACGGGCGCCGCCATCACGGGCGCGGGCATGTGCACCATGTTGGCCACCGGGGCGGCGACCATCGTCGGATCCGACTTGACGATGCGGACCTTCCCGTCGGCTTCGGTGATTTCCAGTTCCGAGATGTTCGACTCCGAGACGAGGTCGATCAGGGTCTTGAGCTTGCGAAGGTCCATGCGATCTCCAACGGGTGGGGCGAGGTCTGAGGCCTCTCGTTCGTCCCGTCTGCCGCCATCGTGCGCCGAACAGGGCGCTACGGATTCGATCTGCGGCAAGGCCGGGAGCTCTGTCGTCGCGCGTCAGCAGGCCGGTGATGCGATGGTGCGTGCAGGCCTGGGGCGAATTCGCTGCGCGAAGGCCGCGACTTTACGCGCTTTGTCGCAATTTGCGAGCAATTGACAAGCTTGCGCTTTGGTGCTTGGGAAACGGGCCGATTTCGGGCCCGTTGCCGGAAACTCAGGCGATCGACGCGGCCCAGGCGGCGATGTCGGCTTCCTTCAGTGCACCCAGCTTGCGGGCACGCACCTGCCCGTCGCTGCCCAGCACGAGCGTGAAGGGCAGGCCTCCCTGCTCATTGCCCAGGGCTCGGCCGAACTCCACCCCGTCCAGCCCGGCCAGCCCCACCGGCATGGCCAGCGGTCGCTTCTGCAGGAACTCGCGCACCGGTGTCGGGCTGTCGACCGCCAGGGCCAGCACGGTCCAGCCTCGGGCCTGCTGCTCCTTGTGGAAGCGGTCCAGGAGCGGCAGTTCGGTAATGCAGGGCGGGCACCAGGTGGCCCAGAAGTTCAGGACCAATGGCTTGCCCTTGAAGTTGGCGAGCACCAACTCCCCGCCTTCCGGCCGTTCGAAATGGGACTGCCAGAAGTCGGCCGGCAGTGCGGTGTCGTGAGGGCGCAGTCGCCACCACGCGGCGCCGATGCCCGCGGTGGCGGCGGCCAACCCGACGGCACCACCGATCAGCAGGTTTCGTCGCGTCATGCCACGGTCTCCATCAGTCGGCGCAGCGCGGCCAGGTCGCCGCAGGTGGTGAGCCCGCGCGCGTCCGGCTTGAGGGCGCCGCGCAGGTCGTCGTGGTCGAGCACCGTGAGGTGCACGGTCACCGGTTCGCCCAGGGCCGTACTCGTGCTCGACACCGTCAGCACGTCGACGCTCTCGCCGCGCGGGCCGGGCCGGCTGCCGACCTCGTAGGGCACGCGCCGGTCGAGCAGGAAGATCTCGGCCTGCTTGGAATCATCGCAGTACAGCTGCAGGTGCACGGCCGACAGTCGTGTCGCCGTGCCGCGCCAGACCGCCCCCGTCAGGTGGGGCCGCAGCGGCGCCAGGCGCTCCATCCACTGCACCGCGATCTCGCGCAGCGCCTGCAACTCGGCCGGCTGGGTGTCGGCGCAGAACAGCTGCAGGTAGCTGCGCACCTCGTCTTCCACCGCATCGTTGGCGGGCATCTCGGCCGGGCGCACGCTGTGGCGACCGAGCACCTTGGCCGCCTTGCGCTTGGCCGGGCCGTACTCCATGCCTTCCTCGACCACCAGCCGAGCGGCGGCGGAAGCGATCTCTTCGGTGAGCGTCGGGGGCATGAGGGCGATTCTAGGAACCGGGGCGAAACCCGGCTCAGGGCGGGTCGATCGCGCCCATGCGCGCGGTGATGGTGCCGGCGCGGCCGATCACGTAGGGCGAGTTCGGCCGCTTCTCGAAACGCTTGGGCGCCGGCAGCATCACCGCCAGCCGCGCCGCCTGGAAGGCCCCGAGCTGCTGTGCCGGCACGCGGAAGTAGTGGCGCGCCGCCGCCTCGGCGCCGAACAGGCCCTCGCCCCATTCGACGTTGTTCAGGTAGATCTCCAGGATGCGCTGCTTGGACAGCAGGGCTTCCAGCATCATCGTGATCACGAACTCCTGGCCCTTGCGGACGAGGCTGCGCTGGCCGTCGAGAAACAGGTTCTTCGCCAGCTGCTGGGTGATGGTGGAGCCGCCCACCACCTTGGGCACGCGCGGCGGCGGAGCTGGCCGGGCAGCACTTGCCTTGGCGGAGCGACGCTCCTGCTGGGCGTTCAGGCGCTGCGCCTGTTCCTCGGCACGCTGGTTGCGCTCCCAGGCCTTCTCGATCGCATCCCAGTCGACGCCGCCGTGCTCGGTGAACTCGGCGTCTTCGGAGGCGATCACCGCGCGCTTGAGGTTCGGCGAGATGCGCTCGTACGGCACCCACTGCTGCGCCCACAGGATCTCGTGCCTTTCCACCAGCAGCCGCCAGGCCTCGGAGCGCTGGAAGGTGGTGGATTGCGGATCGACCCAGGCCATCAGCGCAATGCGTGCCGTGAAGTAGAGCTGCAGCGCGATCACCGACAGCACCGCGAGCACGAGCAGGCGCCAGAGCGCGCGCAGCAGCCCGCCCATCAGCGCGCCTTCGCGGTCAGGCGCTCGCGCAGCGCCGCAAGCACCGGCGCCGTCTCGGGCCGCACGCCGCGCCACACGAAGAAGGCCTCGGCCGCCTGCTCCACCAGCATGCCCAGGCCGTCGCGCCCGCGTGCGCCATGCGCCTCGGCCCACGCGATGAAGCCTTGCGCCGCGGGCCCGTACATCATGTCGAGCGCCAGCGCGCCCGGCGCGAGCACGCTCGCATCCACCGGCACCTGTGCGCCTTGCAGGCTGGAGGCGGTGGCGTTGATCACCACGTCGAACCCTTCGCCTGCGTCATGCGGCGCGCGTGCCTCGAGCGTTGCGGCGCCGGCCAGATCGGCATGGCGCACGACCAGTTCCCGCGCCTTCGAGAGCGTGCGGTTCGCCACCACCACGCCCGCCGGGCGCGCCTCGAGCAGTGGCCCGAGGGCACCGGCCGCCGCGCCGCCGGCGCCGATCAGCAGCACGCGCCGGCCTGCGAGCGCGACGCCGGCGTGGCGCTCGATGTCGCGCACGAGGCCGACGCCATCGGTGTTGTCGGCCAGCCAGCCGCCTTGCTCTGCCTCGTCGAAGCGCAGCGTGTTGGCGGCCTGCGCGCGCTCGGCGCGCGACGTGCGGCGCGCCGCCAGCGCGAAGGCTTCCAGCTTGAACGGCACGGTGACGTTACAGCCGCGCACCACGCCGGCCGAGCGGTCGGCCACGAACGCGCGCAGCGTCGCCTCGAACCCGTCGAGCGGGCAGAGCAGGCGGCCGTACTCGAGGGGCTGGCCGGTCTGGCGCGCGAACTCGGCATGGATGAAGGGCGACTGGCTGTGCTCCACCGGGTTGCCGGCCACGGCGTAGCGGTCGGGCCGCGCCTCGTGCGACGAGGCGCTCATTGCTGTGGCGCGCTCAAGGTGGTGGAGAGGCCCTCGTCGCGCGTGAACTTGAAGCGCGAGGTGATCACCAGCTGGTCGGCCTTGCGCCGCATCGCCGTGCTGAATGGGCCGAACGGCGCGGCGGCCTTGACGATGGCCACCGCGCGGCGGTCGAGGATCTTCGAGGTCGAGGGGCGGACCACCTCCGTGTCGATGACCCGGCCTTCGGCGTCCACCGTCACGTTCATCACCAGCTCGCCATAGAGCTTCTTGCCCTGGTACTCGGGGAAGTTGCGCGTGCCTCGGTCCTCGATCTTGCGGCGCAGCTGGTCGTAGTAGAGCGCGTAGACCTCCTCGCGCGTGGCCGGGCTGATGTAGCGCTTCTTCGGCCGCGCGTTCTCCTCGTTGATGCGCTTCTCGATCTCCGCCAGCAGCTCGATCAATCGGCGGCGCTTCTCCTCCAGCGCACGGGCCTCCGTCGAGCCTTGGTCACGCTGCGGGTCGGGCGGCGGCAGCAGCGCCAGCTCGCGGCGCATCTGCGCGAGCAGCTGCTGCTGCGTCTCCTGCAACTGCTCGATCTGGCGCCGCGCGTCTTCGGTCGAGTCGCCGAGCTCCATCGTGGCCGAGGGCGGCAGCGGCGAGGTGGCGCGGCCGCGGTCGGCTTCGCCACCACCCTGCAGGTTGGCCTGCGCGATCGCGGCCGCTACCGAGGGGGCTTCGCCCGAGCGCGAGTTGACGAGGATCACCTCCAGCGGCGTGTCCTGGAAGATGCGGTTGAAGCCTTCCGGATCGACGAAGCGCACGCCCATCAGCACCGCATGCACCGCGACCGAGAACAGCAGGGCGAGCTGCAGGGTCGAGAGCGTGCGGAGCTTCTTCAGCATGTCAGTTCGCGGTTGCAGCCGGCTCGGCCGGCGAACCCTCGCCGTCGCCGGCCACGTCGATGGCCAGCGTCAGCGGCCCGGCACTCTCGGCCGCCTCGTCGATCTCGGCTTCGTCCACCGCGGCATCGTCGGCGGTGGTGGCCGGGTCGTCGATGCGCCCGATCAAGCTGGCATGCACGTCGAGCGTCAGCAGGTCGGTGCCGGTGACCTTCACGCGCACGCGCGCGCCGCGCGGCAGGCCCTCCGCGCCGAGGGCGCGGAACACCAGGGGCAGCGTCTCGGCGCGCACGAGGCCGTCCTTCATCACCGCGGCCTCGAGCTCGGCGATGCCGTTCTGCTCGAGGTGCCGCAGCGTCCAGTAGCGCTCGATGGCCGACTGGAAGCCGTTGTACTCGGCGTAGGCCGCATCGAACGCCGAGATGATCGAGAACAGCGCCGCGTCCTTGGGCTTGAAGGGTGCGGCCAGCGCCGCGGTACGGCCGTGGCGGGCGCACGCGATGATCTGCCACTGGTTGACGAGGTCGACGTAGCGGCGCAGCGGCGAGGTGGCCCAGGTGTACTGCGCCACGCCCATGCCGGCGTGCGGCGCGGGTTTCACGCCCATGCGAACCTTCACGCCGGGCGCCAGGCTGGCCTGGCTGCGGTAGATGCCGGGCACGCCGCACTCGGCGAGCCAGCCGCCCCATGTGCTGTTGGCGAGGATCATCGCCTCGGCGACGATCAGGTCGAGCGGCGCGCCGCGCTGGCGCGTCGAGATCAGCACGCGCTCGGTGCCCTGCGGCTCGCCGGTGTTGCCGTCGAGCCGGAAGGTGTAGTCGGGTCGGTTGAAGGTCTCGGGCTTGCCGCGCACCACCTCGCGCCGCGCCTTCAGGTGGCGGGCGAGGCGGAAGGCGAAGGCCAGCTCGGCCGCGTGCTCGTAGCCGGCCGGTGCCGCGCCGGTCAGGGAGGCCTCCGTGATCACGTCGTCGAGCTGGTCGTGGCGCAGGTTGGAGGCGATCTCCACGCGCTCGAGCCGCGTCTCGCTGCCGCGCACCTCCAGCGAGGCCTCGTCGAGCGTGACGTAGAGCGACACCGCCGGGCAGGCACGGCCGGCCGTCAGCGTGTAGGCCTGCACCACCTCGTCGGGCAGCATCGTCAGCTTCCAGCCCGGCATGTAGACCGTGGACAGGCGATCCCGCGCCAGCTTGTCGAGCGCCGACTCGGCGCCGATCGCCAGCCCCGGCGCGGCGATGTGGATGCCGAAGACCACCGTGCCGGAGCCCAGGCCCTGCACCGAGAGCGCGTCGTCGATCTCGGTGGTGTGCGAGTCGTCGATCGAGAAGGCCTTCGCGGGCGACAGCGGCAGCTCGTCCTTGACCGGCGGCGCAGCCAGCGCCGGGAAGCCGGTGCCCTTGGGAAAGTTGTCGAACAGGAAGCGCTTCCAGTGGAACTGGTAGGGCGAGTCGATCGCTCCGGCCGCCTTGAGCAGTTCCAGCGGCGCCTGCTGCGAACGCTTCGCGGCCTCGACCACGGCCTTGTACTCGGGCGCGTTCTTGTCCGGCTTGAAGAGGATCTTGTAGAGCTGCTCTCGCACCGGCACGGGGCACTGGCCCTGCACGATCTCGCCGGCCCACGCGTCGATCTGCGCCTGGATCGCCTTCTTACGCTCGATGCCCAGCAGCGCGGCCTTGACGGTCTCCTCGGGGGCCTTCTTGAAGTTGCCCTTGCCGAGGCGGCGGAAGTAGTGCGGGGCCTCGAAGAGGCGGAACAGCGCGGCGGCCTGCTTCTCGACGCCGGCGCCGGCGTCGAAGTAGTCGCGCGCCAGGTCGACGAAGCCGAACTCCTGCTCGGGGGCGAACTCCCAGGCGAGGTCGAGGTCGATCTCGCGCGCGAGCGTCTGCGCCGAGGCGATCAGCTCGGCGGGCTGCGGCTTCTCGAACTTCAGCAGGACGTTGGCCGACTTCACCTTCACGCGCTTGCCCGATTCCAGCTCGATCTGCATCGAGCTGTCGGCTTCGGTCATCACGCGGCCGGCATGGAACTTCCCGGCGTCTTCGAACAGGGCATACATAGGAGGCGCGATTGTCGCCTGAAGGCGCTTCCCGTCAGTAACTTCGGCCCTTCTTGTACTGGGCATGGGCCCGTGGCGACAGTGTCGTGGTTCGCGAAATCGCCGCGAACGATGCGCCGGCATGGGCGTGGCAGATCGCCAGGCCGAGCGCGTCGGCCGCGTCCTTGCCCGGCTCGCCGGGCAGCGCCAGCAGCCGCGCCACCATCGCCTGCACCTGCTCCTTGCGCGCCTGGCCGTGGCCGACCACCGCCTTCTTCATCTGCAACGCGGTGTATTCCGACACCGCCAGCCCGCGGCTGACCAGCCCGGCCAGCGCCGCGCCGCGCGCCTGCCCGAGCAGCAGCGTCGACTGCGGGTTGACGTTGACGAACACGATCTCCACCGAGGCGCAGTCGGGCTGGTAGCGCGCGGCCACCTCGCACACGCCCTCGAAGATGATCTTCAGGCGCCCGGGCAGGTCGCCCAGCGATGCGGCCTCGGTCCTGATGGTGCCGCTGGCCACGTAGTGCAGCTTCGCCCCTTCGGCTTCGATCACGCCGAAGCCGGTGGTGCGCAGGCCGGGGTCGATGCCGAGGATGCGCACGGGCGGTGTCTCAGGCGCGCAGGCTGAAGTACCAGCGCACCGAATGGAAGAACACCGGCGCGGCAAAGCACAGCGGCGCGACGCGGTCGAGCAGGCCGACGGCGCCCGTCACCGAGGCCTGGCCGCTCCAGCTGCGCACACCGGCATCCTTCTTCAGCGCCTTCATGACGAACTCGCCGAAGGTGCCGGCGCCGCCGGCGAGGAAGCCCATCACCAGCGCCGGGATGGGCTTGAAGGGCGTGGCCCAGTACAGCGCGGCGCCGACGATGCCCGCGGTCAGCGCGCCCAGCCACCAGGCTCGCCACGAGAACGAGCGGCTGATGGCGCGTGCCACCGGGCGGCGGCGCAGCCAGCGGCTGGCGACCTCCTGCACGATCTGAGCGGTGGCCACGACCAGCACGAGGTAGAGCACCAGGAAGGCGCCGCGCTCCTCGTAGCGCGGCAGGTCGAGCAGCAGCAGCGCCGGCGCATGGCTCATGCCATAGACGCAGACCATGATGCCCCACTGGATCTTCGCGGTGCGCTCGAGGAAGCGCGTCGGATCGTTGCCGAAGGCGCTGACCAGCGGGATCGCCAGGAACACGTACACCGGGATGAACACGGTGAAGAAGTCGAAGTGCTCGGTGGCCACGATGCCGTACTGCAGAGGCAGCACCGCGAAGAAGGCGAGCAGCAGGCTGCGGTGGTCGCCGCGGCGGGTGTGCGTGAGCGTGACGAACTCGCGCAGCGCCACGAACGAGAGCACGCCGAACAGCAGCGTCGAGACGAACGCGCCGGCCACCCACGCCACCCAGAACAGCACCGCGCCCAGCCAGACGGCGCGCAGGTCGCGCACGAACTGGTCGAAGCGTTCCTGGTCTTCCGGCGAGCGCTCGCGCACCGAGCGCGTGGTCGCGATGATGCTGACGATCGTCAGCAGGCCGAACAGCACGACGAAAAGCAGGCCGATCTGCTGGGAGACGCTGAGTTCGCGGAGGGCGCCCATGTCAGTGGCGCCCGGCAGTTCCGAAGCCACTGAGCGCCCCCTGGGGGGGCAGCGAACGCAGTGAGCTTGGGGGCTTCATATCAATCCACTTCTCGCAGGGCCATCACCGCGGCGCGCGCGCGCTCGAGGAAGGCACGCTTGTCCTCGCCGGGCTGCAGCTGCACCGGTGCGCCGAAGGTCACGGTGCAGAGAATCGGCACCGGCACCACCTCGCCCTTGGGCATCACGCGCTGCACGTTGTCGATCCAGGCCGGGATCAGCTGCACGTCCGGGAAGGCCTCGGCGAGGTGGAAAAGGCCGGCCTTGAATGGCGCCGGGTCGGCCGCGAAGCCGCGCGTGCCTTCGGGGAAGATCACCAGCGAGTCGCCGTTGCGCAGCGCTTCCATCAGCGGCTCGAGCGGATCCTCGTCGGCCTGGCGCTGGCGCGACACGTACACCGCGTTGAAGATCTCGCGCGTGATCCAGTGCTTCAGCGGGCTCGAGGTCCAGTAGTCGCGCGCGGCGATCGGCCGCGTCACCGCGCGCAGCTCGCGCGGCAGCGCCGCCCAGATCAGCACCCAGTCGAAGTGGCTCTGGTGATTCGCAAAGTAGATGCGCTGTTCGGCCTTGGGTGGGCTGCCGTACCAGTGGCCCTGCGCGCCCGTGATCAGGCGGGCGAGGAAGGCAAGGAAGAGGCCCGCGATCTCGGGCAGCTTCATGCGCGGCAGCCGCTCACGGGGTCAGTGCCGGAAGTGGCGCACGCCGGTCAGCACCATCGCGATGCCGCGCTCGTCGGCCGCGGCGATCACCTCGTCGTCGCGCATCGAGCCACCCGGCTGGATCACGCAGGTCGCGCCCTGGTCGATCACCACGTCGAGCCCGTCGCGGAACGGGAAGAACGCGTCACTGGCCACCGCCGAGCCTTTCAGCGAGAGGCCGGCGTGTCCCGCCTTGATCGAGGCGATGCGCGCCGAGTCGAGCCGGCTCATCTGCCCGGCACCCACGCCCAGCGTCATGCCGCCGCCGCAGTACACGATCGCGTTGCTCTTCACGAACTTGGCCACCTTCCAGGCGAACAGCAGGTCGTCGAGCTGCGCCGGCGTCGGCGAGATCTTGGTGACCACGCGCAGCTCCTCGCGCGCCACGTTGCGCGTGTCCGAGGTCTGCACCAGCAGCCCGCCACCGACGCGCTTGAAGTCGAAGGCGTTGACCGCGTTGCCGGCGGCCACCTCGAGCAGCCGCACGTTCTGCTTGGCCGCGAAGATTGCACGCGCCTCGGGCGTCACGCTCGGGGCGATCAGCACCTCGACGAACTGCTTGTTCGCGCCGATGCGCTGTGCGGTGGCCTCGTCCAGCGGCCGGTTCAGCGCGATGATGCCGCCGAAGGCCGAGGTCGGGTCGGTCTGCCAAGCCTTGGCGTAGGCCTCCTCGATCGTCGCGCCCACCGCCACGCCACACGGGTTGGCGTGCTTGACGATCACGCAGGCCGGCTCGTCGAAGCTGCGCACGCACTCCCAGGCGGCGTCGGCATCGGCGATGTTGTTGTACGAGAGCTCCTTGCCCTGCAGCTGCTTCGCGGTGGACAGCGTGCCGGCGGCCGGCGCCTTTTCGCGGTAGAACGCGGCGCTCTGGTGCGGGTTCTCGCCGTAGCGCAGATCCTGCACCTTCTCGAAGCCGAGGTTGATCTGGCCCGGGAAGGGCGCGCGCGTGCCGTCGTCCTGCACCGACGAGAGGTAGTCGCTGATCGCCGCGTCGTAGGCCGCGATCCGATTGAACGCCGCCACCGACAGCGCGAAGCGCGTCGGGCGGCTCACGCCGCCGGCCTTCAGTTCGGCGAGCACGGTCTCGTACTGCGAGGCGTCGGTGAGCACCGCCACGTCCTGCCAGTTCTTGGCCGCCGAGCGCACCATCGCCGGGCCACCGATGTCGATGTTCTCGATCGCGTCCTCCAGCGTGCAGCCCGGCTTCGCGACGGTCGCCTCGAAGGGGTAGAGGTTGACGCACAGGATGTCGATGGTCGCGATGCCGTGGTCCTGCAGCGCCTTCGCGTGCGCGGGCAGGTTGCGGCGCGCGAGCAGGCCGCCGTGGATCTTCGGGTGCAGCGTCTTCACGCGGCCATCGAGCATCTCGGGGAAGCCGGTGTGCTCGGCCACCTCGGTGACGGCGAGGCCGGCATCGGCCAGCAGCTTCGCAGTGCCGCCGGTGGACAGCAGCTTGACGCCGAGCGCGGCCAGGCCGCGCGCGAACTCGAGCACCCCGGTCTTGTCGGAAACGGAAATCAGCGCGGTGGTCATGGTCGGGCTCTTACTTGATCAGCTTGTGGTCGAGCAGCTTGCGGCGCAGCGTGTTGCGGTTGATGCCCAGCCAGTCGGCCGCGCGGCTCTGGTTGCCCTCGGCGTGCTTCATCACCGTCTCGAGGAGCGGCTTCTCCACCACGCGGAGGATCATGTCGTACATCCCGTTCGGCTCCACGCCGCGCAGGTCCTTGAAGTAGCCCTCCAGGCTGTCCCGGACGCACTCCTCGATGTGCTTCTTGCTCATGCTTCTTGTGCCAGAACGTCGTCGTTGGCCGCACGGCTCGTGGCCGGCAGCCGGGGATGGGTGTCGGCGAGGCGCTCGAAGAACGCCTCCACCGCGCGCAGCTGCGCCGCGGCGTCGTCGATGCGGTTCATCTCGGCGCGGAAGGCCTCGCCCCCAGGCAGGCCGCGCACGGCCCACCCGATGTGCTTGCGCGCGCTGCGCGTGCCGGCCAGCTCGCCGTACAGGCCGTAGTGGTCGTGCAGGTGCTCGACCAGCCAGGCCTTCGCCTGCAGCGTGCCGGGCGCCGCCAGCTCCTCGCCGGTGGCGAGGAAGTGCGCGATCTCGCGGAAGATCCACGGCCGGCCCTGCGCAGCGCGGCCGATCATGATCGCGTCGGCACGCGTCGCCTCGAGCACCGCGCGCGCCTTGTGCGGCGTGTCGATGTCGCCATTGGCCACCACCGGGATCGCCACCGCCGCCTTGACCGCCGCGATGGTGTCGTACTCCGCGTGCCCGCCGTAGCCCTGCTCGCGCGTGCGGCCGTGCACCGTGACCATCGCCACGCCGGCGGCCTCGGCCATGCGCGCGAGGCGCACCGCGTTGCGCTCGCTCGCGCACCAGCCGGTGCGCATCTTCAGCGTCACCGGCACACCGCGCGGCGCGCAGGCTCCGACCACCGCCTGGACGATCTCGGTCGCGAGCGGCTCGTCCTGCATCAGCGCCGAGCCGGCCCACTTGCTGCACACCTTCTTGGCGGGGCAGCCCATGTTGATGTCGATGATCTGCGCGCCGCGGTCGATGTTGTAGGCCGCGGCCTCCGCCATCATCGCCGCGTCGGTGCCGGCGATCTGCACCGCGATCGGGTCGGTCTCGCCGGTGTGGTCGGCACGGCGGCTCGTCTTCAGGCTGTTCCAGAGCTCCTTGCGCGAGGTCACCATCTCGCTGACCGCGTAGCCCGCCCCGAGCTTCTTGCACAGCATGCGGAACGGCCGGTCCGTCACGCCGGCCATCGGGGCGGCGAACAGCCGGTTCGCCAGCGTGATGTGGCCAATGCGCATGGGGGTGGGAGAGGGGAGCTGCTGAAAAGAGAGGCAGGAGTATAGCCAGCGGACCTGGCGCATTCTTCCTGCGCTGCATCAATCGGGCGCTGCCGATAATCCGTCGCATGGAAGCCTGGCTGCAGTCGCTCCTCAGCACGCTCGCGCTGCCCGAATTCGGGCTGAGCACGGTGTTCGTGGTGGCACTGGTGTCGGCCACGCTGCTGCCGCTCGGCTCCGAGCCGGCGGTGTTCGGCCTGCTCAAGCTCAACCCGGATCTCTTCTGGCCGGCGATCCTGGTGGCGACCGCCGGCAACACGATCGGCGGTGCGATCACCTGGGCGATGGGCTACGGCGCCGAGCGCGCCTACGAGCACGTCACGCACAAGCACGTCGAGGCGCGTGCGCTGACGTGGCTGGAGCGCTTCGGCGCCAAGGCCTGCCTGCTGTCCTGGCTGCCGATCGTCGGCGACCCGCTGTGCGCGGTGGCCGGCTGGCTGCGCCTGCCGTTCTGGCCCTGCGTGGGCTACATGGCGATCGGCAAGTTCGCGCGCTACCTCGTCATGACGAGCGCGCTGCTGTACTGGTTTCCGGGCCGCCTCTGATCAGCCACGGGCTCGCGCCTTGAGCGCCACCTCGAGGTCGTCGAGCACCTGCTCGAGCTTCTTCACGGCGAGCGCCGAAGGCAGCGCCGGCGGGCCGCGCCGAGCCGGCCGCCGCAGCAGGCTGCGGTGGTGGTCGTCGAGCACCGCGTCGTCGAGCGCGAGTCCGTGGCGCGCCAGCTTGGCCGCCAGCTGCGGCCGCTGCGCCCGCAGCTGCTCGCGCGTCTGCCGGTAGGCGTGCTCGGCCAGCCAGCGGCGCTGCGAGTAGCCGAAGGTGTTGGCCAGGAACATCTCCGGGTCGCGCTGGTCGGGCTCGAACAGCAGGATGTCGGTGTGCGGGTGGCTGCGTTCGTAGCCCTTCATGCCGAGCTCGAGGCGCGAGTGGATCAGCGTGCGGAAGGTCTGCGACAGCACCACCGGCAGGCCACCGTCGACCAGCTTCGGGATGCGCGGCTCGCCGCTGCGCAGCACGCGCTCGCGCGGTGCGTGCGCGGCGTCGAAGGGCACCAGCGGGTTCAGGCAGATCAGCAGGTCGAGTCCTTCCTCGAGCAGCACCGACGCATGCAGCGTCTTCTTCAGCGCGCCGTCGACGAAGTAGCGTCCGCCGATCTCCACCGGCGGGAACAGCCCCGGCAGCGCAGAGCTCGCCTGGACGGCCTGCGAGATCGGCACCGTGTCGAAGCCGGGGCGCCCGAAGGGTGCGCTCTCGCCGCTGTCGAGGTCGGTGGCCACCAACACCAGCGTGCGGCGCAGCTGGCGGAAGTCGTTGGTGCGGCCGGGCTGCGCGAACTGGCGGCGCAACTGCGCCTCCACGCCGGTGTTCGAGAAGATGCCGGTGGGCAGCGCATGGCCGAGCTGCTCGAGCGTCACGCTCGCCGAGCGCCGCTGCAGCGCGCCCACCCACATCGCCTGCGCCGCCACCTTGGGCAGCGAGGCAAGCCGGCGTGCGAACTCGCCCCAGGCCGGGCGCATCATCAGCGTGGGCTCGAAGATGTCGTGGGCTGCGCCCTCGTTCTCGATGAACGAGGCGCATTGCTCTCGCGGGCTCATGCCGTTGGCCAGCGCCGCGGCGATGAAGCCACCGGCCGACACGCCGACGTAGGCATCGCAGTCGGCCAGATCGAGGCCGGAGATGGCCTCGTCGAGCGCGCACAGCGCGCCGAGCTCGTAGATGGCCCCGAGCGGGCCGCCGCCGGCCAAGGCGATGCCGATGCGCGGACGTCTTTCCATGCAATCCAGTCTAGGCTGCGGCCGCCCGCGCCGATTGAGGCGTTGCCTCTAGCGCGACTTGCGATCGCTCAAACGAAAACGGGGCACCCGTGGTGCCCCGTTGCGCGCGAGGCGTGGCGTTCAGGCCGCGGCCTTCTTCGCCGGGGCGCGCTTGGCGGCCGCCTTCTTGGCCGGAGCGGCCTTCTTCGCCGGGGCGCTGCCGCCCTTGGAGAGCTTGGCCACCTGCGCGCTCAGCGCGTCGATGCGCTTGATCAGCGCGTCGACGTCCTTCGCCGAGGGCACGCCGAGCTTGTTCAGCGCCTTGGCGGTGCGTTCCTCGAAGATGGTCTCGAGCTTGTCCCAGTGCTGGCCGGCCTTGGCCTGCACGTCGCCGGCCATGCCGGTCATCTTGCTGGTCACGGCGCCGAGCTTCTCTTCGGCGACCGCTTGCGTCTTGCGTTGCAGAGACAGGCCTTCCTTGACCAGTGCCTCGAAGACCTTGCCGCCTTCTTCCTGCGCCTTCGAGAAGGCGCCCATGCCGGCCAGCCAGATCTGCTGGGCCGAATCCTTCACCGAACCGGCCAGCGCGGCGTCGAGCAGGTTGCCCGTGGATGCCGCCTTCTTGTCCGCCATTTGCTTGAGCTTCTTGACCATCGTGTTCGTCCTTCAGTGAGCTTCCGGGATGGCTCGCACTATAGGCAGCCGCCTTGGAGCCGGCAGCCTAAATCTCTAGGGGGCCGGCTCTACGCCGAGGTGCCCGGAGCGCTCCGGGTAAGCGCTCAGCGTGGCGGCGGGAGCCTTCGACAAGAATCCGTGCCGACGCCCGGCACGGGGCGGATCGTTGGGGCGCAAGGAGGGCGGCATGGAGTACTTCGTCACCGGAGCCACGGGCTTCATCGGGCGCCGGCTCGTCAAGAAGCTGCTGGCGCGGCGCGGCGCCGTCGTGCACTTCCTGCTGCGGCCAGAGTCGGAAGGAAAGCTGCCCGAGCTGCTGCAGTACTGGGGCGTCGGCAAGGGGCGTGCCGTGCCGGTGTACGGCGACCTCACCGCCAAGCGGCTCGGCGTGCCGGCCGAAGTGATCAGGGCGCTCAAGGGTCGCATCGACCACCTCTACCACCTCGCCGCCGTCTACGACCTCTCGGCGGACGAGGAGAGCCAGGTGCGGGCCAACATCGATGGCACGCGCGCCACCGTCGAGTTCGCCCGAGCGATCGACGCGAAGCACTTCCACCACGTCTCCTCGATCGCCGCGGCGGGCCTGTACGAGGGTGTGTTCCGAGAGGACATGTTCGACGAGGCCGAAGGGCTCGACCACCCGTACTTCGCCACCAAGCACGAGAGCGAGAAGATCGTGCGCCGCGAGTGCAAGGTGCCCTGGACGGTGTACCGGCCGGCGATGGTGGTGGGCGACTCCAGCACCGGCGCGATGGACAAGGTCGACGGCCCGTACTACTTCTTCAAGCTGATCCAGCGCATGCGGCAGATCCTGCCGCCCTGGATGCCGAGCATCGGCCTGGAAGGCGGGCGCGTGAACATCGTGCCGGTGGACTTCGTCGTCGCCGCGCTCGACCACATCAGCCACCACCAGCACGGCCGCGGCAACTGCTACCACCTGGTCGACCCGGTGGGCTACCGCGTCGGCGACGTGCTCGACATCTTCAGCCGCGCGGCGCACGCGCCGAAGATGAACCTGTTCGTCAACGCGGCGCTGCTCGGCTTCATTCCGAAGGGCGTGAAGAAGGGGTTGATGGCGCTGGCGCCGGTGCGCCGCGTGCGCGATGCGGTGATGAAGGACCTCGGCCTGCCCGAGGACATCCTCACCTTCGTCAACTACCCGACACGCTTCGACCGGCGCGAGACCGACGCCGCGCTGGCCGGCAGCGGCATCGAATGTCCCAGCCTGCACGACTACGCCTGGCGGCTGTGGGACTACTGGGAGCGACACCTCGACCCGGCGCTGTTCATCGACCGCAGCCTGAAGGGCGCGGTGGGCGGCAAGGTGGTGCTGGTGACCGGCGGCTCCTCGGGCATCGGCCTGGCGGCAGCGTGCAAGTTCGCGCAGGCCGGCGCGATCACGCTGATCTGCGCGCGCGATGCCGACAAGCTGGCGGAGGCGGTGCAGGAGATCAGGGCGGTGGCCGGCGCCGACGCGCACGTCTACAGCTACAGCGTCGACATCGCCGACGAGTCCGGCTGCGCCGAGTTCGTGCGTGCGGTCAACGAGCAGCACGGTGGCGTCGACTTTCTCGTCAACAACGCCGGGCGCTCGATCCGCCGCGCGATCGAGTCGAGCTACGACCGCTTCCACGACTTCGAGCGCACGATGCAGCTGAACTACTTCGGCTGCCTGCGCGTGACCCTGGGGCTGCTGCCCGGCATGGTGGCCAGGCGCCGCGGACACGTCGTCAACATCAGCTCGATCGGCGTGCTGACCAACGCGCCGCGCTTCTCGGCCTACGTGGCCAGCAAGGCGGCACTCGACGCCTGGACGCGCTGTGCGGCGAGCGAGTACGCCGACCAGGGCATCACCTTCACGACGATCAACATGCCGCTGGTGCGCACGCCGATGATCGCGCCCACCAAGATCTACAACAACGTGCCGACGCTCAGCCCCGAGCAGGCCGCCGACATGATCGCGCAGGCCTGCATCGACAAGCCGGTGCGAATCGCGACGCGGCTCGGCCAGTTCGGCG
>WBZM01001683.1_pt1 | contig 20947 bp, 19 predicted proteins | sample 5204271 | NCBI WGS metagenome assembly WBZM01 (sample SAMN12344346, study PRJNA552823) | activated sludge metagenome | biome: Activated sludge suspended growth; feature: Nitrification reactor; material: Wastewater; isolation source: activated sludge from nitrification reactor of wastewater...
TGGGGGGCGGCACGCCGCGGCGGGTGCATTCGCGGCCAAAGGCGGCGATGCCGAGCGGGTGGGTGAGGAAGAAGGCGGGCTCCTTCCAGACCCGTGCGATCAGTTCGTCCAGGTCGTCGGGCGTCGGTGTCCCGTCCCGGGTCTGAACGCGAAACGGATCGGCGACTTGGCTCAACAAACCGTAGTCGGGGTTGTTGATGATTTCGGCTTCCTGCTTCTCCTTGACCTTCTCGATGGTGAGGCGGAGTTGCTCCCGGATCTGATCGTAGGGGCTGCGGTACAGATCGGAAACGCGGGTCTGCACGTCGAGAACCGTGGTCATGGCGCTCAGCGTGAACTCGCGTGGCTGCTCCTGGTAATCGACGTAAATCTCGGGTAGGTCGCTCTCGTCCCGGGGGCTGCACTCGACATCGGCGGGAGCCCCGGCGCGGGTTTCGATGACCTGGTTGATCCGGTAGGTGCCGGCTTCGACGGGTACCCACGGCAGGCAGGCGATCAGCCAGCGCGGGGTGATCGCCCGCATCTGCGGCGCGGTTTTGGTGGTGTTGGCAAGCTGGCGGGCCGCCAGTTCGCCCAGCGTATGCCGGATTTCGCTCGTCTCGGACATGATTAATGAGCATCTCTTGATGGAGTGAACGGTGTGTTTCAATGTGGACAAAATTATATAAGTATTTATATATAAATAAAAATTTCTAATATAACAGATAAAAATCCAATAAGTTGAACGATGATTTAACCCGCGCGAAATCGGTAAAACCCGCGCAGCGTTCTGCCTGACCTGTTACCGCTTTGCAAAAAAACGCATAAGGATTTCCAAATTTATTATTTTTCGTTATTACCTTTCGTTTTTAGACTCCAATTGGCTTATAACTTGATCCGGAGTCTGGTGATGAAATGCTTGTTCGGCGTCGTTCGCGTCTTGCTGGGGGGAGCCGTCCTGCTGTGCGGGATCGCGCGGGCTGACGTCGCGCTCTTGAATGTTTCCTACGACGTGACCCGCGAGTTATACAAAGATATCAACCCGGCTTTCATCGAGCACTGGGCCAAAACCGCGGGCGAGAAAGTCGCCGTCGAACAATCCCACGGCGGATCGAGCAAGCAGGCGCTCGCGGTGGCGAACGGTTTGGAAGCCGATGTGGTCACCATGAACCAGGCCACGGACGTCGATTTGTTGGCACGATCGGGTCTGGTTCCGGCGGACTGGCGCCAGCGTCTGCCCCACGACAGCGCGCCGTACACGTCGACCACCGTGTTCCTGGTGCGCAAGGGTAATCCGAAGAACGTTCGCGACTGGGACGACCTGGTCAAACCGGGCATCGTGGTCGTCGTTCCCAACCCCAAGACCTCCGGCAACGGCCGCTACGCCTATCTGGCGGCTTGGGGCTACGCGGTGAAAAAGGGCGGCGACGAGGCGGCGGCCCGCGATTTCGTGACCCGGCTGTTCCGCAACGTCCCGGTGCTGGACGGCGGCGGACGCGGCGCCACCACCACTTTCACCCAGCGCGATCTGGGCGATGTGCTGGTGACTTTCGAGAACGAGGCGGCGCTGGTCGGCCGGGAACTGGGGAGCGAGAAATTCGCTGTGGTCTATCCCTCGATCAGCGTTCAGGCCGAAGCGCCGGTCGCCGTGGTGGACACGGTGGTCGATAAAAAGGGAACCCGCAAGCAGGCGCAAGCGTACCTGGAATTCCTGTACTCTCCCGCCGGTCAGGAGATCGTCGCCCGGCATTTCCTCCGACCCCGGCTCGATGCGGTGTTGCGCCAGCACGCCGAGCGGTTCCCGGCGATTCGGCTCTTCACCATCGACGAGGTGTTCGGCGGCTGGCAAAAAGCCCAGCAGACCCACTTCGCCGATGGCGGCGTGTTCGATCAGATCGTGGTGGATCGTCGATGAGCGCGGGCAAGGCGCATCGGGTGCTGCCAGGGTTTCCGCTGACGCTGGGTTATACCCTGTTCTATCTGGCCCTGATCGTGCTGATTCCCTTGGGCGCGGTTTTCCTCAAATCCGCGACGCTGAGCTGGGAGCAGTTTTGGGCGGTCATCAGCGCGCCGCGCGTGATGGCGTCCTATCGGGTGACCTTTGGCACTTCGCTGCTGGCCGCCGCCCTCAACGGCGTCTTCGGCCTGATTTTCGCTTGGGTGCTGGTCCGCTACAGCTTTCCGGGCAAGCGGATCGTCGATGCGCTGGTGGATTTGCCGTTCGCCTTGCCCACGGCCGTCGCCGGCATCGCGCTCACCGCCATCTACGCCGGCAACGGTTCGCTGGGGCAATGGCTGGAGCCGCTGGGCGTCAAGGTCGCCTTCACGCCGCTGGGGATTCTGGTCGCGCTGACCTTCATCGGCCTGCCGTTCGTGGTGCGCACGGTGCAGCCGGTGCTCGAAGACCTGGACACCGAACTGGAAGAGGCGGCCGCCAGCCTCGGCGCGGACCGCTGGCAAACGTTCCGGCGCGTCGTGTTCCCGGTGTTGCTCCCGGCCTTGCTCACCGGTTTCGCCCTGGCGTTCGCCCGCGCGGTCGGCGAGTACGGCTCGGTGATTTTCATCGCCGGCAACCTGCCGATGGTGTCGGAAATCACCCCGCTGCTGATCATCACCAAGCTGGAGCAGTACGACTACGCCGGCGCCACGGCCATCGCCGTGGTCATGCTGGTGGTCTCGTTCGCGCTGCTGTTTCTCATCAACGGCTTGCAGGTCTGGGCCAACCGCAGTCGGGCGAGGGCATAAACGTGGGCGCCACCATCGCCACTCATTGGACCGCCCACGCGCGGCGGTTCGAAGAAAACACCGCCACCCGCGAACCGGTCTGGATCAAGGGCGTGCTGATCGCCGTCGCGCTGGCGTTCTTCGCTCTGTTCCTGCTGCTGCCGCTGGCGACGGTGTTCGTGGAAGCGCTCCGCAAGGGCTGGAGCGTCTATTTGGCCGCGCTGGTGGAACCCGACGCCCTGTCCGCCATCGCCTTGACCCTGCTGACCGCCGCGATTGCCGTTCCCCTCAATCTGGTGTTCGGCGTTTCGGCGGCTTGGGCCATCGCCAAGTTCGAGTTTCGCGGCAAGCAACTGCTGATCACCCTGATCGATCTGCCCTTTTCGGTCTCGCCGGTGGTGGCCGGCCTGATCTACGTGCTGCTGTTCGGGGCGCAGGGCTGGTTCGGTCCCTGGCTGATCGAACGCGACGTGAAAATCATTTTCGCCGTGCCCGGCCTGGTGCTGGCGACGGTGTTCGTGACCTTTCCGTTCGTCGCCCGCGAGCTGATTCCGCTGATGGAAGCGCAGGGGCGGGACGAGGAGGAAGCGGCCATCGTGCTGGGAGCGTCCGGCTGGCAAACCTTCTGGCGCGTCACTTTGCCGAACATCAAATGGGGTTTGCTCTACGGGGTGATCTTGTGCAACGCCCGCGCCATGGGCGAGTTCGGCGCCGTTTCCGTGGTGTCCGGCCACATTCGCGGGCGGACCAACACCATGCCGCTGTACGTGGAAATTCTTTACAACGAGTACAGCTTCGCCGCCGCGTTCGCGGTGGCCTCGCTGCTGGCGCTGCTGGCCTTGCTGACGCTGGTCGTCAAATCCTTCGTCGAGTGGCGGGGCCGGCAGCAATTGCACGCCGGACAGGAATCCTAGAGGATCGTTATCATGAGCATTCGCGTGCAGCACATCGTCAAGCATTTCGGCCGGTTCGTCGCGCTCGACGACGTCACCCTGGATTTTCCGACCGGCCAACTGGTGGGTTTGCTGGGTCCGTCCGGCTGCGGCAAAACCACGCTGCTGCGGATCATCGCCGGTCTGGAGTCCGCCGATGGCGGGCAGGTGTTTCTCGACGGCGAAGACGCCTCCAACGCCCATGTGCGGGAGCGACAGGTCGGGTTCGTGTTCCAGCACTACGCCCTGTTCCGGCACATGACCGTGTTCGACAACGTGGCCTTCGGCCTGCGGGTCAGGCCGCGCCAGCAGCGCCCGGACGAAGGCGCGATTCGCGAGCGCGTCGGCCGGCTCCTCGACCTGGTGCAGTTGGGAGCTTTGGCGGAGCGGTATCCCGCCCAGTTGTCCGGCGGGCAGCGGCAGCGGATCGCCCTGGCGCGCGCCCTGGCGGTCGAACCGCGCGTGCTGCTGCTCGACGAGCCGTTCGGGGCGCTGGACGCCAAGGTCCGCAAGGAGCTGCGACGCTGGCTGCGCAAGCTGCACGACACCCTGCACATCACCAGCATCTTCGTCACCCACGACCAGGAGGAGGCGCTGGAGGTGTCGGATCGGGTCGTGCTGATGAATCGCGGTCGGATCGAGCAAATCGGCACGCCCGACGAGGTTTACGAGCATCCGGCCACGCCGTTCGTGTACGGCTTTCTCGGCGCGGTCAACCTGTTTCACGGCCGGGTGCGCGACCAACAGCTACACGTCGATGATGGCAGCTTGCCCTTGAGTCACGCCGGCTTTCAGCCGGGGGCCGAGGCGTTGGGCTACGTCCGCCCCCACGAGCTGGATATCGAACCCAACTTGGCCGAAAACTCGGGCATCGTCGCCAAAATCGAGCGGGTGCTGGCCTTCGGCTCCACCGCGCGGGTCGAGCTGACCGGATCGAACGGCGCATCGGGCCGGCTTTACGAGGTGGAGCTATCGCGTGAACGGGTCTCGGCGCTGGGCTTGGTGGCCGGGCAACGGGTGCGCCTGAAGCCGGCGCGGATTCGCTTGTTTTCGCCCGAACCTCGGCCGGCGGGTCGGAAGCCCCTCCCGAAAGGGAGCTTGGTCGGGGTCGATGGAGAAGGGATTTGAACTTCCAGCAACTGCGCATCGTCCAGGAAGCGGTGCGTTGCAACTTCAACCTGACCGAGGTCGCCAACGCGCTGTTCACCTCCCAGTCGGGGGTGAGCAAGCACATCAAAGACCTGGAGGACGAGCTCGGCATCGAGCTGTTCGTCCGCCGGGGCAAGCGCTTCCTGGGTTTGACCGAACCCGGCAAGGAACTGGTCGAGATCGTCCGGCGCATGTTGCTGGACGCCAAAAATATCCGCCAGCTCGCCGAGCAGTTTTCCAACCGGGATCGGGGCAAACTCTGCATCGCGACCACCCACACCCAGGCCTGCTACGTGCTGCCGCCCATCGTCGGCCGGTTCAAAGCGGTTTTTCCCAAGGTGCATCTGGTGTTGCAACAGGCCAGTCCGGCCGAGATCGCCGCGATGCTGCTGGCCGGCGAAACCGATGTCGGCATCGCCACCGAAGCGCTGGCCAACGTGGTGGAACTGGCGTCCTTCGCGTTTTACGAGTGGCATCACGCGGTGATCGCGCCGGACGGGCACCCGCTGGTTTCGGTTCGGCCGCTCACGCTGGAGGCCATCGCCGAACATCCGCTCATCACCTACCACGAGGGCTTCACCGGCCGCTCCAGGCTCGATGCCGCCTTCGCCCGCGCCAAGCTGGCGCCCGACATCGTGATCTCGGCCCTGGATGCCGACGTGATCAAGACCTACGTCGAGCTGGGGCTCGGCGTCGGCATCATTTCTTCGATGGCTTTCAACCCCGCCAGGGACGTCGGCCTGCGCTTGCTCGATTGCAGCCGGCTCTTCGAAAAAAACATCGCCTGGATCGCCGTCCGCAGAGGTCACTACTTGCGGAACTTCGCGTACCGGTTCATCGAGCTGTGCAACCCGGAACTGAGCGAGGGGATCGTGCGCGGCGTCGCTTCGCTGGCGGGCGGCAGCCCGGCGCCGGCGCCGGGACCCGGCGAAGTGTTCGAGGACGGCGCCGGGATATAGAGGTTGTATCCGTCGGCCATCAATTTTCCGAGCCCGATTGAGGGACGGTCCCGCGTCGTTAAACCGCCTCGTTTTCCGCGACGGTCGGTCGCGACGCGGGCGCGGTCGGCGGGGGCGATCCGGCGGGCGGACTCGATGCCCCGGCGCGCAGTTCGGCGAGCAACGCTTCTCCCTCGGGCCAGGGTCCGAACCCCGACTCGACGTTGATGTGTCCGGCCCGGCCGATGTCGACGAAGCGGCTGCCCCAGTGCCGCGCGAACAGCCGGGCTCGCTCCAGTTCGAGATGAGGATCGTCGTCGCTGGCGACGAGAATGCTGGGGAACGGCAGGGGCCGCAACGGCACCGCGTCGAAAAAGGGTCGCCGATCGGTGTCGGCGGGAGCCACCAGCAACGCGCCCCGGACGTCGGCCCAGCCGCGGGCGGCCCACTCGGCGACGGTGATGCAGCCCAGGCTATGACCCACCAGGATCGCCGGGCTCGGGGCGCGACGGATTTCCCGATCCAGGGCCTCGACCCACCGATCGACGCGCGGCTGGGACCAGTCCCGCTGGCGGACCCGCCGGTACGCCGGGTGATCCCGACCCCACAGGGTTTGCCAGTGTTCCGGGCCGGAATCGCCCAAGCCGGGCACGAGGACGACGGTCGTGTCTTCCACCGGATGGCGGATGCTGTCCGGGTAGCCGTCGGCGCCGACCCAGCGCGCGATCTGGGCCTGATGCTCGGTGGCGATGCCGTGCAGGAACGCTCGCGCGCCGCTATCTTTGATGCGCCGTATCCGGTCGGCCAGCTCGCGACCGGCATCGGCGCTGGCTTCCGCCGCCAGCAGGTGCGGCCGGCCCAGTTCGACGATGTCCGGCCGTAACGCCAGCAGGCGTTCCAGTTCCCGCGAGTCGGTGCCGCGCTGATACAAGGCGACGACGAAGCCTCGCCCCTGGAAACCGGTGATCGCCCGGGCCAGGTGGCCGGCGTCCTGCGCGGTCGCTTCGGCGATTTCCAGGACGACCTCGCGCGGCGACCGGCCGCAGTCGCGCAGGATATTTTCGAACACCGCGCCGTGGTCGCCGGGCACCCGGGCGACGTGCCAGGGATGGACTTCCAGCCACAGCAAACCGGTCAGCCTTCGGGCGGCCGCGTTGAGGGCGTGCAGCGTGCGGATCAAGCGGTCCAGGTAGACGACGGAATCCTCGTCGAGCGCGACCGCGTAAGGCGCTCGGGACGAAACGTTCTTGCCGCGCGGGCTGAAGGCGTGGAGCCGGGCTCGGTGGCCGAGCACTTCGCCGATGGGATCGACCAGCGCCTCGAAGGCGCTTTCCAGCCGCATCCCGTGGAACCCGGCCACCACCGCGCCTTCTTCGAGTGCGAACGGCGCCCGCGATCCGGCCCACTCGGCCCGATGAAACCGCTGGTTGAAATGGGCGACGAGTTGCGCGAGCGGCATGGTGGACCTCCTGGTTGGACGAGGCCGGTGGATGTGGGAAGTTTAGGAACTGTACGACGATGTTTTATAAGATAAAAATAATAAATATTCGCTTTTATATTCAAAACGACGATATGGCGGCGGCGGGCTGTCGCAGCACGCGGCTCAACACCCGCTCTTCCAGGGCGGCAAAGGCGGCGCTGCCCCGCGCGCGGGGCCGGTGCAAATCGACGCGCAGATCCAGCGAAATTCGTCCTTCCTCGATCAAAATCACCCGGCCGGCCAAGGCAATCGCCTCGGCGACATCGTGGGTGACTAACAGCGCGGTAAACCCGCGCTGGCGCCACAGGTTTTCGAGCAACTGCTGCATCTCGATGCGGGTCAAGGCGTCGAGCGCGCCGAGCGGCTCATCCAGCAGCAGCAAACCGGGGTCGTGCACCAGGGCGCGCGCCAGCGCCACCCGCTGGCGTTGCCCGCCGGACAGGACGACGGGCCAATCGGCGGCGCGCTCGCCCAGTCCCACCTGATCCAACACGGCCCGCGCGTGCGGATGCTCCGCCTCGGGCAAGCCGAGCGCGACGTTGGCCAGCACGCGCCGCCAGGGCAGCAGGCGCGCGTCCTGAAACATGAGCCGCATGGCCGGGTGAAGGCCGTTTTGCGGCGTGCCGTCGTAGCGGATCGCGCCGCTCTCCGGTCGCTCCAGCCCGGCGACCAGCCGCAGCAGGGTGCTTTTGCCGCAGCCGCTGCGACCGACGATGGCCGTGAACTCGCCGCTCTCCACCGTGAGATCGAAGCCGGCGAGCACGCCGCGTCCGGCATAGCCCTTGGTCAGCCCTTCCACCTGCAACCGGATGCCCGGCGATGGTTTCCCGGTACCGGCGTCCGGTGGCGGCGGTGCGGTCCATTCGTTGGGATTCAAGTACATCGTGGTGTTTCCGGAGCGTGTTTCCGTTGGGAGCAAGGGGCGCATCGGGTTACGGGACCGGTTGATAGCTGGGGTGCCAGCGCAGCCAGTAGCGTTCCGACAGCTTGGCGATTCCATCCGCCAGCTTGCCGAGGAGCGCGTACAACAGGATGCCGAGCAGCACCACGTCGGTTTGCAAAAATTCGCGGGCGTTCATCGTCATGTAGCCGATGCCCGCCTGCGCCGAGATCGTTTCCGCGACGATCAAAATCACCCACATGAAACCGAGCGAAAACCGCACCCCCACCAGAATCGACGGCAACGCGCCCGGCAGAATCACCTCGCGGTACAGGCGCCAACCCGACAGCCCGTAGGCGCGGCCCATTTCGATCAAGCCCGGATCGACGGCGCGGATGCCGTGAAAGGTGTTGATGTAGATCGGGAAAAAGACGCCGAGCGAAACCAGGAACAGCTTGGCGCTCTCTTCGATCCCGAACCACAGGATCACCAGGGGAATCAAGGCCAGCGGCGGAATGTTGCGGATCATCTGAATGGTCGAATCGAACAGCGTTTCCGCCGCTCTGAACGAACCGTTCAGCAACCCGAACAGCAAGCCCAGCCCGCCGCCGAGGGCGAACCCGGCCAGCGCGCGCCCGGCGCTGATGCGGACGTGGGCGAACAGCTCGCCGGACGCGGTCAGGGCGACCGCCGCATCGAGCACCGCCAGCGGTTCCGGCAGGATGCGGGTGGACAGCCAGCCCCAGCGCGACGCCATCTGCCAAGCCGCCACAATCAAGATCGGCAACGCCCAAGGCAGCAACCCGCGCCAGGGTAACCGGCGAATCGATAGCGTCATGCGCATTCCCTCAGCCCAGCATCTCGATCGGCTAACCTTGCGCCACCTTGAGCGGGTAGTGATTGGCCACCACTTCGCCGAAGGGTCCGGTCAGCGTTTGCCCCGGCAGGTGCGGGGCGCGTTCCCGGCCGGGCAGCAGCGGGAACAGCAGTTCGGCCACCCGGTAGGCTTCTTCCAGATGGGGATAGCCGGAAAAGATGAAGGTCTCGATCCCGAGGTCCGCGTACTCCCGTATCCGCGCCGCCACCGTTTCGGGATCGCCGACCAGGGCGGTGCCGGCGCCGCCGCGCACCAGCCCGACGCCGGCCCACAGGTTCGGGCTGATTTCCAGCTTGTCGCGCCGACCGCCGTGCAGGGCGGCCATCCGTCGCTGCCCCTCCGAATCCATCCGCCCGAACGCCTGCTGCGCGCGGGCGATGGTGTCGTCGTCGAGATGCCGGATCAGCCGCTCCGCCGCCGCCCAGGCTTCGGCGTCGGTCTCCCGCACGATCACATGGAGGCGGATGCCGAAGCGCAGACTGCGCCCGCGTCGGGCGGCGCGCGCCCGCACGTCGGCGATCTTTTCCGCCACCGCTGCCGGCGGCTCGCCCCAAGTGAGGTAGACATCCAGTTGTTCGGCGGCGAGTTCGTGGGCGGCGGGGGAGGAGCCGCCGAAATACAACGGCGGGCAGGGCTGCTGCACCGGCGGAAAAAACACCTGAGCGCCCTGGGCGCGCAGATGCTTGCCCTCGAAATCCACGGTCTCCCCGGCGAGCACGCCGCGCCAGACGCGCAGGAATTCGTCGGTGACTTCGTAGCGCTCGTCGTGGTCCAGGAACAGGCCATCGCCGGCCAGTTCCACCGGATCGCCGCCCGTGACGACGTTGATCAGCAGCCGTCCGTTGGAGAGCCGGTCGAAGGTGGCGGTCATCCGCGCCGCCAGACTGGGGGACGTCAGCCCCGGCCGGACCGCCACCAGAAAACGCAGCCGTTCCGTGACCGGAATCAGGCTGGCGGCCACGATCCAGGGGTCTTCGCAGGACCGTCCGGTGGGGATCAGCACCCCGTCGTAACCCGAGGCATCGGCGGCTTGGGCGATCTGCTTGAAATAGGCGTGATTCGCGACTCGCGCGCCCTGGGTGGTGCCCAGATAGCGGCTGTCGCCGTGGGTCGGGATAAACCAAAAGATATTCATGGCGGTGCTCTTCTCAAGGCTTGGCTTTCAGGACCGCGTCCTTGACGTTGATCGGCTTTGGAATCAGCTTGAGATCGAAGAACACGTCGGCGATCTTTTGCTGCTCGGTCAGCACCGCGTCCGAGATCGGATGGACGTCGTGGCTGTAGCGCCGCAGGCCCAGCTCGATGACCGCCGGGTCCAGACCCTGCAACGGCGCCAGGGCGGCGGCGGCGTCTTTGTAGTTCTTGACGATCCACTGCCCCTGCGCCGGCAACACCTCGAACAGCAGCTTGACCACGTCCGGGCGGCGTTCGGCGTAGTCGCGCGCCGCCAGGAAAAAGGCGTGGTTGTTGACGGCCCCTTTGCCGTCGGCCAACAGCCGGGCGCCGATCTGCTTCTCGGCGGCGGCTTGGAACGGGTCCCAGATCGCCCAAGCATCCACCGCGCCGCGCTCGAAAGCGGCGCGAGCGTCGGCCGGCGGCAGGAAGACCGGTTCGATGTCGCCGTACTTGAGGCCGTGCTTTTCCAGCACCTTGACCAGCAGGTAATGGACGTTGGAGCCTTTGTTCAGCACGATTTTTTTGCCCTTCAGGCCGGTGACCGACCGGATCGGCGAGTCCTTCGGCACCAGGATCGCCTCGGCGGCGGGCGCCGGCGACTCGTAGCCGACGTAAACGAAGTTCGCGCCGGCCGCCTGCGCGAAGATCGGCGGCGCTTCGCCCACGTAACCGAAGTCGATCGAACCGACGTTCAGCCCTTCCAGCAGTTGCGGGCCGGCCGGGAATTCGATCCATTTGACCTCCACTTTCAGCGGGGCGAGCCGCTGTTCCAGCGTCCCCCGCGACTTCAACAGCGTCAGCAGGCTGGCGGATTTCTGAAAGCCGATGCGCAACGGCTCGGGGCCATCGGCCGCTGGCGCGCCGGCCGGCAGCGCCAGCGTCAGCGCCAGGAACGCCCTGCCGAACCCGGCGAGGAACAGGCGTTTGAGGTTCTCGATCATGCGGATTACTCCTCGGGTGCATCGCGGGTGGGTGAAAAATCGGGCGGCCGGATCAACCCGCCACCAGATGTTCGATTTCGGCGAGACTGCGGATCGAGGTCGGCGCCGACGCCGACCGGCCGAGACTTTGCCGGAAGTGCTTCAGCCCCTCCTGGAGACGGTCGATGATCTCTGGGTCTAACCTCAGACCCTGCCCGTGCGACCAGGCGATTTGGGCGTCGAGCGCGTACAGGCCCGCCAATACGTGGTGGGCGCCGAGCGCGGCGAGCACCGGCTTCAAGCCGTAATCCAGGGCCAGCATGTGGGCCGCGCTACCCCCGGTGACGATCGGCAGAACGACCTTGCCGCGCAGCGCGTGCTGGGGCAGCACGTCGAGAAAGGCCTTGAGGATGCCGCTATAAGCCGCTTGATAAACCGGGGTGGCGACGAGGATGCCGGCGGCGCGCTCCACCAGCGCCGCCGCCTCGCGCAGGGCAGGGCTGTCGAGGCGGGCATGGAGCAGGTCGGCGGCCGGAAGATCGCGAACGTTGATCGCTTGCACGGTGATCCCCCGGACGTCGAGTTCGCGCGCGGCGAAATCGAGCAGGCGGCGCGACCGCGAATCTTCTCGGGGGCTACCGGCTATCGCGAGAACGAACATGGTGGTGTTTCCTCTGGAGGCAAGAGCGTTTTCTCGGTGGTTGTTTGGGTTTGTCCGCACCGCATCAAACCTGGCCCTGCCAAGGCGTCAGTCGCCGTTGCAGGGCGCGAATCAGCAGCTCCAATCCCACCGCCACCGCGCCGATCACCAGGATGCCCAGCACCACCACGTCGGTGACCAGGAAATTGGCCGCCGACTGCACCATGAAACCCAAACCCCGAGTGGCGGCGATGAGTTCGGCGGCCACCAGGGTGGACCAGCCCGTGCCCAAGCCGATACGAATGCCGGTCAGGATCTCGGGCAGGGCGCTGGGTAGGATCACATGCCAGAGGATTTGGCGAGGCGTTGCGCCCAGGGCTTGCGCCGCCCGCACCCGGTCGGGCGCGACGGCGCTGACGCCCGCTGCGGTGGAAATGGCGACCGGAGCAAAAATCGCCAGATAAATCAGCAGGATTTTCGACAGCTCCCCGATGCCGAACCAGATCACGATCAGCGGCAGATAGGCCAGCGGCGGCAGCGGGCGATAGAACTCGATGATCGGATCGCCGATGGCGCGGGCGCGACGACTGCGGCCCAGCAGGATGCCCAGAGGGATCGCGGTCAGACTGGCGGCCAGCAGGGCGACGGCGACGCGCGCCAGGCTCGCGCTCAGATGTTGCCAGAGGGTGGCGTCCATGTAGCCCTCGGTGGCGACTTGGTACAGCTTGCCGAGCACGGCTTGGGGGGAGGGCAGAAACAGCGGCGGCACGAGTTGCAGAGCCGTGACCCACCACCACCCGGCGCACAGTCCCAGCACGGTCGCCAGCGACAGCCAGCGCGGTTGCGACAGCCAGCGCCGCCACGGCAGGGGTCGGGCCGGTCGCGGAACGGTCGCCGCCGGCAGGGTCGATGCGTCGAATTCTCCGGGCAGTTCCACCGCCGGGAGAGCCAGCGTTTCGGTGTCGAACTCAGACATCGGCCAATCCTCCCGCAGCGTTGTGGGCGAACAGGGTGCGGGTTACCCGCTCCCGCAAGGCGACGAAGGCGGGGTCGGCCTTGAGTTGCCGCGCGGCTTCCCCGGCGAGATAGCGGCGGCCGAAATCCAGCGTCAGCGTTTCGGCGATGCGGGCCGGGCGCGGCGACAAAATGATCAGGTCGGTCGCCAGCAACAGCGCCTCCTCGATGCCGTGGGTGATCATGAACAGCGTCTTGCCGGTCCGCCCCCACACCATCAGCAACAGCTCCTGCATCTGCTCGCGGGTCAGGGCGTCGAGCGCCCCGAGCGGTTCGTCCAGCAACAGCACTTCGGGATCGGCGGTCAGCGCCCGCGCCAGCCCGACTCGTTGCCGCATCCCGCCCGACAATTCCCAGACAGGATGACGGTCGAAGCCGGCCAAGCCGACCAGCCCCAACGCGGCGCGGGCGCGTTCCTGGCGCTCCCGCGCCGGAGTTCCGCGCAAGCGCGGGCCGAACGCCACGTTGTCCGCCACGTTCAGCCAGGGAAACAAGGCGTCGTGTTGGAACACCACGCCGCGATCCGCCCCCGGCCCTCGTATCTCGCGCCCGTTCAAGGTAATTCGTCCGGCGCTGGGGCGCAGAAACCCGGCCATCAGATTCAGCAGCGTGGTCTTGCCGCAACCGGACGCGCCCAAGGCCACCACGAAGCGCCCGGCGCCCACGGTCAGCGACAGGTTTTCGAATACCGGAACCGGCCCGTTTCGTCCCGGATAGACGGCGGCGACCCGTTCGGCGCGCAATTCGGTCATGGCGATCTCCCGTCTTCGGTTACATCTCACCGTTTGGCTTGCGTCTGAGCGGCCGCGACGAACTGGGGATCGACGTAGCCGCTGTAATCGCCGAGCACGCTTTCCACCTTGCCCTGCTCCTTGAGAAACGCGGCAGTATCGGCAATCGCCTTGACGGTGCCGCCACCCAACAATGCCGCGCTGGCCTGTTCCTTGGCCAGCGGGAAGGTGCCGCCGGCCAGTAGCTCGGGAATGTCTTCCAGATTGGCCCCGGTCAGCTTGGCGATCTTGGCCGCTTGCGGCGACTTGGCTCCCCAAGCGTTGGGATCGGCGCGGTAAGCGGCGACCGCCTCCGCCGTCACCCGCGCGAACTCCCGGACAAACCTCGGATGTTGCTGGGCGAAATCGCGGCGCACGATCCATGCGTCGAAAGTCGGCGCGCCCCATTGCGCCACTTGCGCCGAATCGGTCAGCACCTTGCCCGAGGCCTTGATCTTGCCGAGCGCGGGGTCCCATACGTAGGCGGCATCGATGTCGCCCCGTTCCCAGGCCGCCGCGATTTCCGGCGGGCGCAGATTCAGGATTTGCGCGTTCTTGGGATCGATGCCCCAGTGTTTGAGCGCCGCCAGCAGGCTGTAGTGGGCGGTGGACACGAAAGGCACGGCGATTTTTTTGCCCGCCAAATCCTCCGGTTTGGCGATACCGGCCTTGTCGCGCACCACCAGCGCTTCCGATGCGCCGATCTGGACCGCGACGAAAAAGGTTTCGACCGGCAACTGGCGCGAGGCGGCGGCGGCCAGCGGACTGGAGCCGACATAGCCGATTTGCACGTCGCCGGACGCCACGGCGGCAATCACGTCCGCGCCGGTGTCGAACTTGCGCCAGTCGATGCCCCGGCCGGTGGCCTTTTCGTAAGCGCCATCGGCTTGGGCGACCTTGGAGGGCTCGACCGTGGTCTGGTAGGCGATGGTGACGTTCTCGGCGGCCTGGGCACCGAGGGTCAGCCCGGCCAGCAAGGGCGCGGCGATCAAGGCCCGCAACCCGATTTCCAGGATTTTTTTCATGCAAAAGAACCTCTCGCGATGATGAAATGAAGAGAGCGAACAACCCGGACAGCTTTTTCAGTTAAAAGATAAAAATTGGTTTCAACACGAATAACGATCTCAAAGCTTTTCATAATAAAAAAGGGCGGCAATCCTTACCGCCCAGACCACGCTGTCGCGCAAGCGCGACCCCCGTCTGACCAAACCAACACCTAATCGAATACCGATGGAATGGAATTCAGTCTAAGAAAACAAAACCACAAACAAAACAAATAAAAAATTGATTGTTTATAAAAATATAATATAAGACTTGAGAAAATCCGATCATCAACCCATAAAAAAGCCGGGGAAAATACCCCGGCAAGAGCAATCACTCACTGATGACAATCACAGCACCATAATAAGGTTACCATCGTCATCAAAAAATAAACATTTAGTGATTTTGATATGAAAAAAATGAATATCGCTAAAGGGTAAGATTCAAATGAGTTTTGCCGCAAGCTGAATTCATTATTCGGGATTCAATGGCGACCGAGCACAATTAAGGGATGCGCCTGTCGCACCACGTTAATCGATATAATTCATAAAAAAATCTGAATTTATTCTTTACTGGCATGGAGGGTGCCGGATTATAGTGATCGACAGATTCTGATGTCGGCCGCCGCCCGCCTGGGCGGGTGGCACGTTTACCCGTCTCGGAGAACGCGATGAGCGCCCAGCAAAAGACCCTGCGCTACGAAACCCTGCAACTGCACGCCGGCTATCGCCCCGATCCCACCACCGGCGCGCGGCAGGTGCCGATCTACGCCTCCACCAGCTACCAGTTTCAGAACACCGATCACGCCGCCCGGCTGTTCGCCCTGCAGGAGTTCGGGAACATCTACACCCGGATCATGAACCCCACCACCGACGTGCTGGAGAAGCGGATCGCGGCGCTGGAAGGCGGGGTGGCGGGACTGGCGACCAGCTCCGGTCACGCCGCGCAATTTCTGACCTTCACCACCTTGGCCGAAGCCGGCGACAACATCGTCTCGACCCCCAACCTGTACGGCGGCAGTATCAACCAGTTGAAAGTCGCCCTGCCGCGCCTGGGCATTCAAACCCGTTTCACCGGCCGCGCCGAGCGCCCGGAGGAGTTTCTGGCGCTGAGCGACCACCGCACCCGCGCCTGGTTCGTCGAATCCGTCGGCAATCCGGCGCTGAACATCCCCGACTTCGAGGCGATTTTCGCCGCCGCGCAACAGGCCGGGGTCGCGGTCGTCGTGGACAACACCTTCGGTTTGGGCGGCTATCTGTTCCGGCCGCTCGAATGGGGCGCGAGCATCGTGGTCCACTCCGCCACCAAGTGGATCGGCGGTCACGGCGCGGCCATTGGCGGCTTGATCGTGGACGGCGGCAACTTCCCCTGGGACAACGGCCGCTATCCGCTGCTCAGCGAACCGGCTCCCGGCTACCACGGCCTGAACATCGTGCGGGCGTTCGGCGCGCTGGCCTTCATCCTCAAGGCCCGGGTGGACGGGCTGCGCGACCAGGGCCAATGCTTGGGACCACACGAAGCCTTCACCTTGTTGCTGGGGCTGGAAACCCTGTCGCTGCGCGCCGAGCGGCTGAGCCAAAACGCCCTGGAACTGGCGCGCTGGCTGCAAGCGCGGGACGACGTGGCCTGGGTCAATTATCCTGGCCTGAACACGCATCCGTCCTATGCCTTGGCGCAGAAGTATTTCAAGGGCAAACCGGGCGGCATTCTGACCTTCGGCCTGAAAGGCGGCTACCCGGCGGCCAAGACCTTCATCGACCGGCTGGAACTGGTCTCGCATTTGGCCAACGTCGGCGACGCCCGCACCCTGGCGATTCATCCCGCCTCCACCACCCACTCGCAGTTGTCGGCGGACGAGCAAGCCGCTGCGGGGGTAACCCCGGATCAGGTGCGGATCAGCGTGGGGCTGGAGCACGTCGAAGACATCGAGGACGACTTGACGCAGGCGCTGCGAGCCGCGCAACTCGCGCCGGCCTGATTCGTCGAGGGTTATCATGTCCACCGATGTCTACAGCGTGGCGGATTCCGTGCGAACCCCACTGTCGTCGGAGCGAGACTCCGGCCATCACGCCCGGAGCGGCCCGCCGTTTCGAAGCTTGCGCCCGCTGCCCCGCGATATCGTGCTGTGGGACTCATCGGAAGGCTTCGCGCTAGAGCGGGGCGGGGTACTGCCGGAAGTGCGGTTGCGCTATCAGACGTATGGTCGCCTGGACGCCCGCCGCGACAACGCGATCCTGATTTTTCACGCCCTGACCGGCAGCGCCCATCTGGCCGGCCGTTACAGCGAGGCGGCTTGGGCCGGCCTGTCGCCCCAGGAACAAGCTTTCGGGCGGCAGGGCTGGTGGGACGCCCTGGTGGGACCGGGCAAAGCGTTCGACACCCGCCGCCATTACATCGTCTGCGCCAACCATCTCGGCAGTTGTTACGGCAGCACCGGGCCGCTGGCGCGCGATCCCCGCCACGGTCACGCCTTCGGTCCCAAGTTTCCGCCGGTGACGGTGGGTGATCTGGCGCGGGTGCAGGAACGCCTGCTCGAACGGCTGGGCGTGGCGGCGGCGGTGCTGGTCGGCGGCAGTCTGGGCGGGATGGTGGCCCTGGAGTTCGCTCTGGCGTTCCCGCGCCGGAGCAAAAAGCTGATCGTGATGGCCGCGCCGGCTCGACACGGCCCTTGGGCGCGCGCCTGGAACAGCCTGGCGCGGGAAGCGATTCGGCTCGATCCCGGCTACCACGGCGGGCGCTACCGGCGACAGCCGGCGGGGTTGGCGCTGGCCCGCGCCATCGCCACCCTCAGTTACCGCGCCCCGAGCAGCTTCGAGTTGCGCTGGGGACCGGAGCCTTTGCGGGGTGAAGCCTATCTGCTGCGTCAGGGCGGCACGTTCGTCGGCCGCTTCGACGCCAACAGCTACCTGACTCTTTCGGACGCCATGGACAGCCACGACGTCGGCAAGGGGCGCGGCGGCTTGAGCCGGGCGCTGGCCGGTCTGAAACCGCCCGCGCTGTTTGTCGGCATCGACAGCGATTTGCTCTATCCCGGCGCGGAGGTCGAGGAAGCGGCGCGGCTGGCGCGCGCCGAGTTCGTATTGCTGCGCAGCCCGCACGGGCACGATGCGTTCCTGCTGGAGGAACAGCAAGTGGCGGCGGTGGTGGGACCGTTCCTGGCCCGGCTTTCATTTTGAGGTGCAAGCATGAGCAATCTCCATCATCTCGACCGGAGCAAACGCCTGGAAGCCCCGTTGCGGCCCAATCTGGAAGCACGTCAATCGACCGGTCGCCTTTATTGGGACGAACGGATTGAAACCTTGCCGCGAGCGGAGATGGAGGCGTACCAAACCCGACAGTTGGCCGCGGTGCTGGCGCTGGCGTACTACAAATCCGACTACTACCGGACGGCCTTTAACGCCGCCCAGGTCAAACCCGGCGATTTCGAGAACCTGACGGATTTGCGACGCTTTCCCTTCACCCACAAGCGGATCGAACGGGAACGGCAACTGGCAAAGCCGTTGCTGGGCGATATGATCGCCGTGGAAGAGCGCGATGTCGTCTTCGTGTCCGCTTCCAGCGGCTCCACCGGCGTGCCGACGCTCAGCCCCTTCACCCAACAGGATTTCGCGGAATTCCAGGACGTGCAGAGCCGGCTGTTTTGGGCCGCCGGGATGCGGCCGGAAGACCGCTATGTTCACGCTCTGAACTTCACCCTATTCGTCGGTGGACCGGATGTCATCGGCGCGCAAAATTTGGGCGCGCTGTGCCTGTGGGCGGGGGCCATTCCTTCCGACCGGTTGCTGTTCATCCTCCAGGAATTCCAACCGACCGTGATCTGGACCACGCCGTCCTACGCCTGGCATCTCGGCGAAACCGCCAAACAGCAGGGCATCGACCCGGCCCGGGATCTGGCCATCAACCGCATCATCGTCGCGGGCGAACCGGGCGGTTCCATCGGCGCCACGCGGGACGCCATCGAGAGTCTGTGGGCGGCGCGGGTGTTCGATTTTTACGGCCTCTCCGACATTTTTGGCGCCTGTGCCGGCATGTGCCGCGAACGAAGCGGCTTGCACCTGGCGGAAGATCACATTCTGGTGGAGGTGCTCGATCCCGAAACCTTGGAGCCGGTGGCGGAGGGCGAGCGCGGCGAGCTGGTGTTCACCACCTTGCGCAAAACGGCTCGCCCGATGCTTCGTTTCCGCACCGGCGACATCGGCACCGTCGATCGCGAGCCCTGCGCCTGCGGTAGAACCCATGCCCGGATTCGGGTCACCGGCCGACTGGATGACATGTTCATCGTCTCCGGCGTCAACGTGTTCCCCAGCGATGTGGAATACGTGATCCGGAATATCGAAAAACTCACCGGGGAATATCGGATTACGGTGAGCACCGAGAATTACACGACTCGCTATAAAGTCGAGGTGGAGCGCGATCAAACCAGCGGCGCGAATCACGCCGAATTGGCGGAAGAGGTTTCCCATCAACTCAAGATCCGCTTGGGGGTGAAGCCGAAAGCGGTCGTGGTGCGCGAACCGGGCGATTTACCGAGGGCGACCCATAAAGCCAAGCGGTTGATCGATCTCAGGTGACCCGATGAATGCCACCTCGCACCGACCATTCGACCCCACCGCACAAAAGAAGACGTGGAGAGCAATCGATGTCGATTAATGCCGAGAATAGCTCGTTGACATTGGACGAAGTCGTGGAGAAATACCCGGACGTTCCAAGGTTGATCGCCATCAAAATCGATGTGCAACGACGAGGCGTTCACTACACCGATAGAGCATTGTCCAGATTGAACAAGGAATCGCACCAACTCAGGGGTGCAACCCTGTTCGGTTCCCGAGATGCCAAACTCACGCCTTTACCGGAATCCTTGATCCTGCGGGATGGCACGACGGTTCTAACGGACCCAACGCCCGTCGAACAAAATCCTTATATCGTCGATTTCGTCGATGGCAGGCTGATTCTTGCCGACCGAGGCGAACCTGTCGAGGAGGTCGAGTATTGGTCGAAACCCGATTATTACGGCAAGAAAACGGCTTCGGGCAAAGCGATGGAACACCTCGTTACCGCGCGACCGCAGCGCTTGCAGGTCATGCCATCCAGCTACTGTCATTTTTGGACCAACGATCACGGCTGCAAATATTGCGACATCGTGAATCACCTGAAGCACCAAAAATCCGAACTCGGCGTGCCCGCGAAGTTGAACCCGAAGGAAGTCGGCGAGGTGATTCGAGAGGCGTTGAAGCAACCCGGTCGTTTTTCGAGCATCTGCTTGACCGCCGGTTCCGATACCAGAGGCGCCGAGCCGTTTGATGAGGAAGTCGAATATTACGTCGAGTTGCTAAAAGCTATCGGGGAGAATTTCAAAACGAAGAAATTTCCGAGCCAGCTCATCGCGACCGCATTCGATCAAAGACAACTCGAAAAGCTCCACAACGAAACTGGGCTGATGGGTTATACGGCCGATATCGAAGTGTTGAACGAAGAATTGTTCAATTGGATCTGTCCCGGTAAAGCGGAATGGATCGGTTATCGGGAATGGAAAAATCGATTGATCAGGGCGGTGGATGTTTTTGGTCGTGGAAACGTGAATACCGGCATCGTGGCCGGAGTCGAACTCGCAAAACCTCGCGGTTTCCAAAACGAAAATGATGCCCTGAAAGCCACATTGGAAGAAGCTGAAGAGCTCGCCGCCAACGGTGTTTCAACCATCTTCATGGTTTGGATACCGAGGCCACGATCTTATTTTCATGACCAGACGAATGCTTCGCTCGAATATTATGTCCTCTTGGCTAGAGGATTGCACCAGTTGAGAAAAAAATACGTACTGGGGATCGACTTCGATGATTATCGGAGATGCGGAAACCATCCCGATGGCGATTTGACCCGAATCGTGTAAATGGATTATAGCGCAGAGAATATGAAACATGGCTATTGAATTGAACGAGCAATTGATAAACTTGATCAATGATTATGAGACGATCAAGGTCTTGGCTACCGTTGACGAAAGAGGGCAGCCGCATTCGATCCTGAACCAACATGTAAGCTTGTTGGAGGATGGCCGGCTCATCTATCTTGAACTACTCGAATCTTCAAGGAGTTATAAAAACTTTACCAGAAGTTTGTGGTACGATCAGAAAGTTTCGATAACGGTGGTGGGCAAAAATGGCGCAAATTGGCGAATCAAAGGTAAGCCCGAAAAAATTATTGTAAGCGGCCCTATTTTTGAATATCACTACAAAAAGATCAGAGAAAAATTTGGCGATTTCGATTTGGCTGCTGTCTGCATTATCGAACCGGAAGATCTGGTGGACGAATCGTTTGGCGTTCAATTCGAAAATCAAGAAAGAAATTGCCCGATATTTAACCATCTTGATCGCTTGGCAAGATAGGATCGAGTACGGCCTACCGCTACGTTCCGAACCGAAAGACTATGAAC
>WBZM01001684.1_pt1 | contig 20945 bp, 16 predicted proteins | sample 5204271 | NCBI WGS metagenome assembly WBZM01 (sample SAMN12344346, study PRJNA552823) | activated sludge metagenome | biome: Activated sludge suspended growth; feature: Nitrification reactor; material: Wastewater; isolation source: activated sludge from nitrification reactor of wastewater...
GGCGTGGCCAGCTATGCGACGTTCCTGCTCGCCTTTCTCTACCTGGTCGGGTTCCTCGCCGGCGTGCTCGTGCCGAAAGGCATCGACGACGGCATCGCGACGGACGCCGCCACGGCGATCGCGATCGACCTCGGCCTGATCGCGGCGTTCGGGCTGCAGCACTCGATCATGGCGCGGCGCGGCTTCAAGCAGTGGCTGACGCGATGGATCACGCCCGCCGTCGAGCGCAGCACCTTCGTGCTCGCCTCCAGCCTCGTGCTGCTGCTGCTCTACTGGCAGTGGCGGCCGCTGCCGGCGGTGATCTGGTCGGTGTCGGATCCCGTCGCCGTCAACCTGCTGTGGGCCGCCTACCTCACCGGGTTCGCGCTCGTGCTGGCCTCGAGCTTCATCATCGACCACTTCGACCTGTTCGGGCTGCGCCAGGTGTGGCTGAACCTCGTGCGGCGCCACTACGACCATCCGCCGTTCAGCGTGGAGTGGATGTACCGCTTCGTGCGGCACCCGCTCTACGTCGGCCTGCTGCTCGCATTCTGGAGCGCGCCGACCATGACGCTCGGCCGGCTGGTGTTCGCCCTCGGCATGTCGGCCTACGTCCTGATCGGCATCCGCTACGAGGAACGCGACCTGCTGCGCTTCCTCGGCGACGACTACCGACGTTACCGCGAGCGCGTGCCCATGCTGCTGCCGCGGCCGGGCACCCCGCACGAGGCCGTCAAGCCGGCGCGCGCCGGCAGCGGCTGACGCCCGCGCCGGGCACCGTCGGGGCGTGCAGGCCGGTGCCCGACGGCGCCGGCCCGGTGGCGCGCCGCCGGCTTACCTGCGAGGTCATTGCGAACGGCGGCCGCGTCCCCTGCAATGCGTGCCACGCATTCACGAGGAACCGCCGTTGCGTCACGTCGTCACCGCCTGCCTGCTGCTCGTCGCACTCGTCCACGCGCTGCCCGTGATCGGTGTCGGCGGGACCGGCCCGCTGGCCGCGCTCTACGGCGTGCAGGTGCGCGACCCGGACATCGAGATCCTGCTGCGGCACCGCGCGGTGTTCTTCGGCCTCGTCGCGCTGCTGCTGGGCGCGTCGGCGTTCCACCCGCCGCTGCGCACGCAGGCGCTGGGCGTCGGGATCGCGAGCGTCGGCTCGTTCCTGCTGGTCGCGTGGCAGGTCGGCGGCTGCAACGCATCGCTGCAGCGGGTCGTGCAGGTCGACGTGCTGGCGCTGGCGGCGCTGGCGGTGGCCGCGCTGCTGCACTGGCGACTGCCGGCCGCGGCCTGACGCCGGCGCGAGCAGCGGCCGCCGGACGGCGGCCTACCGGCTCTTGACGGCGTGCCCGCCGAAGGCCTGGCGCATGCGGGCGAGCAGGCGGTTCGCGTAGTCCGACTTGCCCTGGCTCGCGAAACGCTCCATCAGCGCGAGCGTCATCACCGGCGTCGGCACGCCGAGCTCGATCGACTCGTGGGTCGTCCAGCGGCCCTCGCCGGAGTCGGCGACGAACGGCGCGATCGACTTGAGGTCGCCGTCCTCGGCGAGGAACTCCGCGGTGAGGTCCAGCAGCCACGAGCGGATGACCGTGCCGTGCCGCCAGGCCTCGGCGATCTTCGGCACGTTGAATGCGAGATCTTCCTTCGCGCGCAGCAGGGCGAATCCCTCGGCGTACGCCTGCATCAGCCCGTACTCGATGCCGTTGTGCACCATCTTGGCGAAGTGGCCCGCGCCCGCCTTGCCGCAATGCACCCAGCCGCGATCGGCGGCCGGCGCCAGCGCTTCGAGCACCGGCCGGACTTCGCGGACGACTTCGGCATCGCCGCCCACCATCAGCCCGTAGCCGTTCACGAGACCCCAGACGCCGCCGGAGACGCCGGCGTCCACGAAGCCCAGTCCTCGCGCGGCGAGTTCGCGCGCGTGTCGCTGGCTGTCCTTGTACATCGCGTTGGCGCCGTCGACGACGATGTCGCCGCGCACCAGCAGCGCCGCCAGCCGCTCCAGCGTCGCCTCGGTCGGGGCGCCCGCGGGCAGCATCAGCCACACGATGCGCGGCGCCGCCAGTTTCTCGACCATCGCCTCGAGCGTCTCGGCGCAGGCGACGCCAGGCTCGCCCGCGAGAGCCGCACGCGCGCCCGCCGCAGCGTCCCAGGCGACCACCGGCACGCCCGCCCGCGCGATGCGCCGGCTCATGTTGCCGCCCATGCGGCCCAGGCCCACCATGCCGAACGTCCGAGTCATGCGTGCTCCTCCTTGTCTGCTGCATCGCGATAGTCGCGCGGACCTGCGGCCCGCACAAGCCCGCAACTGCGGTGAGTGGCCGCTGGCGAGCGACGAAGCGGTGATCGCGCGGCCGCTTTTCGCATCAAACTCTCTACACGATGGCCGAACGCGATATCCACGACCGGACAGGAGACAAGGACATGAACCTGAAACTTCCCCATCGCTTCCAGAAGGCCGGCTCCGCGCTCGCGATCGGCCTGGCCACCGCCCTCCTCGCCGTGTCGGCCCAGGCGGCCGACACCGGGTACCACGACTCGGTCGTGGTGCGCTACGACGACCTGAACGTCGCCTCCGCGGCCGGCGCCCAGGCCCTCTACGCCCGCATCGCCTCGGCGGCCGACCGCGCCTGCGGCGGCGAGCCCGCCATTCGCGAACTGCGCCAGACGCAGCGCTACCGCGCCTGCGTCGACACGGCCGTCGAAAAGGCCGTGCACAAGGTGGACAGCGAGCGGCTGCAGGCGCTGCACGCCGAACGCAAGGCCGGATCGTCGGTCGGTTGATCCCTCGGCAGGCGCCCGGGGCCGGGCCAGGGTCGGCCCGGCCTCGCGGCGCGTTGCAGGGCTAGGCATTATCGCGGCGCGACGCCCACTTTTACGTATTCTCGCCGTCCCGACGCGGCGCAATCCTGCCGTCCTGCGGCCCCGAGGGACACGGGCTGCGAGGACTCCCGATGACGACGACGGCGCGCAAGTGGATCTACTCCTTTGCCGAGGGTGACGGCCGCAACAAGATGCTGCTCGGCGGCAAGGGCGCCAACCTCTGCGAGATGACCCGCATCGGGCTGAACGTCCCGCCCGGCTTCGTGATCAGCACCGAGGCCTGCCTCGCCTTCCTCGCCGACACCGGGCGCGAGCTGCCCGCGGGGCTCATCGAGAGCGCGCGCGGGCACATGGCGGAGCTCGAGCGGCGGACCGGCAAGCACTTCGGCAGCAGCGACGATCCGCTGCTGGTCTCGGTCCGCTCGGGCTCGGCGATGTCGATGCCGGGCATGATGGACACCATCCTCAACCTCGGCCTCAACGAGACCACGCTCGCCGGTCTCATCCGCCGCACCGGCAACGAGCGCTTCGGCTACGACGCGTGGCGGCGCTTCATCCAGCTTTTCGGCAAGGTCGCGCTCGGCGTGCCCGACGCGGCGTTCGACGAGCAGTTCGAGGCCGTCAAGGCCCGGGTCGGCGTGAAGCACGACGTGATGCTCGGCGCCGAGGACCTGCGCGAGATCGGCGAGCGCTTCCTGCGCGTCGTGCAGCAGCACACCGGGCGGCCCTTCCCGGCCGACCCGTACGAGCAGCTCGAGATCGCGATCAAGGCCGTGTTCAACTCCTGGATGGGCAAGCGCGCCGTCGACTACCGGCGCGAGTTCCGCATCACGCCCGCGATGGCGAACGGCACCGCCGTCAACGTCGTGGCCATGGTGTTCGGCAACATGGGCAACGACAGCGCCACGGGCGTCGGCTTCACGCGCAACCCCGCCACCGGCGAGAACCAGCTCTACGGCGAGTACCTCACCAACGCCCAGGGCGAGGACGTGGTCGCCGGCATCCGCACGCCGAAGCCGCTCGCCGACCTGGCCACCGAGATGCCGGCCCTGTACGTGCAGCTCGTCGAGCTGCGCAACCGGCTCGAGAAGCACTACCGCGAGGTGCAGGACTTCGAGTTCACCATCGAGCGCGGCACGCTCTACTGCCTGCAGACGCGCAACGGCAAGATGAACGCCGCCGCGAGGGTGCGCACCTCGGTCGAGATGCACGAGGAGGGCCTGCTGACCCGCGAGGAAGCCATCACGCGCGTCGACCCGGCGCACCTCGAGCAGATGCTCTTCCCGCGCCTCGACCCGGCGCACCGGGCGCAACCGCTCGCGACCGGGCTCCCCGCCTCGCCCGGCGCCGCGAGCGGCCACGCGGTGTTCGATGCCGACCGGGCCGAGACGCAGGGCAGGCAGGGCACGAAAGTCATCCTCGTGCGCGAGGAGACCAAGCCCGAGGACATCCACGGCTTCTTCGCCTCGCAGGGCATCCTCACCAGCCGCGGCGGCAAGACCTCGCACGCGGCGGTGGTCGCGCGCGGCATGGACAAGCCCTGCGTCGCGGGCGCCGAGGGGATCCACGTCGACGTGTCCATGCGCGTGGCCTTCGTCGGCGACCAGGTCATCAAGGAAGGCGACGTGATCACCATCGACGGCAGCACGGGCCGCGTGTTCCGCGGGGAGGTGCCGACCGTCGAGGCGGATTTCTCGCAGGCGCTGGTCCGGCTGCTCGGCTGGGCGGACCAGCACGCCCGGCTCGGCGTGCGGGCCAATGCCGACACGCCGGGGGACGCCGCGCGCGCCCTGCGCTACGGCGCGAAGGGCATCGGCCTGTGCCGCACCGAGCGCATGTTCAACGCCGCCGACCGCCTGCCCGTCGTGGTCGACATGATCGTGGCCGACACGGCGGAGGACCGTCGCGCGGCCCTCGACCGGCTGCTGCCGATCCAGCGCGCCGACTTCGTCGGCATCTTCAAGGCGATGGCGCCGCACCCGGTCACCATCCGCCTGCTCGACCCGCCCATCCACGAGTTCCTGCCGACCGAGCGCCAGCTCGAGGACGACCTCGCGCGCCTGCAGGACCTGCGCGGCGCGGCGCGCGGGCTCGAGGTGCTGGCCGAGGCGGCACGCTCGCTGGCCGACTCGCGGCTCGGCGCCACGGTACGGGAACTCGGCGACACGCGCGTGATCGACGCAGTGCTCGCCCGCAAGGAGGCGATCCTGCGCAAGGCGCGCGCCCTGCGCGAGGTGAACCCGATGCTCGGCCACCGCGGCGTGCGCCTCGGCATCACGTATCCCGAGATCTACACCATGCAGATCCGTGCCGTGCTCGAGGCGGCGGCGGACTGCCTGCGCGCCGGGGTCGAGGTGCATCCGGAGATCATGGTGCCGCAGGTCTGCACGGCGCAGGAGCTGACGCTGGTGCGGGACTACATGACCGCGGTGCAGAAGGAGGTCGAGCTGACCTACGGCGTCGCGGTGCCCTGCAAGTTCGGCACCATGGTCGAGGTGGTGCGCGCGTGCATGCGCGCGGAGAACCTCGCCGCGGTCGCCGAGTTCTTCTCGTTCGGCACCAACGACCTGACGCAGGCGACGTTCTCGTTCTCGCGCGAGGACGCCGAGAACAAGTTCCTGCCGATGTACAACGAGCGGGGCATCCTGCAGGACAACCCGTTCGAGGTGCTGGACGTGAAGGGCGTGGGCCGGCTGATGGCGCTCGCGGTCGAGTGGGGCCGCGCGAGCCGCCCGGGGCTCAAGGTCGGCATCTGCGGCGAGCACGGCGGCCACCCGGCGTCGATCCGCTTCTGCGATTCGATCGGGCTCGACTACGTCTCGTGCTCCGCGCCGCGCGTGCCGATCGCGCGCCTCGCGGCGGCGCACGCGGCGATCGGCCAGGCCACGGGGCTCGACAAGGCCGCCTGAGGCGGCCGGCGGCTCACTCCCGGTCGGCGACGCGCGCGACCGGGAAGCGCATGGCGAAGGTCTCGACGCGCAGCGTCGCGAGGACCTTCGCGGCGCGCAGGTCGGCGAAACGCTCGCCGTCGAACCGCCACTCGAGCAGCCGGGCGGGCCGCACCCAGCCGCGCGAGGCGGGCGCGTAATAGTACGTGCGCCCCGCGTGGCGCTGCGCCAGCGTGCGCAGGGCCTCGGGCACGAGCCCGCCGGGCACGGGCAGCCGCGGCGCGAAGGCGGCCGGCCCGAACCGCAGCGCGCAGGACTCGCGGCCGTCCGGATCTCGCACGACGATCGATTCCTCGCGCGCGTCGTTCCCGTCGCGGCTTGCCTCGAAATCGGCCCGGTCCTTCGGGATGCCCCAGTTGCGCCGCCCGTTGACCACGCTGTCCCAGGTCGACACGACGATGCGGCTGATCGTGTAGTGGCGGCGGTCGTCCTCGAACGGCAGGTGGCCCGGGATGTACAGCAGTTCGCGGTACGGGCCGCAGGCCGAGTGCGCGTAGTCGACGTACATCAGCAGCGCGAACGGGCTGCGCAGGCGCGCGGCATCCTGCGGCCGCAGGAACGCGGTGCGCGCCGGATCGCCGGCCGGCAGGCGCAGCACGACGATCCAGCCCTGCCCGGACAGGTCCCAGGGCGCGGCGCGCAGCGGCACGGTCGGCAGGGTCGAATCGGGCTGGAACATCGGTCACCGGCTCAGCGGGGAAGCGTGATTGTGACCCGAAGACCGCCCTCCGTGCGATTGCCGAGGCGAACGTCGCCGCCGTGGGTCCGCGCGATGGTCCGGGCAATGGCGAGCCCGAGGCCGCTGCCTCCGCAGCCGGCGGTGCGCGACGCGTCGAGCCGCTCGAACGGCAGGAACACCCTCGCCTGGTCCGCGACCGGGATTCCCGGACCGTCGTCGTCGACGGTCAGTTCGACGCGCGCAGCGTCGGCCGCCAGGCGGACCCGCGCGCACCCTGCGTACTTCACGGCGTTGTCGACGAGGTTCGCGACGCAGCGGCGGATCGCCAGCGGCCGGCACAGGCAGGGCAGCCGGCCGCCGGCCACGGGGTCGACCGAGAGTTGCACGCCGGGCCGGTCCTCGCAGACGCCCTCCACCAGCGAGACGAGGTCGACGCTGACACGCGCCTCGGTGCTGGCTTCCTCGCGGGCGAAGGCCAGGGTCGAATCGACCATGGCCTCCATGTCCGCGAGGTCCTCGAGCATCCGCCGGCGCTGCTCCGGGTCGTCGACGAACTCGGCGCGCAGGCGCAGACGCGTGATCGGCGTGCGCAGGTCGTGGGAGATCGCGGCGATCATCTGCAGCCGGTCGCGCACGAAGCGCTGCAGCCGCTCCTGCATGAGGTTGAAGGCGCGGGTCGCCTGCCGCAGCTCGCGCGCGCCGCTCTCGGGCAGCGGAGCGGCGTTCACGTCGGTGCCGATGCGTTCCGCCGCGCGCGCCAGCGTCTCGAGCGGCTCGGTCAGTCGCCGCACCGCCCAGATCGACAGCGCGACCACCACGATGGCCGCGATCGCCAGGAGCGCGGCGGCGCGGGCGGGGACGTCCTGCGACGCCTCGACGAAGGGCGCGAGGAAGTTGAGCCAGGTGCCGTCCTCGAGCTGCAGCGACACCTGCACGGCGGGCACCCGGGCGTGCTGCGCGAGGATGGCGTCCAGCGCCCGCCCGAGGCTGGTGGTGAGATCGCGCGGCCGTGCACTGGAGGAGGCGGCGGCGAGGCCGGCCGGCAGGAACGTCACGCGCAGCTGTCGCCACGGCGCGTTCCACAGTGCCGACTGCAGCACCGTCGAGAACATCTCGGCCCGTTCGTCCCCGGTCTCGACGTCGTCGACCGCGGGGACGCGCGACCGGCCCACCTGCAGCGTGCTGCTGGTGAACGTGGCCAGCTCGGCCGCGCGCTGCGCATCGGGGCTCGCCGCCACGAGACGCACGACGTCGGCGATGCGTTCGGCCAGGCCGAAGTGGCCCATCACCGTCGCGGCCCGCGAGCGCATTTCGTAGTTCACGGCGAGCGTGACGGCCTGCGACGCGACCAGGCCCGCGATCAGCACGACGATGACCCAGCCGGCGAGCGAGTCCGGCGGCAGGCGCCTCATGCGCGCTCGACGGGCGCGGCAAACATGTAGCCGCCGCCACGCACCGTCGCGATGATCGCGGGCGCGCGCGGGTCGGTCTCGATCTTGCGACGCAGGCGCGACACCTGCACGTCGATGCTGCGGTCGAAGGGCGTCGGGCCGCGGCCGCGGGCGAGATCGAGCAACTGCTCCCGGCTCAGCGTGCGCTGCGGTCGCTCGACCAGCGCGAGCAGCAGGTCGTACTCGCCGGTGGAGAGCGTCACGAGCGTGCCCTCCGGCGACAGCAGCTGTCGGCGCCCGGTGTCGAGCGTCCAGCCGGCGAAGCGCATCCGCCCGGCGACCGGCGGCTCCGCGCGAGCGGATCCCGCCGTGCGGCGCAGCACCGCCCGCAGGCGTGCCAGCAGCTCGCGGGGATTGAACGGCTTCGGCACGTAGTCGTCGGCGCCCATCTCGAGCCCGACGATCCGGTCGGTCTCGTCACCCGCAGCCGTCAGCATGATGATGGGCAGGGTGCCCGACGCGCGCAGTTCGCGGCAGATCGTGAACCCGTCCTTGCCGGGCAGCATGGCGTCCAGCACGACCAGGTCGATCGCCGCGTCCTGCAGGACCCTGCGCATCTCGCGCTCCTCGCGGGCCACGCTGACCCGCAGGCCGTTGCGGGTGAGAAAGCGGGACAGCAGGTCGCGGATCTCTCGGTCGTCGTCGACGATCAGGATGTGGGGCGAGGATTCCATGCGGGGACACCCGGCGGGCCTGTCCATTCCGACCGCGCCGGTCGGGCCGGGTTCCCGGCCCCGGGAATCGGGTGACGGATTGTTGCGGCTGCCGGCGCCGGCAATGCCCGGTTACCAGGACCCCGGTCGGTTGAAACATCCGGCTTACACGGCCGTGCTGTCATGTGCCCCATCCGGAACACGCCGGATCGAAGCAAGGCCAACCCCTCACTCACCGACCTGGAGACACGCTCATGAACATCCGCCATCTCGTCCTGACCGCCAGTGCCGCCGTCCTGCTCGCCCCGGCAGCCTTCGCCGCCACGACTGCGACCAAGGGCGAGGACTGCGCCGCGTTGCAGGCCAGGCTCGACAGGATGATCACGACCCACGCCACCGCCGCGGGCGCGAACAAGGCCCGGGACCTGCGTGCGGAAGGCGAGAAGCTGTGCAAGGAAGGCAAGACGGCCGACGGCGAGAAGAAGCTGCACGAGGCCCTGAAGGAGATGAAGGGCCGGTGACGCCCCGCACCGGGCCCCGCTGCCGGAGCCGGTCCACGGGGGCCGGCCCGGTCGGCGAGGCCGGCAACCGCGGAAGAGTCGGGCGATTTCCCGGGCACCGCCGATCGCCCGGGTATCCCCCGGTCTCTCCCGCCTACCCCGCGCTGAGGGCGAGCAGCACCTGGGCCGCGTAGTAAAGCGGCAGGCCCCAGGCGCGATTGACGAACTCCTCGTGCACGAACCGGTCGCGCGCCACCGAGACGTCGGAGGCCGTGAAGGCCAGCGCGCCGGCGGCGATCAGCCACGGCCCGCCCGCCGCGCTCACCCCGCAGGCGAGCGTCGCCATCGCACCGATGACCAGCAGGTAGGCGCGCACCGGCACGACCATGTCCGCCGGCAGCCGCGGGGCGAGCCAGCGCCAGACGACCCACAGCAGCGCAACCAGCAGGGCTCCGCCCGCGACCAGGCCGACCGTCGACAGCGGCCAGCGCAGGAACGCGAGGCCGTACGCCACGTGGCCGAGCAGGAACGCCAGGACGCCGGCGCGGAACACGGCGGGCCGCCGACGCGGAATCAGCAGCAGGTCGCCGGCGAGGCACAGCACGAGCCCGAGCAGGATGCCGCGCCCGTAGACCGAGTCGAGGGCCCCGGCGTCCACGGCGACCCACAGGAACGCGAGCGAGGCGGCCGGCTTCGCGATCCACACGCCGGGCCTCGAATCGCGCCACTCCGCGACCAGCAGCGCGAGCACGGCGACGGCACAGGCGATCACGGGCCACATGGGGCACATCCTAACCGAGGCCGTCCACCTGCGGGTTTCCCGCTGGGCCGCCCACCGGGGCCCGGCTTACAGTGGCCGGCATGGCGCCCGTGAGCTACTACGCCGCGACCGCACACCCCGCCCCGCCCCGTCCCGCGCTCGCGGGCGACGTCGAGGCCGACGTCTGCGTGGTCGGTGCCGGCATCGCCGGCTGCGCGACGGCCCTCGAGCTGGCCGAGCGCGGCCTGCGCGTGGTGCTGCTCGAATCGCAGCGGGTCGGCTGGGGCGCTTCGGGGCGCAGCGGCGGCCAGGCCATCTTCGGCTTCGGCACCAGCCAGGCGAAGCTCGTGTCGCTGGCCGGGCGCGCGAACGCGCGCGCCATGTGGGACGTGTCCGTCGAGGCGCTGCGCTGGCTGCGCGAGCGCGTGCAGCGCCACGCCATCGACTGCGACCTGAACTGGGGACACATCCACGCCGCGCTGAAGCCGCGCCAGCGCGAGGACCTGCTCCACCTCCAGGACGAACTCGCCCGCGACTACGACTACCGCTCGCCGCGCTTCGTCGAGCGGGACGAACTGCGCACCTGGCTCGCCACGGACCGGTACGTCGCGGGGCTCCTCGACCCGGGCAGCGGCCACCTGCATCCGCTCAACTACACGCTGGGCCTGGCCGCGGCGGCGGAGGCGGCCGGGGCCCGCATCTGCGAGGGTTCGGCCGTCACGCGGATCGATCCGGGGGCGATCGCGACCCTGCACACCGCGCAGGGCCGCGTGCGGGCCCGCCACGTGGTCGCGACGCGCGGCGGCTACCTCGGCGACCTGCGCCTGGCGCGCGACTGGTACGTCATGCCGGTCGGGACCTACGTCTGCGCCACCGAGGTGCTCGGGGCCGAACGCATCCGCGCACTGGTGCGCGACAACGTCGCGGTGGCCGACGTCAATTTCGCGCTCGATTATTTCCGCTGCTCGGCCGACCACCGCCTGCTGTTCGGCGGTCGCGTGAGCTACTCCGGGCTGCACGAGCACGACAGCGGCGAGGCGACGCGGGCCCGCATGCTGAAGGTCTTCCCGCAGCTGGCGGACGCGCGCCTCGAGCACGTGTGGGGCGGCTACGTCGACATCACGATGAACCGCGCGCCGGACTTCGGCCGCGTGGGCGACAACCTGTACTACCTGCAGGGCTTCTCGGGGCACGGGATCGCGCTCGCGGGCATGGCGGGCCGGCTGGCGGCCGAGGCCGTCGCCGGTCAGGCCGGCCGCTTCGACCTGTTCAGCCGCATCCACCACCGGGTCTTCCCCGGCGGGCGGGCGCTGCGCACGCCCGCCCTGGTGCTGGCGATGCTCTGGTTCCGCCTGCTCGACCTGCTCTGAGCGCCGCCCCGGCTTGCCAAGCGCGCCCCGCACCGGGACGATGTGTGGGATGCGTTCCTCGTTGCCCTTCCTCCTGCGCGCCGGCCCGGGCGCGCGTCGCCACGTCGCGGCCGACGGGATCGCCCCGGCGGACATCGCCTGCATTCCCGCCGCCGCGGGCGGCCCCAAGGGCCTGGCCCTGCTGCCCCTCGACAAGCTGCTGCACCGGGAGTGGCTGGGGCGGGCCGGCGCGGTCGAGTACGTCGGCGCCTCGATCGGCGCGTGGCGCATGACGGCGCTGGCGCAGCCCGATCCCGTGCCCGCCCTCGAACGGCTGCAGCACGCCTACGTGCGCCAGCAGGACTACGCGAAGCGGCCGTCGACGCGCGACGTCACGGACGCGTGCCGGCGCATCGTGCGCGGCGTCCTCGGCGAGGGTCCGTTGCGCCTGCGCCCGGGGGCATCCCTCACCGTCGTCACCGCCCGCGCGCGCGGCCCGCTCGACGGCGCCGAGTCCATGCCGGCCTTTGCCCGTGCCGTGCTCAGCAATGCGCTCGGGCGCTCGCGTCTCGCCAGGCACCTGCAGCGCGTGCTGTTCCAGGCCGGCGAACCCTCGTTCCTCGCATCGGCCCACGACGCGTTCGACCTGGTGGCGGTGCGGCTCGAGGGCCCGAGCGTCGAGCCGGCCCTGCTCGCCTCCGGCAGCATCCCGCTGCTCGCCGACCCGGTGCGCGACATCCCGGGCGCTCCCCGCGGCCACTACTGGGACGGCGCACTGGTCGACTACCACCTGCTCTATCCGTACTCCGGCCTGACGCGGCGAGGGCCGCGGTCGCGCCTCGTGCTGTACCCGCACTTCAACGATTTCGTCACCCCCGGCTGGCTCGACAAGCACCTGCCGTGGCGCCGCGCGCCACGGGCACACCCCTGGCTGGACGACGTGCTGCTCGTGACCCCGTCGCCGGCCTTCCTGGCCACGCTGCCGAACGGCAAGCTGCCCGACCGGCAGGACTTCTACCGCTACGGACAGGACCACGCCGCGAGGGTCGCCGCCTGGGAGCGGGCCATCGGCGAGTGCGAGCGATTCGCCGAGGCGGTCCTCGGCTGGCTGGAGCGGCCGGACCCGACGCTGCTGCAGCCTCTCTGAGATCCGCCGGTCAAGCCAGCTAGAATGGGTTCGATGACGAGAAGCACGCCCAGGACGGTCGCCCTCACCTGCCACCCTTCCTCGCCCACCGACGCGGTGCGCGGGATCAAGGCGAGCGCGCGCATCGCCGGTGCGGGCAAGCTCGCGGTGCGTTTCGACGTGGACGCCGACATGGCGCGGATCGCGCTGCCGCCGCTCGCGGCGCCGGGCCGGCGCGACGAACTGTGGCGGCACACCTGCTTCGAGATCTTCGCCGCCCTGCCCGACGGCGAAGCGTACGTCGAATTGAATTTCTCGCCCTCCACCGAGTGGGCGATCTACGGCTTCGTCGGCTACCGGCGCGGCATGGCGACCATCGACGTGCGGCGCCCGCCCCGCGTCGCGGTGCGGCCGATGCCGCGTGGACTGGCGCTGGAGGCGATCACCCCGCTCGACGAACTGCCGATGCCGGCGCCGGGCGGCGTCCTGCGTGCGGGCATCGCGGCGGTGATCGAGGAACGGGACGGCCGGTTGTCGTACTGGGCGCTCGCGCATCCGTCGGCCCTGCCGGATTTCCACCATCGCCTGGGTTTCGCGCTGCAGGTCGGCGCGCCGGAGCACGGCAGCGACGACGTGGTCGCCGCTGCCGTCGGCAAGGCGACGACGTGAAGTTCGGCATCGACCGGCTGCTCGAGGATTCCTCGCTGCGCCGGGCGCTCGCCGGCCGGCGCGTCGCGCTGCTCGCCCACCCCGCCTCGGTGACGGCGGACCTGCGCCACTCGCTCGACGCACTGGCCGCGACCGGCGACCTGCGGCTCACCGCCGCCTTCGGGCCGCAGCACGGGCTGCGCGGCGACAAGCAGGACAACATGGTCGAGTCCCCGGACTTCGACGACCCGGCCCTCGGCATCCCGGTGTTCAGCCTGTACGGCGAGGTGCGCCGGCCGACGGACGCGATGCTGGACACCTTCGACGTGCTGCTGGTCGACCTGCAGGACCTCGGCTGCCGCATCTACACGTTCATCACGACGCTGCGCTACGTGCTCGAGGCGGCGGCGCGGCGCGGGAAGTCGGTCTGGGTGCTCGACCGGCCGAACCCGGTCGGCCGCCCGGTCGAGGGCCTGACGCTGCGCGACGGCTGGGAGAGCTTCGTCGGCGCGGGCGCGATGCCGATGCGCCACGGCCTGACGCTCGGCGAGATGGGACGCTGGTTCCTGCGCGAACTGAAGCTCGACGTCGACTACCGCGTGGTCGAGATGCAGGGCTGGCAGCCCGGGGCGGCGCCCGGCCACGGCTGGCCGCTCGGCGAGCGCACCTGGATCAATCCGAGCCCGAACGCGCCGAATCTCGGGATGGCGCGCTGCTACCCGGGGTCGGTGATGCTCGAGGGCACCACGCTGTCCGAGGGACGCGGCACGACCCGGCCGCTGGAACTGTTCGGCGCGCCGGACCTCGACGTCCCGCGCATCCTGGACTCGATGCGGCGCATCGCCCCGCAGTGGCTCGCCGGCTGCCGGCTGCGTCCGTGCTGGTTCGAGCCCACGTTCCACAAGCACGCCGGCCGGCTCTGCGCCGGCCTGCAGACCCACGTCGAGGACGGGAGCTACGACCACGAGGCCTTCCGTCCCTGGCGGCTGCAGGCGCTCGCGTTCAAGGCGCTGCGGCACGTGCATCCCGACTACGCGCTGTGGCGCGACTTCCCCTACGAATACGAGCGAGACCGCCTGGCGATCGACCTCATCAACGGCAGCGAACTGCTGCGCCTGTGGGTGGACGATCCGCAAGCCACGGCCGGCGACCTCGACCGGCTCGCGCTCGCGGACGAGGACGCCTGGCGCGAGTCGCGACGGGACGTGCTGATCTACCGGTGACGCACGGCAGCGACACGGGCGCCGGACCGGCCGAATACGACCTGGTGGTGGTCGGCGGCGGCATCAACGGCGCCGGCGTCGCGCGGGACGCGGCCGGGCGGGGCCTGCGCGTGCTGCTGTGCGAGCAGCACGACCTCGCGGCCCACACCTCCTCGGCGAGCACCAAGCTCGTGCACGGCGGCCTGCGTTACCTCGAGTTCCACGACTACGCGCTGGTGCGCAAGTCGCTCGTCGAACGCGAGGTGCTGATGGACGCGGCCCCGCACATCTCCTGGCCGCTGCGCTTCGTGCTGCCGCACGACCGGCACCTGCGGCCGAAGTGGATGATCCGCGCGGGCCTGTTCCTCTACGACCACCTGGCGAAACGCCGGCGGCTGCCGGGCTCCGGGACCGTGGACCTGCGGCAGCATCCGGCGGGCGCGCCGCTCGAGGCCCGCTATCGGACCGGCTTCGTCTACTCGGACGGGTGGATCGACGACGCGCGGCTGGTGGTGCTGACGGCCATGGACGCGGCCGAGCACGGCGCCACGGTGCTCACGCGCACGAAGTGCACGCACGCGGACCGGGGCGGGCCGCTGTGGACGGTGACGCTGCAGCAGCTCGGCGGCGTGCAGCGCAGGGTCACGGCGCGCGCGCTGGTCAATGCGGCCGGGCCGTGGGTCGCGCGCTTCCTCGACGAGGCCACCTGCCAGCCGGCCGCCCACCATCCGCGGATGATCAAGGGCAGCCACATCGTGGTGCCCCGGCTGTTCGGGCACGAGTTCGCCTACATCTTCCAGGCCCCGGACGGGCGCGTCGTGTTCGCCATTCCCTACGAGCGCGAGTTCACGCTGATCGGCACGACCGAGCGCGACTACGTCGGCGACCTCGCCACGCCGCGCATCGACGAGGTCGAGATCGACTACCTGCTCGAGATGGCGAACCGGTACTTCTCCCGCGACCTCGGGCGGGCCGACGTGGTGTGGACCTTCGCCGGCCTGCGTCCGCTGCTGGCGGCCTCCGGGGACGACCCGAAGAGCGTGACCCGGGACTACCGGATCGACCTCGACCCCCACGGCCCTCCGCTGCTGTCGATCTACGGCGGCAAGGTGACCACCTACCGCAAGCTGGCCGAGGACGTCGTGGACCTGCTCGCACCGCGCCTCGCCTGCCCGGGCGTGGCGTGGACGGCCGGCCGGCCGCTGCCGGGCGGCGACCTGCCCGACGCCGACTTCGCGGTCTTCCTCGCCGCCCTCTCGGCGCGCACGCCGTGGCTGCCCGCCGAATTGCGCCAGCGCTATGCCCGCGCCTACGGCACGCGCGTCGAGCGACTGCTGGACGGCGCCCGCAGCCTCGACGACCTCGGCGAGGAGGTCCTGCCCGGCCTGCATGCCGCCGAGATCGACTACCTGCGCCGCGAGGAATGGGCCTGTGGCGGCGCTCCAAGCTCGGCCTCGTGGCACCGCCCGACGGCGAGAGCAGGCTCGACTTCTGGATCGCGACCCATCCGCCCGCCGCGGCGAGGGCTACGGCATGACACGCTACATCCTCGCGCTCGACCAGGGCACGACCAGCTCGCGTTCGATCCTGTTCGATCACGACGGCCGCCCGGTCGCCACGGCGCAGCGCGAATTCACCCAGCACTTCCCGCGCTCGGGCTGGGTCGAGCACGATGCGGAGGAGATCTGGGCGACGCAGGCGGCGACGATCGCCGAGGTGCTGGCCCGGGCCGGGGCCAAGGCCGCGGACGTGGCGGCCGTGGGCATCACCAACCAGCGCGAGACGACCGTGCTGTGGGACCGGCGGACCGGGCATCCGGTGGCTCCCGCGATCGTGTGGCAGGACCGCCGCACCGCCGACGCCTGCGCGCGCATGAAGGCCGACGGGCTCGAGGCCGAGGTCACCCGGCGCACGGGCCTGCTGCTCGACCCGTACTTCTCGGGCACCAAGCTCGCCTGGCTGCTCGACTCCGATGCCGGACTGCGGGCTCGCGCCGAGCGCGGCGAACTCGCCTTCGGCACGATCGACAGCTGGCTCGCGTGGAAGCTGTCGGACGGACGGCAGCACCTGACCGACGCCTCGAATGCGAGCCGCACGCTGCTGCTCGACCTCGCCACGGGCGACTGGGACGAGTTCATGCTCGGGCTCCTCGGCATCCCGCGCGCAGTGCTGCCGGAGGTCGTGCCGTCCAGCCTCGCGCCGGGCCGCGCGGTCGCGCTGCTCGACGGCCGCGAGGTGCCGCTCGCCGGCATCGCCGGCGACCAGCAGGCCGCGCTGTTCGGCCAGGCCTGCTTCGAGCCGGGCATGGCCAAGAACACCTACGGCACCGGCTGTTTCATGCTGATGAACACCGGCCGCGCGCCGCTGGCCTCGGCGAATCGCCTGCTCAGCACCCTCGCCTGGCACACCGACGGCCGGCACTACGCGCTCGAGGGCGCGGTGTTCGTCGGCGGCGCCGTGGTGCAGTGGCTGCGCGACGGCCTCGGCATCATCGAGCGCTCGGCGGACGTCGAGCCGCTCGCCGCGAGCGTGCCCGACAGCGGGGGCGTGTACCTCGTGCCCGCGTTCACCGGGCTCGGCAGTCCCCACTGGGACGCCTACGCGCGCGGCACCATGGTCGGGCTCTCGCGCGGCACGACCCGCGCGCACATCGCGCGCGCGGCGCTCGAGGCCATCGCGTTCCAGAGCGCCGAGGTGCTCGCCGCCATGCAGCGCGACGCGAGCCAGCCGCTCGTCGAGCTGCGCGTCGACGGCGGCGCCACCGCGAACGACCTGATGATGCAGTTCCAGGCCGACCTGCTCGGCGTGCCGGTCGTGCGCCCGCGGGTCACCGAGACCACGGCACTCGGCGCCGCGTACCTCGCGGGACTCGGCGTCGGCTACTGGGCCACGCCGGCCGAGGTCGCCGCGAAGTGGCGGGTCGAGCGCCGCTTCGAGCCGGTCATGTCGCGCGACGAGGCGGCCGCGCGCATGCACCGCTGGTCGCGCGCCGTGGAGCGCGCGCGCGACTGGCACGTCGAGGGCTGAGACGATGGGCAAGGCCATCGCGATCGCGACGCCCGTGTTCTTCCTGATGATCCTCGTCGAGGCGCTCTGGGCGCGCGCGCGGGGGGTGCCGGCCTATCGATTGAACGACGCGGTCAACAGCCTGAGCCTCGGCGTGCTCAGCCAGATCGCGAACCTGTTCATGCGGGTGCTGAACTACGGCATCTACGTCGTCGTGTTCGAGCACGTCGCGCTCGGGCAGTGGCCGACGGACGCCTGGTGGGCGTGGGCGCTCGCCATCGTCTTCTACGACTTCTGCTACTACTGGGACCACCGGGCCGGCCACGAGGTCGCGGTGTTCTGGGGCGAGCACGTCGTGCACCACCAGAGCCAGTGCTACAACCTCAGCACGGCCCTGCGCCAGACCAGCAGCAGCGCGCTGCTGACCTGGATCTTCTTCCTGCCGATGGCCGTCGCGGGCGTGCCGCCGGAGATGTTCGCCGTGGCAGCGATCGTCGACCTGCTCTATCAGTACTGGATCCACACCGAGCTGGTCGGGAAGCTCGGCTGGTTCGACCGCTGGTTCGCCTCGCCGTCCAACCACCGCGTCCACCACGCCGTCAACGACCGCTACATCGACCGCAATTACGGCGGCATCTTCATGGCCTGGGACCGCCTGTTCGGCACGTTCGTCGAGGAGAGCGAGCCCTGCGTCTACGGCACGCGCACGCCGCTCGAGTCCTGGGACCCGCTGTGGGCCAACCTCGAGGTGTACGCGGCGCTCGCGCGCAAATCGGCGGCCACGCCACGCGCGATCGACAAGCTGAAGGTCTGGCTCCTGCCGCCGGGCTGGCAGCCCGCCGCGGCGGGCGCCGCGCCCGCGCCGTCGTTCGACCTCGCGGGCGTGCGTCGCTACGACCCGCCGATGGGCCGCGCGGCGCGCTGGTTCGCCGTGCTGCAGCTCACCGCTGCGATCCTGGCCACCGTCGCGCTGCTGTGGGGCGCGGAGCAGCGCCCGCTCGCCGCCTCGGTGCCGCCCGCGATCGTGCTGGTCGTCGTGCTGTGGCTGGTCGGTGCCGTGATGCAGGGACGCGTGAAGGTCGGGACCGCGCTGCTGGTCGAGGCCGCCGCGATCGCCCTCGCCCTGGCGGGCACCGCCGCGGCGGCGCCGGCTCCGGGCCTGCCGCGGATCGTGGACGATCCGGCGGTGCAGGACGCGGTCGTGCGGGCCCGCGCGGAGTTCCTCGCCGGCCAGCCGTTCGATCGCCTGCACGTCGCCGCGCTGGTCGAGGACGCCGACGGACGCTGGCGGCACGGCGAGTTCGAGGGCGGGGTGCCCGCGTACCCGGCGAGCTGCGTGAAGCTGGCGTTCCTGGTCGGCGCCGTGCACTGGTGCGCCGCGCAGGGCCGGGCGCCGGACTGCCTGGACGCGGACGTGCGCCCGATGATCGTGGACTCCGACAACGTCGCGACCGGCCGCGTGGTCGATGCCGTCAGCGGTGCGCCGGACGGTCCGGTGGAAGGCGCGGACGTCGAGGCCTGGATCGAGCGACGTCGCTACACCGAACGCGTCCTGGAGTCGGCGGGTCTGCTCGGCCCGCAGCGGCTGTTCACCAAGACCTACCCGACCAATTCCGGCGAGGAGCCGGCCAACCTCGAGCGGCTCGCGTGGCAGCGCCTCGGCCGCAATGCGATGACGGCCGACGGTGCCGTCCGGCTGATGCTCGCGATCCAGAGCGGCGCGCTCGAGCCGCAGGCCCGCGACTACATGCGCTCGCTGCTGCGTCGCCCGACCTTCTCGGGCCACAGCGCGCTCGGCGGTGGCCTGCCGCCGGGCAGCGTGCACGAGAACAAGGTGGGCTCGGCGTTCGACACCCTGGAGGACATCCTGTACGCAGAGCTGCCGAACGGCCGTCGCCTGGTCGTCGCCGCCTTCTCGAACGGCCGGGACGCGCGCGAGGCCGAGCCCTGGGACGTCCCGCGACTCGCTCGCTTCACCGAACTGCTGGTCGCGCGACTCGACCTCGCGCGCGGCCTGCCGGCGCCCCGCTACCTCGCACCCGTCGCCGGCCCGGCCCCGGCCTGGGCCGTCGATGCGCCGCAGGCCGGCCGCTACGAACTCGCCGTCTGGTATCCGGCGCTCGCCGGCAATGCGGCGGCCGTCGACTACGTCGTGACGCACGCCGACGGCACGACCCGCGTACGGCTCGACCAGACGCAGTGGGGCGCGCGCTGGATCAGGCTCGGCGACTTCGACCTGCGGCGCGGCGAAGGACGCGTGTCGCTCGAGGCGGCCGGCCCCGGTCACCTCGCGGGCGGCCTGCTGCGGGTCGCGCGCTGGCCCGCTCAGTCGCGCTGAACGCCGCCGCGCCGCCAGCGCCAGCTCAGTTTCTGCACCTCCATCACCAGCAGCAGGCTGGCCGCGACGAGCGGCAGGGCGAGCCATTCGCGCGCGGTCGGCGGCTGCAGTGCGAGCACGGACTGCAGCACCGGCAGGTGCATCGCCGCAAGGTGCAGGCCCAGCGCGAGCACGACGCCCGCCAGCAGCAGCGGGTTGTTCGCGAGCGGCAGGCGCAGCACCGGCACCGTCTCGGAGCGCGCGTTGATGGCGTCGACGTTCTGCATCAGGACCATCAGCATCAGCAGGCCGCTGCGCGCGTGCTCGAGCGCCACGCCCGACTCGAGCATCGCCACGAACGCGCCGAGGCCTAGCATCGCCATCCACACGCCGGCCAGCACGCCGCGCTCGAGCATGAGGCGGTTGTAGATCGGCTCGGCCGGCGGGCGCGGCGGCTGGCGCAGCTCGTCGCCGCGTCCGCGCTCGAACGCGAGCCCGACGTCCTGGATGCCGTTGGTGACGAGGTTGAGCCACAGCAGCTGCACCGGCAGCAGCGGCAGGGGCAGGCCGGCGATCACCGCGACGCCCACCGTGAGCACCTCGGCGATGCCGGCGGCGGTCAGCAGGTACACCACGTTGCGGATGTTCTGGTAGGCGATGCGCCCCTCCTCCACGCCGGCGACGATCGTGGCGAAGTTGTCGTCGCTGAGCACGAGGTCGGCGGACTCGCGGGCGACGTCGGTGCCGCCGCGGCCCATGGCGACGCCGATGTTGGCGCACCGCAGGGCCGGCGCGTCGTTCACGCCGTCCCCGGTGACCGCGACGAAGTGTCCGAGGCGGCGCGCGCCGTCGACGATGGCGAGCTTCTGCACCGGCGTGACGCGGGCGAACACGCTCGCGCGGCACAGCGCGGACTCCACCGCGGCCGGCTCGGCGAAGTCGAGGTCGACGCCCGAGACCACGTCCCCGTCCGCCGCCTCCATGCCGAGTTCCCGCGCGATCGCCGCGGCCGTCGCGGGATGGTCGCCGGTGACCATGATCACGCGCACGCCCGCCTGCCTGCAGCGGGCCACGGCCTCGCGCGCGCCGGGGCGCAGCGGATCGACGAGGCCGAGCAGCGCCGCGAACTCCAGACCGCCCGGCTCGGCCGGCGTCTCGCCGGGACGCATCGGCTGCAGCGACTGCAGGCTCGCGAGCGCGAGCACGCGCTGCCCGCGGCACGCCATCTCCTCGGCCATCGCGCGGATGGACAGGACCTCGCGCGCATCGAGCGCGCACATGGCGAGCACGCGCTCCGGCGCCCCCTTGACCGCGAGCCAGGTGCCGCCGTCGCGGCGGTGGAACGTCGCGGCGTACTGGCGCTCGGGCTCGAACGCAATGCGGTTCACCTCCGGGCAGCCGGCGACGAACGCCTCGCGCGAGACGCCTGCCTTGCCCGCCAGCGCCAGCAGGGCCATGTCGGTGGGATCGCCGCGCGAGATCCAGGCGCCGTCGCGGCGCAGCAGGTCGG
>WBZM01001685.1_pt1 | contig 20941 bp, 23 predicted proteins | sample 5204271 | NCBI WGS metagenome assembly WBZM01 (sample SAMN12344346, study PRJNA552823) | activated sludge metagenome | biome: Activated sludge suspended growth; feature: Nitrification reactor; material: Wastewater; isolation source: activated sludge from nitrification reactor of wastewater...
GGGTGCTGTCTTTAAGGGTCCATTCACCGGAAGAACTTTGTAGTGGTGAATGAAAAATAAATTGACCGTTTTCATAGAATGAAAGTCGTGTCCCATCATACAAGTCCATGAATTTCTGCTGCCCGAGTTTTACAGAAACAGGGTTCCATAAATTACTAATTGCTTTGGATAAATTCACCGGCTCGGGTGGAGGTGGCTGAGGATTTATCACTCCTTCTTGGCAGCCGATTGCTCCCATGAGAAAAAAGCACAGAAAAGCTGAATACATAGTGTAGTGCAATGTACGAATATTGTTTTTCATAATGATTCTAAGTAATTACAAATGAATATTTACACCATACGATAAGCCAAGTTTTTGGGCACCGAACCATTTGTTTTGATAATTATACATCATGGCACTTGCTTCAAGACCAAAGGACACAGAAAAGCGATTATGCGGTTGCCATGATAAACCAATCAAACCACGCGAGATAGGGCCGTATTTGGTGCCGCCGGCAACAATTTGTGCATAAGGTTGAATATCCAATAAACCGCTTATCGGATTCATGCGATAACGATACGATATACCTCCCCATACTAATGAATAACGCTGCTCTAATGTCGAAGCGGATTGTACATCAAAGATGGGAAATGTTTCTTGCCCTAAATCAAGACCAAAAGCATGATTATTATCTATTTCATATAAAGCCGTCAGAGCAACATTGTTAAAAAGTATATCCGGTGCCGATGCAAAACGATTTGGGAATAATTGCAATCCGTTTATTGCTCGTAAATTAAATGTGAATTTATCACTTTTATCTTCAAAAGTAATTGGAGATTCTTGTGGCATCGCAAAACGCGGTGCATCATTCGAAGAAAATGAGGGTTGTTGTTCAAATGATGTTGATGTTGTTGTAATCTCCGGTATTGCAATCATAGAATTTCTGTCTCGAACAGCTGCTAAATTTTCAGTGGCTGCTGTCAAAGAAGCCAATTGTTTTTGCATTGATTGAATATCCTGTTCCGGTATTAAAGCATATCCTTTAGGAACATAGGGAATATAGACATTTTTCGGTGTTGCCGCTATTGTTTGGCTATTCATCTGAGCAAGGTATTGTTCTTTGCTGCGCTCTAAAAGCTCAATCCGCCGCACAAGCGATTGATCAGACTCTGATAATTGTTGTGTTGTTTGTGCCGGAGTAACTACCTGTACTGTATTGAGGCGATTATGTTCTGCGGCTGTATTCCATAAAAGCAAAGCCCCCACAGCGGTAATACCGGCTGTAATCCAAGGAAGAAATGTGCTTGAAAGAAGTTTGGCTGCCCATGTTCCGGCGGCAGATTCCGACAAAGAATGTGCGGCAGCATAACCGGCAGCGGCTGTTGGCACTGCAAAGCCGGCTTTGGTAAAAAGATCGGCTGTAAGTGTGGACGGAACTGTTGTATTCGCTCTTTCCTGATGAATGGCATGACGCATAGTTATAGCATCTTCAAATTCGGCTTGCAATTCATGGTCAGATGCCATTGCTTTGAAGAGTGCTTCTTTTTCCGCTGCATCGGCTTCTCCGTCGAGAAATAAATACAGCAAATCAGAGCCATTCATAGGGATGTCATTATGATCATTCATTGATATATGTTTCTTTTTGTTGTTTGTACATAATAATTAGTATGATTTATCCGGATTCGTATCCCTGACTTTATCCATATAAGGTGACAAAATTGTCCGTAATTTTTTCTTTGCTCTCACGACCCAATTTCGCACTGTCGTCACAGGCACTTCGAGAACTTCGCCTATTTCCTCATAGCTTAAATCATCATACATCTGCAAGACAAATGCTTCACGGTGATGTTCAGGCAATAATTCTATAGCCATAGAAATCATTTGCGATAATTCTTTTTGTTCTAAAGATTTATCAAACATACCCATGCTTTCTTCATCAAATTCAACCGGTTGCTGTCTTCGTTCTTTGGCACGCAGGCAGTGATTACGGGCAATTTTGTGAATATAAGCAGGAAAATTTTCAACTATGGTAAGTTTTTCTGCTGATTTCAAAACACTCATAAAGGTTTCTTGAAACATATCATCGGCAAGAACACCGTCACCGAGTATGCGTCGGCAATACAAATAAATTCGCGTGCCGTAACGACGGTGCAATTCTGCAAATGCCTGCTCACGATGCACCGTTTCAAGTGCCTTGTACAGTTCTATGTCTGTATGATGTTGCGGTACGAAATTCATAGTCCCCTGTGTCTGTTTGTGTGTAGTGATTGCTGCTTTTCTGATTTGTTTCACGTATTCTGAATTATATGTGCCCTTTTTTCCAAGTATAGTTGCATAGTTGCTGATTGTACATTCGTATTCTTAACAATAAATCAGTATTGCAGCGTTCAAGACACCAAAGCCGCATGAATGTTGCAATTGTTTGTCATGATTAGAGTTGTTGATTTGTAATCGTCTGATTCTTAGGACAATGCAAGAGAAATTTTTTCCGAGAGATATGGTTTTTCACAAAATTTGTGCATTTTTGCGTTCACGAAAGTTATGCGTTTCCAAAATGGAGGGCTCGCATAATGGTATTGCAGCGGTCTTGAAAACCGCCGGGAGTGATCCTGTGGGGGTTCGAGTCCCTCGCCCTCCGCCATCAAATGGCAGCCCTTATGAATGTAAGGGCTTTTTTATTTGTAGCAATAGTTCCGTTACCGAAACGTAATTGCTGTTCATGTGTTAATACTTCGGTTCTTGCTTCTTTTTTTATCTAATTACAAGGGTACATTTATGACTTTACGTTCATTCGCTGTCGGTTTGGCAGCAGCGGCTACGCTTGGCTTTGTTTCGTGCAGCTCCGATTCTACATCACCGGACACAAACAATAATGGCGGTAACAATACTAATACAAAAAACTATCTTCCCTTCAGCATGGGAAGTGCATGGGTCTATGATGATGTGGCTCTCGATACCTTAACAGGTGAAAGAATCCCCGCAACATTAGCCCAAGAAACAGACAGCATCACAGCAGTCGGTACTATTGCCGGCAGAGCGGATGCTTACACATTGCAAACATTCCGAGCAGGTCTGAGCACAGATACAATCATCATGGCAAAAACCACCAATACCTTTGATCAATATATCGAAATACCTTTAGTTTCTAACTTTGTGGAATCACAAGCGGAATGGCGCAGTATTGTGGATTTTACCAAAGATAATCTTACAGTATTCAGTGATAGTTTGAAAAATATCACATTGATAGAAACAGAATTACAACCCGGTTTGGCAGTAACTGTCAAAGCAAGCGGTGAATTGATTATCAATACAAAAAAAGGCGGCACAGCAACGCTTACTATCAATGGTGCCTCTGTTGCAGCCCAAGAATATATCGTTGAAACTTCCATTAATGGTACATTATCCGGTACAGTAAATAATCTATTCACATTACCTCCCGGTTTCTTCAATCCTTTTAAAGTCAATAATATTGCACGATATTGGTTTGCAGAAAATATCGGTATTGTGAAATATAAAGAAGAACCTTATTCTGTTTCAGCATCATGGAATGCAAATCCGGCTTTTGGTGTTCCTGCAGGTTCACAAGTACAAAAAATCTTAGGCAGAGAGCGCACACTTGTTCGTTACAATATAGCCAAATAAGCAATCGTTCACGAGAAGTAAAGCACGCTTTTTTTACAAAGCGTGCTTTTTTCTTTTCCTTTTTTCGTAACTTCGTTGTAGTATAACAGTAAATTGACATCATAATGGCATCACGCAAACCAACTCCTTCTTTGATAGCAGAATTTCCGGTAACAAAAATAGACTTTGTAAAAGGCAATCGTCGCCTTGCTCGTGAAAAAGTGCTGCAAATCCTTGCGGCATGCGAAACTTCCGGCATAGACTGGCGAAGCATTTACACTCATGTGATTATGCGTGAGTTTTCATTTGATCCGGAAGAAGAGCGCGGTAAACCCGAAAAACTCATGACACCCGCAGAAATAGACGAATTTGAGGCAGATACCGCCATACGATGGGAACAAGACGAAGTTGAATTTATGAGGACATTGCTCATCGCATCAAACGATGTGCGTGACTATGCAGATCCTTTGGTGGAAAAATATTCCCAAAATTGGGACTATGACCGCATTGCCATTTTAGACAGAATATTACTGCGTATGGCAATCGCCGAATTAATTACATTTCCCGAAATACCCGTGAAAGTAACAGTCAATGAAACATTGGAAATTGCTAAATTATACTCAACAGATCGCAGCAATGCTTTTATTAATGGTATTATGGATTCTGTGATTGAAGAAATGACCAAAGAAGGGAAATTCCAAAAAACTGGAAGGGGATTGTTGTAATTGACACTCTGCGCTATAATATGTTATTATCGCACATTTTTCCGTCGGTTACGTATATAATCCTCAAAAATATAGCCGCCCAAACCTTCCAAAGAACTGTAAAAAGCCCGTCCATTATTTGCTTCGGTAAATTGACGGACAAAATTTTGTAAATAGGGGTCTTGCGCCACCATAAATGTCGTAATCGGTATTTTTAACCGTCTGCATTGATTTGCCAATACCAATGTACGATTAATGATTTTTCTATCCAAACCGAAAGAATTTTTATAATATTGTCCACCTTCTTTCAAACAGGTGGGCTTTCCATCTGTAATCATAAAAATTTGTTTATTGCCCGATTTACGCCGTCTCAGTAAATCCATCGCTAATTCAAGCCCCGCAACGGTATTGGTATGATACGGTCCAACCGATAAATATGGTAAATCCTTAATTTCTATGGGCCATGCATCATCGCCGAAGACGACAATGTCGAGAGTATCTTTAGGGTAGCGTTTGGTGATGAGTTCCGCCAAAGCCATTGCTGTTTTTTTTGCAGGCGTTATCCGATCTTCGCCATAGAGAATCATCGAGTGGGAAATATCAATCATCAGCACGGTGGATGCCTGCGTTTTATATTCCGTTTCCGTAATTTCCAAATCACTTTCCGTCATCATAAAATCATGAATACCATGGTGGATTTGTGCATTGCGTAAAGAATCGGTCATATCAATGTTTTCGGGGGAATCTCCAAACAAATATTGGCGTTTGTCGGAAGTGCGTTCATCGCCATTGCCCGAGTAAGGGGTACGATGATTACCATAGCCGGAACGACGTAATTTGCCGAAGATTTCTTCGAGTGAGCGCTGACGAATGGATTGTTCGCTTTTTGCTGTTATTTTGAAACTGTCATTGTTAAGAGGGTCGGAAGAAATATAGCCGTTTTTCTTCAAATCTTCGATAAAATCGCCCATGCCATACGTATCATCGGTAAGGCGATATTGCCTGTCCAATTCATTGAGCCACGAAAGTGCTTCGCCGGCATCGCCGGAGGTATAGACAAGCAATTGAAGAAAGAGGTCAAGCAATTGCTGAAAGCCGCCTTGATTCTGTTGCGGAGGTATATAGCGTGTGAAATGAAATGCTCGCATAGTATGATTGTCCGATAATGGTTGATGAACGCTTTAGTATTGCTGTCTATTTTATTCAATGGAATGATTTACACATAATCATTTCACGCTTTCTGCACGATGAGAATATCAGTGGCTTACTCTCGGTTGATGTGCGTATTGAATCAGACGCTAATGACATGATGACAGTCCTCACAGGATGATGAAGATTAAATGATAGCCAGGATAATCATAGCGCAATTCATTCCGAGAATAATGAGAGAATACTATCCTGTTCATCCTATAATCCCTATCATCCTGTTCTGACAATTACCCCGATTGATGCGATGACGACCCCGATTGATGCGATGACGACCCCGATTGATGAGCATCGAGAGCCCTCGTAGTCGCGTCGAGAGCCCTCGTAGTCGCATCGAGAGCCCTCGTAGTCGCATCGAGAGCCCTCGTAGTCGCATCGAGAGCCCTCGTAGTCGCATCGAGACCCCTCGTAATCCTGTCAATTGGCTAAAAATTGGCGTTTTTTGGCAAAAAATGGTAAAAAAGTGGGAAAGTTGAGGTAAAAAGCCGACTTTCTAGTGCAACCGATTGTCTTTTCGGTACAACCGATTGTCTTTTCGGTACAACCGATTGTCTTTTCGGTACAACCGATTGTCTTTTCGGTACAACCGATTGTCTTTTCGGTACAACCGATTGGCTTTTCGATGCAACCGATTGGCTTTTCGATACAACCGATTGGCTTTTCGATACAACCGATTGACTTTTCAGTGGAGCCAATTGTCTTTTCGAAGCAGCCGATTGGCTTTTCGATACAACCGATTGACTTTTCAGTGCAACCGATTGGCTTTTCGATACAACCGATTGGCTTTTCAGTGCAACCGATTGGCTTTTCGATACAACCGATTGACTTTTCAGTGCAGCCGATTGTCCTTTCGGTACAACCGATTGGCTTTATTCAAAGATCGTAGATTAAAATCCTGCTGTTGGGAAAGAAAAAGGAAAGCGATAATCAATGGCATTATAGCTCAATCAAAGCCACGCACAAGCAATGTTTAGTCTTATTGTAAACTATAAGCCATGTTCGCACTTCCATACCATTGTCACGGCAAATCTGATAATTGTCATCTGTCGGTCAGAGAAGATTTCGGATTTTTGTGGCATAAAATTTACTATTATGAACAGTCACTCATTATTCAGAAAGAGGTATTTCAATGAAAAACTATCTTGCAAAAGCACTTCGCGGCATGGTCGTTTGTGGTGTTATGGCAACAATGGTCGGTACAGCATATTCTGCTGACAAAGCGGTAATGGACAAAGGTGCGAAAGTATATAATGAATACTGCAAAACCTGCCATCAAGCAACGGGAGCCGGTATCCCCAAGGTATATCCGCCGCTTGCAAAATCGGATTATCTGAAAAATATGCCTAAAGACAAAATCATCGAAAGTGTGACATTGGGCTTAAAAGGTGAGATTACCGTTAATGGACAAAAATATAATAATGTCATGGTAGCGTTGCCTGCAAAATACACCGATGCGGATGCAGCGGCTGTTATTACGTATGTCTATAATAGCTGGGGCAATACAGGACCAACGGTCACAGAAGCGGAAGTCAAAAAAATCCGCGGAAAAGCAAAAAAGAAATAATAATGACTTTGTCCTCAATCGTTATTGTATCCCCCATTCAGTGATGAGTGGGGGATTTTTTTTGGTCAATGCAGATTATTATTCACTGTCATCAAGTTAATAATAAGAATTACTCTATCATGTCAATTATTTCTCTCTTGACAATTTCACGTACTTTGTTGATGGAACCTTTGGGACCATAGATAAGAGTTGTGGAGGGTATGGTAATGTGGAATGTACATGCCGATGCAGCGATAATTTTCTTGAAATCATCGTATGATATTCGGGCTTCGTATCGTGCTATATTATTATCACGCTCCACATAGTATCTGTTGATATTGGTCAGAGTAATTTTGGTAGATTCGGGTTGCAATAAAAAATAGACATCTTTTACTTTCTCAATGCCTGCCCATTCCGAATAAAATGTGAATTTGCAGACGACTTTATTCGTATCATTTTTATCGGCTGTATATCTGTATGTAATATCCATTTCGGTATCGCCTTCATCGCCCTTGATTGTAAAAGGTCGTATAAAGTACATTGTTGAATTTGTGCCTGTATAAAACAATTCGATAGGTCTTACTCCGCTGCATGAAATACAGAATAAGCACATTATTATTACAAGACCAATATTTTTATTCAGATGCTTCACAATCTAACCTTTGTATAATAACATTATGGGAATCAAAATACTTTTGTACGGTTTCTTTGTTCTTACTGCACACAATAATAGCAAAGGGTTGTTCTATGGTTTTGTCAAGATAGAATAAATAATAGCTCCAATATCCTTTTTTTTCGGTTATTGTTGCTGTATAATCCGATACTGGTCCGACACTTAATCGGCTGTGGGTGGAACGCAGCATTGAGTCATTTTGAATAATAGATTTTATTTCCAGTATTTTTTTGTCCGTAATAAGATTGATAAATATATATTCATTGTTTTTGTTACGAATAACTCGGTTAAAAGCCATAGAGATATATGGTAAGGAAGAGTATTCCGTGAAAAAATGTTCCACATCTTTATCAGCCGCAATAACCGCTTCATCTTCCAAAAGTCGGAAGCAGGAATTGACCCCAAAACGTACTGTATTGTTCTGTACTTTGGACGCGCATCCGCCAATAATGCAGCAATAAAGAATGACGATGATGGATAATGAAATTTTCATTGTTTTCTAATTGTATTCGAATGAGGAAAGCTGATAAAGCCGTTCCTCATAGACACAAAAGAAAGAATCGTTTCTTATTCACCCGTAATTGTACAGGTATAAGTTTGGAAAATACCGAGAATATCGGTTTGTTTAAAATCAACAGTTGATATTTTAGTAATGCCGCCATTTTTTGCGGCTTGTTGAATACCGGAATCCGGAGATAAAATAATGAAACGTAAAAGTCCCATACCGGAGGATGTACCTACTTTACTGCCAACCGGATTGCTTGTTGCAGCAACAGGAACAGTCAATACGCAGGATGATAAAGAAGTACTTACAATTGCAGCCACAGCAAATAAAGAAAGCATACGTACTTTAGACATAGAAAAACTCCCAAAATAAAGTGTAATAAATATAACAACTACAGATATACCGTACAGTAATACTGTGAAAATGCGCAATTATTGTATAACAATGATCGAACTCTCCCCATTGTTACAAAGAATGGCAGAAATTATAGCTATAGTAGTAGATAAGCGGAGCATAATATTGTCTTGACTTGTTCTGAAATCAAAGATTATTCTCTGGCAAAGGGCTGGAACCATATTTCATTGATGGTGACACTGACAGTAAAGCGAGCAAACATTTCTTTTACTAAACCATTATTGGTGGTGCCGCGTTGTCCTCCGGTGAGTGCAAGTCCGAGCAATGCATCTGTGGTAATGGGTAAGTCCATACCGAAAGAGAGGAACATATCTGCAATAGTCTGATTTTTGACTGTAAAGGGTAATATTTCATAACCCCCTCCGATATTGAAATTGATACGATCGCCGAATGATGTACCGGGCGCAAAAATACCTAAGCGCGAAATCCCGAAAGTAAATCTTTGTCCGGAAGTATAATCTGATTTTCCTTCACGATAGGAGAAGGATGAGAAATCGGTGAAATGTATATCCGTACCAAACAGAAATTTTCCTGACCGATAGGAAATACCTAAGCCGATGCTTGATGGCATGGGGGTAGCAGAAGTGAATTGTGCTGTGGTGTCACCAATTCTGATTGAGCCGAGCGATATACTGCGTTGAGCTGTGCTGATGTCAAGCGATGAATAGAATGACCCCGCCACACCGATAGTGAGATTTTTTGCGGGTGTGAACATCAGCCCTGCGTGAACTCCACCGCCACTCACGGCATCTCGTCGGTTAATTTCGGAACTGAGTGCATTGGTTGTATAGATTTGTGTGGATATGCTTGTGTTGATAGTACCGAACAGACCAAGTATGGAAGCTCCGGCTCTTAGATTATCGAAAATTTTGTATGAAGCACCGGCAAAAACTTGTGTTATACCGCCACGACCGGAGGTATTGGTAATGCCGCCAAGTGATGATGCGCCATCAAGAGTGATAGTCACCGGGGTAAAAATGGCATAATTTACATTTGAATAAGGTGTTATGCCCAATGCTATGGAAAATCCGGTTGTGGTATCTACATTAAACAATACGCCTATGCCATCCATTTTACCATTATTCTGGCTGCTTGATGTTGTTGCATCATTTGTGGCTATTTGATTAAATCTGAAACCTGCTTGTAAGCGTGTTTTATCTGCAAAAGACCATGCGGCAGGATTTTGAATATTAATACCGGTCGCCATAGTATTGGCAATTTGTGTGTTGCCGAAGGATTCATAACCAGCTCCCATAGAATAGACTCGATCGCCCACACCAAAAATAGAGTAATTTGAACCGCCTTGCCCCATCATGATTGTGGGAGCAACAACTGTGAGGGCAATCATCACATAATATGTGTTTGAAAAAATACGCTTCATAAATTATGGTCGTGTTGAATAGATAATTGTCATTTTAGGGCGTTTAGATTTATCGGGATGATTGATACCGTAAAACATATAACGATCAGTTCTCGCAATTCTGTCATAGACTTGCAACAGTAAGGTGCCTGCTTTGTTTTTTCCTCTATAACCGGCTTCGACAAAACCTGAGACCAGCGGATAGGTGAATGTATTTGTTCCTTTGGTACGAATACCAAAGGTTGTACCGAGTAAGTTGTTTCTTGTGGAATCAACATAGGTTGCAGTTAGGATAGAATCTGTACCTTTATTGCCGAACAAACTGCGTGATGGGTCAAAAGTTAATACCAAGTCGGCTCTTTGTATGGCTACATTCGGGGGTAAAGACGAAAAATCACATACTAACTCGGTGACTAAAGGTAAACCTCCTTGTAAGACAATATCGTCGGTTTGCGGGATTGGGGCACTTAGAAATGAGGCATCGTATCCTGAGCGTAATATAACCGTATCGAGAGCAGAATTGTCACGGCGATAGACAACTTCAATCGTAGATGACTTTCTTTGTGTATTGCCCACAAGACCGGTGGAAAAACTTCTGATAAGAGTGCTGCCCGATTGCGGACGCAATGCAATGCCGTAAATGGCTGAATCATTGCCTGAGAGTTTGCGCAACTTGAACCAATCCACGAGAATATCTTTATCGAAATCCATAGCGATAGCTGCGACACTGTCTTTGAGAGGAATAGTCCCGGAAAAAGAAGCCAATTGTTTTGAATCGAAATACTCTTGAGTGATGGTGTCAAGAGTTGCCGTAGGTCGCCACAATTTATTGACTTTTACGACAGAGAATTGGAGCATATTAGCTATGGAATCACCGAAAGTATAGCGTAGGGGTTCGAGTTTGAGCGTTGCCGACACAATATCAGAGGCGTTTAGCTGTGATAATGTATCGGGTATATTAATCATGCGTATCAAACTAAATGCTTCGATATCGCCGGATTTACCAATATAGAGCACACCATTGTTAAAAAGTGTAGTGGTGCTGATCTTACGATGATAGGTTGTCGTTTTTTTGAATAGTGCAGCCGAATCGGTTGATACAGTAAAGACCCCGATAGTATCAGTGAGAAAATCTGACCCCACGGGTGAGAAGCGATCATTGCATCCGACAATAATCAGACATGTACAAAATAAAACTGCGAAATAGGTTGTTACTTTCATTGTATATTTATTAAGCAAATCAGTTGTGTATCAATGAATTATATTATTACATAATCCACAAATGAGTGAAGAAGCGTGTATGATAGTCATCATGCCGATTGATGAGAGAGCCGGTGTATCGGTAAGAAAAAACGCTCGCCAAATGTGGTCGAGCGTTTTTGTATTATTTCTTAGTTCTCCCGTCATTATCCGAAGACGGTATATTATTCTAAATCTTTCATGATAGAGCGATACATTTCACTGTATTGACGGGCAGCATTGCCCCAAGAGTGATCCTCTTTCATTCCTTGTTTTACCATCTGCAACCATGTATCTCTTTGTTTGTATAGCCGGAGTGCACGATGAATAGCATCAAGCATCGCATCTGCGGAAAACTCATTGAATACGAATCCATTGCCTTCGCTCGTTTCTTCATTGTATTCAAACACCGTGTCTTTTAAACCACCGGTTGAACGCACAATGGGTACGGTTCCATAGACCAAGGAATATTGCTGATTCAAACCGCAAGGTTCAAATAAAGAAGGCATAAGGTACATATCGGCACCCGCTTCAATCAAATGAGCCAAGTCATCATCAAAACCGAGTGTCACGGATACTTTATGCGGATAACGCTCGGCAAGTTCTGCAAATTTTTGCTTCATTTCTTGCTCGCCATCACCTAAAAGAACAAAATGAATATCCTCGGCAAAAAGTCTTTCGGCAGCTTCGAGAATTAAGTGCACACCTTTCTGTTCATTCAAACGACCAATCATACCAATAAGGGGAACATCCAAATGAACAGGCAAGCCGGAACGCTTGAGCAATGCTTCTTTATTAGGAATTTTGTTGGTTAAAGTTTCAGCGGTGTATTTTTTTGCTATTAAACTATCTATGGCAGGATTCCATGTCATCATATCCACACCATGCAAAATCCCCATCATTTTTTCGGGTGTTTTTTTCAACAAGTCATCAAGTCCGTCCGATAATTCACTGCCGGCTAATACTTCACCGCAATACGTTGGACTTACTGTTGATATCCGATTTGCGTGGACTATACCAGCTTTCATGAAATTGAGTCGCCCATTGTGGGTGATACTCTCTAAAGCACTTTCCGGTAAACCGACTTTGGCTATGCTCTCAGCAGGAAAACTTCCTTGATTCCCGAAATTATGGATAGTATAGATTATCTTAGTATTCTTAAATTCTTCGGGATACATTTCTCGCGCTAAGGCAGGTATCAAACCCGTTTGCCAGTCATTGCAATGAATAATATCGGGAAACCAGCCAAGAAGTAAACATGTCTGCAAAACAGTTTTGTTGAAAAAAATGAAACGTTCATCATTATTTTCATAGTCAATTCCCGTTACGGGGTCGGCATAAAAACCTTTATATGCGTCTAAATAGTTTGTATTGGTTGTGACATATGCTTGAACTTTTGTACGTGGGTTGGACATAGAGGATGATTTCACTGTCGCCAAAGATACAGTATCACCTACCGGAATGGGGATATCCTTCAAACGATTGATTTCGTGAATCTTATTTTTTCTTTCGCTGATTGAGCCATATTTGGGTAGCATGACACGAATATCATGCCCTAAGTCACGCAATGCTAATGGTAATGAATATGAAACATCTGCCACGCCGCCTGTCTTCGCAAAGGGGTAAACCTCACTGGACACAAACAATACGCTCAACGGTTTTGTCATCGGGAAACACGCTCTCAAATTAATGGTGAAAATACCTTTTTATTACTGTGAGGCTATGCAAAATTACGGAACAAAACCAAAATATGAATGATGTTATTCAAGATTCGGACAAATCTTTTCCTAAGACGCTTCAAACAACAAAGAAAGTAGAATGGAAACTTATTCCTTGAATTTTAGGGGTAAACCAATGAATAAGTTTTTCTAAAACAATGATTTATAGTGAGAAAACTCAATTGTTTTTGACTCATTGGTCGAATAAATTTGCAGTTTCCTCACCAATAAGACTACCTAAAGCTACGCCCATTCCATTGCAGCCGAATCCGATAGCTATTCTTGGATTCGCAAATTTGACAATAGGCAATTTAGTATCACTGAAGCCCATGATTCCTGACCACTTATGCTCAATTCTATATTCACGATTCGGTATGATGACTTGTTGGAGCAATGTCTCAAGAGCATATTGAATAGCATCTGTGAGAGAGAAATCATAGGTTTGTTCTCCTGCAAAATCAATATTCCTTCCGCCTCCTAACAATATGCGATTTCCGACATTACGGAAGTAATAATAACCCTCGTCATAATGGAACACACCACGAAATGGTATATTTTCTATCGGCGATGTGATAAGTACTTGACCTCTGCCGGGAACAATAGGAGTGCCGGGAAGCAGAGTCGGTATCATGGCATTAGTACACACAGCAACATAATCGGCACGGAATGAACAATCGGAGTTCATAGGTGCAATCTGCGCATCTATATCCACTCCTTTATCATCAGCACATAAAGACTGCACATTCACCCCATACAGTATTTCTATACCCATTTGCTTTGCATACATAGCTAATGAAGCCATTGTCTTTCCCGAATGTATTTGACCTTCATAAGGAGAATATAATAATCCGGTAACAGAATCACCGAAGCCAAACTGTTGTTTGTATGCACTATAATCAAGAAACGGTGAGGATCCAAAGATAGGACTCAGCATCGTGTTGATATTGTGCATTGCTTCGAGATGATGAGATTGTTGCTGAGTAATAAGCTCATAACCGCCGAACTGTTCATAGCCACACGCTTCATCACTGCGTAGGCGATTGCGTAGCAATTCCAATCCTTTTTTTCTTTTTTCAACAATCGTATATGTTGTGTCTTCTCCCCATTCTGTGATATTTGCGGCTAATTCCGTCAAAGAACCAAAGCAGGCAAATCCGGCATTACGTGTACTGGCACCTGTAGGGAATGTACCTCTTTCAATGACCAACACTTTTGCCTTTTTATAGCGTGTTTGCAATGATATTGCTGTGGATAGCCCTATAATACCCGCACCGATGACTATAAAATCTGCTTGTGCGAAAATATCGTTCTCCCAGTAACTTATCATACTGAAACTCCTTGCTTGGCATTATGAAAACACATTAAAAGCAAACTTACACATAATACACAAAATTTATACAATTACGGTTAAAGGCAGCAGAATAGAGAGAGTCATGAGCTTTGATTGGAAGGGGACATTCATGAAAAAAGCGAAACACGTAAGAGCCACAAACCAAATGCAATCATGTAGGCTTCGTCCATTAGGTCATCAGACTGCCGTAATTTTGTATAAAATTTAATCAAAGCGGAGTTATTTATGTGTGGAATTGTTGGAGTCTTTAATCATAAGGAAGCGGCTGTGATGAGCTATTATGCTTTGCATGCTCTTCAACACAGAGGGCAGGAAGCTGCGGGAATTGTGGTTGCCAACCGTGATGAACAAAAAGGCAGAATGCGCTTTACGGAAATAAAAGGTGAGGGGCTGGTACTTGATGTATTCTCAGAACCGACAGTTTTTACCCATACATTACGTGGAAAAGCAGCTATTGCTCATAACCGATATTCTACAACGGGAAGCAACTCACTTGCCAATGTTCAACCTTTTCGTATGAATTATCGCATGGGCAGTTTGGCATTAGCCCACAATGGTAACCTTACCAATACCCGAGAAATTCGCACAGAATTGCAAGAAGAAGGTGCTTTGTTCAATACATCCACTGACAGTGAAGTGTTTTTGCATCTGATTGCACGCAGTAAACAAGCCACACAATTGCTGCAAATACAGCAAGCCCTTCGTGTGACCAAAGGTGCATTTTCTTTGGTAATTATGACCGACGATGCCCTCTATGCGGCACGTGACCCACATGGGTTCAGACCTTTGTGCATAGGGCGAAAACAAAATGAGGACGGTACCTATGCATATATTGTCACCTCAGAAACATGCGCTTTAGATATTATCAGTGCAGAATATGTGCGGGATGTAAAACATAATGAAATTGTTATTATTGATGAATCTACAGTAAAAACAGGTGAAATAAAATCTGTGACAATAGAAGATACCACACCTGTGGCACGACACTGTATTTTTGAGTATATTTATTTTTCCCGTCCCGACAGCAAAATTTTCGGACACCCCGTTGATAAAGTACGAAGAAAATTAGGAAAAAATCTTGCTAAAGAAAATCCGGTTACAGATGATAATGAAAATATCAAAACGGTGGCTATAGCCGTTCCCGATAGTGGTAATACCGCAGCATTGGGTTTTGCGCGGCAAAGTCAAAAAGATGGATTATCGGTAAAATATGAAATAGGGCTTATTCGCAGTCATTATGTGGGAAGAACATTTATTGCACCCGGACAAGATAAAAGAGAATTTAAGGTAAAAACAAAATTTAATGTTGTTCGAGGGGTTATTGAAAACAGAAAAGTGATTGTTATTGATGATTCTATTGTGCGCGGCACAACATCCAAATCACTTGTGAAATTATTACGTGAAGCATTGCCTGCCGAAGTGCATTTACGGATTACATCTCCACCTATTACCCATCCATGTCAATATGGTATGGATTTTCCGAGTCACAAAGAACTTATTGCAAATCATCACAGTAATCAGCAAGAAATCGGCAAAGAATTAGATGTGGATTCGCTCCATTATTTATCTGTCGAAAAACTAATGGACTCGGTGCCGCAAACAGAAGGACAAGCATATTGTAATGCTTGCTTTACAGGTGAATATCCTGTTAAAATTGACACAGAAGTAACAAAGCTATCTACCGAAGAATAAAGAACTAACTTGTTAGATTGCATTGTGTTGAAAATTTTCGTCACCCCAAAAGTATATTATGAAAGACAATATCAATTATGAGTCATAAAGATTATTACAAGGTACTTGGTGTTCCGAAAACCGCTACTGCCGATGAAATAAAAAAGGCATACAGAAAATTAGCGCAACAATATCATCCCGATCGTAATCAAGATAATAAAAAAGCTGAAGAAAAATTCAAAGAAATTAATGAAGCATATGAAGTTCTTGGTAATGCCGAGCAAAGATCTAAATACGATAGATTAGGGTCAAGCTGGAAGAATTTCCAACAAACTACGTCCAATCCACGCAGTGACTTTAAATGGGGAGATTGGTCAGAATTTACAAAGAAAAATACCACACGTTCATCCCCACAGCAAGATTTTGAGGATTCAAGTTCAAATTTCTCTGAATTTTTCGAAAATATGTTCGGAAAAAATAAGTCAGATACCAAGTCATCTCAACGTTCCAAAGTGAATACTAAAGAAACTACTGCTTCTGTTACTTTAACATTAGAAGAAGCATATTCCGGTAAAACAGTAAAAGTCTCTGTGGGAACAGAATCCGTGGATATAAAATTAAAGCCCGGCATTGCAGATGGACAAAAACTAAAAATCGCAACAACCAAACAAGAAATAGGCACAATATTTCTTACTGTACATATTAATCAACATTCCGTTTTCAAAAGAACAGGCAATGATCTTGAAGCGGATATACCTGTTGATTTATTCTCTGCTGTTCTTGGCGGAGAAATTGCTATTACTACATTAAAAGGTACGGTAAAAATGAACATAATGCCTGAGACACAGTCCGGAACAATAAAAAAATTAAAAGGATTGGGTATGCCGAAGCATGGGCTTGACGGTGAATTCGGTGATTTATATGTTCGACTTATTGTGCATATACCAACAGGACTGACGACAAAAGAAAAAGATTTGTTCGAAAAGCTAAAAAAACTGCAAAAAAAGACAAAATAATGATCCCGATTACCACAAAAGTTTAACCAAAATTATATTCACTTACCATTCACTTGATGCTTAAAATACTGCCATATATCCTTTTCGGTTGTTGTGCATTGTTTGCTTGTGCTGATACACGTGTAGCTCGTCCAACTACCTTAAAATGCAGATGTACATGTGCATCAAATGAATTTGTATCACATATAAATGACACATTACATCGCTATGGATTTATCAATTATCACAGACCACATCATTATGCACTTAATACAGTAAAGAATTTCGATGATGGTATGAGTGTCCGAACGGTCTATCTGGACGCAATTGCTGATAGTGCATCCACATCATTGACACTGATTGTTAAAACAGTTGTGAAATTTCGTAGTAATATAGACACCATATACTATGATGAATCGGTGAAAACGATACCCGATAATCGCCAAGATTTTGTGCCGGTTTTTAATGCACTTCGCACTTTGTGTCAGCAACAAATACCTTTGCAAGACCATCAAAAGAAACGCCAACTCGTGCCATGGAAGCGTTAGCGGTCTTATGGGACTATACAGTATTATAGTATGGTGCAGATGCCAAATACAAATAATTTCTTATTTTTCCACTTCTTGTCACATATTTTTCTTTAGAGGTACAAATGAAGTATAGTAAAAAAAATCGTTTTGTTCTTACTATCCTTGCACTTACGCTTTTGGTGCTGAATGGAACATATACGCTAGTTGCCCAAAATGATATTGTGGTTCTTCTCAAAGGCACAATCAAGGAACAAGGTTCGGAAGCGCCTGTAGAAGCAGAAATCAGCTTCCGTGACCAAGCCGATAATCCCGTACGCGCCAAGTCTGACAAACAAGGTAATTATCAGGCGGTTCTGAAACCGGGGCAGAAATATACGGTTATATTTACAGGACAAAATATCTTAAGGGAAATAATGCAATTTTCTCTTGACCCTGTGGAAAAATACACAGAAATACGTAAAGATTTTACCGTAAAAAGAGTTGTGTCGGGACTAGAACTCTTTAATGGTTTTGCTTTTGAAAAGGGATCAACCGCATTGACGACCGATGGGCAAGAAAAAATGAAAGAAATAATTGACATACTCAATAAAAATCGCTCAATGACCATTAAAATTGCGGTTTTTGGAGACTTAGCCGATGATAATACATTACAGCAAAGTCGTACGGAAGCACTTATGGCAACTCTGGGAGAAGTAAAATCAGGGAAAAAACGTATATCATTTATCTCAACCATACCTTTTCCAATGCGTGAAGAAGCCGCGCCTGTACCGCCCCCTCCGGCACCTGACCCGAATGAGAAAAAGAATAAAAAGAAAAAAAATACACCCCCACCTCCACCACCTGCTCCATTACCGCCAATAATTATACCATTGGCTAATTGTATTATTGTTGTGGGTGAATCGCAAAAACTCTTTGATTAAGATATGTGATATATATTATGAATAATGAAACATCTGTGCAAAAAGCAATACGCTATATAAAACAGCATCAGCAAGTATTTGGTGATGTGATTTACAAGGGGTTGGAATCCTTTCCTGTACAACAATCTACTTCACAAAATACTATTGCACAACAAGAGCCCGAAATAACATTGACTATTAACAGCGAATGGCAACAGTCTTCGTCGCTTGAGGTCTTGCAAAAACGAATATGCGAGTGTATGCAATGTCCTTTAGGAAAAACAAGGACAAAGTTTGTATTTGGTGTAGGTAATCCCAATGCTGATATTATGGTTATAGGCGAGGCACCGGGTGCAGACGAAGATGCAAAAGGCGAACCTTTTGTGGGCAGAGCAGGTCAATTGCTAACCAAAATTCTTCAAGCAATTAATTTTGAAAGAGAAGAAGTATTTATTGCCAATATTTTGAAATGTCGTCCGCCTGACAATCGTACCCCCATACCGAGCGAAGTAGAACAATGTGAACCTTATTTGCTTAAGCAAATTGAATTAATTAAGCCAAAGTTTATATTAGCAGTCGGTTTAACAGCAGCCAATACATTGCTGAAACAAAAATTTAAAATGGCGGATATTCGTGGGAAAGTATTTGATTATCATGGTGTAAATATGCTTGTTACCTATCATCCTGCGGCTTTATTACGTAATCCTGAATGGAAAAAATATACTTGGGAAGATGTGCAATTACTGCGTCGTTTATATGATGAATCACAAAAACAGTAATGATATGTGTTGAGTATGAAATATAGACAAAAAATAAAATGACAGACGAATATATTCATGATAATAACCCTGCATACTTTGTGCGGGGTTTTTTACACAAAATCAGCTATGGAATCCTATAATATTCTCATAGAACATCTTGCAGCAGCATGCGATGTAGCTATATTTACCGGTGCCGGCATATCGGCAGAAAGCGGTATTGCAACTTTTCGTGATCCTGATGGATTATGGTCTAAGTTTAATCCGACAGAATTGGCAAGTATGAAAGGATTTTTACGCAATCCCGATCGGGTCTGGCAATGGTATAATTACCGACGAGCTATTATTGCGGATGCACAGCCCAATGCAGGACATTATGCACTTGCCGACTTTGAAAAATACATACCGAATTGCACAGTAATAACGCAAAATGTGGATAGATTACATCAAAGAGCGGGAACAAAAAATATATTAGAATTACATGGAAATATTATTGAAAATCATTGTGTAATATGCAATAGTCCTTATATACAAGATATAGATATCCAGAGCAAAGAATTACCATTCTGTAGTAACTGTGGTGGTAATATACGACCTTCTGTGGTGTGGTTTGGAGAAAATTTACCCGATGGAATATATGAAAAAGCAGAATATAGTGCCGGACACTGTGATGTTTTCTTTTCCATTGGTACATCAGTGGAAGTGTATCCTGCTGCTTATTTGCCGTTTACCGCAAAAAACAGAGGAGCATTTTGTGTTGAAATAAATCCGACATCAACGTCGTTTACCCCGTATGCAAACATCGCAATTCAGGAAAAAAGTGGCGATTGTCTGCCCCGTATTGTGGAACTTTTACAACAATATCTAAAAAGGGAATACAATGCCGAATAAATATGAAAAATGGACAAAAAATGAGTTGATAGAATATATACGTCAGCATGAACAATCAAAAAAATATGGACTTGTATGGGAAGAATCCACAGAAAGTAAAGACTCAGATATACACATTCCCGTACTTGTTGAAGATAAAAGTCGTCGAATAAATAAAAAATTCTCATCGACAAATAATCAATTATCACAAATATCTTTGGAATTGAATGCTGAACAAGAAAGTGATAATGCAAATGATTTTCATATACTTATTGAAAGTGATAATGAACCGGCTTTACGTGCATTGACAGCATTATATGATAAAAAAGTTGATATTATTTATATAGATCCTCCTTATAATACCGGTAATAAAGATTTTCGGTACAAAGATACTTTTCGCAGACATACACATGAGTACCGTCATTCGGAATGGCTATCATTTATGGAAAAACGTTTGCGATTAGCATATACTCTTCTTGCTGATGACGGCATAATATTTATTTCTATTGATGATAATGAACATGCACATCTTCGATTATTATTAGATGAAATATTTGGTGAACATAATTTTATTGTGAATATTGTCAGACGATGTAAAAGTGGTGCCGGTCACGATACCGATAAAGTAGCCATTGAATTTGATTATGTATTATGCTATGGAAAAAATGCCTCACAAACAGTCTTTGCACAACAAGAAGTTCATACGGAAAAAGATAAAAAATACAAATATGCCGATGAATATTCCGGACGTAGAGGTAAATATTATCTTCGCGATTTGGACTATAAGGGCAGTTATAGCAAAACACTGGATTACCCAATAACAATGCCCGACGGAACAATGCTCTATCCAGGCGGAACTGAAGGTAAACCTAATACATGGCGTTGGAGCAAAAAAAAATATGAA
>WBZM01001687.1_pt1 | contig 20934 bp, 16 predicted proteins | sample 5204271 | NCBI WGS metagenome assembly WBZM01 (sample SAMN12344346, study PRJNA552823) | activated sludge metagenome | biome: Activated sludge suspended growth; feature: Nitrification reactor; material: Wastewater; isolation source: activated sludge from nitrification reactor of wastewater...
CGTAACGATAATGCGTTCACGTCCATTGTCAAGGGTTTCAATGTTGGCTTTTGCGCGCATCACCACACGTCCTCTTCCTGTAAGCAAAGCTTCTTTCACACCGGAGTATCCGTAAATAATTCCTCCAGTAGGAAAATCAGGTGCTTTTACATATTGAAGCATTTCTTCAACCGTAATATCTCTGTTGTCAATATAAGCAATAACTGCATTACATACCTCTGTTAAATTGTGTGGAGGCATGTTGGTGGCCATACCCACTGCAATACCGGCTGCGCCATTAACCAAAAGATTTGGAATTTTTGCAGGTAATACCGTTGGCTCCTGTAGTGTATCGTCAAAGTTCAGTTTAAAATCAACAGTGTCTTTATCAATGTCTGCCAACATTTCTTCTGCAATTTTTTTCAAACGTGCTTCAGTGTAACGCATGGCAGCAGGGCTGTCGCCATCAATACTTCCGAAGTTACCTTGTCCATCTACCAATGGGTAGCGCAAGCTCCATTCCTGCGCCATACGCACCATGGTGTCGTAAACAGAAGCATCGCCATGCGGGTGGTATTTACCTAAAACCTCACCGACAATTCTGGCTGATTTTTTATAAGGACGGTTGGATAACACGCCCAGGTCGAGCATGCCGTAAAGTACCCTGCGGTGAACGGGTTTAAAGCCATCACGCACATCGGGTAAGGCACGTGACACAATTACCGACATTGAATAATCAATGTAGGCTGTTTTCATTTCTTCTTCAATGTTAATGCGAACTATTTTTTCTCCTTCTGACATAGTGTGTTAATACAATATTTGTTCTGAAATTTATTTGAAATTACGAGTGAAAAAGCTTAAACGGGCAAGGGTAAACATGTCATGTTAAAATGCCTTTTTTTGCTTGTTTTGTCATGTCTGCGAAGGTAGTGTTTTATTGGCATATTTTATGATAAAATCCTCATAAAATGTTATGAAGATTTACTAACAATGCAAAAACAAAAAATATTGTTAAGTTTGTTGTTCACAATTAAAAAAATTGCATCAGAAGTAAAAGAAAACTATTTCGGATTTTTACCGTTAAAATTGAATAAATACACAGAATATGGAAGCAAAATTTAGCCCCAGAGTAAAGGATGTGATAACCTATAGTAGAGAAGAAGCCCTGCGATTAAGTCATGATTATATCGGAACAGAGCATTTGTTGCTGGGACTTATCCGTGAAGGTGAAGGCATGGCAATTAAGTTTTTAAAATCGCTCAATGTAAACTTAGTGGAATTGCGCAAGTCGGTTGAGAATGCCGTAAAGGGAAGTGTTAATAACGTTAGCAACCTTAACAATATCCCACTTACCAAGCAGGCAGAAAAAGCCCTAAAAATCACCTATCTTGAAGCTAAGATATTTAAAAGCGATATTATCGGTACTGAACATTTGTTGCTTTCAATTCTAAAAGACGAAGACAATATTGCCACACAAATATTAAATCAGTATGGTATCAACTATGATATTATGCGCGAAGAGTTAGAGACCTTCAAATCTAATTTCAAATCAGAGGCACCACAGTCGCCATCTGACGATCCATATAGCAAAGATGATGATGAAGGTCCGGGACTGGGTAGCGGATCTACAGCTAAAAAATCCGGTGATGCCAAGTCAAAAACTCCGGTGCTCGATAACTTTGGTCGCGATCTGACTAAGGCAGCCGAAGAAGGAAAGTTAGACCCAATTGTAGGACGCAGCAAGGAGATAGAAAGAGTTTCGCAAATACTATCTCGCAGAAAGAAAAATAACCCTATTCTTATTGGTGAACCCGGTGTTGGAAAATCCGCTATTGCCGAAGGTCTTGCCTTGCGCATCATTCAGCGAAAAGTTTCCAGAGTGCTTTTTAACAAGAGAATTGTAACACTTGATTTAGCATCATTAGTTGCAGGAACAAAATATCGTGGTCAGTTTGAAGAGCGAATGAAAGCGGTGATGAATGAATTGGAAAAGTCGCCCGATGTAATTTTGTTTATTGATGAAATACATACCATCATTGGTGCCGGTGGCGCCAGCGGTTCGCTAGATGCTTCCAATATGTTTAAGCCTGCATTGGCTCGTGGCGAAATACAATGTATCGGTGCTACAACATTGGATGAATACCGTCAGTACATTGAAAAAGACGGTGCCTTGGACAGACGTTTTCAGAAAGTAATTATTGATCCTACTTCTGTTGATGAGACTGTAGAGATTCTCAATAACATTAAAGACCGTTATGAGGAGCATCACCATGTAAATTATACTCCTGAAGCATTGAAAGCCTGTGTAACGCTTACCAACAGATATATTACCGATCGTTTTCTGCCGGACAAAGCAATAGATGCATTGGACGAAGCAGGTTCGCGAGTGCATCTTTCAAACATTCACGTGCCTGAGAATATTGTTGATCTGGAAGGGAAGATTTCGGAGATAAAATCCGAGAAGAACAGGGTGGTACGCAGTCAGAAATATGAGGAAGCTGCACGCCTTCGCGATTCCGAAAAGCAACTGATTGATCAGCTTGAAGCGGCTAAAAAACAGTGGGAAGAGGATACAAAAAATCAACGTTATGCAGTAACTGACGAAGATGTTGCAGAAGTAGTTTCGATGATGAGCGGTATTCCATTGCAACGGGTAGCACAGGCAGAAACAGCACGACTGATTCGTATGCCTGAAGAATTGAAAGGTAAAGTAATTGGACAGGATGATGCAATTAAAAAAGTTGTGCGAGCAATACAGCGTAATCGTGCAGGATTAAAAGACCCTAACAAGCCAATAGGCTCATTTATTTTCTTAGGTCCTACAGGAGTGGGTAAAACAGAACTTGCCAAAGTGCTTGCCACATACTTGTTCGATACTGAGGATGCTTTAATCCGTATTGACATGAGTGAATATATGGAGAAATTTGCTGTATCTCGTTTGATTGGAGCACCTCCCGGCTATGTTGGATATGAAGAGGGCGGACAGCTTACAGAAAAAGTAAGACGCAAACCATATTCAGTTGTTTTGCTTGATGAAATTGAAAAAGCACATCCGGATGTGTTTAACCTGTTATTACAAACATTAGATGACGGACAACTTACCGATTCATTAGGTCGCAAGGTTGATTTTAAAAATACAATCATCATCATGACAAGTAACATTGGTTCGCGTCAGTTGAAAGATTTTGGAACGGGAGTAGGGTTTGCTACAGGTGCCAAGAATGCACAATTTGACGATCATGCCAGAGGTGTTATTGAAAATGCATTAAAGAAAGCTTTTGCACCTGAATTCCTCAATCGTATTGATGATGTGGTAATATTTAATACGCTCAGCAAAGAAGATATTATCAAAATTATTGATATAGAATTGGAGAAACTGTATTCGCGCATTGCAGGCTTAGGTTATAAACTAAAACTTAATGATGAGGCTAAAGATTTTCTTGCAGATAAAGGCAACGATGTAAACTATGGTGCACGTCCGCTTAAACGCGCAATTCAGAAATATGTCGAAGACATGCTTGCAGAAGAAATTATAAAGGCAGAATTGCAGGAAGGTGATAACATAGAAGTGGTTTTTGATAAAGAAGCACATGTGCTAAAAGCTAACATTTCCAAGTCTTCACCACCGCCTCCAAAATCTAAAAAAAAGAAAGAAGAAAATAATTCTTAAAACAAAGAGCCGCGTAATTTTCAGCGGCTCTTTGTTTTTAATATTTGTTTGTTGCAATTACGGTGCAATTGGTTCGGAACTCAATACAAACCGGCAATAAAAAACAGCCGCTTTGTTAAAAGGCAGCTAATAAAGTCGTTTTATATCCCTTTTTACTCTTTTGTTGGGTTGTGCAAGGTTGACTTTGACTTATGCGCATCACCCGACTGTTTCCATGAAGATATGACGTTCAAAGTTTGTGTAAATATAAATTTGTGTCAATTGCGTTATTTAGGTAATAACTTTTCACACGATTTCAATATCGCATCAAGGTTTGTTTTGAGTCCCTCAACTATACCTTCCGCTGACTGAATCATCAAAGCACACATTATAATCAAGTCAGACACTTTATCCTCGCTAATTAATTCAGATGGTTGAAAGAATTTTCCTCTTTTAAACGAAACATACAAACTGTCTTCTTTTGCAGTAACACTTTCCTGCACATTATTGATTAGATTGTCAGTAACCGTTTTTACGCTTTTATAAAATTCATCATTCTTGTCGTCAAATGCTATATCCCAAATTTGATGCTCTAAAAATAGAGAGCTTCTAATTTTATCCTTATGCGCATCTCTTCCACGAAAAATCCCATTTAAGTCATCTTCAACAATTATTTTACCGCGTTTAGTCTCAATAAATAGTTTGGAAAGGGCAAGAAGTTTTCCGATTTCTTCTTTGCATAAATTAAGTAATGCATGCGCTCTTGCTTTGCGATTATTTTCATTAAGTAGCAAGGCATCAGACAACAATTCTTTAGCATTATTTAATGACTTGTCAATTCCATCAGAAAAAGTGTTCGCGTTAATTTCGTTCATTTCTTTAATCTTACTGTTATCGGATGTGCTACTGCTCATTTGATAATTGTATCGTTCAAATTTACTCAATAATTAATTTCTTGCAATAATATTTTTCCCCGTCTGACACTTTCACAAAATAAATCCCGCTTCGTATATTTCTCAAGTTAATTTCTTTTTGCGATTCATTAAAAATGTTTTCTGCAAAAATATTTTCGCCAAGAATATTCGCTATTGTTACATTTCCTTTAACAAAAGTTTTTTCAAATGAAATACTAAAACTTCCGAGTGAAGGATTGGGAGAAATTGTAAATTCAAATTGTCCATTGATTCTTTCGGATTCAATGCCAACTGTTGTGCATAGAGTGATTACGTTGCAACCCCCACCGATAATTGCAGTTTGCGAAGTAATAGGAATTGAAATAGGCCCGGTGAAATTTCCATTTGTATTAATTTGTGTCACATAGTTAGTGGGAATTATCGAAACATTTGTTTCGTTACAGCCGCTGATACCTAAGGAATCGGTTTTTATTAAATAAGAATAAGTGTTTCCTGTGGACATAATGTCATTGTATATTCCACCTAGCAGAAATCCACCGTCACTGGTTTGTATTGCTGAATGAGAAAATGAATAATTAATGTCTCCGTAATCTCTTGACCACTGAATATTACCAAGCGCATCTGTTTTTAACAACAATACATCGTAAGTAAACGAAAGTGTAGTATCAATTGCACCCGCAATCAAATATCCACCATCTGTTGTTTGTTCCATTGAATAGCAAATAAAATCCCCTGTTCCACCATAGGTCTTTGTCCAAAGCGTATCGCCACTGGCATCCGTCTTTATTAAAGAAATATCTCGAGGACCTCCATTAAAAACATATCCACCAATTAAATACCCACCATCTGTAGTTTGCTTAACGGAATAACTTTTCATATTAGATGTGGTTCCAAAAGTTTTCCACCATGATACGCTGCCGAGTGAATCGGTTTTTATTAAACAAATATCATTAAGGTGAACACCCGTTAAAACATATCCGCCATCAATAGTTTGTTGAACAGATGAGCCCCATACTCCTTGAAAAAAATTTGTCCAAGTAAGATTGCCAGCATTGTCGGTTTTTATTAGACAAATTGCAAGACTTCCCGACCCAATGTCATACTCTCCTGTAATAATGTAGCCACCATCTGATGTTTGTTCAACTGAATAGCCTTCATTATTTCCTGTATTTCCAAATACTTTTGACCAAAGTAGGTTACCATTAATGGAAGTCTTAACCAAATAAATTCCGTTGCCAAAGCTGTTAGTGGAGCCAATGGCGATAAATCCACTATCTGATGTTTGACGTATTGAATAACAATAGTCGTTTCCTACACCACCAAATGTTTTAGTCCACATTGTATCACCAAGCGGATTTGTTTTGATAAAAAAGATGTCATATCCAACCGTGCCAATACCTGATTTATGCCCGGCAATAAGATAACCACCATCGTATGTTTCTATTGTTGACCATGTTGAATAGATTCCAGAATCACCATAAAGTTTTTGAAATGCAATTTGTGCATTTGCAAATTTTAAAACCAGTAAAACTGCAACTAATAGTGTAAGTTTTTTCATGTCTGTTTCAAATTAGCACTGCCGTCTGTTTTGTGCGAAAGTATATCCGCTAACGTCAGCCTGTGAAAAAATATCTCAAAAGCATTTACAAATATAAATTAATTTCGATTGGTTTCATAAAGTAAAATTATAAACCAATTGACTTCTATATTCATAAAAGGGTATTAAGCCTTCAATGCTTTATTATTATTTCAAAGTTCCCTGAAATGCGGAAGGCTTTGAAAGTAAGGAAGAATAGCGTTTTGTTAAAAGGCAGCTAATGAGGTCGTTTTACATCCCTTTTTACTCTTTTATTGGGCTGTACAACGTTGACTTAGTGTTAGCTACATGTGGTGCTGTCTGTTCGAAGATGTGTCGTTTCAATCTTTCACTAACTTTCCTTTCTTGCATAAACCATCTTTGTTTCTCACTTCGTAAAGATAAATACCTTTCTCCAACAGTACAGTGCTTATTGAAGCAGAGTTTGTAAATTTCTGTTCTAGTACTTTTCTTGATAAAATATCATAAATAATAATTTCTGAAAGCTTATTGTTGTTTGTTTGAATACTAAATTCATTAGTGAATGGATTAGGACAAATTTTGAATGTTGCTTTCTCATTCAGGTTTTCAATTGATGTTGTTGGCAAATATTTTAAGATTCTTCCATATCTTCCAACTGCATACCCAGTATTGCTTGCTTTGTCAAACGAAATAGAATAAAGTGGAATTGTATCGGTGTATTCAATATTCCAATTTAATCCACCATCAGTTGAATGGATTATTTTTCCATCTGAAACAGTAGCCCAACCATTTAAAGAATCAACAAATGCAATATCGGTTATATCATTTGTAATTCCTGTATTACAATTAGTCCAAGTCACTCCTGCATCGTTTGTTATTTTTATTTCACCTCCCTCACCGCCAAGCCACCCTTTATTAAAATCATAAAAATAAATTGCCTGCATCATTAAATTATTTGATATTGTATCTACACTCCATGAAGAACCACCATTGGTTGTTTTTCCGAATGCTCCTCCTGAAAAGAAAATATTATCAAGTCCTGCGAAGTAAACCGTATCCTTATTTATCGGAAATAATTTTGTTCCGGTATACGGCCCCGTGCTAAAATAATTGACATCAATCCATGTTAATCCGCCATCAATTGTTTTCTTTGCTAATCCATACTGACCTATTGTATAAGCAGTATTTTGGTCTGCAAGTTTTGCATCCAATACAAAGTCGTTCGTCCAATCTCCTAAATCTTTATACTCCCACAAATTGCCTCCGTTAATTGTCCATAAGACAGTACTTATTGAATCTGAATCTGCTCCTAAATAAAAATAATTTCCACAACCAATTATGCCAACATTAGCATCAATAAAGTCAACACTGGTAAAAAGTCGTATATTATTATGCGGGTCTGGTGGATAATTTTGAGTTATCCAACTTAATCCTCCGTCAGTAGTCTTGTAAATGCTATCAATATAACCGCTTATTACCCACCCTGTATCTTGATTTATAAATGAACAACTACGCAGGTTTTGACTTGCAGGAGAAAAAATTTGTGTCCATTGTTGTGCAGAACAAATCCTACAAGTTAAAAGCAAAATGATTATGCAAGTTTGTTTTTTCATTGTCGTACTGTTGAATTAGCAACAATGCTTCTTCGGAGTTAGTTTGCCCAAAAAATCATACGACTGTTTATTAGAATTCCATCGCCATTCGTCTGCATGGATTACGTTATGTTAGTTCGTTTTTTCTAAAACCATTATCAAGCCATCGCTATCTTCAAGTATCCTTCTATTGCCATCAAGAAACATTCTGAAATTATATTTTTTATTATTCAGTGTAAAACTAATAGCATGGGTGTCTTTGTTCCTTTTGTATGGAACAGTAGTTAGTATGCCATTTTGATTAATCAAAATAGAGTCAGAATTAAATGTCATTTCAATGTCTTTAACTTCTCCTTGACTTCTATCCTTCGGGTTAATTACCATTTGGCATAGTTCGCAATGGCGCGTAGTAGATTGGTCAAGAATTTCAACTGAACATGATGCTGTCCACTTACCAGATAAATACATTTCAGAATTTGCTTGTCCAAATGCAATGTTTGAAATAAAAACTGTCATAATTAAGACAATGGTTTTTTTAATGTGTTTCATCTTATAATTGTTTTTGTTAATGCTTACTCTATTCGGTTTTCAGCACCCCCGTTTATTAAAATATGTTTGTAACTTGCAGCCATTTTCAATTTAGCAGTATCGTTTGTTCGGAGCGAAATAATGATACATAACATCAGTCTGAAAAAAAATCTAAAAGCATTTACAAATATAAATTAATTTCAATAGGTTTCAGTATGTAAAATTATAAAACCAGGTGACTTCTATATTCATAAAAACGTATTAACCCTTCAATGCTTTTTATTATTTCAAAGTCCCCTGAAATGCTGGAGACTTTGAAAGTACGGAAAGCCCATCTATCTGAGAAGCGTCTGCCACGGCAGATGGTGTTTGAATAACTTATTATTTTTCTAATGGAGTTCAAGATATCGTTTCTCTAAGTTGAGATACTGATAGCTATCGGTAGCAACCTACCGAGGACACTCTGGCGGAGTTGCTTACTCGATAAGCGGTAGTGCATTCTCCCATCATTGCTACTGTCCAACGAGTTTAGTCTTACTGTTGTCAAGTTGTTGTTTGATATATGCTTTCAACTCGTCAAAAGTCATATTTTGAGTTTCAGAGCTTATTTTATCTCTTATGTCTCTCATCATTTTTACAGCGTCAAACTGTTTTTCTTTTTTAGTCGTTTCCATAATTTACTAGGTCTTTAGGGCTTCTAATTTCAATTATTGAATATCCAAGTCGCATGTTAACAGAATTGTAGCCTTTAATTTTGTCAAGATTTACGATGTGTTTAAAATTCCAACTTGCTACAACATCCACTTTATAAATGGTCGCTAAAGCAATATGCCTGCAATCTTCCAAGCTTGTTTTACCAACAACCTTTTCGCTGATATAAGTGTCTGCCAACTTTAGGCTTCTTCAATCAGTTCTACTCGCTGAAATTTGTCTGCTGGATAGTTGTGTAAAAGCTGTTGAACGTGTTGAGGTGCTTTTGATAATTCAAGGTCAAGCAGGTCAGAAACTACAAAGATTATTTCATTGTTGTTGAGTCTGTCAAACAGCTTAGTTGTAGCTTCCTTAAACTCTTCGTCAAAGTAGCCACCAACCACCGATGTGTCTATGTAAATTCTCTGTTTCACTTATTTTTTGTTAATACAAAGATATTCAAAAAGGCATTATGTTCAACTGAATTATTGTTGTGTTTGAGGTTGCTTGCAGCATTATGCAAAACGTCAGTCTCCCGAGCAATCAAGATAAGTTTTGAAAAAATAAATTCAAAAGCATTTACAAATATAAATTAATTTCAATAGGTTTCATAAAGTAAAATTATAAACGAGGTGACTTCTATATTCATAAAAACGTATTAACCCTTCAACGCTTTTTATTATTTCAAAGCCCCCTGAAATGTGGAAGACTTTGAAAGTACAGAAGGGGTACTTAGCTTCAATTTTGCACGTTACCGCCAATTGAGGCAACACGTTGTTCGCAGCTGTAATTTTATTCGTGTTGTCCATTAATTATGTTTTCTTTTGTCTGTCTGTTGTGCAGTATTTTCAATAGCAAAAAAGTTGTCGCAAAAGGAATTAGCCAAACCATTTTACAACCTAGTCTGTCTATTGCATTTGCAAATGTCCCGCAGTCCCAGGCATTAAGTATTATGCCAATTAAAAACATAAGAGTTATAATTTTAATTTGTCTGTCCGTGATGGTTACAATTTTTGTCAATAATAGATATATTGTAGGAAGCAAACTTAAAGCTAAAGTAATTTGAAAGAGATAATTAAAAAAGTTTATAAAATCAAGTCGTGATTGATTTTGTTTTGAAGAAGAATAAGTGGTCAGGTCGTGAGGAAAATATTTTGAAACTCTTTCATACATAAGTGTCCCCTCAAGAAAACTTCCGTTGCCGTCACCGATTGAAAATAGCGTTAATTGTCGTAGGGTTGCTTTAAATGACTCTTTAATGTGCATTACAATATATTTCGGTTGGGTCAGAGTTCCATATATTATTTCATTAAATTCATTTTTAGTTTTTTTCCAACCACCAATTTTGTAAAAGGGACTTTTTTCATCCCATATAAATTTATATGCTCTGTCGGGTAAAGAATCTTTGTAGTCACATAAATTGTATTGTTTGGTATCACAATAGTCGTCAAGATAACTTTTTACAATCCCATGCTCCACCATTGCTCCCATGATGAAAACATGTTTTGATTTTGAAATTGCCGAACCCATGGTAATTACAGAAGCAATTGTTAATAGAAACAGAGTTATTATTTTTGAATTTCTCTTTGGATAACTTTGTTTTGGTAAGATGAATTTTCTTAAGCAGAAGATTATGATGAGCATTAACGCAAACATTAAAATATGTGACATATGCATTGCGACAGAAATAAAAAATAGAACATATAAGAGAATCAGTGTACCTCGTTTGAATGTACCTAGCAAAATTAGCGTTGCAGAGAGTAAAGCAATCGAAGTGAAAATATCAGGCATTATCTGACTCACTATCCATGAAACACCGGTGAATAGTGATAAAAGAATAATTGTCAGCAGTCCGAATTTGAGAAATGATTTGTCGTCCGTGACTAACCTTACAAGTAAAAAAATGAGATAAGAGAGGATTATTGCCTGAAAAAATATTACAAACCATAAGGACAACCCATTTAAACTGAAAATTCGTAAAAATAAACCGTAAGTAATAGGTCTGTCAAAGGGGGTTTCTAATTCAAATCCTGAAGCGATGTATGTTGAAGTGTCGGAGTATACAAGTGGAAAACCGTTGTAGAAAGCGTCTGCCATTAAACAAAGTGTTCCAAGAAATACGAAGATTATAAATTTGTAGGTGTCTTTCATTCATTATTGTTGCCACGTCAGCCTGTGAAAAAAAATATCAAAAGCATTTACAAATATAAATTAATTTCGATTGGTTTCATAATGTGAGATTATAAACCAAGTGACTTCTATATTCATAAAAGGGTATTAAGCCTTCAATGCTTTATTATTATTTCAAAATCCCCTGAAATGCGGGAGACTTTGAAAGTACGGAAAGCCCATCTATCTGTGAACCACCTGCCACGGCAGATGGTGTTTGAATAACTTATTATTTTTCTAATGGAATTCAAGATGTCGCTTTGCTATGTTGAGCTACCGATAGCTATTGGTAGCACCCTACCGGGGAAAGTCTGGCGGAGTTACTTACTCGATTATGTGCAGTGCTGCTGTGTGGTCGAAATACCATATTTTGAAGTTCGTATGAGTGTTTGTCTTAAAGACACACATTCATAACACGTATAGTGAATATTATTTTATTGCCACTGCAAGGTAAGAGTAATGGATACACCTTGATAAGTAAGGGTTGTTGTTGAAGGGTAGCCTGAAACAGAAACAGATGGATTAAAACTAACGCCACCAATATAATCATCAGGGTCAAGTGTATCGTAATCGTAAATCATTATGTAGCGATTTGTATTAAGAGGCGTAATTGAAAATGGCGTTGACAAATTCCATTGTACTGGCAAACTACTTGAAGCTATATCACTAAATCTACTTGAAGTTGCATCAAAAAGAACGGTTCCCGTTTGCGTTTCAATCTTAAAGAATACATCGGGTCCATCAAATGTGTCCCAACTTACACCGCTACTATTTGCAAAAGGCATTGCATTGAGTTTTACACTCGTTATTTTACATGTAGTCGGAGTGTTTTGAATGTTTACAGTTTTGGAGATACTGTTAGTTCCACCGGCTCCGGTCACAGTCAACTGGACAGTGTAAACTCCACCGGATGTATAAGTATGCTGTGGGTCTTTGTCGGTTGAAGTTCCATTATCTCCAAAGTCCCATGAATAACTTGTAGCATTCGTTGAAGAATTAGTAAAAGTTACAGTAGCAGGAGCTTGAACACCCGCACCCGAGTATGTAAACGAGGCAACAGGAACAGGAGTTGGTGTCGGATTATTGTTATCGTCATCCTTCTTGCTACAACCATTAAATAAAATTGTTGCAGTTAGTAACACTGCCGTTAAGTAGATTTTGTTTTCCATTTTATATTGGAGTTTTAAATTAATTCCTTCCGTTAATTACTTGCAGAGACGTTTTTAGCCTTGCACATAACATTTAAATATCAGCATATTTTAACCTAAAACATGCTGAATATTTCCCAAATATAGCGGTATAAAGCAATTTTACAAAATTACCGGATATGTTATAGTTAATCAGCCTGGCTTTCTTTTCTTTAAGATAACACTCATAAATTTGCTGAAATCAAGTCTTGATTCAACTACTTTCTATGGTACGATTTACTGCAAGTAAACCGTTAGTTTATTGATTTAATTTTATGTAAGACTATTTATTGTTTGTTTTGATTGCAATTTTTACCGGCACAAGGTCGGCAACGCTACCGCCATTGATAATAATATCGCGCAGTATGGTTGACGATAATGGAGCATGTTCAGGACTTGAAATCACAAACACCGTTTCTATACCGCCAAGTTTTTTATTCATCTGTGCTATGGCCTTTTCAAATTCAAAATCGTTGCTGTTGCGCAATCCGCGAATCATATATTGTGCCTGCTGCTGTTTGCAGAATTCTGCCGTCAGTCCATGATAGCTGGTAATGCTGATTTTGGGTTCGTTATTAAATACCTGCTCCAGCCAGTTTAATCGTTGCTCTAAGCTGAACAAATATTTTTTATCCGGATTTATTCCTATGGCAATAATTATTTTATCGAATAAGGGTAGCATACGTTGTACAATCTCCAAGTGTCCGTTATGAATAGGGTCAAACGATCCGGGGAATACTGCAGTTTTCATCATTGATATTATTTTTCAGCTACGAATATACTGAATGCAACAGCACCATAAGTTCGCGTTTCAAGTAAATTGTCAGATTTTGGAGCCTGCATTTCGCTGCTGTGTTCTATAACTAAAAGTCCTTGTGCTGTCAATAATTTTTTTCTATAAACAATTTCTGCAATTTCCTGCACCGGATTCAAATTAAATGGCGGGTCTGCAAATATTATATCAAAAGGTCTGCTACATTGTTCTAAAAAATCCAATGTATCAGATTGTATAGCTTTTGCATTCTCAGCATGTATATCATTAAATGTTTTTTGGACAAAAGCAACACATCGTTTGTCAGCATCAACGGCTGTTACACTTTTTGCACCACGCGATATCAGTTCGTAAGAAATATTTCCGGTGCCACAATACAGGTCGAGTGCAGCGATGGTTGAAAAGCTGAGGTGGTTAGAAAGAATATTAAACAAGCCTGTTTTGGCAAAATCTGTTGTTGGACGAACCGGTAAAGAATCGGGAGCTGTAATTTTTTTTCCCCGCAACCGCCCGCTGATTATACGCACAAAAACTGATTATAAAGACTAAAATGATAATGTGCTGCTACTTCATCAAAACCATAGCTGTAAAAAGCAAATGAAGGTCGTTGCACAAACTGCAGGTTGCGGATATATTTTGATGTCAATACTATAATTGCTGAATTTTTTTCTGTTGTTCCTGCAATATTCAAAACCTGCGACTCCGGATTCATTTCAAGCTGCTCATAAACGAAAACAAGAAAATAAATAAAATCTTCTGTTGACATAAAGTTAAACTTGTTGTAATAAAGCAAATTTCCACCCTGATTGACAACCATTTCAAAGTAGGTATTTTGAATATTGACTGTTACTGTTCTTTCAGAGGTGTTTTTATGTAAGGTAAGCACACCTTCAATAAAAGGCGTTGCGCCATGAAAAATACTGAGGTTTGAATACCAGGAGTTAAAGAAGTCAAATAGCGATTTAGGCACAGAATAAATATTCCTGGCCGAAATACGCCTGAGATTATCGAACAATAATTTATTTGTTGTTTCTGTAGATTGGCGTTGATGGTTGGCATAATAAAACTCATCTAAACGGTCTGCATCAAAAAACACATCAGGCACAAGGGTGTTGTTAAATCCGCAAAAAGAAAGTACAACACTATCGTAATGATTATCTAAAAGAGGTTTGTTCTGTTCAAAGATCTGAAGAATTTTTTCTGTCAGATCATCATTACTGAGAGGATATGGAAAACGATAATCAAACAGGGCTACAAACTTGTTTCGGTCTGTATCTATCAACGCTGCAGAAAAAAAGTTACTGCTGCATTGGATAAAAAGATTCATTATGCGCGATACATCGGCATTGATGGATTCGTCAACTATACTTATCCAGGCATCTGATTTTTTATCGGTAATCACTTTACAAAATTACGTATTTATGAAATGCGATAAATTTCCGGGATTATGTCAAAAAAAAATCCCCTGCAATCGGCAGAGGATCTTTTCTGAAAATTTCTAAGATTATTTCTCAGCTGTTTTAGCTGCCTTTTTTGCAGTTGATTTAGCATAACGGTTACGGAATTTATCCACACGTCCTGCAGTGTCAATCAGTTTCATCTTACCGGTATAGTAAGGATGCGACATATTTGAAATCTCAAGTTTTACCAAGGGATATTCGTTTCCATCTTCCCACTTAATGGTGTCTTTGGTATCAACACATGAACGCGTTAAGAACGCATAATCGCAACTGATATCTTTAAATACTACCATACGGTAGTTCTTTGGATGTATTTCGCTTTTCATTTTATAATAAAGTTTTTATCAAACGGGCTGCAAATATAGCTTTTTTTCTTATTCTATAACAAATTTGCAGCAAAATTTATTTTAAGATACTACTTTAATTATCAGTGATTTAGTGATGGAATGTCTGTGATGTTGCTGTTTTGGAAATATGGGGACCAAAAAAGGCCGGTGTTTAAGTTTGTTAATAATTGTGAATTATTGATATTCAAAGTATTTACAGCGTTAAAGAGCTAATAAAAGTACTATTTTTGCGTTCAATTTTAAATTTTGTAAAGCCTGAGGAATGTTTCTATTTGAGCGTACAGCACCACGTTGGGTAGTCTTAGTAATAGATTTGATATTATGCACCTTGTCATTCTATCTGGCGTATGATTTGCGTTTTAATTTTACAATACCTGATGTAGAAATACTACTCTTGCCCACAGCATTTGCAACAGTTTTAAGTGTCAGATTGGTTAGTTTTTTAATATCAAGGACACATACAGGTATCATTCGTTATACAAGCTACAAAGATTCGCAGCGTATATTTTTAACCTTACTGTCGGGAACAGTTTTGCTTTGCATCTTTAATCTTATTTCTTTCAGAATTTATGGACGTTATTTTACGCCTTATTCTATTCTGATGATTGACTTTTTTCTGAGCATGCTTGCATTGGCATCAATGCGTGTTATCGTTAAAAGCGCCCATGTGGAGTGGACAAGAAAGAAAGGTAATAAAACCGATGTGCTCATTATGGGTGCCGGTGAAGAAGGAATGGTTGTGAAACATGCTTTGGAACAAGATGCAGGAATAAATTTTAAGGTTCTTGGATTTATTGATGACAAACCAAAGCTTCGTAAAAGAAAACTTGAAGGCATACCGGTTTTTTACACCAAGACTGATTTGGAAGACTTACTTCGAGCCAATAAAATTTCGAGTCTGATTATTGCCGATAAAGATGTTGACACCAAACGCATCAATGAATTAATAGAAATTTGTGTAAAGTACGATACAAAAGTTCAGCGTGCTCCACGTGCAGGAAACTGGATAAACGGCAAACTGAGCTTTTCTCAAATCAAGGAAGTAAACATTGAAGATTTACTTGAGCGTGATCCAATTAATTTAGATGTAAAGGAAATTCGTAATCAGCTAAACGGAAAAACTATTCTCATCACCGGTGCAGCAGGTTCCATTGGTTCTGAAATTGCGCGACAGGTAATTTTATACAATCCTGCAAAAGTGGTGCTTCTTGATATTGCAGAGTCACCTCTTTATGAGCTTGAACTTTCTATACAGGAAATTAAACATGCAGGTAATTGCGAGAGTGTGATTGCTGACATCCGCAACATTGACCGTATGCGTAGGGTGTTTGATTATTTTAAGCCCGAAATTGTATTTCATGCAGCAGCCTATAAGCATGTGCCTGTCATGGAAGTGAATCCTTCAGAAGCAATTCTGACTAATGTTAAAGGCACAAAAATTCTGGCAGACCTGTCTGTTGAATTTGACGTGCAGAAGTTTGTGATGATTTCGACAGATAAAGCTGTTAACCCCACAAACGTTATGGGGGCATCAAAACGTGTAGCAGAAATTTACATTCAGTCGCTCAGCGAAATTTCCGAAACGCAATTTATCACAACACGATTTGGCAATGTTCTTGGTTCAGCAGGATCAGTGATTCCACGTTTTAAAAAACAGATAGAAAACGGTATGCCTGTTACCGTGACAGATGAAAACATTACCCGCTTTTTTATGACTATTCCTGAGGCTTGTCAGCTTGTACTGGAAGCCTGTAAAATGGGACATGGAGGCGAAATTTTTATTTTCGATATGGGCAAGCCTGTAAAGATTGCAGAATTAGCCAAGAAGATGATTCGCCTGAGTGGATTAGAACCGGAGAAGGATATTAGAATTCAATATACAGGTCTGAGACCGGGAGAAAAATTGTTTGAAGAATTATTGAATAAACAGGAAAACACTATTGCCACACATCACCCTAAAATTTTAATTGCCAAAGTACGTAAGTATAAATTCGATCAGATTGCAAATGATATTGAAAGTCTGACCAACCTGTTTAAGACGCAAAACAATATGGCATTGGTTTCAAAGATGAAAGAAATTGTGCCTGAATATATCAGCAATAACAGCGAGTTCGAAAAGCTCGATCGCAGAGAAATCTGAGCCCGTTGCTGAGGTTCTTTTTCAAAGAGACAAAGTCATCTGATTAAATTTTTCCGGAGATTAATTGCCAGATTTTTACAGATAGATTATATAAAACATTGAATATTGAAAGAATAGCTTTTAGAGTAATAATGAATAGACATTTAGAAAGAATAGTAAAACGGTTTAATATTTTTGCAGCATGTTAGTTTTAAATAATATAAGTTTTGATTTTGGAGGAAGATATCTCTATCATGATGCTTTCTGGCACATTAAGCCCAATCAGAAAATAGGACTTATTGGAGCAAATGGTACAGGAAAATCAACATTGCTGCGGATTATTAATGGAGAATATACTTTAACGGGAGGAGAAATTACAGGAAGAAAAGACCTTACTGTAGGTTTTCTTAATCAGGATTTACTTTCATACGAGTCAGACAAAAGCATTCTTGATGTGGCGCTTGAAGTTTTTGAAAGAGAGAATATTCTTCATCAGAAGATTGAAAAAATTTTAAAACAACTCGAAACCGAACATGGCGAAGAGTTGCTGAATGAATTATTTTTTCTGCAAAGCGAATTTGAATCGCTTGATGGTTACAACATCACACACCGTGCAGAGTCTATTTTAGAGGGTTTAGGATTCAGTACTGCCGATTTGCAACGCCCATTGAAAGAGTTTTCCGGAGGATGGCGTATGCGTGTAATGCTTGCCCGCATGCTGCTGAAAAAACCAAGTCTGTTGATGCTTGATGAGCCAACCAATCACCTCGATTTGCCTTCTATACAATGGCTGGAGAAGTATTTACAAGACTATGATGGTACATTTATTCTTGTTTCGCACGACCGGTATTTTCTTGACCGCACCATTAACATGATTGCAGAGGTTGCCAATGAAAAAATAAATCTATATCCTGGTAACTTCACAAATTATCTCGAACAAAAATCGCTTCGTGATGAATTGCAGCAGCGTAAGTTCGAGAATCAGGAAAAGTATATTAAAGAGCAACAGAAACTCATTGACCGCTTTAAAGCAAAAGCCAGTAAGGCAAAGATGGCTCAGTCCAGAATGAAAATGCTCGACCGTATGGAAAAAGTTGAAGCAGTTTCCGGTCCGGCATCAACCATGCGTTTAAGTTTACAAGTAGAGACACAACCGGGTAAAGTAGTTTATGAAGGACATCATTTGAATAAAAATTATGGTAATCTGGAGATTTTTAAAAACAGTCATTTTACCATTGAAAGAGGTGATAAAATTGCACTCATAGGAGCCAACGGAAAAGGTAAGTCAACATTGTTGCGTATGATTGCCGGTACTGAAAAAGCAGATGGCGAAATTAAAGAAGGCTACAATGTAAAGACGTCATTCTATGCACAACATCAGTTAGAAAGTTTGAATATTGAAAACGATCTGATGCGTGAACTGCAGATATTTGCTCCATTAGAAACGGATCAGCGTATCAGAAGCATTCTGGGGGCATTTCTTTTTAACCGTGACGATGTTTTTAAGAAAATACGAGTGCTTTCAGGAGGCGAAAAGGCACGTGTTGCATTGGCAAAGCTAATTCTCAGTAAAGCAAACTTTCTGTTATTAGACGAGCCTACCAACCACCTCGATATGCAAAGTGTGGAAATTCTTACTGATGTGTTGTTGGATTACGAAGGCTCTTTTGTTGTGGTATCGCACGATCGTTTTTTTGTTGAGCAAATTGCCAATAAGATTTGGTTCATTGAAAACAATCAACTCAAAGAATATCCGGGTACTTATGAAGAATATGAACATTGGGCAGAGCGGAAAAAATCCGAAAAACGAACGGAAGAAAAACAAGTTGTGGTGAAACCTGTTGTATCTAAATTACTGGCAGAACCGGATCAGAAAAAGCAGTTGTTGAATTTAGAGAAGGAAGTTAAAAAATTGGAAGCAGAGTTGGCAGCAGCAAAGAAACAACGCAATGATTTAATGGAACAGTTAGGCAATGAAAGTAATTATAACGACACAGCAAAAATCAAAATGTTGCAGAAGGAGTTCGATGAATCTGAAAAACAGTATAACAAATTACATTCATTGTGGGAAGACAGCTACATGCAGTGGATGGAAATGAGTGAATAATGTGCTTATGAAACAAATTGTTTTTTATCTGATACTTTTCTTTTCATGGTCTTACACTAATGTGTTTGGTCAGGAAAAGCAAGAGTATTTTAAGGATAATTATTTCAGATACGATAACTTTACTTACAGAAGTAATATAAAAACCATACAACTTGAAAATGCGCAATTTCCAATGAGTGAACCGGTTATTGAACTTAACAGCGGTGCGCAACTTTTACTTCAGTTTGATGATCTTGATGGGGATTATAAAGATTACTGGTACACCATCATACATTGCGATGCCCAATGGAAACCTTCAGACATTACACGCTCAACTTATTTATTTAGCTTCTACGAAGACCGCATTGCTGATTATGCTTTTTCGTTTAACACTTTGCAACCTTACACACATTATACTCTGAAATTTCCAAACGAACAGATTAAACCACTGATATCAGGAAATTATTTACTTAAAGTTTATATTAATAATGACCCCGACAGTGTAGCATTTACAAGAAGGTTATTAGTATTTGAAAATCTGATTGATGTTAATGCTTCTGTGCATGCTGCAACATTGGCTGAGTACAGGCAACAGAAGCAGGAAGTGGACTTTTCATTATCTACAACAAGATATACTATTGCCAATCCCTTTGGTGACCTGAAAGTGAAAATACTTCAGAATTTCAGATGGGATAATGCTGTTGAGAACCTGAAACCGATTTTTATTAAAGACAATTTACTGGAGTATAATTACGATGAAGAAAATACATTTAACGGCAGCAATGAGTTCAGGCGTTTTGATATTCGCTCATTAAAGTACGAAACAGAAAGTGTAGAACGTATTGATCATTTTGATACCGGAACCAATGTTTTACTTTTTCCCGATAAAGTTCGTTATTTCACTCGCTATACCACCGACTATGACATTGACGGAAAGTTTGAAATAAAAAATTATAGTGGCAGCCATCCCGAACGTGATGCCGATTATGCAACGGTTCGTTTCCGCCTTGAATATAAAGACGAAGTAAAAGATGGTAACATCTATATTCTTGGTGCACTAACCGATTGGGGTTTTTCCAATCAAAACATGCTACATTATGATGAAGACCTGAAAGCCTACACTACAACCTTGTTTTTAAAACAAGGCTACTACAATTATATGTATGTGTTTTTAAAAGACGGAACCTCATTTGGTGATGAAAGCTGGCTTGAAGGCAATCATTATGAAACGGAAAACAACTATTGGATTTTAGTATATCATCGTCCGCAAACAGAAAGATATGATAAATTGGTGGCCTGTAGAAAATTTGCTTCCAACAGATAGCCTAAAATAAAAATGGGTAAGCTACTTATATCGCACCGCTACAACCACTTATCCTTGCTGCATTCCTGCCCTGGGGAGGTTCGAGGGAGCTGGTCGTATAAGACTTACCCGGTGCAAAGATAGTAAATCAGACCTTTCAATAAACAAATAAACACAGCAGGTTTTATACCTTTGCATTTTAAATTATGTTTCGATACGGATTACATTACGGAGGAATATTGGGCGCATCAAGTTTTGCCATGTTTTTGATAATTTATCTTACTGGAAATAATCCACTTGGCAATGCATCGTGGCTCGGTGCATGGATACCTGCAGTTGTCATTGCTGTTGCAGTTAAAAGTTATAGGACGCATGAGGGCAAAGGTTTTATTTCCTACGGGGAAGGTTTTCGTACCGGATTGATAACAGCTCTTTTAGGAGGTGTTCTTTCAGCATTATTGATTTATATTTTCTGTACACTATTCGACAGTACATTGGTAGAGCGTTTTAAAGCTGATTCACTTGCACAACTTGAACTTATGGAAGGTCAGTTTAAATCTATGCTCAGTGATAAAATGTAT
>WBZM01001688.1_pt1 | contig 20913 bp, 20 predicted proteins | sample 5204271 | NCBI WGS metagenome assembly WBZM01 (sample SAMN12344346, study PRJNA552823) | activated sludge metagenome | biome: Activated sludge suspended growth; feature: Nitrification reactor; material: Wastewater; isolation source: activated sludge from nitrification reactor of wastewater...
CGAGACCGGCCGCGTGAACCTGCTGGTGTCGCTGCGCACGCAGCGGCCGGACGAGTTCCAGTCGTTCATGATCACGCACCGTCCCGACGGCAGCAGCGTGCGGCCCGTGCGCTCGAACCGGCTGCCGGCCGGCACGGCGATGTCGGTAGCCGAGCCGGTCATCGAGGATGCGCTCGACGATACGCAGCCCCGGCCCGCGCTCGAGGACACCCAGCGGCGCCGCACCCTGGCGCAGCACCTGTTCGGCCGCGGCGAGCCGTCCGCCGACTCACTCGGCGAGCGCTTCGCCCTGGCCGAAGCCGCCGCCGCCGGGCGTGGCGATCTCGACCTGGTCGGCGGCGCCGACGTCGAGCCGTACGGTCGCCGCCAGGGTCTGTGAGCGTCCGTCGGCGCGCAGCCAGCGGTTGATCCCCGGCCGGCCGGCAGCTCCGCCCTCGAGACCGAACGGCGCGATGCGCCGGTGGTTGGCGAGGATCGCCACCGTCATCGGCTCGCGGAACTCGATCCGTCGCAGCACGCCGTCGCCGCCGCGGTGCCGGCCGGCGCCGCCCGAGCCCGCGCGCAGCGCGAACTCGCGCAGCAGCACCGGATAGCGGTTCTCCAGCACCTCGGGGTCGGTCAGGCGCGAGTTGGTCATGTGCGTCTGCACGCCGCTCGCGCCGTCGTAGCCGGGACCCGCGCCCGCGCCGCCCGCGATGGTCTCGTAGTACTGGTAGCGATCGTTGCCGAAGGTGAAATTGTTCATCGTGCCCTGCGAGGCCGCCTGCAGGCCGAGCGCCCCGTACAGGGCGTCGACGATGCACTGCGAGGTCTCGACGTTGCCCGCGACCACCGCGGCGGGAAACGCCGGGTCGAGCATCGAGCCGGGCGGCACGACGATCGTGAGCGGGCGCAGGCAGCCGGCGTTGAGCGGGATCGGCTCGTCGATCAGCGTGCGGAACACGTACAGCACGGCCGCGACGGTCACCGCGCGCGGTGCGTTGAAGTTGTTGTCGCGCTGCGCCGACGTGCCGGTGAAATCGACGGTCGCGCGGCCCGCGTCCGCCTCGACGTCGACGCGGACCTCGATCGCCTGTCCGTCGTCCATCTCGTAGCGGAAGCGGCCCGGGCGCAGGCGGCGGATCGCGCGGCGCATGCAGGCCTCGGCGTTGTCCTGGACGTGGGCCATGTAGGCGAGCACGGTGGCGCGGCCGTGCTCGTCCGCGGCCCGGCCGAGTTCGCGCACGCCTCGGGCGTTCGCCGCGAGCTGGGCGCGCAGGTCCGCGAGGTTCTGCGCGACGTTGCGCGCCGGGTGCGGTCCGGCGAGCAGCAGCTCGCGTACGCCGGCCTCGTCGAGCCGGCCGGCCCGGACGATGCGCGTCGGCGCGACGAGTGCACCTTCCTCGCGGATGTCGCGGCTGCCGGGCGGCATGGAGCCGGGCGTGATGCCGCCGACGTCCGCGTGGTGCGCGCGCGAAGCCACGAAGAAGTCGATGCGCTCGCCGTCGGGCGCGAACACCGGGGACACGACGGTCATGTCCGGCAGGTGCGTGCCGCCGTCGTAGGGCGAGTTGACGAGGTACGCGTCGCCGGGCTGCAGGTCGCGGCCGTGCGCGGCGATCACCGCCGCGACGCTCGCACCCATCGAGCCGAGGTGCACGGGCATGTGCGGCGCGTTCGCGACCAGGCCCGCGTCGCCGTCGAACAGCGCGCAGGAGAAGTCGAGCCGCTCCTTGATGTTCACCGAGCTCGCCGTCTGGCGCAGCACGGCGCCCATCTGCTCGGCGACGTGCATGAACAGGCCGTTGAACACCTCGAGGCGCATCGGGTCGGGCGCGGTCCCGCTCCGCTCCGGGCCGGCTTCGCGGCGGCCCGCGTGCCGCAGCAGCAGGGCGCCGTCGGCGAGCACCTCGCCGCGCCAGCCCGGCGCGATCCAGCCCGTCGCGCCGTCCTCGGCGAGCAGCGTCGGTCCGTCCACGCGCTGGCCGGCGCGCAGAGCGGCGCGCGTGAGCAGTTGCACCGGCCCGCAGCGGCCGTCGTGCCAGACCGGGGCCGTCTGCGCGACCCCGTCGTCGGCCGCGGCCGCCGCGGCCGCCGCGGCCGGCGTGGCGGCGTTCGCGACCGACTCGACCGCCTCGGCCGTGAGCGCGCCGACGACCAGCGCGGGCGCCTCCGGCTCGAAGCCGTACAGACGCGCGTGCGCGGCCGCGAACGCGCGGCGCAGTTCCGGCAGCGGCTGCCAGGGCAGCTCGAGGGCGGTGTCGGAGCCGGCCAGGCGCACGTGCGCGACGAGGCGCGTCGTGCAGGCGGCATCGGCGACGCGCTGGCGGCGCAGCTCGTTGCGCGCCAGCCCGGCGAGCTCGCGCAGTCCGTCGGCGCACAGCGCGTGGCCCGGCTCGTCGAGCGCGACCTCCGCGGTGCGGCGACGGATCGCGCGGCGGCCCGCGAGCGCGATGCCGTAGGCCGAGAGCACGCCGGCCAGCGGGTGCAGCAGGATCTCGCGCACGCCGAGCGATTCGGCCACGGCGCAGGCGTGCTGGCCGGCCGCGCCGCCGAAGCTGACCAGGGTGAACTGTCCCGCGTCCTGCCCGTGGTGCAGCGTCAGCTCGCGCACGGCATTCGCCATGCGCGACACGCCGACCTGGACGAACGCCTCCGCGAGCGACTCGACGGTGAAGTCGGCGCCGTCGGCGCGCGCCCGGGCGGCGATCTCCGCCAGGCGCGCACGGGCGGCCGCGGGATCGACGGGCTGGTCGCCGCCGGGTCCGAACACGCGCGGGAAGCGCTCGACGGCGATGCGGCCGAGCACGACGTTGCAGTCGGTCAGCGTGGCCGGGCCGCCGCGCCGGTAACACGCCGGGCCGGGGTCGGCGCCCGCCGAATCCGGGCCCACCTGCAGGCGGCCGTCCGCGTAGCGGACGATGGAGCCGCCGCCGGCCGCGATCGTCTGGATGTCCATCATCGGCGCCTGCAGGCGCACGCCGTCGATCTCCGCCACGAAGCGGCGCGGCAACTCGCCGGTGTACAGGCTCACGTCGGTCGAGGTGCCGCCCATGTCGAAGCCGACCAGGCGCCGGGGCGCGTCCGCGGTGCCCGCGGCCACCATGCCGACCACGCCGCCGGCCGGCCCCGACAGCACGCCGTTCACGCCGCGCAGGCCGGCGACGTCGACGAGCCCGCCGTTCGACTGCATCAGCAGCAGCGGCACCTCGCCGAACCTCGCGGCCAGCTCGCGCTGGAAGCCGCGGACGTAGCGCAGCAGCACCGGGGAGAGGTAGGCGTCCGCCACGGTGGTGTCGCCGCGCGCGACGTAGCCGAGCATCTGCGCCGCCTCGTGCGAGGCGACGACCTCGCCGAAGCCCAGCTCGCGCGCCAGAGCGGCGGCGGCACGCTCGTGCGCTGGGTGGCGGAAGCCGTGCACGAACACGATCGCCACGCTGTCGATGCCGCGCGCATGCGCTTCGCCGAGCTCGCGGCGCAGGCGGTCGCGGTCGAGCGGCGCGAGCACCTGCCCGGCGGCATCGCAGCGCTCGTCGGCCTCGATCACCTCGGTGTAGAGCAGCGCCGGCCGGCGGATCGCGCGCGCGAAGATGTCGGGCCGCTCCTGGTAGCCGATCCTGAGCGCGTCGCGAAAGCCCCGCGTGGTCACCAGCAGCGTCGGCTCGCCCTTGCGCTCGAGCAGCGCGTTGGTGGCGACGGTCGTGCCGAGTCGCACCGACTCGACGCGCGCCGCCGGGCCGCCGCGGCGGGCGAGCAGCGCGGCGATGCCGCGCACCGCCGGATCGCCCGGCGCGTGCGGGTCGCGCGAGAGCACCTTGTGGGCGTGCAGGCGGCCGTCCGGGTCCAGCGCGACGATGTCGGTGAAGGTGCCGCCGCGGTCGATGGCGATGCGCCAGCCGGCGGTCCGCGATTCGGTCAAGGGTGCGTTCCCGCTGCGAAAGTTCGGGCCGGATTGTGTACCGCCCGTCGCGTTTGCGCACGGCTCGTCGCAAGCGGCTTGCCGCAGCGGCGGCCGCCGCCTAGCATCGCGGCCCCATGACCAGGGTACGCCCCGCGCAGGACGCCGCCGCCGCCGCCATCCTCGCGGTGGTGGCGCGCATTCCGCGCGGCCGCGTGACCACCTACGGGGCCGTCGCCGAGCGCGCGGGACTGCCGCGCCGGGCGCGGCTGGTCGGGCGCGTCCTCGCGCAGCTGCCGGCCGGCACGCGACTGCCGTGGCATCGCGTCGTCGCGGCCGGCGGGCGCATCGCGTTCCCGCCGGGCTCGGCGGCCGGGCGCGAGCAGGCGGCCCGGCTGCGGCGCGAAGGCGTGCCGGTGAACGGCGGGCGGGCCGACCTGCGCGCCCGGGCCTGGGGCAGCCCGGCCGACGACCTCGACCGCTGGCTGTGGGTGGTCGGCGCGGACCAGGCCACGCCCGGCCCGAGCGAGAACTGACGCAAGTTTTCGCCGACGCCGCCGACTTATGATGCCGCCAACGAACGGGGCGCCGACGAGGCGAACGGATCCATGACCGACCGATATGTCGTCTTTTCCCACGGCAAGGACAGCGAGCCGTGGGGCAGCAAGATCGCCGCGATGGCCGAGATCGCGCGCGAGGAAGGCTTCATCGTCGAGTCCGTGGACTACCGCGGGATCGACGACCCGCGCGAGCGCGTCACGCGCCTGCTCGCCTTCTGCAAGGACCTGCGCGGCTCGCTGGTGCTGGCGGGCTCGAGCATGGGCGGCTACGTCTCGGTCGCCGGCTCCTCGCTGCTGCAGGCGCGCGGCATGTTCCTGCTCGCGCCCGCCCTCTACATGCCGGGCTTCGAGAAGTTCAGCCCGCGCCCGGCCAGTTGCCCGACCACGATCATCCACGGCTGGAAGGACGACGTGATCCCGGTCGAGAACAGCATCCGCTTCGCGCGCGAGCAGAAGGCGACGCTGCACATCCTCGACTCCGACCACCGGCTGCTCGACCAGATCCGGATGATCAACCACCTGTTCGCGTACTTCCTGTTCTCGATCGACGAGTTCCTCTGAAGCGGCTCAGCGCTTCTCGCGGATCGCGCGCGCGGCCATGCGGTCGACGCGGCCCGGCGCGAGCAGCTTCATCCAGCGGCCGAGCCGGCCCCGTGCCGAGGTGAGCAGCAGCCGCTCGCGCCGCTCGATGGCCCCGATCATCAGCCCGGCGCAGGCCTCGGCCGTCATGATCCGCGAGTCCGCCATGGGATTGGCCCCGAGCGGCCGGCCGTCGGCGCCGAGCGCGCGCTTGTGGATCTCCGAGACCACGAAGTCCGGGCACACGACCGTGACGCTCACACCGTCGTCCATGAGCTCGATGCGCAGCGAGTCGAAGAAGCCGACCACCGCGTGCTTGGCCGCGGCGTAACCGGTGCGCGTCGGCACGCCGATGAGGCCGGCCATGCTCGCGACCGCGACGATGCGGCCGCGGGCGCGCTTGAGGTGGGGCAGGGCGTAGAAGGTCGGGTAGACGCTGCCGAGGTAGTTGAGCCGCATCAGGCGCTCGAAGATCGAGGTGTCCCCGATCTCGTCGAGCCGCGTCCACATGGTGCCGCCCGCGTTGTTGACCAGCACGTCGAGACCGCCGAAGCGCTGCACCGCCGCCTCGACCAGGGCCCGGCACGCGGCCTCGTCGGTCACGTCGGTCGGCACCACGAGGCACTCGGCCCCGGCCGCCGCGCATTCGCCGGCCAGCGACTCCAGCCGGTCCCGCGCGCGTGCTGCGAGCACCAGCTTCGGGCGCTGCGGCGCGAGGGCGAGGCAGAAGGCGCGCCCGATGCCCTCGGAAGCTCCCGTGACGACGACGACACGACCTGCAAATGCGCTCATTCCGGCCCCCCTGGGGTAAACTCGCCCCACCTTGCGGGCGGGGTGAACCATGGTTCGAGGGGCTAGATTAGCCGCTGTCGCGCTGGCGCTCACCGGGCTCGTGGCCTGCGGGTCCTCCGGGCCCCCCGCCGATGCGGACGAGGAGCCGGCCGAAGCGGCCGCCGACGTCGATTCGCGCCAGGGCACCGCCGACGAGACCGTGTTCGACGACATGCTCCAGACCGAGGACAGGGCCCGTTCCGTGGGCGACACCGTCATGCAGGACAAGGCCCGCACCGATGCGGCCATCGAGGCCGCCACCGGCGACGCGGAGCCGGACCCGGACCAGGACAGCCAACCGTAGGGCCGGCCGCGGCCGGAGCGAGATCCCATGCAGAGAATTCCCGAGCCCGAGCTCATGGACGAGGCGGAGCAGGCGCTCGCGTATGCGAAGGCCGATTTCTCCGAGCCCAACCAGCGCTTCGTGGACGCGTTCGTCGAGGCGTTCCCGGAGCTGCGCGAGGGCGCCGTGCTCGATCTCGGCTGCGGCCCCGGCGACATCGTGTTCCGCCTCGCGCAGCGCTGTCCCGGCCTCACCGTCCACGGGCTCGACGGCGCGCGCGCGATGCTGGCCCACGGCGAGCGACGGCTGGCGGCCGAGCCCGCTCTGCAGGGCCGGGTCCGGTTCGTGGAGGGCGTGCTGCCCGGGGCCCGGCTGCCCCGCACGCGCTACGACGCGATCACGAGCAACAGCCTGCTGCACCACCTGCACGACCCGCTCGGTCTGTGGCGCGCGGTGCGCTCGGCCGCGGCGCCCGGTGCGGCCGTGCTGGTCATGGACCTGTTCCGGCCCGAGTCGCCCGAGGCGGCCGCGGCCATCGTCGAGCGCCACTCGGGCGCCGAGCCCGAGGTGCTGAAGCGGGACTTCTTCCACTCGCTCTGCGCGGCGTTCTCGCCGGACGAGGTGCGCGGCCAGCTCGCGGCGGCCGGCCTCGAGGGGCTGCAGGTGCGGACCGTGTCCGACCGGCACCTGACCGTGAGCGGCCGGTTGGCCGGATGAGGCGCGAGTTCAGTTTCTTCGAGCGGCTGATGCTGCCGCTCGTGCGCGCCCTGGTGCGCTGGTGGGTGCGGCCGTCCGTGCTGCCGGACGACGTGCGCGAGCGCCTTGGCCGCGGCCGGACCGTCGTCTACGCGCTCGAGAAGCGCAGCGTGGTCGACTTCGCGGTGCTCGAGTACGTCTGCCGCGAGCGCGGGCTCGCCCTGCCGCTGCAGCCGCTCGGCTCCGGCACGCTGCTCCGGCGCAGCGTGTTCTTCCTCGAGCGCCGGATCGGCTTCTTCGGGCTCCGCGTCGACCGGCGCATGCCGGAGGCCCTGCGCGTCCTGTGCGGCGCGGCCGCGGCGGACGTCGCATTCGAGGCGGACGTCGTGCCGGTCAGCCTGTTCTGGGGGCGCGCGCCGGAACGCGAGCGCGCCTGGTTCCGGCTGATGATCGCCGAGGGCTGGGACATCGGCGGGCGGTTCCGCAAGTTCCTCTCGCTGCTGATCAATGCCAGCAACCTCGTCGTGCTGTTCGGCGAGCCGCTGCCGCTGCAGCCCTCGCTGGCCGAGACCCGCGGCCTGCCGCGCGGGCCGCGCCGGCTGTGGCGCCAGCTGCGCACGCAGTTCCGCAACCAGCGCGTCGCGACGATCGGACCCGACCTCTCGCACCGGCGCACCATCGTCGCGCAGGTGCTGCGCACCGCGGCGGTGCGCACGGCCGTGCGCGGGGAGATGAAGGCGAAGGGCCTCACCCGCCGCGAGGCGCTCAAGGTCGCCCGCGGCTACGCCTACGAGATCGCCGCCAACTATTCCTATCCCTTCGTCGTGTTCATGTCCGGCATCCTCGGCCGGTTGTGGAACCGGCTCTACGACGGCGTCGAGCTGGTGAACTTCTCGAGCCTGCAGTCGGTGGGCGAGGGCAGCGAGATCGTCTACGTGCCCTGCCACCGCAGCCACATGGACTACCTGCTGCTGTCCTACGTGGTCTACCACAAGGGCTTCGTCGTGCCGCACATCGCCGCGGGCATCAACCTCAACATGCCCGTGATCGGCTCGTTCCTGCGCCGGGGCGGCGCGTTCTTCCTGCGGCGCAGCTTCGGCGGCAACGTGCCGTACTCCGCCGTGTTCTCCCGCTACCTCGGGCTGATGATGGCGCGCGGCCACTCGATCGAGTACTTCATCGAGGGCGGCCGCAGCCGCACGGGCCGGCTGCTGCAGCCGAAGACCGGCATGCTCGCCATGACGGTGCGCAGCTACGTCCGCGAGCCGTCGAAGCCCGTGGTGTTCGTGCCCGTGTACTTCGGCTACGAGCGCGTCGTCGAGGCCCGCACCTACATCGGCGAGCTGTCCGGCCGCCCGAAGGAGAAGGAGTCGATCCTCGGCATGCTGAAGACGCTGCCCGAGCTGCGCAGCCGCTTCGGCAAGGTCTACGTCAGCTTCGGCGAGCCGCTGCCGCTCGACCCCGTGATTCGCCGGCACTACCCGGCCTGGGACCGCGAGACGCCCGTGACCGAGGACCGGCCGGGCTGGGTGACGCCGCTCGCGAACGACCTCGCGCAGCAGATCATGACGAGGATCAACGCCGCCGCCTGCGTCTCGCCCATCAACCTGCTCGGCATGGTGCTGCTCGCGACGCCGCGCCAGAGCATGGGCGAGGCGGACCTCGCGCGCCAGCTGGAGCTGTACTCCTCGCTGCTGCGCCAGGCGCCGTACTCGCCGCGGGTCTGGGTCACGCAGATGGACGGGCAGTCGATGATCCGTTACGGCGAGTCGATGGGCCTGCTGCGCCGGCGCCGGCACGCGCTCGGCGACATCGTCGACATGACGGAAGAGACCGCGGTGCTGTCGAGCTACTACCGCAACAACGTGCTGCACCTGCTGCTGATGCCCTCGCTGCTCGCCTGTGCGTTCCTCAACAACGCGTCGGTGCGCCACGAGGACCTGCACCGCCTGGCCTGGCGCGTCTTCCCGTACGTCGCCGACGAGTATTTCCTGCGCTGGGGCGAGGACGAGCTGCCGGGCGTGGTCGACGAGCTGCTCGAGGACCTGCTGAACCACGGACTGCTGACCGCCTCCGCGGACCGCGGCGTGTGGCACCGGCCGGCCACCGAGACCATCGAGGCGGTGCAGCTGTCGGTGCTGGCGCGCGCGACGGTGCCGATCATCGAGCGCTTCTATCTCGCGATCTCGCTGCTGATCAAGGCCGGCAGCGGGCGCCTCACGCAGGACGCGCTCGAGAGCCAGTGCCAGCTGACCGCACAGCGCATGTCGATGCTCTACGAGCTCAATGCGCCGGAGTTCTTCGACAAGGCGCTGTTCAGCAACTTCGTCGACCTGCTGCGCCGGCGCGAGGTCCTGCGGGTCGTCGACGGACGGCTCGCCTACGACGATGCGACGCTGCAGGCGATCGCGGCCGACGCGCAGCTGGTGCTGCAGGAGCAGATCCGCAACTCCATCCTGCAGGTCGTGCACCGCTAGCCGGGCTGGAACGGTTCCAGTCGCCCGCGCGTGCACGCCCGGCCGGGCTCGTGACAAGATGCCGCGTTCCGCCCCCGACGGTACCGACGCCATGACTGCCGATCCGCCTGCCCGCCCGCCGCTGCCGCTCGATGCGCTGGCCCGTGGACTGCTGCGCCGCCTGCCGCCGCCCGCGCGGCTGGCCGGGCCGCTGCGGCGGGTGCCGCCGGCGCTGCTCGGCCGGGGCAGCCAGTGGCTGGTGGACTCGGTGCTGGCCGGGCCGCTCGCGGACGGCGCGCTCGATCACCTCGACGGGCGCCGCGTCGGGGTGGAAGTGGTCGACCTCGCGCTGCGCTGGGTGGTCGCCGTGGAGGGCCGGCGCGTGCAGGTGCTCGAGCCGGGCGCCGAGGGCGAAGCCACCGTGGGCGGCACCGCGACCGACCTGCTGCTGCTCGCCAGCCGACTCGAGGACGCCGACACGCTCTTCTTCCAGCGCCGCCTGCGGCTCACCGGCGACGTGGAGCTCGGGCTGACGGTCCGCAATCTCCTCGACCAGCTGCCGTGGGAATCGCTGCCGGCGCCGCTGCGCCTCGCCCTCGACCGCGGTGCCCGGCTCGCGCGGGCCGCCCGCGACGCGCACGCAGCGGGCTGAGCGGGGCTAGGCCCCGAGGCGGCGCATGCCGGCGCCGCCGTGCCAGTAGCCGTTCTCCTGCCCGACGCGCCCGGGCGGGCGGCCGTCGCGCAGCGCCGTGCGCCAGCGCGTGACCACGTCGTCGGTGCCCTCGGCCTGCGGAAGGATGCGCAGCAACCCGATGCCCGCGGCGCGCAGCTCGTCGAGTTCCGGCCCGAGGTCGCAGGGGCCGGCGCTCTGCACCTGGACGCCGTTGACCGTGAGGAAGGGCTTGCCGTCGCGCGAGGCCAGCGGCAGTCCGTCCGGATGCTCCAGGCAGCGGAACCCGCAGTCGTCCTTGGCGAGGTCGAGCGCTCGCGCGGTGAAGCAGCGCGCCGAGTAGGCGAGGGGCAGCCGCCCCCACACCGGGATCTCGAGCTCCGGCAGCGGCTCGCCGCTCGCGCGGAATTCGGCGACGAATTCCCGGCCCTGCTCGACCCCGAGCACGAGCCGCTGCATGCCGTCCTCGCGCAGCAGGCGCAGTGCGGCGTGGTTGTAGACGTTGAGGCCCGGGCCGCCGACGAACGGCAGGCCGCGGCTGCGCAGCATCTGCACGGCCGACATGTCGTTCGCCTCCACGCGGAAGCGGCCGTTCTCCACCAGGCGCGTGAGCGAGGCGAGCTCGGACTCCGCCTCGAGCAGGGCGAGCGAGGACAGGACGATCTCCTGGCCGCTGGCGGCGAGTTCGCCGGCGAGCGCGATCCAGTCGCGCGTCGTCAGCTCGCGGCGCTTGCTGCACACCGTCTCGCCGAGGTAGATCACGTCGACCGGCCAGCCGGCGGCCGCGCGGTAGAACGCGTGCACTCGCTCGCGCGGCCAGAAGTACTGCAGGGGTCCCAGGGTCAGGCGCATGCCGCGAGCCTCAGTGCCAGGAGCGGTGGTAGGGGCCGAGCGTCGTCTGGCGGCCTTCGGCGAGCCGAGCGAGCTCGCGCTGCCACTCGGCCTCGTTGCGCCAGCCGTCGGGGTCGGACGCGAGGCGGTCGAGCGCCTGTCGCCAGATGCGGGTCACCGTGCCCACGTAGGCCGGGCCGCGCTGGCGTCCCTCGATCTTGAGCGCCGCGACGCCGGCCGCGCGCAGGCGCGGCAGCAGGTCGAGGGTGTTGAGGCTGGTCGGCTCCTCCAGCGCGTGGAACGTCTCGCCGCGCACCTCGTAGCGGCCCTTGCACACGGTCGGGTAGCCCGCGGGCTCGTCCGGCGAGAAGCGGTCGATCAGCTCGCCGTTCAGCGTCACGCGCCGGAAGCCGCCCGGCTCCTCGTGCCACTGCACGTAGCGCGCGGGCGAGCAGGCGCCGTGGCGGTTCGGCGACTCGCCGGTGACGTAGCTCGAGAGCTGGCAGCGCCCCTCCACCATGATGCACAGGCTGCCGAACGCGAACACCTCGATGGGCACGACCTGCTGCGCGCACAGGCGCTCGACCTGCTGCAGGGAGAGCACGCGCGGGATCACCGCGCGGGCGATGCCGAAGCGCTCGACGTAGTAGCGCAGCGCGACGTGCGTCGTGGCCGAGCCCTGCACCGAGAGGTGCCGCGGCAGGCCCGGGTGTCGCCGCGCGGCGTAGTCGAGCACACCGATGTCGGCGCAGATGATCGCGTCGACCCCGAGTCCGGCCGCGCGATCGACCGCGGCGTGCCAGTGCGCGAGCGTCGAGGGCGTCGGCCAGGTGTTGAGCGCGACGTAGACTCGGCGGCCGCGGGCGTGCGCGTAGGCGATGCCGCTGCGCAGGTCCGCCTCGGTGAAGTTGAGGCCGGGGAACGCGCGGGCATTGGTGCGGTCGCGGAAGCCGACGTACACCGCGTCGGCTCCCTGGTCGACCGCGATCCTGAGGGCCGGTGGGCTGCCGGCGGGGCACACGAGCTGCATCGTCACTCCGTCCTGCGGGGTTCGGCGAACACGCCGGCGTACAGAGCGTCGACGCGTTCTTCCACCTGCGGATCGAGCTGGATAGGCCGGCTCCACGCGCGCGAGGTCTCCGCCGGCCACTTGTTCGTCGCATCGAAGCCGAGCTTGGAGCCGAGGTTCGGCACCGGGCTCGAGAAGTCCAGGTAGTCGATCGGGGTGTTTTCGACCAGGAGGGTGTCGCGCGCCGGGTCGACGCGGGTCGCCAGTGCCCACAGCACCTGCGACCAGTCGCGCACGTCGATGTCGTCGTCGGTCACGATGACGAACTTGGTGTAGGTGAACTGCCGCAGGTAGGACCAGATCGCCATCATCACGCGCCGCGCGTGCCCCGCGTACTGCTTGCGGATGCTGACCACCGCGATGCGATACGAGCAGGCCTCGGGCGGCAGGTGGAAGTCGACGATCTCCGGGAACACCTTGCGCAGGATCGGCACGAACAGCTCGTTGAGCGCCAGCGCGAGCACCGAGGGTTCGTCGTGCGGCGCGCGGCCCATGTAGCTGCCGTGGTAGATGGCGTTGCGGCGCATCGACAGCCGCTCGACCGTGAGCACGGGGAACTCGCCCTGCGCGTTGTAGTAGCCGGTGTGATCGCCGAAGGGGCCTTCGGTCGCCGTGTCGCCCGGGCGGACGAAGCCCTCGAGCACGATCTCGGCGCCAGCCGGGGCGTCGAGGCCGGTCAGGTCGCTGTGCCAGAGCCGCGTGCGCTCGCCGCGCAGCAGGCCCGCGAACTCGTACTCCGACAGCGTGTCGGGCACCGGCGCCACGGCGGCGAGCAGGGTCGCCGGGTCGGCGCCGATCGCCACGACGACGGGGAAGGGCCGGTCCGGATGCTCGCGCTGCCAGTCGGCGTAGTCGAGCGCGCCGCCGCGGTGCGGCAGCCAGCGCAGGATGACGCGGTTCGGGCCGAGCAGCTGCTGCCGGTAGATCGCGACGTTCTGGCGCGGGTGGCGGGTGCCGCGCGTGACCACGAGGCCGAACGTGATCAGGGGCGCCGCGTCGCCCGGCCAGCAGCGCTGGATCGGCAGTGCGCGCAGGTCCACGTCGGCCCCGCTGTGGACCTGCTCGCGAAAGGCCGCTTCCGGCACGCGTCTCGGCGCGACGTGCGCCAGCTGCGCCAGCTCGGGAAACGACTCGAGCGCATCGCGCAGGCTGCCGGGCCAGCGCGGTTCCTTCAGCGCGGCCAGCTGCTCGCCGAGCTCGCGCAGCGAGCCGCGCCGGCCGGCGAGCGCCGCCTCGATGCGGCTGCGGTGGCCGAACAGGTTGCCGAGCAGCGCGTGCGAGGAACCGGTGGCCCGCTCGAACAGCAGCGCCGGGCCGCCGTCGCGCAGCGTGCGCAGGCAGAATGCGGTGCTCTCGAGTTCGGGATCGACGGGCGCCGCGACGCGCCTGAGCGCGCCGGTCGATTCGAGCCGCCCCAGGAACTCGCGCAGATCGTGGAATGCCATCGTCGCCCGCCGTCGCAAAGGCGCACATTCTGCTCTGCGCGCCGCGGCCGCGCACTGACCCAGGTCAAGTGCGAGTGAGAGTCGATTGCAGCGACGCAGCGCGCTGCGCGGCCGCGCGTCACTCGTCGAACGCGAATGCGTAGGGCCCGAGCGCGGCGCGGTCGGCGATGCGCCACTGGTTGCGGCCGTCGAAGCGGATCGCTGCGCCCATCGCGACGAAGTCGAGACGCCACAGCCCGTCCATGCCGCGCTCGAGGAACCACGGCGAGCAGCGTCCGGAGTCGCCGGGATGCTCCACGACCGCGTAGTCGCCCTGCTCGCGCGCCTGCGTCCCGGGGCACTCGCCGTAGGCGCGGACGAGGTTGTCCATCTGGCCGCGCCCGAGGGCGCGCCCGGCCATGCGCTCGCGGCTGTCGGCCGTGTACAGGTCGAGGTCGGGCGAGCCGTCGTGGTCGGCCATCGCGGCGAGGTAGGCGGCGACCGTGTCGGTGGGCGACGGGCCCGGCTCGTGCGATGCCGACGTACTCGCCGGGTCCTCGTCGACGTCCGATTCCGCCTCGACGTCCGCGTCCTCGCCGCCGACGGCCGGTGCGGGCGGTTCCGCGCCGGGCGACGCGCCGCCGCCGCAGGCCGGCAGGCCCGCCATTGCGAGGCACCCGAGCGCGATCAGCCACGTGCGCCAGCCGGCCGGTCCCATGCCGCCTCCTGCGTTCAGTCGAAGCTGCGCACCTTGCGCAGCTGCTTCACCTTCGACGCCCGCGACTTGTGCTCCAGCCGGCGCTCCTTCGACGCGCGCGTGGGCCGGGTCGGCCGGCGCACCTTCGGCTCGACGAGCGCCTCGCGGATCATCGCCACCAGGCGCTGCACTGCGTCCGCCCGGTTCTGCTCCTGCGAGCGCAGCCGCTGCGCGTCGATCACGATCAGGCCCTCGGCGGTCATGCGCCGCCCGGCGATGCGCCGCAGCCGCGGCCGGGCCGTCGCGGGCAGGTCCGCCCACGCGGCCGAGTCGAAGCGCAGTTCGACGGCGTTCGACACCTTGTTCACGTTCTGGCCGCCCGGCCCGGAAGCGCGCACGGCGCGGAACTCCACGAGCTCGTCGGGGATCGAGCGGCGCGCGTCGATCTCGATCGCCATGCGCTCAGTCGTCCGCGACGGGACGCGGCGGCAGCGGGCCCGGGCCCGCCATCTCGACGCGGATCTCGCGCTGCGCCACCGGCATGGTCAGGCCGTTCTCGCGGAACAGCCGCCAGATCCTGCGGTTCACGTCCGAGCGCACGTTGTTCACGCCTTCCTGCGGGTCGGGGATCCAGAACCGCAGCTCGAGCTCGATGCCGCTGTCGCCGAACCCCATCAGTCGCGCGACCGGCGCCGGGTCGCGCAGGATGCGGCGGTGGCCCTCGGTCGCCTCGATCAGCAGGCGCATCGCCAGCTCCGGGTCGTCCCGGTAGGCGATGCGCACGGGCAGCTTCAGGCGCACGCGCGGGTCGGTGTAGCTCCAGTTGATCACCGGGTTGTTGATGAGCTGCTGGTTCGGCACCAGCGTCTCGACGCCGTCGCGGTCGCGCACGACGACGTAGCGTCCGCGCAGTTCCTCCACCCAGCCGAAGCCCTCGGTGGTCGTGCCGGTCGTGCCGCTGAAGCTGATCACGTCGCCCGGCTTGATCGAGCGGTCCATCAGCAGCACGAAGCCGCTGACGAAGTTCGCGGCGATGCTCTGCAGGCCGAAGCCGAGGCCGATGCCGATCGCGCCGGTGAGCACGTTGAGCGTCGTCAGGTCGAGCCCGGCGGCGTTCAGGCCGACGAGCACCGAGAGGCCGACGAGCGAGGCCTGCACGAACTTCGCGATGCCGATGCGCATGTTCGGCGCCAGCGCGTCGAGCTTGAGCACGTGCCGCTCGAGCCAGCGCGAGACCCACATCGCGACCACCACGAACACGCTGACCGTGACCAGCAGCTTGGCCACCGACCAGACCGAGATGCGCGTGCTGCCGGCGTCGATGCCGATGCCGTCCAGCGCCGCGACCAGTTCGTGGCCCCAGCCGAGGTAGTGCAGCGACGCGAACAGCCAGATTACGACGCTGAGCGGCGTGCCCCAGCCCTTGATGCGGGCGCGCGCGCCGAGCGAGGCCCGCAGCACGTACACGGCGAGGCGGATGACGAGCAGCAGGCCGGCCAGCTGCACCGCCGTCAGCACGTGGCCGACCGGCGAGCGCGTGGCGTGCAGCAGGCCGTCCGCCATGGCGAGCACCAGCAGCGTGGCGGCCACCGGGGCCACGACCCACAGGGCCTCGCGGACGCGGCCGGCCGCCGTGGGGGGCGGCGGCGGCGAGTCCGGCGGCACGAGCTGGCGCCGCAGGAGGCGCGCGAGCCACCAGCCGAGCGCGATGGACCCGCCGATCACGGCGAGCTGGACGAGGTTCGCGGGCTGCAGGAGATTCGCGAGCGGTTCCGCGGCGGACTGCAGGAACTGCCGCATCGGGTCAGGCGTTCAGGTCGGGGATGAGCTGGCTCTCGAGGCGCGCAATCTGGTCCTTCAGCATCAGCTTGCGCTTCTTGAGGCGGCGCATCTGGACCTGGTCGACGTACAGGTCGAGCTGCAGGCGGTGGATCACGTCGTCGAGATCGCGGTGCTCGATCCGCAGCTGGCGCAGGCGCGTCAGCCGCTGGAACGTCTCCGTGTCGACGTTGTCCTTCTCTTCGGTCATGACCCCCCGGGTCTTCGATTCTCGAGGCCGCCCGGTAGCTTAGTCCGCGCGGCGAAAAAAGGGGATAGGCCGGGCGCCTATTGCAGGCCGAGGCTCTCCACGCGCCGGCCGGTCATGACCAGGAAGCCGCGCAGGACCGTGGCGCCGTCGAGCGTGTATTCGAAGACGTAGGTGCGCTCGATCGCGATCGCCCCGCCCGTCGGGCGCACCAGCCGCAGCGCCTGGAAGGCCACCGTGCCGTGCAGCAGCGCGGCGCCGATCGACCGGCAGGTGTCGTGGGCTTCCTCGTTGGCCCGCTCGCGCGCGGCGAGCGAGTCCTGCCAGAACCAGCCGGCCGCCGCGGCCGCGACCACCAGCAGCAGCAGTCCCCAGGTCAGTTCCATGGCCGCTCAGAAGAGCCGGTGCCACTCGCGCCGGACATCGCCGACGGCCAGGAAGTGCGGATTCAGCAGCGTGTCGCGCTCGTTGTAGCGCAGCGGGCGACCGTCCAGGGTCGTGACCGCGCCGCCGGCGGCCTCGACCACCGCCTGCGCCGCGGCCGTGTCCCATTCCATGGTCGGGCCGAGCCGGGGGTAGAAGTCCGCCGACCCCTCGGCGACCAGGCAGAACTTCAGCGAACTGCCCATCGGCCGCAGCTCGTGCGGGCCGAGCCTGGCGAGCACGCCGTCGAGCGAGTCGCCGCGGTGCGAGCGGCTGCCGACCACGACCAGCGGATCCGCGGCGGGCCGCACGTGGATCGCCGTGGGTGCCGTGCCCGTCGCCGCGCGGAAGGCCCCGAGGCCCTCCGCCCCGTAGTAGGTGAGCCCGAGCACCGGTGCGCCGACCACGCCGAGCACCGGCCGGTGCTCGCGGATCAGCGCGACGTTCACCGTGAACTCGCCGTTGCGATGGATGAACTCCCGGGTGCCGTCGAGCGGGTCGACCAGCCAGAACTCGCGCCAGCGGCCGCGGACCTCGCGCGCGTGCTGCTCGGCCGATTCCTCGGACAGGACCGGCACGTCGGGGGCCAGCCGCGCGAGCCCGGCGCTCAGGATCTCGTGCGCCGCGCGATCCGCGCGCGTGATCGGCGAATCGTCCTGCTTGTACTCGACCTCGTGCGCCGCCGACGCGTAGACCTCGAGGATGGCCCGCTCGGCGTCGGCCACCAGGCGCAGCAGGCCCGGCAGCAGGCTCGTCGGGTCCGGGATGCGTTCGTTCAAGTCGGTCTCCGCGGGGGTGGGCCAGGGCAACGTATCATAGCCGCCCCTCACCGCGGCCCGCGCCGCGTCGTATGCTGCGCGCCGTGAACGACCTGCCCGCCGCCGCCCGTCCCGACTGGGAGCGCATCGACACCGTCTGCCTGGACATGGACGGCACGGTGCTGGACCAGCGCTTCGACAACCTCTTCTGGCTGGAAGTGCTGCCCCGGCGCTGGGCCGAGGCGAACGGCGTCTCGCACGCCGAGGGCACGGCCGAGCTGATGCGCCGCTTCGAGGCGAAGCGCGGCACCCTCGAGTGGTACTGCGTCGACCACTGGAGCGAGGACCTCGGGCTCGACCTCGCGACGCTCAAGCACGACCTGCGCCACGAGATCCGCTACCTGGACGGGGCGGTCGCGTTCCTCTCGCACGTGCGCTCGCTCGGCAAGCGCCTGCTGCTCACGACCAACGCGCACCCGATCAGCCTCGCGGTGAAGAACGGCCAGAGCGCGCTCGGCCGCCACTTCGACGAACTGGTCTCGTCCCACGAGTTCGGCGCACCGAAGGAATCACCGGCGTTCTGGGCGCGGCTGGCCGCGAACCACGGCGTGGCGCCTTCGCGGACGCTGTTCGCGGACGACAGCGTCGCCGTCATCGCCGCGGCACGCGCGGCCGGCGTCGCCTGGATCTACCAGGTGCTGCAGCCGGACTCGACGCGGCCGGCACACGCGCCCGCAGACGGATTCGCCGGCGTGCGCAGGCTGGACGAGCTGATCGGCTGAGCCGCGCGGCTCATTCCTGCGTCGGTGGGGAGTCGCCGCCCGTCGGCGCGCCTGCGCCGCCGTTGCCACGACCGCGCCCGCCGCGCCGCCGTCGGCGCTTGGCCGGGGCGCCGTCGCCCGCCGGTGCGCCCGCCGGCCGCTCGGCCGCGGGTGCGGACGGGGCCGGGGACTGCGGCGCCTGGGCCGCGCCCTCCGCCGGGGCGTGCTGCGGCCGGGACGGGCCGCCGTGACGCGGACCGCCACGACCGCCGCCGCCGCCGCCGCCGTGCCTGGGGCCGCCGCGTCCGCCGCCGCCGCCGTGGCTGCGTCCGCCGCCACCGCCGCCGCGTCCGCCGCCGAAGCCGCCGCGCGGCCCGCCGTGGCCGGGGCCGCCGCGGAACCGCCGGTGCTCACGCGCCGGCACGGTGATCTCCGCGAGCAGCTCCGGCGCGACCGCGGCCACGGGGATCTTGCGGCCGATGTAGTCCTCGATGTCCGGCAGCGTGATCACGTAGTCCTCGCAGCCGAGGCTGATCGCGTCGCCTTCCTCGCCCGCGCGCGCCGTGCGCCCGATGCGGTGCACGTAGTCCTCGGGGTCCTGCGGCAGGTCGTAGTTGAAGACGTGGGTCACGTTGGGGATGTGCAGCCCGCGCGAGGCGACGTCCGTGCCGATCAGGATCGCCAGCTCGCCGCTGTGGAAGTCCGTGATCATGCGCAGGCGCTTCTTCTGCGGCACGTCGCCCGAAATCGCCTCGGCGTTGAACCCGTTGGCCTTGAGCAGCGACTCCAGCTCGTCGGCGCCGCGCCGGGTGTTCACGAACACCATGGTGCGGGTGCAGTCCATGGAGCGCAGCAGGCCGACCAGCAGCCGCGGCTTCTCCTCCATCGACGGGTAGTAGATGACCTGCCGCACGCGGTCCACGGTCATCTTGTCCGGCTCGATGCGCACGAGGTCGGGGTCGTTCATGTGCTCGAACGCCAGCTCGAGCACGCGCTGCGCCAGCGTCGCCGAGAACAGCAGGTTGAGCCGGCGGTCCGGCGCCGGCAGGCGCCGCATGATGTAGCGGATGTCGGCGATGAAGCCGAGGTCGAACATGCGGTCGGCCTCGTCGAGGATCAGCACCTGCACGTGCGCGAGGTCGAAGACCCGCTGCTTGTAGAAGTCGATCAGGCGCCCCGGCGTGCCGATCAGCACGTCGACGCCGCGCTCGAGCTCACGGCGCTGCTTGTCGTAGTCGACGCCGCCGAAGGCGAGGCCGAGCGACAGGCCCGTGTACTGGCCGAGGATCTCGGCGTCGTGGTGGATCTGCACGGCCAGCTCGCGGGTCGGCGCGATGATCAGCGCCCGCGGGGCGTTGACCGGCCGGGTGGGCGCCGGCTCGTGCCGCAGCAGGTGCGCGTACATCGCGACGAGGAACGCCGCGGTCTTGCCCGTGCCGGTCTGCGCCTGTCCCGCGACGTCCATGCCCGCGAGCGCCTTGGGCAGCGTCTGGGCCTGGATCGGGGTGCAGCGTTCGAAGCCCGCATCCGCGATGCCGCGGGCGAGGGTTTCGGGGAGGTGGAGGTGGGTGAAGGAAACGTCGGTGAGGTGTGTATCGGACATTGCTGACTGAAAGTGGATGGTGCGGCCTTGCAAAAAGCCGAAAAGCGGGTTCAAATACGCCGCAATCGCGGTTCAATCCGCTCCCGCCTCGAGTTTGCCGGCCAACCGGGCCTGAGACCCGGTTCAACAGACCGGCTCACAGCAACCCCACTTGATGTATTTCAACGGCCAGCAATTCCGATAGTTTGCCCTACGCGGAACCCGCCGTCACCCGGTTCGAGGGTCGCGGGCCGCTCCAGCCCATCCCAAACCCATCAAAACGCTCAAACCTGCCAGCGGAGGTAGTCTCTGGTGAGCCAGCAGATCATCCACGTCACTGACGCCAGCTTCGAACAGGACGTGCTCCAGTCCCCCACACCCGTGCTCCTCGATTTCTGGGCCGAGTGGTGCGGCCCGTGCAAGGCCATCGGCCCGATGCTCGAGGAACTCGCCGGCGAATACGCGGGCAAGGTCACGGTCGCCAAGATGAACGTCGACGACAACCCGAAGACGCCGATGCGCTTCAACGTGCGCAGCATCCCGACCCTGATCCTGTTCAAGAACGGCAAGGCCGAGGGCCAGAAGATCGGCGCCGGCCGCAAGGCCGAGTTCGCCGCCTTCCTGGACAGCAAGCTGTGAGGGGCTATCTCGGCAACCAGGGTCGCGGCGGCGGCGGCGGCCAGCGCAACAAGCGCGGTCGCGGCGGCGGCGGCGGTCCCGACGGCAATCGCGGCCCGCGGCAGGACGAGCTGCCGCCGGACGATTTCCTCGACGGCGAGGACCTCGACGTCATCAGCCCGGCCGAGCTCGAAGCCAGCCGGCGCTCGATGAACCTGAGCGAGCTGAAGCACAAGCCGATCCCGGAGCTGCTCAAGGTCGCCCAGTCGATGGGCCTCGAGAACCTGGCCCGCTCGCGCAAGCAGGACATCATCTTCGCCATCCTCAAGGCGCACGCGCGCAACGGCGAGGACATCTACGGCGACGGCGTGCTCGAGATCCTGCAGGACGGCTTCGGCTTCCTGCGCTCGCCCGAGGGTTCGTACCTCGCGGGCCCGGACGACATCTACATCAGCCCGTCGCAGATCCGGCGCTTCAACCTGCGCACCGGCGACACCATCTCCGGCCTGATCCGCCCGCCGAAGGACGGCGAGCGGTATTTCGCGCTGCTGAAGGTCGGCCAGATCAACTTCGACTCGCCGGAGAACGCGCGCAGCAAGGTCCTGTTCGAGAACCTCACGCCGCTGCACCCGACCAAGCGACTGAAGCTCGAGCGCGGCACCGGCAGCACGGAAGACCTGACGGCGCGCATGATCGACCTGGTCGCCCCGCTCGGCAAGGGCCAGCGCGGCCTGATCGTCTCGCCGCCGAAGGCCGGCAAGACGATGCTGCT
>WBZM01001689.1_pt1 | contig 20907 bp, 16 predicted proteins | sample 5204271 | NCBI WGS metagenome assembly WBZM01 (sample SAMN12344346, study PRJNA552823) | activated sludge metagenome | biome: Activated sludge suspended growth; feature: Nitrification reactor; material: Wastewater; isolation source: activated sludge from nitrification reactor of wastewater...
GCGGCCATCCTGCTCTGGATGTGACTTTGCATACACACCCTAGTGAATGGCTCCCCCCCCAGAGGTGGACAGTAGGACGCCCGTCTTACTGCCACCTCATTTTTTATGGATAGCATGGAACAAAACCCCGCCGACACGCCCCAATTAGTGCTCTCGGGGCCGGAATATTACGAAACCGGCCTCGCCTATCGCTATCAGATGCCCGCCGGCCCCGGCCCCTACCCGCTGGCTGTCCTGCTACACGGCCGCCTCGGCGACGAGGACGTGATGTGGGTTTTCCGGCGCGTCGTGCCGCGGCCGTGGCTGGTGGTTGCCCCGCGGGCCATCGTGCCGGAATCGCCGCGCGGCTTTTCCTGGCACGCCCAACCCCACGGCCAATGGCCGGCCCTGCCCGAATTCGACCCGGCCGTGGACGCCCTGCTGCGCTTCCTGGCGGCCATGCCTCGCCTCTACAACGCCGACCCCGACCGGACGGTGCTGATGGGCTTCAGCCAGGGCGCGGCCGTGGCCTACGCCACCGCGCTGCGCCGGCCGTCGGCCGCCCGCGGCATCGCCGGCCTGGTGGGCTTCGTGCCCCGCGTCGCCCCGGAGGCTGTGGCCGGGCGGCTGGCCGGGCTGCCGGTGTTCATGGCCGCCGGCGCGTATGACGAGACCGTGCCGCCGGCGGAGTCGCGCCGGAGCGCGGCCGTGTTGCGCGCCGCCGGGGCCGACCTCGACGCGCGCGAATACCCCACCGGCCACAAGATGACCCCCGACGCCCTCGACGACCTGCAAGCCTGGTTCGCCACCTTCCCCTAACAGTCAGGAATCAGGCGCACCGACCTGACAGGTCAATGGCCGCCAGACGACTTGGGAATAGCCCGGCTCTAATCCCTGATTCTCAATTCCCAATTTCCCTCCCTGTGGCACAATAGGGCCTCATGTGGGCTTATTGGCCACGGCTGTCGGCTCGCGTACAGCGGGCACTCCTGGGCCAGACCGAGGCGCGTCTCGGCCTGCGGCTGCGTCTGCCGGTTGTGTGGCTGGCGGCGCTGGCGCTGCTCGCCCTGCTGCTGCCCGACCGCATCTGGACGACGCTGCTGATTGGCCTGGCCGGGCTGCTGCTGGTGGCCTTCCTGTGGGCGCGGGCGCTGGCGCGAGGGCTGTCGGCCGGACGCCAGCTGCGCTTCGGCTGGGTCTCCGTCGGCGACCGGCTGGAGGAGGAGTTTGTTCTCGTCAACCGCTCCGGCCTGCCCGCCCTGTGGGTGGAGATTCACGACGAGTCGAACGTGCCCGGCTACCAGGTCGGCGCGGCCCGCGCCGTGGGCGGCGACGACAACGCCCGCTGGCAGGCGGCGTCGGTCTGCACCCGCCGCGGCCAGTTCCATCTCGGCCCGTGGAGCATCATGACGGGCGATCCCTTCGGCCTGTTCCGCGTCACCCGCCGCTATGAGGCCCGCGAGGAGATCATCATCCATCCCCCCATCCATAGCGCCCTGCCCATCCCCCTGCCGCCCGGCCGCAGCGACGGCCGCGCCCGCCCGCGCGAACGCCATTGGGCGGCGGCCAACAACGCCGCCGGCGTGCGCGAGTACCAGCCGAACGACCCCCTGCACTGGATCCACTGGCCCACCAGCGCCCGCCGCGATAGCCTCTACGTGCGCCAGTTCGAGCGCGACGCCGCCGGCGACATCTGGCTGGTGCTCGACGCGCAGGCGGCCGCCCAGTTGGGCGAGGGGCCACAGAGCACGGAGGAGCACGCCGTGTTGCTGGCCGCGGCCCTGGCGGCGCGGGCGCTGGACGAAACGCGCGGCGTCGGCCTGGCCGCCTTCGGCCGCGAACCGCGCATCGTGCCGCCGGCGCTGGGCGCGGGGCAACAGTGGAACCTCCTGCGCGCCCTGGCCCTGCTGCGGGCCGACGGCGAGATCGACCTGCGCCGCGCCCTGCAGGAACTGGGCGACATCGCCCGGCGCGGCTCGGCGGCCATCATCATCACGCCCACGGCCGCGGCCGACTGGCTGCCACAGCTGGCCCAGTTGGCCCGGCGCGGCCTGGAAAGCCACGTCCTGCTGCTCGACCGGCCCAGCTTCGGCGGCGAGGGCCACAGCGAGGCGTTGCGCTCGGCCATCGCCCTGCTCGGCTTCCACTGCCAGGTCGTCCGCCGTGGCGAGGTCGGCCGGCCACTCATCGAACCGGAGCGTCACGGCTACTGGGAATTCAAGGTGACGGGCACGGGGCGGGCGGTGGCCGTGCGCCGTCCGTTCGATCGCTAAGTCATGGACGAGCACTTCCTCACCCGCCTCTTCCGGCGCTACCGGCCGCGCCACGGCTGGCTGCCCTTCGCCCTGCTGCTGGCGACGCTGGCCTGCCTGGCCCTGTCGGTGCTCGATGTCGAGTGGACGCCAAAGGACGGCGTCGTCGCGCCCATGCTCGGCCTGGGCTTCCTGCTGAGCGCGCTGTTGGCCCAGCGCGGCGCGCGGGCGGCGGCCGCCTGGGCTGTCCTCGTCGCCGCCGGCGCGGTGTTGGCCCTGGTGCTGGTGGCCGGGCTATGGCCGCCGTGGCGCGTGGCCAGCGGCGGCGCGGCCGAGACCGTCGCCTTCTGGGCGCGGCAGCTGGCCCTCTTCGCCGATCGCGTCGCCGGCTGGGGGCGGGCCGTCGCCGCCGGCGGCCGCAGCACCGAGACGATCGTCTTCACCCTGGGGCTGGCCCTGGCCGGCTGGTTTGTGGCCGCGGCGCTGGCCTGGAGCGTCTACTGGCAGCACCGGCCCTACTGGGGCCTGTCGCTGGTGGGCGCGGCCCTGGCCGTCAACACCTACTACGGCCGCGCCGGCCTCTATTGGGTCGTCATCTTCTTCGGTCTGGCCATCACCGCCGCCACCTACCTCGACTACCTCTTCCGCGAGGCCGGCTGGGAGGCGCGGGGCGTGGACTACTCCAGCGAGGTCCGTCCCGACCTGCTTATCTACGCCGCCGGCGTCAGCCTGGGCCTCATGTCGCTGGCCATGACCCTGCCGGCGATCAACTTCCGGGCCATCGCCGAGGCCTTCCAGCGTCAGGACGCCGTTGTGGCCGCCGGGGAGACGCTGCAACGGGCCTTCGCCGGCGTCCAGCAGCCGCGCACCGACGAGGGCACGGCCAGCGCGGGCGGGCTGCCGCGCGCCTTCCTGCTGGGCGGCGGCCCGGAACTGAGCGAAACCGTCGTCATGACCGCCACCGTGGCCCTGCCCGCTGGCCTGCCGGCCGATGCGTCCCTCTCGGCCCGCCATTGGCGCTCGGTCAGCTACGACGAGTACACCGGCCGCGGCTGGCGGCGGTCGTCGGAGCGCGATGAGCCGTTTGTCGCCGGGCAGCCCATCCCCGCGGCCGGCGACGCGCCGGCCGAGCGCCTGGTGCGCCTGCGCGAGTCCGTCGCCTGGCTCTATGACCGCCGGGCGACGCGCTACACCGTCGGCCGCCCGGCCGTCTTCAGCCACGACCTGACCGTCAGTTGGCGCGGCGCGGCCGACCTCGTCGGCGTCCGCGGGCGCAGTCTGGCCCCGACCCGCTACACCGTCGAGGCCACGGCCGTCCGGCTCGACAGCGGGCTGGCCGCCGCCCGGCTGGAGGACACGCCGCCGGAGATTCGCGCCCGCTACACCGCCCTGCCCGGCGACGTGCCCGCCCGCGTCCGCGCGCTGGCCCGCCAGGCGGCCGGGCTAGACGGCGCGCCGGGCAGCGCGCCGCCCTCGCCCTATGAGCAGGCGCGGGCCATCGAGACATTCCTGCGCCAGTACCCCTACACCCTCGACCTGCCGCCGCCGCCAACCGACGTCGATATCGTCGATTACTTCCTCTTCGACCTGCAAAAGGGCTTCTGCGACTATTACGCCTCGGCCATGGTGGTCATGGCCCGCGCGGTGGGGTTGCCGGCGCGGCTGGCGGCCGGCTTCCAGCAACAGCCGCCCAGCGCCGCCGGCGTCCAGACCGTGCGCCAGATCGATGCCCACTCCTGGGCCGAGGTCTACTTCGCCGGCTATGGCTGGGTGGAGTTCGAGCCAACGGCCGCCTTTGCGCCCACGGCCGCGCTCGCCGCCCCGGTTGCGCCGGACCAACCCGCGCCCACCTTTGAGCCGCCCACGCCGGCGGCCGGCCTGCCGCCGCGCGCCCCCCGGCGACAAACGCCGTGGTTGGCGCTGCTGGGGCTGGCGGCGCTGGCCATCGTCGCCTGGCAGCTCTGGGGGCGACGGCTGGCGGCCCAGACGCGCCGGCCGCGCGTCCCCCTCGACCCGGTGCAGGCCGCCTTCGCCCGGCTGCAAGACAGCGCGGCCGCGGCCGGCTACCCCTATCGCCAGGGGCAGACGCCGGCCGAGTTCGCCGCCGCGCTGCTGGCCCGGCTGGACGGCGGCCCGGCTGGCCTGCGGGCCGCCGTCGAGCGTCTGGCCCACCTCTTCGCTGCGCGACAATATGGCCGCGCCGACGCCAGCGCCACGGCCGGCGCAGCCCGCGCCGCCTGGGCCGCCTGGGCCGCGGCCCGGCCACCGCTGCGCCGTCTGGCCTGGCGGCGGCGGCTCGGCCGTTCGCCAGATGAGTCCCAGCGATCGTCTACAGACGGCCCGGACAAAGTGCGCTAGAATCCCATCCGGTAGCAAACAACACGGGCGCAACGAGATAACCCATGAAACAAGATGACTTTGACATTCCAGAGGTCTTCCGCCGGGCGATGGAAGAGGCGGGCTGGCGCGAGAACGAGGAAGGCGGCCGCCAGCGGCCGCCCCGGCCGCCCTTGCCGCCGCCCATGCGCTCGCCGCGCTTCAGCCGCCTCATCATCCTGAGCGTCATCATCCTGTTGTTCCTCTTCAGCCTGGGCAGCATTGCTGGTTTCTACACCGACTTCCTCTGGTTCGACCACCTGGGCTTCCGCGACATGTTCCTCAAGCGGCTGACCGTGCGCGGGGTCGTCTTCGTCGTCGCCTTCGTCGTCGCCGCGGCCGTGCTGCTGGGCAACTGGCTGCTGGCCCGCCGGCGCTCCCTGCGCGAGACGACGCCGTTGCAGCCGGGACCGCTGCGCGGCGGCGGCGTGCGCGCGCTGATCATCGGCGTGGGCCTGGCCGTGGCTTTCCTGTTCGCCTCGGCCGCCGCCGGCCAGTGGGAGGAGCTGCTGCTGTGGCTCAACGCCAGCAGCTTCGGCGTGGTCGAGCCGATCTTCAACCACGATGTCAGCTTCTACGTCTTTCGCCTGCCCGTGCTGGAGTTCTTCCAGGGTTGGGCCATCACCCTGCTCTTTCTAACCGGCCTGGGCGTCTTCATTGTCTACGCCGGGGCCAACCTGCTCGACATCCAGCGTGGCGCGTGGCAGCCGCTGCAATCCGTCTCGGCCCGCCGCCATCTGGCTCTGCTGGCCGGCGTGCTCATGCTCATCTGGGCCGCGGGCTACGCGCTCGACACCTACCGGCTGCTCTTTTCCGACCGTGGCGTGGCTTTCGGCGCGAGTTATATCGATCTGCACGTGCAGCTGTGGAGTCTGCGCCTGCAAGCCGTCTTCGCCGTGCTGACGGCCGTGGCCCTGCTCTATAACGTCGTCCGCGTCAACCTGCGGCTGCCCGTGCTGGCCGGCGCGCTGTGGATCCTCAGCGGGATCGTCGTCGGCGGCCTGCTGCCCGGCGTGCTCCAGCGCTATGTCGTCGAGCCGAATGAGCTGTCGTTGGAGACGCCCTACATCGAGCACAACATCACCTTCACCCGCGCCGCCTTCGGCCTGGACGCCGTCGACGCGATTCCCTTCGGCAAGGTCGATGCGCTTTCGCCGCAAGACCTGCTGGACAACGAAGAGGTGCTGCGCAACATCCGTCTGTGGGACTATCGGCCGCTGCAACAGACCTACCAGCAGCTCCAGGGCCTGCGCCCCTATTACGCCATCGGCGAGATCGACATCGACCGCTACCAGATCGACGGCGTGCAGCGCCAGGTGATGCTGGCCGCGCGCGAGCTGGACAAGACGCGCCTGCCCGCGCCGTCATGGGTCAACCGCAACCTGGAGTTCACCCACGGCTATGGCATCGTCATGAACCCGGTCAACGAGGTGACACCGGAGGGGCAGCCCAACTTCTTCATCAAAGACCTGCCGCCCCAGAGCCGCGTGCCGTCCATCGAAGTGACGCGGCCGGAGATCTACTTCGGCGAGCTGACCAACGACACCATCTACGTTGGCAGCGCCCGCGAGGAGTTCAGCTACCCCAGTGGCGACGAGAATGTCTACACGAACTATGACGGCACGGGCGGCATCCTGCTCGATTCGGCCGTCAAGCGGCTGGCCTTCGCCATGCGCCAGAGCGACCCCAACGTGCTGCTGAGCAAGGACATCACCCGCACCACGCGCGTCCAGTTCCGCCGCCAGATTCAGGCCCGCGTGCGCGAACTGACGCCCTTCCTGTTGCTGGATGCTGACCCTTACCTGGTCATCACCGACGACGGCCGCCTCGTCTGGCTCCAGGACGCCTACACCATCAGCGCCAACTACCCCTACTCCACACCCACCCGCCTCAGCCTGCCGCCGAGCGTCGCCTCGACCCTGCCCGCCGGCGTGTCCTTGCCCGCGCTCTCGCCGGCGCTCAACTACATCCGCAACTCCGTCAAGGTGACCATCGACGCCTATGATGGCAGCGTCACCTATTATCTCACCAATACCAACGACCCCATCATCGCCAGCTACGCGCGCGCCTTCCCCGGCGTCTTCCACCCGCTGGCGGACATGCCGGCCGACCTGCAGAACCACCTGCGCTATCCGCTCGATCTGTTCTGGGCACAGGCGCGCCAGTATCTGACCTACCATATGACCGACGCGCGCGCCTTCTACAATAAAGAAGACCTGTGGCAGATCCCCAACGAGGTCGTGGGCGACGCCACGCAAGAGGCCGAGCCGTATTATGTCACCCTGCCCCTGCCCAACGCCAGCACGTCGGAGTACCTGCTCATCCTGCCTTTCAGCCCGGCCAACAAGCCCAACATGATCGCCTGGATGGCGGCGCGCAACGACCCCGGCCACTACGGCGAGTTGGTCGTCTATGAGATGGGCCGGCAATCGCTGGTCTTTGGCCCGTTGCAAGTGGAGGGGCGCATCGACCAGGAGCCGACCATCTCACAACAGTTCACCCTGTGGGACCAACGCGGCTCCAACGTCGTGCGCGGCAATCTGCTGGTGCTGCCCATCCACAACAGTTTCCTGTATGTCGAGCCGGTTTACCTGCTGTCGGAGGCCAACGCCCTGCCGGAGTTGCGCCGCATTGTGACGGCCAGTAACACCGGCGTGGCCATGGGCGAGACGCTACGAAGCTCGCTCATCAGCCTGGCGCAGAACCACATGGAGCAGTCGGCCGATACCCTGCCCACGTTGCCGGGCGCGCCGCCCGCCACCGGCGGCGACACCGGCGCGCCCGCCCCCACCCCCGGGGCCGCGCCAGTGACGACGGCAGAACTGGTCGCCGCGGCCAACGCCCACCTGCAAGCGGCCGAACAAGCCCAGCGCGACGGCGACTGGGCACGCTATGGGCAGGAGTTGGCCGCGCTGCGGGAGAATCTGGCGGCGCTGGCGGCCCTCACCGGGCAATAGAGCCGCCACCGCTGCCCCTGGCACGTTAACCTACTTCTTAGCCCAACTGTGTCCTATGACACAGCGCGCGCCGCGCCACGTTGTATCATTGGGTCAAATGAAACACCCGCCCAGCAGTTTGGGGTGGTCGCCGCGGGTTAACGAATGATTATTGCTATGTTTCTCGCCCATTTAGTGGGCGATTATGTCTTACAGTGGGACGCGCTGGCCCAATGGAAAAGTCGTGAGCTGAAGGGCGTTATCGTCCACAGCGCGGTCCTCTTTGTCGTAACGGCGCTGTTCGCCCTACCGATCGCGCCCGGCTGGTGGCCGGGGGTCGTGCTCATCAGCGTCAGTCACTTCGCCGTCGACGCGGCCCAGTTCTTCTTCCGCCCGACCCTCTCCCCGTTGCTGCGCTTCTTCACCGACCAACTCCTGCACCTGTTCTTCATCCTGCTGGCCCTGGTCTGGGGCGGCTATCTGACCTGGGGCCACATGGGCGCGGAGATTCTGGCCAGCGCGCGGCAAGCGCCCCTGCTGACGGCGCTGCTGGGCTATGCCTTCCTCACCATGCCCGCCTGGGTACTGCTGAAGTTCGTCGTCTATGGCCTGATCAAGGGCACGCCGCCCGACTTTCCGGCCGGCCCCAACAAGTTCGTCGGCATCACTGAGCGCGTGCTCATCACGACGCTGGTGCTGTTTGGCCAGGTGCTGCTGGTGCCGCTGGTGGCGCTGCCGCGGCTGGTCAAGGAGTGGCCGCGCGTCATTCGTGGCGGCGGCGACGCCGTTTACGTGACCGAACTCATTTCCAGCATGATGCTGGCCGTGGCCGTGGGGCTGGCGCTAAACATGCTCCGCTTCTAGAGCGTGTGAGGGAAGAAGGGCGGAAGAAGGGGCCAGGGGAAGAGGGTTCTTCGCTAGGCCTGGACTCTTTTCCTGGAAGAAGGGAGCCAGGTTTCAGGTTCCAGCGAAGAGCATTCTTCCCCTGGAACCTGGAACCTGACCCCTGGAACCTCTCTTCCGGTCTTACTCGCCCCGCACCAGTTCCCGCGCCGTCTTGGCCACGGCCTCGGCCGTCACCCCCAGCTTCTCGAAGACGATCTCATAGGGGGCCGACGCGCCGAAGCGATCGACGCCCACGGAGCGGCCGTCCAGCCCCACAAAGCGCTGCCAGCCCTCCGTCACGCCCGCCTCCACCGACACGCGCGCCCGGATGTGGTTCGGCAGCACGCTCTCGCGGTACTCCTGCGGCTGCCGGGCGAACAGTTCCCACGACGGCAGCGACACCACCCGCGCGGCGATGCCCTCCGCGGCCAGCAATTCCCGCGCCCCCATGGCCAACTGCACTTCCGACCCCGTGCCGATGAGGATGACCTGCGGCTCGACCGGTTGGCCCGCGTCGCCGGCCGCCTCGGCCAATACATAGCCACCGCGCATGGCGTCGCCCACGGTCGTGTCCAGCCAGGGTAAGTCCTGCCGCGTCAGGATGAGGGCCACGGGGCCGGAGCGATTGGCCAGCGCCGCCAGCCACGCGGCCACCGTCTCCACCGGGTCGGCCGGGCGGATGAGCACCAGGTTGGGGATGTCCCGCAGCGCCATTATCTGCTCCACTGGCTGATGGGTCGGCCCGTCTTCGCCCACACCGATGCTGTCGTGGGTGAAGACGTAGATGACCGCCGCTTCCATGAGCGCGGCCAGGCGGATGGACGGCCGCATGTAGTCGGAAAAGACAAGGAACGTGCCGCCATAGGGCCGCACGCCGCCGTGCAGGGCCAGACCGTTGAGGATGCCGCCCATGGCGTGTTCGCGCACGCCGAAGCGGATGTAGCGGCCGGAGAAGTCGCCCTTCTCCAGGCTGGCCTCGCCCTTCAGGTCGGTCTTGTTCGACGGCGTCAGGTCGGCGGAGCCGCCTAACAGCGTCGGCATCTGCAGAGCGACGGCATTGAGCACCACACCGGAGGCCACGCGGGTGGCGATGGCCTTGCCGGCGGTGAACAGCGACGCCACGTCGAGAGACACGTCGAAGTTGCCCTCCAGCATGCGGCGTAGCGTCTCGGCCTCCTCGGGATAGGTGGCCTCATAACGGCGGCGCAGCGCTTCCCACTCGGCCATGCGCGCCGCGCCGGCGGCGGCCGCCGCGCCCAGGAATTCGCGCGCCGCGTCGGGCACGTAAAAGTCCACGTCGGGCGGCAAGCCCAACTGCTCCTTTGTCAGCCGCACCTCGTCGACGCCCAGCGGCTCGCCGTGGGCCTTCGACGTGCCGGCGCGGTTGGGGCTGCCAAAGCCGATGGTCGTGCGGCAGGCGATGATCGACGGCCGCTCCGTCTCGGCCAGGGCCGCGAGCAAGGCGGCGCTGACGGCCGTGGGGTTCTGCCCGTCCACGCGCGCCGTGTGCCAGCCGTAGGCGTCGAAACGCTTCAGCACGTCCTCGGAAAAGGCCAGGTCGGTCTTGCCGTCAATGGTGATGTGGTTGTCGTCGTAGAGGGCCACCAGCTTGCCCAGGCCCAGATGCCCGGCCAGCGAGCACGCCTCGTGGGAGATGCCCTCCATCAGGTCGCCGTCGCTGACCAGGGCGAAGGTGTTGTGGTCGATGAGCGGGAAGTCCGGCCGGTTGAAGCGCGCCGCCAGCCAGCGCTCGGCGATGGCCATGCCGACGGCATTGGCGATGCCCTGCCCCAGCGGCCCGGTGGAGGTTTCCACGCCCGGCGTCAGGTGCAGCTCCGGGTGGCCCGGCGTCAGGCTGCCCCACTGGCGGAAGTTCTTCAACTCCTCCAGCGGCAGATCATAGCCCGACAGGTGCAGCAGGCTATAGAGCAACATCGAGCCGTGGCCGGCCGACAGCAGAAAGCGGTCGCGATTGAACCACCACGGATCGGCCGGGTTGAAGTGCAGATATTGCCGCCACAGCACCAGGGCGGCGTCGGCCATGCCCATCGGCAGGCCGGGGTGGCCGCTGTTGGCCCGCTGGACGGCGTCCATGGCCAGCCCACGGATGACGTTGGCCGTCAGATAATGCTTTTCAAGAGGATAGTCGCTCATGTTTGACTCCTTCGATCCGGGCAATTGCAATCGCCACGGGTGGTTGGTCTCGGTCGCGGCCGCGCCTATGGCGCGTCGCCGATTTTGCGTTCCAGCCGGCCCGCCAGCAGGTCGCGGATGGCCGGCAGGGCGTCCTCGGCCGCCGTCTGGCCGGCAGCGATGATTTCTTCCGCCCGGTTGAAGCCCGACAGCAGCGTCACGTGGGGCGACAAGACCGGCCGGATGAGCAGATCGGGCGGGTACTGGCGCAACTGGGCCTCGGTCACGGCGGCGATCATGATCATCAGCACGTGATAGACCTCGGCGAACTGCTGCGGCGCGAAGGCCAGTTGTAGCCCTGTCTCCACCGGGGCGACGCCGGGCCGGTTGCGGCTGAAGCTGGGCAGGACATCGACGGCGAGGGTGTGCGTGGCCCCCAACTCCTGGGCCACATCGACGGGCACGTTATCGAGCACGCCACCGTCCACCAGGCGATAGCCGCCCAGGTCGACCGGCGTGAAGATGCCGGGAATGGAGATGGTCGCCCGAACGGCGTCGATGACCAGGCCGCCCTGCAAGACGACCGGCCGGCCGGTGTGAATATCCACCGCGACCATCGCCAGCGGCAGCCGCAGGTCGGCGAAGGTCAGCTCCTCGCCCAACAGCTCGGCCAGCACGTTGTAGATGCGCCGGCCGCGCACGCTCAGACCGGCGGCCGACCACTCAACATCGAGCAGGCGCAACTGCTCCGTCAGCCGGCTCAGGCGCACGACCTCGGCCTCTACCCGGTCGATGGCCACGCCGGCGGCGTAGAGCGCGCCGATCAGCCCGCCCATGCTCGTGCCGGCGATGCAGGCGATGGGAATGGCTTCCCGCTCCAGCACGCGCAAGACGCCGATATGGGCCAGCCCGCGCGCCCCGCCGCCGCCCAACGCCAGACCCAGCCGCGGCCGGGTCGTCCGCTCGTCGCTCATGTGCTCCTCAGTCGCTTGAAGACACACAGGTAGTAATGGTCCCACCCCGGACTGGCGGGGGGATAAATGCGGCCGACATCCCCCTTCTTGCCCAGGGTGTTGACCCCCTCGACCTTGACCAGCTCCCAACCCTCCTGGCCGGCCTGGTTCAGCCACGCCTCCAGCGTCAGGGGGTCATATTCGGGCAGCGCCTTCCAGCTGCGGTCGGGGTAAGTCTGCGTGACATAATCAACAACGACCTCATCGTCCTTGTTGAGTTCAAACACACGCACCAGATATTCCCAGCGTTGCATCGTACCACCTCAGCAGAGCTGTAGGGTATCTCAAAATGGGGCGAAAGCGTACCAATAAGAAGGTTCCAGGGGCCAGGGACTATGTTCCAGGGAGTGGGGGGGCCGGAGACCGGAAGCCGGGACTGGAGGTCGGGGACTGGAGGGCTAGAATGAGTGCACATTGACTAACCCTTCCGGAACCCGCCCTGGCCCCTGGAACCTGGAACCTTTCTTGGGGTAGAATGGCGGCATGGACACAGCGACACACCTCCGGCAACGTCTTGACGACATCGGCCGCGCCCTGGCCCAATACGACGACGCCCTGGCGCTCATCGGCCTCGGTTCCGTCGGCCGGGAACTGGAACGACTGGACGCCTACTCTGACCTGGACTTCTTCGTCATCGTCCGGCCGGGGGCGAAGGACCGCTTCCTGGAAAACACCGCTTGGCTGGAGACGGTCGCGCCGGTCGTCTTTCGCTATCGCGGCACGGGCGACGGCCTGCACATCCTCTTCGCCGACGGCATCTACGTCGAGAGCGCCGTCTTCACCGTCGCCGAGCTGGGCCGCGCCGCCTACACGCCCGGCCGCATCATCTGGAAGCAGCCCTGGGTGAGCGACGACCTGGCCACGCCCGCGGCCGCGCCGCCGCCACCCAGCGGCTGGACGGTCGAGAAGCTGTTGGGAGAAATCCAATGCAACCTCTACGTCGGTCTGCTGCGCTTCCGGCGCGGCGAACGGCTGGCCGCGGCGCGCGAGATTCAACTCTACGCCGTCGACCGGCTGCTGCAATTGGCCGCGCACCTGGAACCAGTGGGGCCGGCCGCCGCCGACCCCTTCGCCCCGGCGCGGCGCGTGGAGCAGCGCTGGCCGCAGTTCGCCGCCCACCTGCCCGCCTTCCAGCAGGGCTATGCGCACACACCGCAGTCGGCCGCGGCCATCCTCGACTTCCTGGCGGCGCACTTCCCGCTCAACGAAGGCATGACGGCCGCCATTCGCGCCCTGCTCTAACCGTCGTCCTGTCCCCCTGTGGGGAGGGAGCGCTCTGGTTCCCTCCCCCCTCCGGGGGAGGGTTAGGGTGGGGGCCGGGGCCTATGGCCAGCCTGCGTCGCGTGAAGACCCTCTCCCTAACCCTCTCCCTGTGGGAGAGGGAACCAGAGCATTCCCTCCCCCCTCGGGGGAGGGTTAGGGTGGGGGCCGGGGCCTATGGCCAGCCTGCGTCGCGTCAAGACCCTCTCCCTAACCCTCTCCCACAGGGAGAGGGAACCAGGAGGGAGAGGGAACCGGAGGGGCGGGGATGAGATCGCTTAGCTGCCGCAGGGCAAAGTCCGGTCGCACAGGCGAGGCCGCCAGCATGGCCGCGTCTGTCGCCCCCGTCAGGGCCAGAGCCGTGGCCATGCCCGCGTCCAGCCCCATCTGCACGTCCGTCTCCAGCCGGTCGCCGGTCATCAGGCAGCGCCGGGGCGGCAGGCCCAGCGCCGCCAGCGCCGCCGCGGCCATGTGGGTCGAAGGTTTGCCGACCACGGCCTCGACGCGCGTGTTGGTGCAGGCCTCGATGGCGGCGATGATGGCCGCGGCGTCGGGCTGGCCACCGCCGGGCACGGGGCAATAGCGGTCGCCGTTGGTGGCGAAGAAACGCGCCCCGCCGCGAATGGCGTCGAAGGCGATTTGCAGCTTGCGATAGGTGAACGTCCGGTCGAAGCTGGCGATGACGGCGTCAACGCGGGCGTCGCTGGCCAGGACAAAGCCGGCCGCGGCCAGTTCGTCCCGCAGCGACGCCTCGCCCACGACGAACAGCCGCGCCCCCGGCAGCCGCGCCCGCAGGAACTGCACCAGCACCCACGACGAGTTGATGACGTCGGCCGCCGGCGTCGGCAGGCCCAGGCCCGTCAGCCGCGCGGCCAATTCCGCCCGCGTGCGGTTGGGGTAGTTGGACAGGAAGAGCGTCCGCCGGCCGAGGGCGCGCAGGTGGGCGATGGTCTCGGCCGCGGTGGGCAACAGAGCGTCGCCCAGCACCACCGTGCCGTCGAGGTCGAACAGGTAGCCGTCGAAGAGGTGGTCGGGCGGGCCGGGCAGTTGGGTGGACGTATCGCTCGCCATAAGCCGGGGAGCCGCCGGGCCATGGTCGCGTGGTTGCTCCCCTAAGGCCATAGAGTAACCCGGATTCGCCGGATGGCACAGGTATTTCGCCCTCCCCGTGGCGCGCCGACCTGTCAGGTCATTGAGCAACTGGCGACTACTGAAACACCCTGGAGGAAAAGACGGGGCACGGAGGAAGAATCGCGATCTTGTCGTATAATTGTCAGAGATTCGACCTGGCTGAGGTCATGGACGGAATCGCTGCATGGTATGGGCTGACGTTACCGCAGGTCTACGCGGCGCTGGCCTAATACTATGAAAATCGCGACAGCATTGATGACGATATTCGCGCCCAAATCAGGCGCGCTGAAGAACTAAAGGAAACGGGAGCCGGCAGTGAGGGTACGCTTCTACCTCGATGAAAATGTACCGATAACTATTGTGGCATCGTCTTTGGCCAACAACACAAACACGGCCTGGGAAGTTGGGTCGGGTTCCTTGAACTCATCTCCAGTGTCTATGATGCTGAAGAGAGGAATGGGCAAATGGAGTACCTCTAGCCCAGCCAATCTTACGGCAACTCAGCAGATCTCCCTATCATAATCTGTGTAGGGTTTACAGTTTCGGCCGGATAGACTGCCGAAGACACCACCAATGCGTCGTTTCCTGCTCATCCTCCTCAGCCCCGCCCTGCTGGTCATCGCTGGCCTGAGCATCCTCGTCGGCCTCGCTTTCCAGGCCCAGACCAACCCGGCAGCGCTCTATGTCATCACCACCTCGCCCGCCTCGCCGCAGGCCGAGCGCGCGCTCTACCTGCTGGCCCGCATCGTCCTGCTGCCCTTCCAGGTCATCTTCATCTTTCTGGCCTTCTCCGCGGCGCTGTGGGTCTTCCGCCGGCGGCAGCGGCTCGCCGCCTGGGTGCTGGGCGAGCCGCTGTCGGAGCGCCTCGCGGGCGAAAACGTCGAGGAACTGCCCTACGCCCTGCGGCCGCAGCGCCGCCGCACGCGCACGCAGATCGTCTCCAGCATCATCGCCGTCCTGGCTATCTTCGTGGCCATCGTCCTGGCCCTGGGCCAGTTCGTGCCTCGCGCCGAGCTGGCCGTGGTCATCGCCGCCCTCACCAGCGGCCTGACCTGGGGCGCGCGCCTGCCCATTGGCGACCTCCTCGGCGGCCTGACCAACATCATCGAGACGACCGTCACCATCGGCGAGCGCATCGGCTACCGCCAGCTCACCGCGCGCGTCGAAGGCGTCGTCGAGAGCATGGACCTGCGCTTCATCAACGTCCGCGCCGACTCCGGCGAGATGACGACCATCCCCCACGGCGAACTGCGCATCTTCCGCAACTACAGCCGCGGCGACCAGACCGGCGTCCACGCCACCCTGCCCATTGCCGCGCGCGACCTGGCGCGGGCGGTGGCGGTGTTGCGCGAGACGGCCGCCGCCGCGCCGTCGCTCGTGCCGGGGCTGCTCGGCCCGTGGCAGGTGATGTCGCTGGACGGCCGGCTTGGCCCCGTCGTCGATCTGTCCGTCTATGGCCGCACGACGCCGGACAACGGCGACGCCCTGCACGTGGCCATCCACGCCCTGGCGCAGGAGCGGCTGCTGGCGGCGGGCATTCCCGTGGGCGCGGCGGCGGAGGCGGCCGGATGAAGCGCCGCCTGCTGCTGTTCATCGGCGCGCCCCTGTTGGTCGTCGCCCTGCTGGCGGCGCTGGCCGTCGGGCTGCTGCAATCGGCCGAGGTGGACGCGCTGCAACTGACGCAGTCGGTGTTGGGGCTGCGCGCCGTGCCGGCCTGGCTGACGGAGTGGTACGGCTGGCTGCGGCTGCCGCTGCGCGTCCTATTCGTCGCGGCCGTGTTCCTGTTGGCCTGGCTGGCCACGAAGGTCAGCCGTCGCCTGGCCGCCTGGCTGCTGCGCGTTGCCCGCTATGACACCGGCGACGCGGCCGGCAGCGCGCCGGCCCTGGCCCGCGAGCGCCGCTACGAGACCATCCGCCTGCTGCTGGCCAGCCTGATCAATATCTCCGCCTTCATCATCGCCTTCATCCTGGCCGCGGGGCAGTTCGTCAGCCTGGTCAACCTGGCCGTCATCGCCACCATCCTGGCCAACGCCTTCGGCTTCGCCGCCCGCGACTACATCGGTGACCTGCTCAACGGCGTCAGCAACATCTTCGAGGATCGCTTTGACGTGGGCGACAACGTGGCCATCTTCCGCGCCAGTGACCCGGTGGAGGGCATCGTCGAGCGGGTGACGGTGCGCACGCTCAGTCTGCGCACCCGCGCCGGCGAACTGATCATCGTGCCCCAGGGAGAGGTGCGCATCCTGCGCAACTACAGTCGCGGCAGCTTCACGGGCACGTTCGTCCGTGTGCGCGTGGCCGCGGCCGACCTGCCCGCGGCCATGGCCGTGCTGCAAGCGCTGGCGGCCGAGGCCCCGGCGCTGCTGTCCGACCTGCCGGAGCCGTGGCGCGTCGTCGCCCCAGACGGGCAACTGGGCGGCACGGCCGAGCTGCTCATCCACGCCCGCGCCCGCTACGGCCACGGCGTCGAGGCGCGGTTGCAGATCATGGCGTTGATTGAGGAACGGTTGGCGGCGGCGGGGGTTCAGCTAACCAACTGACGCCGCGGAATGATATCCCGCCCCCCTTGTAGCGCGGGATGGCATCCCGCTCCCCTTGTAGCGCGGGATGGTATCCCGCGTCTTGGGCAGCAAAGCGCGCGGGATACCATCCCGCGCTACAAGTCCAAGCCACTCGCCAGCCAATCATTAAGCACAGCCAGCATATACTCCTCCCCGCACGGCATGATGCCCGGATGGACTGACCGGCCACTGTCCGTCGCCCGCCGGCCGTCGTCCTTCACCCCCGCCTCGCCTCCATCCACCCCACCGCAAAATCCACCAACTCCCGCTGCGGCAGCAGCCGGGCCTCGCCCGCGCCGGCCGGCCCCACCCGCGCCAGCCCCGTCGCCGCCTCGAAGGCCGCGCCGATGGCCGGGAAGTCGCTGTCGTCGTAGTCCAGTTCGGCGTAGCTGACCCACTGGCGGCGGCCGCCCACCCGCAGCGGCGCGCCCTGGGTGATCGTCTGCTTGCCGGGGAAGTTGGCGCGGCACTCGGCCAGATGCAACGAGGTGTTGTTGCCGTGGCCGACGCCCAGCAGCAGCACCCAGCCGTCGCGCTCGTAGAGCCGCGCCAGCGGCGAACCGTCGCCCAGCCCGTAGTCCAGCGCGTGGTTGGCGACGACGGCCGCCGCCGCCGGCCCCCGCGCCGCAAACGACACCTGCGGGTGGGCGCTGCGCCGCACGCCCCGGCCGCGCCGGAACGTCTCCGCCACCACCCCCATGCCCCGCGTCGGCGTCAGGTCGGGGTCATAGGCCGGCATCGTCTCGCGGATGGTCGCCCACCACGCTTCCGGCACGGGCGGGTTGCGCCACTGCGCCGGGTCGGACAGGTCGCCGGAGTGGGCCGGCATGACCAGCGTGCCCGCCGGGCCGAGCGCCGCTTGCAGGGCCAGGATGACGGCCACCGCCCCGCCGCTGACCCAGCCCAGGGCGCTGAGCGAGGTGTGGACGAGCAGCGTCATCCCCGGGGCGACGCCCAGCCGGGCCAGGTCGTCGCGCAACGACGCGATCGTCGCCGGCCGCTCGCCGGCGCGATGGACAGCAGAGGCTTCGTTCATTGCGTTCGCTTGTAGGGCGATTTGGCAAATCGCCCTACAGACCGGCGATTTACCAAATCGCCCTACATGGCGGCGAGGCGGCCGAAGGCGCGTAGGGTTTCCAGGTTGCGCAACGTCAGCACGCCGCGCCACTCGCGTTCGGCCGTGGCCCAGGCGCTGGCGTCGACGAAGTCCCACGACCACGGCGGCGCCCATGAGCCGTCGGCGTCCTGCGTGTCGATGAGATAGTCCAGGTTGGCCTCCAGCACCGTCCGGTCGACGGCCGTGGCCAGTTCCGACTGCGGCGAGCGGATGGCCTCCAGCGGCTTGAGGTTGTAGTCGCCCCACGCCGCCGGGTTGGTCTCCGCCGAACGGGCCACGGCATGGCGCAGCTTATCGACGACATCCTGTCGCAACTCCCTGGGCAGTTGTTGCGTCTCCAGCAGGTCGATGTAGCACAGCAAATCGTGCATGGCCATGAGGTGGGAATAGCTCAGCAGGTCGTTGGCGGCGGAGCGCAACGCGCCCTCGACAAACGGCGACGGCACCAGCTTGCGGTATTGCCACAGATAGCCGACGACCGATGCCCGCGGGTTGGCCCAGAAGCCGCCGAAGTTGGCCTCGCTTTCGGCATAGCTCCACCAGGGCGCGTGGGGCGCGGCGGCCACGCCGGGCGAGACGATCGGCCAGCGGCCGCTCTCGGCGTCGTAGTTGTCGATCAGGTAGACCAGCGCCGCGGGCAGGCCCGATGTCTCCTCGGTGGCCCCGATGCGCCGCAGGATACCCAGGGCGATGGTCGTGGCCACGACGGTCGAAGCGCGGGCGCGCATGTCCGGCTCCAGCCCGTTGCCGAAGCCGCCGTCGTCGTTCTGGTAGGGCACAAGAGCGGCCCGCACCGGCGTGCGGCCGCCGCCCTCGAAGGCGTGGGCGAACAGCGCCCGTTCCAGCGGCCGCGCCTGGGTGTGCAGAAAGTCGGCCGCGCGGGCCAAGGCCGCGGGTGTTAGCGTCTTCATGATGGCTTCCTCCGGTCAGCCGCCGAGGCCCACGGCTCGCGCCGCGACCACGGCCGCCTGCATCTGGTGCAGATGATCGCCGATGTGGGAATAGGACTCGTCCAGCAGCGTCCGCGCCAGCCGCCAGAAGGTGCGCCGCCGCGTCACGAACTCGTCCGGCAGGTCGTGCAGCAGGGCCACCGTCTCGGCGTTCAGCCGCTTCAGCTCGGCGGCCAGGTCGGCCAGCGTCGGGAAGGCGTGGATGGTGGCGTTGAGCCGCAGCTCCGGGTTGCCGGCGTTGCCGTCGTAGCTGCCCTCCACGTCGCCCACCAGCTCGCCGATCCACTGCTGGTTGAAGCGCTCGCCCTGGATGAGGTGGGCCAGGACGTGCTTGACGCTCCACGCCTCCGGGCCGGGCCGATAGGACGCCTCCACCTCGGTCACGCTGCGCAGGGTGTCGTCGAGGGCGGCCTCGTCGCGGGCGTAGCGCGCGGCGACGCGGGCGACCAGCTCCTCGGCCGTGGCCGGTATCTGCGGGATTTTGCGGCCGGACAGGACCATGCTCGTCGTCTGCCGCTCGCCGTCGCGGTCGTAATCGACCACGACCGTGTCCCCGGCGCTGCGGCCGCGCAAGGCGGTGCGCAGCGCGTTGACGTCGGGCGTGGGCAGGCCGTCGATGGCGATGAGGATGTCGTCCTGGCGCAGCCCGGCCGCCTCGGCCCCCAGGCCGGGCACCGTGCCGCTCAGGCGCACGCCGTCGGCGTCGGGCCGGCCCAGCCGCGCCGCCTCGGCCGCGGTCAGCGTCGCCGGCAGGATGCCCAGCATCGGCCGGCGCGTCACGCGCAGGTCTTCGCCCGTCGTCACTACCGATTCCAGGTTCTCCAGCGCCCGCTGCCAGGCGCGGTCGAATTCATCGACCTTGTCGCCCCACTCCGGGCCGTGGCCGATGGCGCTGTGCTCCAGCGTCAGGACTGTGCCCGCGCCGGCCGGCTGGAGGGCCACGTGGACCTGCGTCGGCTGCGGTTCGCCGCGCCCCTGCCAGGTGAAGCAGACGACGCGGTTCTCCAGCAGCTCGACGAAGTGGCCGGTGGCGTAGTAGCCGTCGTTCCAGCCGACGAAGACGTGGCCGTTGGGCCGGGGCGAGGTCGTCGCCGTGTCGCACAACCATTCGCGCAGGGCCGTGCTGCTGGTGAAGGCCCGGTAGATGTCGGCCGGGCGGGCGGGGATGTTCCGTTCGTATGTCAACGTCTCGCTGTCGCTGGCCATGTCTCGCTCCTCTCGTGGCTTGACCTGTGCCCGGCGCGGCCGTCAGTTGCGCGGCGCCCAGATGGCGCGGCCGGGGGCCAGGTTGCCGGGGTTGGCCCGTTGCAGGATGGCCGTCGTCGTGCCGAAGCGCGTCGCCAGCGATTCCCACGTGTCGCCGGCCTGCACGAAGTAGGCCTGGACGCAGGGCGGGCCGATGATGCGGCCGGCGCTGCCGATGTTGGGGACGATGATGACCTGGCCGGGCAGGATGTAGTCGGGGTTGGGCAGGGCATTGGCGGCGTGGACGGCGGCGTAGGGCGCGCCGTAGCAGCGGGCGATTTGCAGCAGCCACTCGCCGCGGTTGACGCTGTGGCGCACGGTCGCGCCGGGCGCGTAGCTGGCGGGCGGGCTTGCCGGCGGGGCCGGCGCGGCGGTGGGCAGGGCGGTCGCGGCCTCGGCGGGCGGCGCGCCGTCGCCGGGGGTCACCGTGGAGCCGCCGGGCGTGGATGGCGCGCCGTCGCCGGGGGTCGCGCCGAAGGGGGTGGGGGTGGCCGTCTGGCCGGCGGGGATGGGCGCGGCGGCCGTGGCCGTCAGGTCCGCGCCGAACAGAGGCGTCCAGGTGGGCGGGATGGTGCTCAGGGGCAGCGTGCCGGGGGCCAGCGTGGCCGCGGCGTCGGGCGGCGGCTGGCGGCAGGACACGACCAGGCCGAGCGTCAGCACCACCAGCGCCAGCAAGCCCACCACAATCAGGACAATCTGCGAGATGCGTTCCATCGCCCCACATCCTCCGCCGGCTTGCCGACCACCGGCCACCGGCCGCCGATCCTACCCACTGCGGCAAATCATAGCGCATGTGGGGCGGAGCGCATAGGGTAACAACAATACCACCTGTACGGGCGGGTCTGAGACCCACCCCTACCCACGCACGCACCCTTGTACGGGCGGGTCTGAGACCCGCCCCTACCCACGCACACCCTGTACGGGCGGGTCTGAGACCCGCCCCTACCCACGCACACACCCTGTACGGGCGGGTCTGAGACCCGCCCATACCCACGCACGCACCCTTGTACGGGCGGGTCTGAGACCCGCCCCTACCCACCCACACCCTTGTACGGGCGGGTCTGAGACC
>WBZM01001690.1_pt1 | contig 20905 bp, 16 predicted proteins | sample 5204271 | NCBI WGS metagenome assembly WBZM01 (sample SAMN12344346, study PRJNA552823) | activated sludge metagenome | biome: Activated sludge suspended growth; feature: Nitrification reactor; material: Wastewater; isolation source: activated sludge from nitrification reactor of wastewater...
CTCGGCCGACCCGGCCATCGTGGTGCTCCAGGCCGGCGAGCTCAACACCGGGGCCTTCGATCCCTTCGAGGCGCTGATCCCGGTGGCCCGCGCCGCCGGCGCCTGGGTCCACGTGGACGGCGCCTTCGGCCTCTGGGCCCGGGCCTCGCCGGCCCACGCCCACCGGGTGCGCGGCGTGGAGCTGGCCGACTCCTGGACCACCGACGCCCACAAGGTGCTGAACGTGCCCTACGACAGCGGCCTGGCCTTCGTCCGCGACGCCGCGGCCCACCGCGCCTCCATGGCCCTCGCCACCAGCTACCTGCCGCCCGGCGCCGGCCGCGACGAGCTGGACTGGAACCCGGAGTTCTCCCGCCGGGCCCGCGCCTTCCCGGTCTACGCCGCCCTGCGCGAGCTGGGGCGCGGCGGGCTGGCGGCGCTGGTGGAGCGGCTCTGCCGCCACGCGCAGGCGCTGGCTGCCCGGGTGGGGGCGCTGCCCGGCGCGGAGCTGCTGGCCACCGCCGGCTTCAACCAGGCGCTGGTCCGCTTCCGCTCGCCCGGCCCCGCCGCCGCCGATGGCGATCACGACCGCCGGACGGAGGGGATCATCGCCGCGGTCAACGCCTCGGGGGAGGCCTTCTTCGGCGGCGTCACCTGGCGCGGCCAGCGGGCCATGCGGATCAGCGTCTGCAACTGGCGCACCTCGGAGGCGGACGTGGACCGCGCGGTGGCGGCCCTCCGGCAGGCCCTCGCCGCCTGAGGTCCCGCACGGGCCGCGGACCAGGCAGTGCCCGCTTGCGACCCACCAGGGCGCGTCGCCCTGGGTCCGGCGCGGCGATATGTGGCGCGTGATCTACCGCTTCGACGGCTTCGAGCTCGACCTGGGCCGTGGCGAGTTGCGCCGGGGTGGCGCGGTGCGCCCGGTGGAGCCCCAGGTGTTCGCGCTGCTGGCGCTGCTGGTGGAGCACCGGGAGCGGCTGGTCTCCCGGGAGGAGATCGTCGAGAAGGTCTGGGAGGGGCGGATCATCTCGGACGCCGCGGTGGCCAGCCGGATCAAGTCGGCCCGCGAGGCGCTGGGCGACGACGGGAAGCAGCAGCGCTTCATCCGCACGCTCCACGGCCGCGGCCTGCGCTTCGTGGCCGAGGCCCGGACGGACGGCGGCGCGCCGGGCGACGTCGGCCCGACGGTGCCCGCGCCCGGCCCCGCCGATCCCGCCGCGCGCCCCTCCATCGCCGTGCTGCCCTTCCGGCTGGTCGGGGAGGCGGGCGGCTGCGCCGCCATCGCCGAGGCCCTCCCTCACGAGCTCATCACCGAGCTGGCCCGGCTCCGCTGGCTCTTCGTGACCGCCCGGGGCTCCTCCTTCCGGCTCGGCGCCGGGAGCGATCCGGGCGAGGCCGGGCGGCTGCTGGGGGTCCGCTACTGCCTGACCGGCCAGGTGGCGCTCTCCGGGCCCGACCTGTCGGCCACCGTCGAGCTGGTGGACACCCGGGACGGCGGCGTGGTCTGGGCGGAGCGCTTCGTCCGGCCCCTCGACGACGTCCACGCCGTGCGAGAGGAGATCCGCAGTCGCGTCCTCTCCGCCCTGGAGATCCACATCCCGCTCCACGAGGCGGAGCGGGCGCGCCTCTCGGTGACGGAGGATCTCGACGCCTGGTCGGCCTATCACCTGGGCCTGCAGCACATGTACCGCTTCAACCGCCAGGACAACGCCGCCGCGGCCACCCTCTTCCGCCACGCCACCGCCCTCGACCCGCGGTTCGCCCGGGCCCACGCCGGCCTCTCCTTCGTCCACTTCCAGAGCGCCTTCCTGCACTACGGCGACGACGTGGCCGGCGAGGCGGCCCAGGCGCGCCGCTGCGCCGCGCGCGGGCTGGAGCTCGACGCCCTCGACCCGTTCGTGAACTTCACCATGGGGCGCAGCTACTGGCTGGAGGGCGACCTGGACACCAGCCTCTCCTGGCTGGAGCGCGCCGTGACCCTCTCCCCCAACTACGCCCAGGGGATCTACGCCTGCGCCCTCACCGAGGCGCTGGCCGGCCAGGGATCGGAGGGGCACCGCCACTGCGACCTGGCGATGCGGCTCAGCCCCCTCGACCCGCTCTACTACGCCTTCCTGGGCACCCACGCCCTGAGCCACATCGCCCAGGGGCAGGACGCCGAGGCGGTGGCCTGGGCCGAGCGGGCTGCGCGCTCGCCCGGCGCCCACGCCATCATCGCCATGATCGCCGCCGCCGCCCAGGCCCTGGCCGGCGAACCGGACCGGGCCGGCGCCTGGGCGACGCAGGTGCGCCGGCGCAGCCCGGGCTTCGGCGCCGGCGACTTCTTCCGCTCCCTGCCCATGCGGCCGGGACCCGCCCGGGCCCGGCTGGAGGGGGCCTTCGCCCGGCTCGGGTTCTAGGTGGGCGCGGCCCGGTCCCGCCGCCGCAGCGCCAGGCCGGCCGCCGCCACGGTGAGCAGCGCACCCGCCACCACCGCGGCGTGCCCCCAGAAGCCCGCCCGCCCGGCGCCCCCGCGCAGCAGCGGCACCACCAGCATCACCCCGGCGTACGGGACCAGCGCCACCCAGGCCGGCACGCGCACCCCGGCCACCCACCGCGCCGCGAGGAAGAGCAGGAGCAGCATCCCCAGGAAGACCACCACCCCGACCAGCTCGTGGAGCCGGGCGTTGGTGAGCGGGCCGAGGGCCACCCGGTGCGTCCAGAGCGGGATGGCGACCAGGATCCGCAGGGCGTTGGCGAGCACGGTGGCCGCCGCCGCCGCCGCCGCGCTGGCCAGCAGGACGGCCCCGTTCTGCCAGGGCGGGCGCGCCGGCCGCGCGAAGCCGAGCACCAGGGCCGAGAAGGCCACCACCAGGAAGTTGAGGCCGGCGCAGGCCGGGGCCACCAGGAAGTCGGCCTCGGCGCTGAGGTAGCCCGCCGAGGTCCAGTCGAACCGGTGGCCGCCCACCCGCTCCACCAGCCAGGTGGTCGGGGCGAGGACCAGGCGCAGCTCCCCGGCGGTGGCGGTGCTGTAGAAGCGCTTCACCGCGTACGCGGCGCCGAGCGCGGCCAGGGCCACGGCGGCGAAGGCGGCGGCGGAGGCGGCCCGGGCGCGCACGGCGGCCTCAGCGCGCCGCCAGGGCGCGGGCGCGGCGGAGGAGGGCCAGGCCGGCCAGGGCCGCGACCAGCGCCGCCAGGAGCACCAGCCCGGGCTCGTCGCCCTGGGCGGGCCCGCCGCCGACGGCGAGGTCGCTCACCCCCTGCGGCAGCGGCAGGGGCTGGTCCACATCCTTGCCCGGCCCACCGGCGTTGCGAACCTCCTGGAGCACCGCCACGAAGGAGGTGTGGCGGGTGAGGAGGCCGTAGTCGAGGCCGAGCCGCGTGATCTCCTCCCGCTCCGGCTCGCTCTCCTCCCGCGCGCTGAAGTCGGAGAGCGCGGCGACGCGGGTGCGGGCCCAGAGGCTGCGGAGCGCGTCGCCCTGGGGGCGGGCGGCGACCCGGCCGACCTCGATCACCTGCTCGAAGGTGCCGCGGCCGGTCCGGCCGGTGACGGTGATGGTCCCCTCGGCGGCGCCGCTCCACTTCCCCTGGAGCACGATGGGGCGCTGCGCCAGGAGGTCAGGGATGGCGCGGGGCTCCACCTCGCTCGCCTGGAAGCCCTGGTAGGCGACCCGGATGCCGGTGAGCACCGGGGCCTCGACGTACCTGCGGAAGGCCTCCGCCACCGGCGCGGCCTCGGCCGGCGAGGTGACCAGGAAGGACTCCCCCAGGCCCGCCTTGGCCACGCCCTCCACCAGGAAGCGGTTCACCGACGAGCCGATGCCGAAGGAGAAGACGTTGGCCTCGCCGAGGTGGTCGCGGACGTACTGGAACATCGCCTTCTCCTCGGAGATGCCGCCGTCGGTGACCACGATGAAGCTCCGCGAGGTCCCCTCCGCGCGCGGCAGGGCCATGGCCTCCCGCAGCGCCGGCAGGAGCTCGGTGCCGCCGCCGCCCTGCTCCCGCCCGAGGAGCTTCAGGGCCCGGGCGACGTTCTCCCGGGTGGCCGGCACCGACGCGGGCGCCATCACCTGGTGCGCGCCGGAGAACAGGATCACGTCGAACCGGTCGGTGGGGCGCAGCCCTCCGATGAGGTCCTGGAGGAGCTTCTTGGCGGTGTCGAGGGGGAAGCCGTGCATGGAGCCGGAGACGTCCACGATGAAGACGTACTCCCGCGGCGGGAGGTCGGCGGCGGTGACCCGGGCCGGCGGCTCGACGGTGAGCAGGAAGAACTTCTCCCCGGCGGCCTCCTGGAGCAGCAGCCCCGACTCCACCTTGGCCCCGGCCAGCCGGTAGCGCAGCACCACGTCGCGGTTGCCGCCCTCCTGCTCGGTAGGGGCGAGCGCCAGCTGCGCCTCCTGGCGCCCCTTCCACGTCACGTCCACCTGGTGGCTGGGGACGGCCACCTCCTGCAGCGGCAGGCCGGTGGCCAGGCGGGCGCGGAAGGCGAAGGCCGAGGTGGGCGCCTTCCCCTCGTGGAGGTACGGGCTCTTGACCCACCGGTCGTGCTCCGGCGCCGAGGCCTCGGGCTGGTTGCCGTAGCGGGGCAGGACCACCGTCGGGTAGACCAGCTCGTAGACGCCGTCGGTCGGGACCAGCAGCTCGGTGTAGCGCAGCTCCACCTTGACCACGTCGCCGGGGAGGACGTTGGAGACCTCCATGGTGAAGACGTTGGGGCGCTGCTGCTCCAGCAGCGAGGCGCTCTTCCCCTCCACCTTGGCCCGCTCGAACTCGGCGCGGGCCTGCGCCCGCTCCCGGATGGTCGCCTCGACCCGCCGCGCGCCCACGGTGAGGGTCAGGCCGTGCACCGCGGCGCGGGTGGAGGCCGGGAAGACGTAGCGGGCGTGGAGGGGGGTGTGGCCCATGTTGGCGTAGGTCTGCTCCACCGTGACCCGGGCGATGACGCCGGTCACGTCTGCGGTGACCGAGGTCGCCTTGAGGGGCAGCGCGTCCACCCCGGACTCGCCGCCGTCCACCACGAAGTACGGGGAGAGCGTCCGGCCGCCGGGCGGCGGCGCCCCCTCGGGGCGGGCCGCGGCGGGGAGGAGCGCGAGGACGACCAGGAGGAGGCCGGCACGGCGGGGGCTGGGCGTGGTCATGCTGGACGGCCACTGCATGAAGGTTGCCACCGTGCACCGAGCGTTGAACGGGGCGCGCGCCCTGGGGATTCCGCGGGGCCGGCGGCGGGCGTGGCCCGGTGGCCGCGGGTCTGTGTCCGGGCGGGCGCAGTCGGGTCGCGACCCGGCCGGGCGAGGCCGACCCGCCCGCGGCGGAACGGCGCCGCAGCGAGGCCGCCTCCCGCCTCCTAGATCCAGGCCGAGGGACGCCGCGTCGGTCACGCCGACCCGCGGCGCACCTCCTCATGCTCGAGGGAGGGCCCCATGTCCATCCGTGTGCGACGCCTCCTCGTCCCGGGCCTGGCGGCCGCCCTCATCGGCGCCCGCCTCGACCGGGAGGAGCCGGCGTGAAGGCCGTCGTCCACTCGGAATACGGCCCGCCCGACGTCCTGCGGCTCGCCGAGGTCCCGACGCCGACGCCGGGGGAGCACGACCTGCTGGTGAGGGTCCACGCCACCTCGGTCAACGCCATGGACTGGCGCCTGCTCACGGCCAGCCCCTTCCTGGCCCGACTGCACGCCGGCCTCCTCCGCCCGCGGAACCCGATCCTGGGCGCTGACGTAGCCGGGCGGGTCGAGGCGGTGGGGCGCTCAGTCACCCGCTTCCGGCCGGGCGACGCCGTGCTCGGGGACCTGGCCTACGCCGGGCGGGGCGGCTTCGCGGAGTATGCCTGCGCCCGCGAGGAGGCCTGGACCGCCAAGCCGGCCGGCCTCCCGTTCGCCGAGGCGGCGGCGCTGCCCCTGGCCGGCGTCACCGCGCTCCAGGCGCTCCGGGACGCGGGCCGGCTCCGGGCCGGGCAGCGGGTCCTGATCCACGGCGCCTCTGGCGGGGTGGGCACCTTCGCGGTGCAGCTGGCCCGCCATCTGGGCGGCGCGGTCACGGCCGTCTGCGGCCCGGCCGGTGCGGCGCTGGTCCGCGCGCTGGGCGCCGGGCAGGTCCTCGATTACACCCGCGAGGACTTCGCCCGCGGCGGGGCGCGCTTCGACCTCATCCTGGCGGTGGGCGGCGATCGCTCGATCCTCGACTTCAAGCGCGCCCTCGCCCCGGGCGGCCGCTACGTGATGGTGGGCGGCTCGGACCGCCAGCTCTTCCAGGCGCTGCTCCTCGGCCCGCTCGCCTTCCTGGTGGGGGGCCGGAGCATGGCGGTCGCGTCGGCCCGGCCGAGCCCTGGCGACCTGGCCGAGCTGTGCGCGCTGGTGGAGGCCGGGGCGGTGCGCCCCGTGATCGACCGGCGCTACCCGCTGGCCGAGGTCCCCGACGCCATCCGGTTCCTGATGGAGGGCCACCCGCGGGGGAAGGTGGTCGTCGAGGTGGTGTCGGGCGAGGCGTGAGGCGCGCCTCGAGCCCCGACCCGGCCCCTCAGGCCGGCGCCGCCGGCCGGCGCGCCAGCGCGAAGACCGAGCTGCCGAACGGGAGCGCCACCCGGGCCAGCAGGAGGTTCTCCAGCCGCATCGCCCCGAGCAGGAGCGCGTTCGCGGCGCGCCCCGGCGGGCGGACGTCGGAGACCACCTCGCCCGGCGGCCGCGCACCGCCCCGCGCCCGGCGCGCCCACAGCCGGCTCGCCGCCACCAGCGGGAAGGGCAGGCAGACGCGGTAGCTGGCCCGCTCCACCTGGAGTCCGGCCGCCTCGAGCCGCCGGCGCAGCAGCGGCCGGGTGTAGCGCTCGCGGGTGTGGACCGCCACGTCGTGGGTGCTGCGCAGGAACTCGAAGGCCACCAGGTTGAGCACCAGCAGGCCGCCGGGCCGGAGCCCCGCCCCCAGGCGCCGCAGCACGGCCACGTCGTCGGCGATCCCGGCGTGGTAGAGGACGTCGATGGAGGTGATGACGTCGTAGCGGCCCGCGGCCGGCTCGAAGGCGTTGAGGTCCGCGGCGAAGAGCCCTTCCACGCCGCGCTGGCGCGCCAGCGCGAGCGCCTCCGGCGAGGCGTCGCAGCCCGCCACCCGGTGGCCCTCCGCGGCCAGGAGCTGGCAGAGCCGGCCGGTGCCACAGCCGGCGTCGAGGAGCTCGAGGGGACGCCCGAGCCGCCGCGCCTCCGCCCGCACCGCCCGGAGCACGAGCCGGTGGAGCCCGACGTACCACCAGTGGCGGTCCTCCACCTCGAACATGCGCCGGTACTCGCCCGGGTTCACGCCGCGCCCCCCGTCACGCGAAGAAGGCCCGCACCGCGTCGATCACCTCGTCCACCTGGGCGTCCGGGAGCTCGGGGTACATGGGGAGCGAGAGGATGGCGCCGGCGAGCCGCTCGGTCACCGGCAGGTCGCCCGGTGCGTGGCCGAGGGGGCGGTAGGCCGGCATGAGGTGGATGGGCACCGGGTAGTTCACCTTGGACTCGATCCCGCGCCCCGCGAGGTGGCGCTGGAGCGCGTCGCGGCGGGCGGTGCGCACGGTGTAGACGTAGAACTGGTGCGTGCGCCCGGGCCGGACCGCCGGCAGGCCCAGGTCCCCCACCCCGGCCAGCCCGTCCTGGTAGCGCCGGGCGATGGCCCGGCGGCGCGCCGCCGCGGCGTCGACGCGGTCGAGCCGGAGGTCGAGGAGCGCCGCCTGCAGCTCGTCGAGCCGCGAGTTGAGCCCCTCCTCCAGCGCCTCGGGGCCGCCCGCCATGCCGTACTGGCGCAGCCGGACCAGCCGCGCGTGGAGCTCCGGCCGCGCGGTGACCACCGCGCCGGCGTCGCCGAAGGCCCCGAGCACCTTGGTCGGGTAGAAGGAGAAGGCGCCGGCGTCCCCCAGCGCGCCGGCCTGGCCGGCCGGGCCGGCCGCCCCGAAGGCCTGGGCGCAGTCCTCCAGCACCGCCAGGCCGCGGGCCCGCGCCAGCGCGAGGAGCGGCCCCATGTCCACCACCTGCCCGAAGAGGTGGACCGGCACCAGGCAGCGCGTGCGGGGCGAGAGCGCCGCCTCGAGGCGGCCCACGTCCAGGAGCGAGGTGTCCTCCTCCACGTCCACGAAGACCGGCCGGGCGCCGGCCGCGCGGATGGCGGCCACCGTCGGCACCGCGGTGTTGGCCACCGTGACCACCTCGTCCCCCTCGCCGACGCCGAGCGCCCGGAGGGCCAGGAGCAGCGCGTCGGTGCCGGAGGCCACGCCCAGGGCGTGGGGCACGCCGACGCGCGCCGCCAGCCGCGCCTCGAGGCGCGCCAGCCGCGGCCCCAGGACCAGCCGCCCCGAGGCGAGCACCTCGTCGCAGGCGCGCAGGTACGCCTCCCGGTGGGCGCGGTAGTCGTCGAGGTAGTCCCAGTAGCGGATCCTGGCGGCGGGCGCGGTCAGGTGGCCTCCCGGGGGGCGGCGCGGCGGCGCCCGAGCGGGCTCACAGGAGGCACGCGAGGGCGCTCCGCGCGCAGGAGTTGACCTGCTCCCCGAGCTGGACGAGGAACTGGACGTGGGAGAGCGGGAGCCAGCGGTGGTCGGGCGGGAGCGCCGGGTCCTCCCCCTCCGGCAGCGCCAGCACCCGGTGCAGGTGGTGCTCCCGGTAGAAGCGGGCGCCCTCCTCGGACTGCCGGCTCTCGTGGACGACGTGGAGGCGGCCCGGGTCGAGGAAGGCCTCGGCCAGGAAGGGCCGCTCCAGCCCGGACCCCGAGGCGTAGTTCTCCTGCGTGAACTGGACCGTCGGCCCGAGCTGCACGGTGGAGCGGTTGCCCACCTCGGCCTTGGCCTGCATGAGGAGCTCCCGCCCCCGCGGCCCGTCCCGCACGAGGAGGCCGATGATGCCGGGCGCCGCGTTGGCCAGGATGGGCTGGCTCCAGGCGCCGACCTCCCGGCCGGCGGCCGAGACCTCCACGCCCACCACCCGGAAGAAGCGCCCGCCGCGGTGCGAGAAGGCGCCCCGGCCGTCGAAAGCCCACTCGCGCAGCGCGCCGAGGCCGATGCGCCGCGCCACCATGTGGTTGGCGGCGCGGCGATCGTCGAGCCACTGGAGGGTGTCCCAGATGCCGGCCGGGGCGGCCGGCGCCGCCTCCGGCCCGCCCGGCGGCAGGAGGAGCGCCGAGAGGATGCTGCGCGCGCAGGCGTTGACCAGGTCGTCCCGCCGCAGCAGGGCCGCGAGCTGGCGCAGCGTGAGCCAGATGTAGCCGTCCGGCAGCTCGGCCGGCACGGCCTCCCCGACGTCCACCACCATGTTCCGGTTCGACTTGTAGAGGAAGCGGCCGCCGTCCTCGGTCTGGAGGCGCGCGTAGAGGACCCGCTCCGGGGGCGGCGCGAGGAAGTGCTCGAGGTACCTCGGGGCCGCCCCGCCGTGGACGCCGGTGTAGTTGCTGAAGGTCGCCTGCACCGCGGGGGAGAGCTGCACGCCGCCCAGGTTGCCGGGCTCCTCCTTGGCCTGGAGGCAGAGGTGCAGCACGCCGCCGAAGGACCGGGCCAGGAGGCCGAGGATCCCGGTCTCCGGCTGCTCGATGATGGGCTGGTCCCAGGCCAGCTCGGCGCGGGCCACCCGGTGGCGGCAGCTCACCCCGAGGACGCTGAAGAACCGGCCCGACTCGTGGCACAGCCACCCCGTGGCCGGGTCGCGGACCCAGCCGGGGAGCCCGTCGAGCGGGACGAGCCGCGCCTCGAGCGAGCGCCGCGCCGCCTGCCGGTCCAGCCAGGCGTCCACCGCCGCGTCAGCGTGGAGCGCGGCGCCGTCCCCCCGCGAGGCGAGGAGGGCCCGCAGCCTCGCCGGGCTCGCCGCCCAGGCCGGCGGCACCCACCCGCCCGCGGCCGCCCCCGCCTCACCCGCGGTCCGCATGGCCCCCCGGGCGCTCCAGCCGCTCCCGCACCACGAACTGCGGCTCCTGGTCGAGCTTCAGGTAGATGCGCCCCACGTACTCGCCCACCACGCCGGTGGCGAGCAGCTGGAAACCGCGGAAGAACATCGAGGCGGAGGTCAGCCGCTCCAGCTCGGTGGGGTCCTTCAGCATGGGGAGGAGGTCGGTGGTCACGGTGACCGCGAGGGAAACGGCGCCGACGCAGGCCAGGACCAGCCCGCTCAACGACAGCAGGCGCAGCGGGATGAGCGAGTAGCTCACCACCATGTTCCCCCAGAGCGCGGTCAGCTTCCTGAGCCCGTAGCCGGAGCGGCCGCGGCGCCTCGGATCGTGGCGCACCTCCACCGTGCCGATGTGGCGGGTGGCGCGCAGGACCAGGGCGTCGAGGTACGGGTGGGGCGTCTTGCAGGCCACCAGCTCGTCCACCAGGAACCGGTTCATGGCCTTGAAGCTCGACAGGTAGAGGTTGGCCGGCTTGGCGAGCACCACCCTGGCCATGGTGCCGTTGAGGTAGCTGCCCAGGGTGCGCCACGCGGAGTCGCGGTGGCGGGGGTACTGGGCGTAGACCACGTCGAACCCCTCGGAGAGGGCCGCGAGGAGGCGTGGCACCTCCTCCGGCGGGTTCTGGAAGTCGTCGTCCATGACGACCACCTGGTCGCCTCGCGCCGCGTTGAGCCCCGCCATGACGGCGTTGTGCTCGCCGAAGTTGCGCGACAGCCGGACGTAGGTGACCAGGCCGGGCAGCGCGTCCACCAGGGCGCGGCAGGCCGCGTCGCTCCCGTCGGTGCTCCCGTCGTTGACCAGGACCAGCTGCAGGGCGTGGGCCCCGCCGAGCTGCCCCACCAGCGCCCGGGCGAGGTCGCCGATGGTCCGCTCGGCGTTGTGGACGGGGATGACGACCGACACCCTGGCCATGTCGCTACTCCTCCCCCGCCAGGCGGGCCCGCAGCTCGGGCAGCTCCGGGGCCCACGGCTCCAGCCGCTCCAGCACCTCCACCGCGGCCCGGGCCTCGTCCCGCCGCCCCAGGCCGAGGTAGGCCCAGGCCAGCGCCAGGTGGATCTCGCCCTTGTCGTCCCGCACGGCCCGGGCCCGCTCGAGCTCGGCGACAGCCTCCGGCAGGCGCCCCAGGCTCAGGTAGACCTTGCCGAGGAAGTAGCGCGGCCGGCCCAGCCCGGGGCGGCGGCGGACCATGGCCTCCTGCGTCCCGATGGCGGCGTCGAACTGGCCGTGCCGGAGGTAGACCTCCGAGAGCCGCCCGGCGGCCCGGACGTTGTCCGGGCTCTTCCGCACCACGTCCTCCCAGAAGCGCACGTCGTCGCGCCACACCTCGTTGCGCGCCACCGTCGCCAGCGCCAGCGCGCCGACCAGCCCCGCCAGCGCCACGCCGCCGGCGCGCCCGAGGAGGAGGGCCCGGCCGCGCGGCCAGGCCTCCGCGGCGCCCAGGGCGCCGTGGACGGCGAAGAGGAGGAACCCCACCGACGGCAGGTAGACGCGGTACTCGTTGATGACGTCGTTGATGGGGATGACGCTCGAGGTCATGGACAGCGTGCCGAAGAACCAGAGCACGCCGAACCCCGCCACCCGCAGGTGCGGGCCCGCCGGGCCGGGGCGGCGCGCGCGGGCCAGCAGGTGGAACCCGAGGGCGAGGAGCGCCGCCAGGAGGGCCAGCGAGGCCAGCACCGCCGGCTCCAGGAGGCTGGTGGAGACCGGGAAGTCGCGGTCGAAGTTCAGGTCCACCGGCAGGAGGAGGAGCCGGAGGTAGGTGACCACCACCCGGGGCTGCGTGAGCAGGTAGACCAGCCTGGGCGTGTCGTCCAGGTTCATGAGCGCCGACACGCCGGCGGCCTGGTCGAGGACTCCGCCCTCGGCCGGCGCGGCCGACCAGAGCGTGGCCGGGATGATGGCCATGGTGGCGTAGAAGGGGACCAGGGTGGCCAGCCGCCGGCGCCACGGACCCTCGAGGAAGACGACCTCGGCCAGCGTGAGCGCCGCCGGGAGCGTGAAGGCGGTCTCCTTGGTCTTCATGGCGACGACGCAGGCCAGCAGGCTCGCCCCCAGCCAGCCGGCCGCCGCCCGCCTGGTGGCGGCGACCCGGCCCGCCAGGTAGGCGACGACGCTCGCGACGTAGAGGAGCGCCACCAGCGAGGTGAAGCGCTGGGTGATGTAGGTGACGGCGCTGGTCTGGAGCGGGTGGACGACGAACAGCGCCGCCACGGCCAGGGCCGCCGGATCCAGGCCCGCGCCCGCCGGGCCCGGCGGGGCCCCGGAGGCGCGCCGCCGCGCCAGGGCGAGGAGCGACCCGGCGAGCAGGTAGACCAGGACGCCGGCGGCCGCGTGGATGGCGACGTTGACCAGGTGGTAGCCCATCGGCGCCTCGCCCCCGAGCCGGTGGTTCAGCGCGAAGGTCAGGTAGGCGAAGGTCCGGGACTTGAGGCTGTGGCGCAGGTCGGGCAGGACCGGCAGCGCCTCGATCCGCGCGCCGTCCAGGAGCAGGGAGGGGTCCTCCACCGCCGGGTTCCCGATCACGAAGCCGTGGTCGTCGGCCAGGAACGGCCCCGTGACGCCGTTGGCGTACACGAGCGCCGCGAGTGCGATCAGGGCCCCGACGGGCGCGACTCTCCAGCTGGTGATCGGCATGCCAGGCTGGCCCGCGCCGAGCGCCGGACCACGGGTTCCTTCTACCCCGGGCCCCTCCCCCCCGACCAGCCCGGACTTCACTTCGCGTGCGCTGGGTCCGTGGCCGTCCCGGCCCACACTTCCCGGCGCGTCACGCCGGCGCGCCCGCGGCGGCCATGAGCCGATCGGCCCCGCGCGCCAGGGCGCAGGACCGGGCGTCCTCCTCGGCCGCGCCGAGGCCCGATCCGGCCAGGCCGGCGGCGTGCTCGATGGCCCCCACCCACTGGTCGTGGGCCGGCATCCACCGGGCCTCGACGCCTCCCGGGCCCCGGAGCTCCGCCCGGCAGCGGTGATCCGCGGGCGGCGTGAAGGCGCGGTCGAGGCGCAGCGCGCCAGCCGCCGTGCCCAGCTCGTACCAGCACTCGTAGGGGCGGCCGAAGGCGATGGACAGCGACAGCGCCCCGCCGCCGGCGGTGACCGCCTCGGCCCGGACGGCGGTGATGATCCCGGCCTGGCGCTCCACCTCGCAGCGCGCCACCTCCATGACCTCCCCGCCGAGGAGGTGCCAGGCCGCGCCGAGCGGGTAGCGCCCCAGGTCGTGGAGGGCGCCGCCGCCGCGGGACGGGTCGAGCCGGTGGTCACCGGGCGCCGGCGACGGGATGTGGAACGTGCAGCGCAGCCGGGAAGGCGCGCCGGGGTGGCCCGCCGCGAGGATCGCCCGGGCCTCGAGGTGCTGGGGGTGGCGCAGGAACATGAGGTTCTCGAGGAGCCGCCGCCCGTGGCGCGCCGCTGCCGCCAGCATCCGCTCGACGGAGGCGGCCGAGAGGGCGAGCGGCTTCTCGCAGAGCACGTGCTTGCCGTGCTCGAGGGCGGCCACCGACCACGGCTCGTGGAGATCGCCGGGGAGCGCGACGTAGACCAGGTCGACGTCCGGGGCGCGGAGCAGGCCGAGGTAGTCGGTCGCCGCGGCGCCGAGGGGCGCGGCCAGGGCGGCGGCGCGGGCCGGGTCGCGGCTGGCCACGGCGACGAGCCGCACGCCCCGGCAGCGGGCGAGCGCGGGGAGGAAGCGCCGGCGCGCGATGTCGGCGCACCCCAGGATCCCGATGCCCAGCGGGCGTCCCTCGCGCCCCGGGACGAGGGGCGGGACCGCCTGAGCCGGCAGGCCATTCCGCGTCGCGCCCGGCGGCTCGCCCGGCGTCCGTGATGGGGGAGGTGAGGTCATGCGGCTCGCGGTGCGCCCCTGGCGACCTGCGCCCTCGGCGTGGCTCGAGGGGTGGCGGGGTTCCGGCGGACGTTGGCACGCCGCCGGTCACGGCGGCAAGGGTGCGGCCTGGGCCCGATCCACGATCACCGGGAGCCGCCCCCGCCAGGCCTCCCAGGCCGCCCCGCCCATCGCCAGCTCGGCCATGAAGTCGGCCACGTTGGCCATCCGGGACTGGCCCGGCTTGAAGACCGCGTTCACCAGCCCCTCGTGCACCGCGTAGGGCGAGACCGAGCCCGGGAGCAGCGTGTCCGGGCGCACCACCGCCCAGGCCACCCACGGGTGGGCCGGGCCGACCTGCTCCAGGAGGAAGTCGGCGGCGCGCTGGTTGTCCCGGGCCGGCGGGAGGAGCGCCCGGAGCAGCCAGAGGAAGGCCCGCTCGCCGGCGCCGCGGCGGGCATCGACCGGCCCGGGCCGGTGCACCGAGACGCTGCTCATGAGGACCAGGCGGATGGGCGTGGCGGGCCGGAGCGCCTCGGCGGCGCGGCAGAGCCGGGCCACCGCCTGACGGACGAGATCGTGCGGCGGCCCCAGCACGCCCCGCAAGGTGAGGGTGTGGCCGAGGCAGGAGCAGGCGGCGTCGCAGCCGCGGAGCTGCGCCACCAGCGCCTCGTGGGGGAGCGAGAGCAGGTCGGCCTCCACCAGCTCCAGCCCGGGCCGCGGCGCCAGCTCGGGCGGGACGCGCGCCGCGGACCGGACGATGGCCCGCACCCGCGCCCCGCGCGCCAGGAGGGCGACCACCAGCAGGCGGCCGGTCCGCCCCGTGCCGCCGACGACGAGCACGGTCGGCTGGGCGGTCATGGCGCTCTCCTCCCTGGCGCGCGCGGTGCGCGGACGCCCGCGCAGCCGGTTCACGCTGCGCCCGATCCTGACGGATGCAGGAGGGGCCGGCGAGCCGGACGTGACGGGGCGCCGGGTCGCACCCGGGCGCCGGCCCTCGGGCGGGCCGCGCCCCGGCCCGGCTCACCCGAAGCGGAAGAGCACCGGGAAGAGCGCCACCACCGCGGCGGCCCAGGCGGCGAAGACCGGCAGGTAGGCCACCTGCCAGGCCTCGAGCGCCCGGAACGGGGCGCGGCCCCGGAGGAAGCGCAGCGCCAGCCAGGCCGAGCCGGCCAGGTTGACGAGGAGGAGCAGGTTCTCCCCCAGGGCGGCCAGCCGGTTGGGCGTGGGGCCGAAGTCGGAGAGGCGCACCGCCATGGCGCCGAGGGCCAGCAGGTCCACCAGCAGCGCGCTCACCACCAGGCCGAGGAGCAGCCAGTCGGCGGCGCCCGGGGGCGCGTCGGGATCGCGGGCCGAGAGGCTGTAGAGGAGGAGACCCAGCACCAGCGCCAGCAGGAGGTCGAAGGCGATGAGCAGGTTGCGGTCCAGGTGGATGCCGCGCCCGGTCCAGGCCATGGTGCCGAGGAAGGCCAGCAGCACCGCGGCCACCATCGGCGTGAAGATCCGCGCCAGCACCGGCGCGATGTTCTCGATGACCCCCTGCTTCGCCTCCACCAGCCAGGCGGCCACCAGCAGCGCGCCGGCGGCGCCGCAGGGGAGGAGCCAGCCCTCCACGAACCAGGCGGCGTTGGCGCCGATGCTCTGGAAGATCCCCATGGTGAAGCCGGCCAGCACGCCGCCGCCGAGGGCCATCAGCACCACGTAGACCGCCAGCTCCCCGGAGAAGCGGACGAAGTCCATGCGCCGGCCGACCTCGCCCCAGCGGCCGCCGGCGTAGGCCACGCCCACCAGCAGCCAGAGGGCGATGGGCAGGTGCAGCGCCGCCAGCGCGCCGGTGTCGCTCCGAGGGGTGAACGGGTAGCCGTTGACGAGGGCCGCGCCGGCGAGGAAGCCGGCCGCCAGCCAGCCGGCGGTGCGCCGCGCCAGGCCGCGCTTCCAGGCCAGGAAGGCGGCCAGGAGGGGGAAGGCGGCCAGGCTGGCGTTGCGGGCGTAGAAGTCCGGGTTCCGCTCCGGCGTGAGGCCGGCGAGCGCCGGCAGCTTCACCAGCGCCGCCGCGACCACCGCCAGGGCCAGGGCCACCAGCGCCTCGCGCCGCTCGCCGGCCCCGGCCTCCGGCCCGCCGCCGATGACCAGCTGCTTCCAGAGCCGCTCCGAGTGCTCCCGCGCGAACTCCCGCGAGAGGGCGTCCACCGCGCCCAGCCGCTTCACCGCCACCAGGAAGGCCTCGTCCTCGGCGAGGCCGGCCTCGCCGAGGGCCTCGACCTGCCCGCGGAGGTGGTCCTCCAGCTCCGCCACGTCCGCCTCGCGGAGGGCCGGCCGGCGCCGGAGCCAGGTCCGCCAGGCCGAGATCTGCGCCTCCAGGCCGCCGCCACCGTCCAGGGTCGCGCCCGTCATCTCAGGCCTCCCCCGCCGCCAGGCGCGGCAGCCCGCGCCAGCCGTTGCGCAGCGCCGCGTCCACCGTCTGCCACTGGCGGCGCTGCTCGTCGAGGAGCGCCCGGCCCGCCCGGGTGATCCGGTAGTACCGCCGCTTCCGCCCGGTCTCGGCGGCGCCCCAGCGCCCCTCGATGTGCCCCTGCCGCTCCAGCCGGTGGAGCAGGGGGTAGAGCATCCCCTCGGTCCACTGCAGCGAGCCGGCGGAGAGCTCCCCCACCCGCTTCACCAGCGCGTACCCGTAGGACTCCCCCTCCGCCAGGATGGCGAGGATCAGGGGGGTCGAGGAGGCCGCGATGAGGTCCTTGCCGATGTCCATGTGCACCGCCGGGGCTGATACCTAGCGGTACGATGCATCGCGCTACCAGGGCCCGTCAAGCCGGACGCGGCGGCCGGGCCGGCGCCGGGAGGCCGGCGGGCCCTACTCGGCCCGCCGCTCCACCAGGGCGTAGGCCACCACCATCCCGGCCGCGCCCAGCGCCACCAGCAGCACGCTGGCGAGGGGGCTGACCCGCTCCAGCAGCACCCCCTGCAGCGGCGGCAGGACCATGCCGCCCATGCTCGCCACCGAGACCAGCACGCCCACGGCGCGCGAGGCGGCGGCCGGGAAGCGCTCGGTGGCCAGCACCACGGCGGTGGGGAAGACCGGGCCGTAGGCCACGCCCAGGATCAGCGTCCCGGCGACGGTGGCCGCCACCTGCCCGCCGCCGAGCGGGACGATGGCGGCGCCGACCAGGCTCCCGACCACGCTGAGGAGGAGCAGCCGGCTGGCGCTCATGCGGGCGCCCAGCACCGCGCCGGCCAGGCGGCCCACGGTGAGGGCGGCCCAGTAGGCCGAGACCACCAGCGCGATGGGCCCGGCGCCGAGGTCGCTGGTCCGCTCGAGGTAGCGCGGCGTCCAGCCGCCCGCGCCCATCTCACCGCCCACGTAGAGGAACATGATGAGCGCGAGGAGCCAGAGCGCCGGGGTGCGGTAGAGCCCGGCCGCCGCCGGGCCGCCGTCGCCGTGGGCGCCGGGGGCGTCGAGGAGGAGCCGCAGGCCGAGGAGCACGGTGGCGCCGCCCAGGGCCGCGGCCAGCCAGAGCGCCGGCATGGGCGTGCCCCAGCTGGCCACCGCGGCGCTGGCGATCACCGGCGCCAGCATGGCCCCGGCGCCGAAGGCCACGTGGAGCAGGTTGACCGCCGAGACCACCCGCTCGCGCGGGAAGACCGCCGCCACCAGGACATTGGCCGAGACGTCGGTGGCGCCCTGGCCCAGGCCGAACAGGAAGGCCGCGGCCAGGATCAGCGGCAGCGTGGGGCCGAGCGCCACGCCCAGGCAGCCCAGGCCGAGGAGCGCCGCGCCGAGGATGGCCAGGCGGCGCAGGCCGATCCGCTCGCTGACCAGGCCGCCGGAGAGCTGGGCGGCCAGGGCGCCGATGAAGATGGCCGGGAAGATCGACCCCACCGCCTCCACCGGGATGGCGAGGCGGGCCGCCAGGATGGGGAGCAGCGGCCCCAGCGCGCCGGAGAGCAGGCCGATGACGAAGATGGCCAGCCAGGCCACCAGCAGCGTGGTCCTCGGCGTCGCCACCCCGGCCGCCCCCTCGCCCTCCCCCCGGCCGGCCATCACGCCACCCCCTCCGCGCAGAGCTCCAGCGCGTTCCCGTCCGGATCGAGCACCACGCTCTCGTAGTAGCCGTCGCCGGTCCGCCGCGGCCGGCCGGTGACGCGGACGCCGGCCGCCTCGAGGCGCGCCGTGAGGGCGTCCACCGCCGCCTCGTCCCCCACCGTGAAGGCGAGGTGGGCCAGGCCGGGGCGCGGCGCGGCGCGGTCGGCCGGCGCGGCCGCCAGCGCCGGCAGGCTCATCAGCTCCACCCGGGCGCCGCCGTCGAAGCTGAGGAAGTAGGAGGTGAAGCCCCGGGCGTTCCGGTAGCGGGCGCCGGCGCGGGCGCCGAGGTGGCGCTCGTAGAAGGCGCGGAGCGCCTCCAGGTCCTCGGTCCAGATGGCCGCGTGCTCCAGCCGCATCACCGCCTCCTCCCGGGCTCGCCCGGCGCGCCCGCGCCCGGCACCCGCAGCACCTCGGCGCCGAGCCGGGCGTAGGGGCGCGTGCGCGCCGCCGGCACCGCCGCGTCCACCAGCAGCCGCGTGATCTCCGAGGCCGGCGCCACCACGTGGGCCGCCACCGCGTCGAGCTTGTCGGCGGTGGCCAGCACCACCACCTCGCCGGCCGCCTCGATCATGGCCCGCTTCACGAAGGTCTCGTCCCGGTCGGCGCAGGTGATGCCGGCCTCCGCGTCGAGGCTGCAGACGCCCAGGAAGCAGAGGTCGGCGCGCACGGCGCGGAGGGCGGCGACCGTCTCGGGCCCGGCCACCGTGCCGGCCCGCGGCAGGAGCCGCCCGCCGGCCAGCACCACCTCCAGCCGCGGGTGGGCGCCGAGCGCCAGGGCCACCGCCGGGCTGGTGGTGAGCACGGTGGCCTCGAGGTCGGGGCGGAGCGCCTCGGCCACCAGCAGGTTGGTGGAGCCGCCGTCGAGGAGCACCAGCTGCCCGGGCGCCACCAGGCGCGCCGCCGCGGCCGCCAGGGCCCGCTTCTCCCCGGTGGCCTCCCGGGCCCGCTCGGCCACCGGCCGGGCCGAGGCCGGCGCCAGCGGCAGCGCGCCGCCGTGGACCCGCTTCAGCCGGCCGTCGGCGGCCAGCTCGCGCAGGTCGCGGCGGATGGTGTCCTCGGAGACCGCCAGCTCGGCCGCCAGCGGCGTGGCCAGCACGCGGCCGTCGCGGCGGAGCCGCTCGAGGATCAGGGCCTGGCGTTCCTGCGTGAGCACGGTCGTGCATATACACGCACGTTCGTGCAGGATCAAGCAGGCCCGGGCGGGCTCCCCGGATCAGGCGCGACCGCCCCTCGCCTCCAGCCGGAAGCTCGCCACCATCCCGGCCAGCTCCTCGGCCTGGGCCGAGAGCTGCGCCGCGGCGCTGGAGGACTGCTCCGCGCTGGCGGCGTTCTGCTGGGTCACCCGGTCCATGTCCTCCACCGCGCCGCTGACCCGGCCCAGGCCCCCCGCCTCCTCGCGGGCGGTCTCGGAGATCTCCCGCACGATGCCGGTGACCGCCTGCACGCCGGCCGAGATGCCGGCGAAGCTGGCGGCCAGCTCGCGGGTCACCGCCTCGCCCTCCTCGGCGCTGCGCACCGAGTCCTGGATGAGGGCCTCGGTCTTGGCCGCCGCCTCGCGGGAGCGGGCCGCCAGGCTGCGGACCTCCTCGGCGACGACCGCGAACCCCCGGCCGGCGTCGCCGGCCCGGGCCGCCTCCACCGCGGCGTTGAGGGCCAGCAGGTTGGTCTGGAAGGCGATGCCGTTGATGTCCCGGATGATCTGGGCGGTCCCCTCGGCCGAGGCGCGCATCCGCGCCATGGTGGTCTGGGCCTTCTCCACCGTGACGGCGCCCTGGCGCGCCGCCCCGGCCGCCTCCCCCGCCAGGCCGCTGGCCTTGGCCGCCCGCTGGGCGTTGGCGCCGCTCACCTGCGACACCGCCTCCAGCGACCGGCCGGTCTCCTGGATGGAGGCGGCCTGGGTGGAGGCGCCGCTGGCCACCGCCTGGCTCGACGAGGCGATCTGCGAGGAGGCGTCGGAGACCTGGGCGGCCGCCTCGGCCACCTGGCGCAGGGCGTCCTGCAGCGCCCCGGCGGTCTGGTTGACGGCCGCCTTGATGCGGTCGTGGTCGCCGGCGTACTGCCCGGCCACGCGCACCGTGAGGTCGCGCGCCGCCAGCCGCTCCAGGATGCCGGCCGCCTCGTCCACCGGCGCCAGCGCCGCGTCGAGCGTCCGGTTGACCCCCTCGGCCACGGCGCGGAAGTCGCCCTGGTGGCGCGCCGCCGGCACGCGCTCCTTGAGCTGGCCGGCCACGCCGGCGGCGGCCAGGGCGCGCAGGTCGGCCACCAGCGCCTGCACCGCCGCCGCGCTCGACGCCAGCGCCGCGGAGATCTGGCGGTAGGTGGCCACCACCTCGGCGGTGTCCTGGTCGCCCTCGGCCACCTCCACCTGGCGGGAGAAGTCGCCCCGCGAGAAGGCCTGCAGCGCGCCCACCAGCCGCTGCGCCTCGGCCGCCTGGTAGGCGGCCACCTTGCCGGCCCGCTCGGCCGCCCGCTTCACGTCGGTCTGGTCGGCGAAGACCTCGAAGGCGCCGGTGACCCGGCCCCGGCCGTCGCGCATCGGCACGCCGGCGTGGCGCAACTCCACCACCTGGTCGCCCGGCCGGCCCGGCGTCTCGCTCACCTCGGTGTGGCCGGTGCGCATGGCGGTGAGGCAGACGCACCGCTCCTCGGTGCAGTCGCCGGTGCGCAGCAGCCCCCCGCACGGCTGGCCGATGACCTCCTCGGCGGTCTTGTTCCCCACCAGCGCGCGGCCGGCGGCGTTGAGGTAGCGGACCTTCCGGTCGGGGTCGATGATCAGGGCCGGCGCCGGGATGGCGTCGAGGTGGCCCACCAGCGTGCCGATGGTCTGGTTGACGCCCTCCACGATGCGCCGGTAGGCGCCGCCGTGGCGGGCCGCGTCGGCCCGCACCTCCAGCCGGCCCACCACCGCCGCCTCGGCGAGGGACGTGGTGTCGGCCTCCAGGCCGCGCAGGGTGGCGATGCAGGCGTTGAGCCGCTCGCGCATCACGTCGAGATCCCCCGGGAAGGGCTCGGCCAGGGGCGGCGGCAGGTCCCCGCTGGCCAGGCCGTCGAGGGCGCCGCGCACCTGCGAGAGCACCGTGCCGAGCCGGGCCACCAGGAGCTGCGTCGCCTCCAGCACGCTCCCCCGCGGCGCCGGGGCGCCGGTGTCCTGGTGCAGG
>WBZM01001691.1_pt1 | contig 20900 bp, 17 predicted proteins | sample 5204271 | NCBI WGS metagenome assembly WBZM01 (sample SAMN12344346, study PRJNA552823) | activated sludge metagenome | biome: Activated sludge suspended growth; feature: Nitrification reactor; material: Wastewater; isolation source: activated sludge from nitrification reactor of wastewater...
CCGCAGCCCGAATCGCTAGAATCGGCGGCGAATTGATGGATCGGGTTGGGGGCTCGAGTTAATTGATCACCGGCCGGCTTTGGCGGACCAGTCGCGGGGAAAGCCCTGCGTGGAACTCTGCCCGGGTTCGGTCTGGAGAAGGGAAAACAGAAGGATGAAGTCAGGAATCACCGTAGGTCTGGCGGCGCTGGTCGCGTGCGCCGGGCTCGTCTCGTCAGCGCATGCTGCCTTTCCGGGCAAGAACGGCAGGATCATCTTCGAACGCAAGGCCAGCCAGTTCGCGGGCAACTCGGATCCCTGGGTGTTCTCGGGTGGCAAGGCGAGGCGGCTCGTCAGGATCAGCAACAACGCTTACAACTTCTCCTACTCGCCGAACGGCAAGAAGATCGTCTTCGAGGCAACCGTGCCCTCGGAGGAGCTTGTCGTCATGAACGCCAACGGCACGCGGCCGAGGGTGATCACCGCGAGGGTTCACAAATGCATCGGCAAGCGGCACCCGACCTGGTCTCCGAACGGCAAGAAGATTGCCTTCGTCTGCCTCAACCGGAACAGCCTCTCCGATCACGACGTGTGGTCGGTCAACGCCAACGGAACCGGCATCCGCCGGATTTCCAGGACCCACGATGCCTATTCCCCGGCCTGGTCGCCGCGCGGAAACAAGATCGCCTACACGACCTACGGCGGGTCGATTTACACGGTCCCGGCCCGGGGCGGCAAGAGCAAGCTGCTCATTGCGGAGGCTCCCGGCGGCGTGTTCGGCGGCACCTTCCAGGGCGTCGACTGGTCGCCGAACGGGCGCCTTCTGGTCTCGGACTCGAGTGGCGACGGCGTCTACACGATCAACGCCCGGACCGGGGCCACCTCCGGCGATCTCGCAGAAATCGGGGCCGAGCCGGTCTTCTCGCCCGACGGGAAGAAGATCCTCTACGTGGGCATAGCGGAGTCCAGGGGAAGCACCAGGATCGGCCTCTGGAAGATGAACCTCGACGGCTCAAACAAGCAGCAGGTCACCCGGGGCGGCTACGACCGGGCACCCAGCTGGGCACCCGCCCGCTAACGGAATCGGGGTCGGTTCAGCCTGGAACCGGCCCCGTTCGCACTGCCTGAGGGGGGACTGTTCTAAGAAGTCAGAGGCTGCCTTCTCATGCGTTAAAGCCAGATCCGCTTGTGCCGGACTGTACGTCTGCACCACCCATAACTGTACGGGGACCCGGTCCACAAAAAGCCTTGAGACCGCCGGTCCCTGAGCTACCGTTCTTGTATGACGGCGAACCAGTTCTTCGACCAGCTTCTCCTGGATATACAAGTTGACGATGACGAGTTGAGCGACGCGCGAGATAAACGCGATGCCCTCGCCAGACTGTGCTGCCGTGTCATGGGCGAAAACCTTGGCGGCTCATGCGAACATGTCGCAGTTGGGGCGCTCGCTCAAGGCACCCAGATTCAGCCGCTGAACGACGTTGACCTTGCGATCGTGTTTGGTTCTAAAGGCAACGGCTGGGATGAAGACCCTGAAAAGGCTCTTCGTCAGACAGCCGGTTGGATCCATGAAGCACTTCGGTCGAGTGAAGACTTCAATGTCTCTTCAGTCGAGGCTTCCTCACATGCCGTCAAGATTGAGTTCGACGACCAGACGTTTTCCGCTGATGTAGTCCCGGCTTTCAATCCCCTGCTCAGCACCGGGCTTAGTATTCCCCACTGTCCAAAGAATGATCCTTCGGACCGGCGCTGGATTGCTACCGATCCGGCGGGACACAGGGACATGGTCAAGGACCGGAACAGGGAAACGAGCTCCAAGTTTGCCCGCCAGATTCGCATCTTGAAGTGGTGGAACCGGTACAAGAAGCTGCAAGACCAGGATGAACGAAAGCCCGTCTCATCGTTTCACCTGACCGCGTTGGCGCTATCGATCCTTGACGGGCCTATCAGCCACGCTGAGGCTACTGCTCATTTCTTTGAGCAGGCATCAGCCAAAGTCTTGAGTCCGATTCCGACACCATCAGGTGTAGGTGACCCTCTGGAGGCAAAGGATCCCGTCTACGCTTCGGAGCTGTTTGAACGTGCCGCCGAAAACACGAGAAAGGCGATCGGCACGTCAGACCCGGAGGACATTCTTCTTGCGGAGTTTGGTGATCCGAAGGCGCAACGAGAACTTCTCTCCGGAGCCTCGTTTAGCGTTGGCGCAGGTGGGGCTCTGCTACCGGGAATAGCCGGTGTGCGTCCACACAAGAACCCCCGGTCTCACGGGGATGGCAAGTAGCTGGAAGCGACCGAGGCCGAGTGTCTCTCGTCGCAGTAAGAGCAAGCGTAGAGAGCGAAGGAAGCGATTCCTCGCTCGGAGGAGAGTCAAGCTAGCACGGAGAAAGAGCCAGTCCCTCATTCGACGGGCTCGCCGTAAACGCCTTCCGTGGTGGGAGCAGTCGAAGATGGAGTTCGATGCCATCCGTAATCCTCTGCCCCCTGAATATGCGGGCCATTTCGAGATCGCAGCAGTAGGAAAATCCTTGGTTATCTCAGGGTCTGTAGAGGTCCCTCACACTCGCCAAGTCAGAAGAATCTCTTTGGTCTTTCCAGGCCGCCCCAGCAAAGTTCGTCCGGTGGTTATGGCTGATGGTCCGAGCACAAACCGCCACCGCTTCGGGAACTTCCGACCGAGCCCACTTTGCATCTGGTACCGCCGCGACCCCGCCAGTCTCCAATGGAGTCTGCGAGACGGACTCGTTGGGCTGATCGACTTGGTACGCCTGCACCTCGCAAAAGAGGCGTACTTCCGAGCCACAGGCAGTTGGCCGGGACCGGAAGTACACCTTGCCCCTGCCTTACGAGCTGGGCCGGATACGGAAGCCAAGACATCAGGTCCATCCAAGCCACGAAAGTACGACACATTGGCTGAGGCACGGTCCACCAAGCTACGCAAGAAGCGAGCACGAGAAAAGTGCTGGTGCGGAGAGGGGAAATACAGCAAGTGCCACGGAGCCATCGACCGCGACCACGAGATGATGCTCCTCGGTCTAGCTGACGATTAGCGCTGCGGGACGGTAAACCTCGTCACCGTTGCTCTGGTCAAGTTCATAAGTCTGAATGGGACCTAACGCGTTCGTCTTCTGTCCAAGGAGTACGGCAAATCCGACTGGCGCCGCCAGGAACAGATGAATCGGTCCTCTTGTCCGGTAGCGGTCCTTTGCCTCCTTAATCGCAGCTACGGTTTTTGCCACAGCATCTACGACCTGACCTGGCGAGGTCAGATCGACGTCGCCTCCCTCCCCCTCGATTATGACCCCAGCCCTGCCTTTCGGCAATACGCCGTCCTGGCTCATGTTCTTGATGGCTCGTTCGGGGCCTCCTCGGAAGTCCACTCCGACAAACAGAGCATCCGCGCCAACGTCCATTTCAACAAACCTGGCCTTGACAGGAGTTTCTTCTCGTGGTGCTGACAGTGACCAGAGTTGTTCTCCTTGGTCGCCTGGCATGTTCTGCACCCAACCGAGGGCGATTCCGGTCGGTTCTTTGAAGGCGGCTCCGAGAACGAGGCCAGCACTTATCGAAGCCTGTCCCTGACATACCACTGGGCGGCCTCGGTTCTGTGCGGAGACTGCTTGGGCAATGTCTCGTGCCGCTGGAATCAGCCTGTCCGTCCAAACCTGGTGATCCGCGAATCGTCCATCAAAATGATCTGACCAATCGATTCGAATGCATGAAGTAGAACTCGCTGAAGGTCGCCCCCAAGTATCGATAGAAAGTTCGAACGGTTCGTCCTCAGTCAGGCTGCCGTCAATGACTCGAAGCCGAGTATCCAAGAGTCTGCGCGCAACCTGGACCGCCTGCTCCATCTCGATCGGATCTCTATCCACTTTCTCCCAGTTCCAAGTGGTTAGATCATCCAGATCTAGATGAGTGCTGGCGATGTTGGTGGCATCTTCGTAGCCGAGACCTCCCGCTGCCACGGGCAAGATGAAGAAACTGGGGTCGCAATCGCTCCGCTGCTTCATCTCTGGGATCTCGACCTTCAGAATCATCGGTGAATCGGCTACGTCTGGGGTCACCCATAGGACGGCGCACGCGGTGTCGGGCCGCTGAAGAACTTCACGAAGTTCCGGTTCAGTTGGCCTGTTCTCCAGATTCGTGATGTCTCGCCACGAAGGTACTCCCCTTTCGTTGAGGGTCTCAATCAAGAGATCGATCTCATCGGAACGAGAACGCTTGTAGCTGATGAATGTTGTTCCTGTGGGATCTGTGGTCATGGATTCACGGGATTTCATCTAGGGACGCCGGTGTTGCGGTAACCCTGCCTGAAGGCAGCCAAGGATGTTCGCTTTCTCGCGAAGGAAACGATGTTCACAGGTCCTTCGGACATTGACAGCCAAGCGGGGCGACGGAAACCCAAACCAAGCTGAGTACGTTCAGAGCTCGGCGACTGAACTTGCCAGGACATTGCGCCCGAGCCGTGAACATGCCGGTCTTGGCTACCAGGATCACGTATCCATCTTGCTGGATGGAGGTAGTTGAACTGGGGATCGCTCATCTCTGAACAGGGCATCCCCCACGCGAACTTTCCCGCAATCACGTTGCCTACTGCGGTACCGGAAGCGGCTATCTCGACTCAGTACAACTCCATCTCAACTTCTGGCCAGGCCCGGTACATCGCGCGCGCTTGCTCAAGGATCTGGTCTGTGGTCTGGTCGAGACTGACGCGGCGCCTTGAGCCGCCACCTGACCCCTTGGCTGCTGCGGGTTTGAACTTGTGTTTCCGGAGCAGCCGTTTGATCTTTATCCTGATCGCTGCTTCGCGCGACTCTTGGCTTGCCCAGTCCACTGACAGGTCTCCCCGGATGGACTTGACGAGATCCCGGGCGATCCGGGCCAGTTCGGGGTCAGCGGTCGTGTCGTCCGGATTCGCGGCGAGAGCGTCGTAGAACGCGGCTTCTTCGGCGGTCAGGCCGAGCGCTTCGTGCCGGTGGCGGGCCTCACGCATCTGCTTCGCGAGCTTGACCAGGGCCTGCACGACATCGCCGCTGCTGAGTTGACGGTTCTGGTATTTCGCGAGAACATCGTTTAGCTGGTCACCGAAGAGTTTCGCTTGCCGGTGGTTTGCTTTCCCTCGGGCTTTGACTTCGTCGCGAAGGAGTTTGCGAAGGAGCGCTACTTGCAGGTCAGGCTGGCTGACTCTTTCGTTGAGACTGTCAAGGAACTCGTCGGACAGCACCGAGAGTTCCGGGCGTTCTTCGCCCGCGAGCCCGAAGATGTCGATGACTTCCCCGGCAGCGAGTCCTTCTGAGAAGAACTGTTTGATCGCCTGCTTCGCGTCATCAGAGGCTTCCCCTTCGGGTGCCGTGTACTTGCGAACAGATCGGGCAACATCGGAGAAGAAAGCGGCATCATCAGCGATCGCCTGCGCCTCCGGAGTTGTGAAGGCAAGCGAGAAGAACTTCGCGAATGTTGCCTGTTCTTTGAGGAATCGTTTCGTCTCATCCTCGTCTCCGGACACTTTCGCGTGGGCTTCCACGAGGAGCGTGGCTTGAGCGGCAGCGGTCATGTCGGACCGGTTCGAGTAGTCGAGGCCATGGAAAAACTCGGAGACAACATCGTGCTTCTCCCGGAGATGCCGCAGGATCACACGGAGCGGAATCATCGCCTCATCAACATCACCTGAGGAATACGCAGGCAGAGCTTTCCGGAGGTCTTCGCCGATCCCGATGTAATCGACCACGAGCCCGCCCGGTTTGTCCTTGAAAACGCGGTTCACCCGGGCGATTGCCTGGAGCAAGCCGTGATTCCTCATCGGCTTGTCGATGTACATCGTGTGAAGCGAAGGCACGTCGAACCCGGTCAGCCACATGTCGCACACAACCACGAACTTCAGATCGCTTCCCGCGTCCTTGAAGACCTTTGCCACTTCACGTGTTTCCGCTTTCGAACGGCGGTACTGGTTCAGACCCTTCTCATCCGCGGCTGCCGTGATGACACAGGTGACCGCGTCGTCACCCCAAGCTTTCCTGAGCCGTTCGGTGAGCTCCACGGCTATTCGACGGTTCATCGCAACTGCCATTCCCTTGCCTTCAAGAACGCGCTGACGCTCATCGAAATGCTCGACGATGTCCTCGGCGAGCTTGTCGATCCGAGCTTCCGAGCCACCGACCTGGTCAAGTCTGGTCTCGCGTCTCACGACCTTGTCGGCGGTTTCTTCATCTTCCGCAGCGAGGAGCGCTTCAATCTCGCTGACCATCGACTCGTCGTCGATCTCAAGCGGGATCGCCCGGTTCTCGTAATAGATCGGAACTGTTGCCCCGTCCTCGACCGCGCGGGCAATGTCGTAAACAGAGATGTAATCGCCGAACGTGGTTCTAGTTGACCGATCCGTGGTCTCAATCGGGGTGCCGGTGAAACCGATGAACGTGGCGTTGGGAAGCGCTGCCCGGAGGTTTGTCGCAAACTTCGCGTACTGAGACCGATGAGCCTCGTCGCTCAGCACGATCACGTTATCCCGATCCGAAAGGACAGGCATCGCGTCTTCACCGGCGGCGGTGTTGAACTTGTTGATCACCGTGAAAACCACGCCGCCAGCAGGCCGGTTCAGCAGATCCCGCAGATCATCAGCAGACTCGGCCTGGGATACCGCCGGAGAGAGAACCGCCTGTTTCGCGAACGTCTCCATCAACTGGTTATCCAGATCAACCCGGTCGGTGACCGCGACGATGGTCGGGTTCTTGAACCTGGGGTCACGGCGCAGGATCTGCGAGAAGAACACCATCGAGTAGCTCTTCCCTGACCCTTGCGTGTGCCACACCACCCCGGCACGACCATCTCCGTTAATCGCATCATGCGCTGCTTCGACCGCTCTCTCGACCGCGTCCACCTGGTGGTACTTCGCAAGAATCTTGCTGGTCCTCGAACCATCGGTCTCGAACAGGACGTAATCGGATATCAGCCGCAGGAACCGCTCAGGTTCGAAGACCCCGCGGATCATCACCTCAAGCTGAGATTTGCCCTCATCATCCGAGGCTTCCATCGACTTCCACTGCTTGAAATGCTCCGCGGGCGTGGTGATCGTTCCGACCATTGCCCGGTGCAAATCGGAGACCCCGACCACCTCCACAAACCGGTAAAGCGGCGGGATCGTCTCCACATAATGCGCGATCTGATCAACCGCCTTTTCCGGAGTGGCGCTCGCGGCAAGAGGACTCTTTAGTTCGATCTGCCCGAGCGGGATCCCGTTCACGAACAAGACCAGGTCAGGGCGACGGTTCTTCCCCGAAACGATCGTGGTCAGCTGGTTGACAACCAGAAACTCGTTGTTGTCCGGCCGATCGAGATCGACCAGCTTGACTCGTGCAGTCCGCTCAACGCCTTCAGAGTCGTTGTATGTGAGCGGGAACCCCTCAATAAGAAGACGATGGAAGTCCGCGTGATCTTCGATCGGCACCGGTGACGTGGTCGTCTGGATGCCCGTGATGGCCAGCTCGCGGTCTTCGGCCGGAATGTCCGGAACCGAGCGGGCCAGAAACCGACGGAGCCGACCGGCGAGAACCACATCACGGTAGCTCGACCGCTCCGGGGCAACACCATCCGGCGAGATGTCAGGACCGTGAGCGAACTCCCAGCCGAGTTCCTCCAGCCACTCGATCGCCGGTTTCTCGGCAAGCTCATCCTCCGGAGAACGCTTCAACACCGTCATGACCTACGCCTCCACCATTTCCCCAGCAACCTCGGTTGCGGCAGCGCGAGGACCCACACCCTCTGGCACACGAATCTGGCCCGAGATTAGCCGCGGCAACAGCTCGTCGCGGAGACGTTCCAGCACCTGCGTTTCATGGACAAGGCTGTCAATGTGCTGGTAGATCACCCTGATAGGAAGGCCCATCTCCTGTGCTAACTCCGGAGGTGGAATAGGAACCTGATAGGTCTTCATATCCTTCCATTCAGACCGTGGCATTTTCGTGCCCCGGGAGTGGGCTACGCAATGCTCGATAAACTGATCGTCAGTCAGGTGCCCAAGAGCAAGAGACCAATATTCCTCGTCAGGCCGTAGGACCAGGATTTCCGTCGAACAGCTTCCGGCGACAGGAGCCACCCCAACCTTCTTGAAGTATGGACGCAGTTTGCCGAAGAGAATGTCCCTCGGAAGAAACCTGCGTGTCTCACCAGCAACTTTTGACCTCTTGTCCCAAGCCCACAGGACTGACGAGGCCCTCGGCATGATGTCCAAGCCGAGATAAGGAGCATCCGCGACGGCTTCGTCGGCACCTTCCCGTTCGTTGGTGCTAGTAGCAATCTCGTCGAGTTTGCCCCACTTCCATCCCTTTGGGATCGATCCGCGTTCGGTTTCCTCGAACTCCCTTACCCCTTCGAAGTCGATGAAGCGCGCCCGGAAGATCGCTGACGCAATGTCCTCCAGGGTTTTTGCCACCCGCATGTTTAGCTCGATCTTGTCGTCTAGCGAACCCAAAACCCAGGCAATCCGCTGCTGTTCCTCTAATGGAGGAACAGGCATTTCGTACCTCGCTAGATCTTGGGCCGATACCCGCTGGCGCCCTGACGTTCCAGCCATCTGCCCTACCGCATATTCCCTGAAACTCGGGTATCGAGCCAAATAGTAGGCGAAAAGGCCGTTGCCGAAACCCTCTCTGGCCGAAATAACTACAAACTCTGTTGAGCCCTGACCAACTTCACCAATATCTAGGAAATCAACTCGAACGGTCTTGCCGTTTTCCAGGCAAGGTGTGATTCTTGCCATCAACACATCCCCAGCAGTGAACTTGGAGCCTGATCCCTTCGGCCGTAGTTCGCTGGGACGAGCTGACCGCGAGTGCTCGGGAACGTCAGCCATCGCAAGAAACGGCACAGCTCTCTCTCCCGGGACTGTCCGTGTCGGATTGAACTCGAATAGCTCGTCTAGCCGTCGGTGCTTCCAGTCCTTCCGGTGGTTAGAGCTCATACCCGACCGCCTTGAGGGCTTCTTTGACCTCTCCCGTCAACCGTTCGGACTCATCGAACTGTTCGGAGAGCTCGCTGGTGAGCTCCTTCATGCGAGCTTCGAAGCCTTCGTAGTCGTCTTCGCTTTCCGCGGCTCCCACGTAGCGGCCCGGGGTCAGAACATGTCCGTGCTTGGCGATCTCGTCGGTCGTGACTGAGGCACAGAAACCGGGTTCGTCTTCATAGGCCTCGCCGGTCGTTCCGCGCCAGTTGTGGAAGGTCGAAGTGATCTTCTCGACTTCTTCGGGGGTGAGGACAATCTGGGTGCGGCTGATCCTCTCGCCCATCTGTCGCGCGTCAATGAAGAGAGTTTCGCCGGACCTGTCTCGCTCGTCGCCTGACGCCTTGTTGTTATCGAGAAACCAAAGGCAAACGGGGATCTGGGTGCTGTAGAAGAGCTGGCCGGGCAAGGCGACTATGCAGTCGATCAGATCGTCCTCGATCAGTTTCTTTCGGATTTCTCCTTCACCGCTTGTGTTCGAGGTGAGTGAACCATTCGCCAGAACGAACCCGGCCTGGCCGTCCGGGGCGAGGTGATGAACGAAATGCTGGACCCACGCGAAGTTCGCGTTCCCATCCGGAGGTGTTCCGTACTTCCATCTCACGTCGTCCGCGACCTGGGCGGCGCCCCACCTCTTCATGTTGAACGGCGGGTTCGCGAGGACGTAATCAGCCCGCAGACCGGGATGCCGGTCATCAAGCAAGCTGTTTCCGAGAGCGACGTCGCCGCTTAGGCCGTGGATCGCGAGGTTGATCTTCCCGATCCGCCAGGTCGCCTGGTTCAGCTCCTGACCGTAGATCGCGATGTCTTTCGTGCCGCCGCCGTGGGCCCCGACGAACTCTGCACTCTGGACGAAGAGACCGCATGAACCGCAGGCCGGGTCAAACACGCGCCCTTCGTATGGTTCGAGCATCTGGACGAGCAGCTGGGTTACGGATCGGGGAGTGTAAAACTCGCCGCCACGCTGTCCTTCAGCGCGGGCGAACTCCTTGATGAAGTATTCGTAGGTGCGGCCGAGAAGATCCCTGGCTTTGCTTTCGTCCTCGCCGAAATCGACCCGAGAGATCGTGTTGACTAGCTCCCCAAGCTTCGCAGGTTCTAGCTGCGCGCGAGCGTAGATTTTCGCGAGCACCCCGCGCAGCTGGTTTTCATTGTCTCTCTCGATCAGCTCCAGCGCGTTGTCGATACGAACGCCGATGTCAGGCTGAGAGGCAGCCTCAACGAGACCCTGCCAGCGGGCCCCATCCGGAACCCAGAAGACATTCTCGGCGAGGTACTCGTCACGGTCTTCGAGGATCTCCTGACGTTCTTCCTCATCCGCGGTGAAGAGATCATGGTCCGGATCCCGGGTGGCTGCGTCAAGCGCGGCACGCTGCCGTTCGAACGAGTCAGAAATGTACTTCAGGAAAATCAGGCCAAGGACGAGGTGCTTGTACTCGGCAGACTCGACACTGCCACGCAGCCCGTCAGCCGCCTCGAACAGCGTCTTGGCGAAGGGAAGATCCGAGTTGTCGGCGACCGTCATATCGGTGACTGTAGGTTCGGTCACACTCTCGTCGCTCACTTCTGTCAACTCTTCCTCCAGTCTTAGATGCGCCCGGTAGATCCGAGCGCTCACATTCTCCCAGTGAGACTCGGGAGGCTACCCGGTGAGTCTTACCTTCGCGAGTATTACTGACAGGCGGCCTGTTTCTCTGGATTCCCTGGTCGATTTCGCACGATTCCAGCAGGCACTTCGCTATGGCTCCGAACTCTGTGAACTTGACTATGTGAGCGACTGCGAAATCCGTGAGCGAACCGTGCCTGCCTCCTAGCGTTGGAAAATGAACCTCGTTCGCATTGTTTCCCTTGTTCTGGTCATCCTCGGACTTATGGCGGGCCTCAGTCAGATGTCAGCCTCAGCGTCAGCCGCCCAGACCCAGTCACAAGTCAGAGCATGTAAGAAGATCCACAAAGCCTTCAATGCGGCCTACAAGAAGTACGCGAAGGCTTACAACGCTGCTGAACAGGCCGCCCGTGACTACGCCTACTGGAAACAGAAGTTGGATGACGCCCCAAACGGCGGGTTGTTCGTCAATCAGTACATGTCGAGCAAGAATGCTGCGTTTGAGGAGTACCAGGAACAGGTTGCTCTCGTTAAGAAGTACTCCCCGAAAGTCCGGTCCTACAACCAGCGTTGGGTGAAGAGGCGCTGCGGTCGGTCGCTCCTAGCCTGAAGGACGAGTCAACGGGCCTAACGCTCAAGCTCATCTCGGGCACGCTCGCGCAGCTCCGGCAGGTTGGTCCCGTTGCGTTTCGCGAACGCTATGACCTTGCTTGGCGACGGGATAAGTCCGCGGTTCTCTTTTGAGAGCCGCCTGAGATTCACTTGGGTCAGGGACTCGCCGGGTTCTAGCTTCGTGATCGCCAGCTTGAGCCCGTCCATCATGTTCTGCTCGTCCATCCACCAGGAGCGGGGGCGCTTGGTGTGATTCTCTCGATATTGGGAAAGCGTTTCTTCTTCGAAGGCCTGGAGTTCGTCCGGGAAAGGCGGGTGTTCGTGGTTCTCTAGGACCCTCGGTGGAGTCCACTTCCCTTCCTTTGCCCGGCGCTTCCTGAGGACTTCAAGTGCCTCATCGGTTTCCATTGCTCGTTTCTTGGCTGAAACTCCATGGGCCCGAAGGAACCTCATCGCGGCCGTTAGCGATGGCGCGAACCCCCGGCATTCGAGGAAAACACCGATCGCATCGGGGTTGTCCATTCCTGTCAGCACTGCGTGGTTTGGCGGTTTCAGACCAGCTCTTGCCAGTGCCTTCTCCCAGCCAATATGCGATGAGATCTGAGAGCTGGCTGGCCATCTAGTGGCTAGCCGCTGACGTTTCCGGCTCTGGACTGACCGCATCATTCCAGCGCGGTACTCCATGTACTCGTGAGCGCTGAGGGTGTCCTGACCAAGCGAACGTGCCGCGAGGCGCACCGCGGACACCGCGGTTTCCTCGTCGAAGGGGATCTGGTCGTCTTTCCCGTCCTCGGATCGGCGCACCGCATGGAAGGTTTTCGGGTCATCCCGGGTCATCGAGGCAAGGAGGTCAACCCAGGGCAAGTTGAATCTGGTGACAAGGTGTGATGCCCTTGGGCAGTCCACCCCTAGCTCTGATCGTTTGCGATCGAACTGGCGCTGAGTCACCGCGGAGGGATCACCCGGGTTTATCTCCCGGCAGATCCGCGACACAACAGAGATCAGGTAGTCAGTCGGGTAATGAACCGTCGCCACCTCTTCACGGTAGCCGGGGGAAGGCGGGCAGCCCGGCGATATTTCCCGGGATAGGGGAGCGAAACGGGCTATTAAATGGGGGTGAGCGGTAACAGGCACACCCTCCCGGAGACCCTTCCTGGCGCGACCATGTTCTCCGATGACCCGGAACTACTCGACCCTTTATGGGCGGTCCGGAGGCTGAAACAGAACCCACAGTGGCTCCAGCTGCTCGAAGACGCGACCAATCTTGACCAGCCATGGGGTCGTCCTCGCTCTCCTGGCTCGTGGGCGCTCGCCTACCTCGCATTCGTCCTCTCCGGTAGGAGCGACGTTGAGCCTTGGGCGACCACCGTTGATGCCTCGGTTTGGAAGGAATGTGGATTCGCTGACACTCCGTCGTACCAGTCGATATGGCTTCGCTTCGCGGAACTGGAAACGGTCGCTGACGCGTTCTCAGGGGTAGCGGCCCGCCTTATTCGTCACGCCCGGATCCAATCGCGTGGTGCTGTTGGACGGGATATTCATGTGGACGGCACAGAAGCTGAAACGAACGCCCGCCTTCACCATCGTTGTGATCCTCGATCCTGCAGGGGGTACCGCCGCTTGAAAAGGCTTCACCCGGACGAGGCACGAGAGCTTCGGCACCGTGATGACGCGGCACCGCCTGACGCCACCGACCGGTCGGTGGATGAGTCAAGCGCGGGATCGAGGCGGAGTTTCACGATCGGAGGGTGCGAGTACGAGTCGCTCGACACAACAGCCGGAGTTCGTGCCTACATCCAGGGAAACAGGGTAAAGCGCTTCTGGCACGGCTTCTACAACGCCAAAGCGATCGACCACTACACCGGGGCGCCGGTAGCCGTGATGGTGACCTCGGCGAGCGAGCAGGAGTACCACGCTTACCCGAGGCTTCTTGACGAGGTCTGTCGGACACTGGATGACACCCCCAGGGCAGTGGTCGCGGACAAGGGCTACTCCATCGAGCGGGTTTACGAGCTGAACACGAGACGCGGGATTGCCAGTGTCATGCCGTACCGGCCCTGGAACGTCAACGACAATCGGAGAGACACAGACGAGTTCGACCGACACGGCATTCCGCGGTGTAAACGCTGCGGAGGGGAGACCGAATATGTGCGGTTCGCGGCTGCCCCTTCGCCACGCCTGTGGTTCCGGTGTTTGGAGAAAGCGACACCCGAATGCTCCCGTGACCAAACAATCGCGTGCTCGAAGGGGTGGCGATCGCTGGTCCCCCTTTGGCGCATCGAACCCGCTTACATGGCCCTGCGAGAGTCGCACGGCATTTACGAGCGAGTCCACAATCTTTGGCGGGCCCGTTATCGGGTTGGTGCCGCTACTCACGAGATGCGCCCAAAAAGGCGTGGCCTCGGTTGGCAGCAGCTTCGAGCCAACGCAGCCCTTCTAATCGAGTGGCTCCGGATCCTTGACCGCGAAGGCTGGATGGGATCAGCCCGGCGCAACCGTCGGTCACCGGAGAGGACTCGTCCTCCCCCACGTGTCATCCGGCGACTCCTGAACGCCCGGAAGAAATATGGCGTTCATCTCCCATACGGCCCGAAGGCTGTGGCGCTGGGCATCGGGCCGCCCCGTCCCGTTGAGGCGGGTCGAGAACCACCGGACCACCTCGACCCGCTTCCCTTCTAGAACAGAGAGAGATCAGGGCTAAGCCCTGATCTTCACTTGCGCGCAGCCTGGAAAGTCAGTCGGGCAACTGGCCGTGACACTGACCTGATGTTGCCTGAACTGCCCGTACCTCCGCGATAGAAGCGACGAGTCCCGCTCGCGGCGCTCCCGACGGACTTTTTAGAGCGCTACTTGGAACTATCGAGGGGTGAGCGACGGGGATCGAACCCGCGACCGCCTGGACCACAACCAGGAGCTCTACCAACTGAGCTACGCCCACCGCGAGGGGAAGAAATCTACCGGTCGGCTCTCGGATACGCTGCGCCGGTGCCGCAGCCAGCAAGCCCGGGAGATGCGCGATGAGCGTGCGCCGCGAAATGCGGGGCTTCCTTGTCGGTTCGCTCCTCTTTGCCCTCGGCGCGACTCCCGGCTATCTCGGACTGGTCGGCGTCACCGCGGACAACCTGACCTACTTCCTCGGCTCGATCTTCTTCACGATTGCCGGCTTCACCCAGCTGCGGCTGACCGGCCGCTGGCAACGCGGCGGCTGGTCGGACCGCGACGCCTGGGCCGACTGGTGGGCAGCGGCAATCCAGTTTCTCGGCACCCTTGCCTTCAACGTTTCCACCTTGGCAGCCCTGCTCGGCACGATCGATCCCGGCACCTTCGAGCGCCTGGGCTGGCGCCCCGACTTCATCGGTTCGATCTGCTTCCTCGTTGCCTCGGTGCTCGCGGTCGAGGCGACCACCAACCGCGAATCGCTGTGGGATCCGGAAGCCCGCAACTGGTGGAACACCTGGCTGAACATGGCCGGCTCGGTCGCCTTCATGATCTCGGCGATCTTTGCCTGGATCAATCCCTCCACCGGCGAGCCGCTGAATACGGACTGGGCCAACCTTGGCACCTTCTTCGGAGCGATCGGCTTCTTCGCCGCGGCCGCCCTGCTCAAGCCCCAGGCCGACGCCGACTCCAACCCTTCAATGAACGGCACCGGCCCCGCCGAAAACGGGGATTAGGGCTCGATCGGGGCCGGGGCGCGGGCCGAGGAAAGCGCGCCGGCCGAGGCCGAGACGACCAGCGCGATCGCCGCGATCTGGGCCGCGGACATGTCCTGGCCGAGGAGCAGGAAGCCGATCGTCGCGGCCATTGCCGGCTCGAGGCTCATCATCACCCCGAAGACGTTCGAGGGCAGGCGGCGGAGCGCCTCCATCTCGAGTGAGAGCGGCAGGGTCGTGCTGAGGATCGCCACCGCGAAGCCCACCGCCAGGACCGAAGGCAGCAGCAGGTCCGCGCCGCCGTCGGCAACCCCGAAGGGCGTGCAGATGACGGTCGAGAAGACCATCGCGATGGCCAGTCCCTGCCCGCCGTAGAACTCCTCCCCCACCCTCTTGCCGAGCAGGATGTAACAGCCCCAGAACACACCGGCCACCACGGCGAGGACGACCCCGAAGAGCTCAATGCCTTCTTCGCCGATGCCACCGGAAAGCAGCAGGATCCCGGCCGCCGCCATCGCGACCCAGATCAGGTCCCGGCGCCGGTGGGAGGTGATCAGGGCAACCCCGAGTGGCCCGATGAACTCGAAGGTCACGGCGATGCCGAGCGGGATCCGGTCGATCGCCTCGTAGAAGGAGAGGTTCATCGCAGCCAGCACGAAACCGAAGAGCAGGGCGATCCTGGTCCGGCCCCGGTCCAGACGGAAGCTTGGTCGCCAGATCAGGACCAGCAGCACCGCCGAGATCAGCGTCCTGAGGAGGGTTACGCCCATCGCCCCGACCTCGTCGAAGAGACCGGTGGCGAGCGCCGCTCCGACCTGGATCGAGCTGATCGACCCGAGCACCATCGCCACCGCCGGCAGCGAAGGCGAGGGATGGGGTGATCGGCTTTCGTTGGAAGCGGCCATCAGGGCAGTGAATCACCGGAGAAAGAACCGTGCCACGAGCCCTCAGGAATAATCCCCCCATGACCGACACGCCGCCGACCCGGGACGGGTATCCGCACTTCCTGACGATCCCCACCCGCTGGAAGGACAACGACATCTACGGCCACGTCAACAACGTCGAGTACTACTCGTACTTCGACACGGTCATCAACGAGTATCTGATTCGCGAGGGCGGGCTGGACATCCACGGCGGCGGGACGATCGGGGTCTGCGCCGAATCCCACTGTCGCTTCCTGGCCGCGGTCGCCTTTCCCGATCCGGTCGAAGCAGGCCTGAGGGTCGGCCATCTCGGCAGCTCTTCGGTCCGCTACGAGATCGGCCTCTTCGCCGGGAACGGCGAACCGCTTGCCGAGGGCTGGTTCGTCCACGTTTTCGTTCAGCGCGAAAGTCGCCGCCCCGACGGCATCCCGGATTCGATCCGCTGCGCACTCGAGAAACTGGAGGTCCATTCGTGAAAACCACGGCCACCGTTCTGAGGGAGATGGGACTGCCCTCCCCCTTCGCCGAGACCGAACCGCTTGAACGAGTCGAGCTGGATCTCGATTCGCCCGGCGAAGGCGAGCTGCTGATCCGGATCCGGGCAGCCGGACTCTGCCATTCCGACCTCTCGGTGATCACCGGCCAGCGGCCGCGGGTGATGCCGATGGCGCTCGGCCACGAGGCGGCCGGTGAAGTTGTCGCGACCGGCCCGGGCGACCACGGCTTCGTCGAGGGCGACCACGTGGTGCTCGCCTTCGTCCCGGCCTGCGGCGAGTGCCGCTTCTGCGCGCAGGAGCGGCCCGCGCTCTGCGTTCCCGGCGGTGAAGCCAACGTCGAGGGAACCCTGCTGGGTGGTCACATCCGCCTGTTCGAGGAGAGCGGCACCGAGGTCCACCATCACCTCGGCGTTTCCGCCCTTTCCGACCACGCCGTGGTCTCGGCCCGCTCGGCGGTCAAGGTTCCGGACGACCTTCCCTTTGACATCGCGGCCCTTTTCGGCTGCGCGGTCCTGACCGGTGCCGGCGCGGTGCTCAACACGGGTGCCGCCGCTTTGCCGGCCCGATCGGTCGCCGTCTTCGGACTGGGCGGGGTCGGCCTGGCGGCGCTGCTTGCCGCGAAGTCACAAAACCCGGAAACCCTGGTCGCGGTTGACACCGTGCCGGCCAAGCTCGAGCTGGCCCGCGAGCTGGGAGCGGACCTGACCATTCAGGCCGGGCCCGATCTGGTCGATTCGATCCGCGAAGCGACCGGCGGCGGCGTCGACCTCGCGATCGAAACGGTCGGCAACGAGAACGTGCTGGCCGATGCCTACGCGGCAACCGGCCGCGGCGGCACCACGGTCACCGCCGGGCTGCCCCACCCCAGCCGCAAGCTGGAGATCCCGGCGATCTCACTGGTCGCCGAGGAGCGGACCCTGAAAGGCTCGTACCTGGGCTCCTGCGTGCCCCGCCGGGACATCCCCGCGTTCATTCGCATGTACCGGGACGGTGAGTTGCCGGTCGAGAAGCTGCTCAGCCACCGGCTCACACCGGATCAGATCAACGAGGGCTTCGACCGCCTCGCCCGGGGCGAGGCGGTCCGCCAGATCGTCATCTTCGACTGAGGCTGCAACTGGATTGAAGTTATTCGCTCTATGTGCGGATAACTTCAATCCAGATGGCGGCCCCTACTTGACCTGCTTCTTCAGGAACGGGACCAGCGTCTTGATGAAGTCGTTCTTCGACGGGGTGGCGCTGAGCGGGTCGATGTGGGCGTAGGTCTCTTTCCGGACCACCGTCCGCACCCAGCTCTTCGGCACCTTTGACTGGGCCGCAAGCGCATCGGTCGCCCGCTTGACCCGGCCGTCGCCGAGCGAGGTGTCAAACGAGTACATCGGCAGGTGAACCCGCTTGCCCATGGTCGTCTTGATTCCGTAGACCTGCTGGGCCGGGGTGGCGATCCCGTTGTTGATCGCACCGGCGTCGATGCTCAGCCGCAGCGGGTGATACCAGGAGGTGCCGTCCATGCCGTCGATCTCGGTGAAGACCTGGGCGGCCCGCTGGGCGGTGCCGAGCTGGCCGTTGACCCAGCCCCGGGGGTCACCGGAATCCGCGAGGTCACCGACGTGGCTCTGGACCAGCTGCAGATTCTCCGGGCCGGTGTCGGCGTCGATCGCGTATGCGTACTGGGCCAGGTTGGTCGCCGAAACGGGCGGCTTCAGCGAATCCGGGAGCAGCGGGAAATCCTCCATCAGCGAGCGCGAATCCGGATCCTGAAGCGCCGCGGTCGAACCCATCGCGTTGAAGACCCCTGCCGCCCAGGGCAGCGGCGGCACCAGCGTGATGAAGGGCGAGGCGCTTTCGGCGTTCAAGCTGTCGAGGTTGGCCTGCGCTTCCCCGGCCGTGGGCAGGTCCGCGGCCTCGCGGGCCCCGGCACCGTCGATGAAGACCAGGCCGGAAAGTCCCTTGGCGCCCGGCGTTCCGTTGAAATTCCAGGTCGCGTAGGCGGTGACGATCGAACCGCCCAGCGAGTGGCCGCCAAGCACGACCTTGCGGCCGCCTTTGCGGGCCATGTTCACGACCTTGCGAAGATCGTGAACGACTATGCTCAGACCCCACTTCTTCGCGTACTGGGTTTCCGCGGTGGTCTTGCCCTCGAAATGAGGCTGAACCGAGCCGTCCAGGATCCAGCCGAGGTAGTAGTCGAGCATCTCCTCGTTGGTCGCATCACCCTTGAGGTACTTCTCCAGCATCGAGTGGTCTTCGAGCAGGTTCTCGCGACGCTCGATCGACCAGACCTGCCAGCCCTTGAGTTGACCGACCAGGGCGTTACCGAGGGGGCGGAAGTTGGTGGCACCGGCCGAAGTGCCGGGCTCGAGGAGGAGGATCTTCTTTGCCTTGGCCGGCCCCTGCTTTACGACCTTGAACTTGTTGTACTTCGCCGGTGTGCCCGGCGCGGGCGTGCCCTGAACGGTCATTACGTTCAGCTTGGCCGAAGCGCTTCCCGACATGAAAATGCCTAGCGCCGCCACTGTTGCCAGAAAGGCCAGCGATCCCCTGCGAACAACGTTCATTTATCTCTCCTCTTGCTCGTCACGGCCCTCCCGGGAGCCGCATTACCGGTCGATTCTAAGGGCTGAAACACGAAAAAGGGCCCGCCGGAGCGGGCCCTTCAAAACATCTCTGAAAGTGATCAGGCGGCCTTGTAGGTCTTCTGGGCGCTCTTCTTCACCTTGCCGGCGGCGACTGCCTTCTTGGCCAGCCCGTTGGCGGCGCTGTTCTGCACACCGATTCCCCGCGCGATGTCGGCGAGCTTCGAATCGGGGTTCTCCTTCACGTATGCGACGAACTGGGCTTCCCGCTCGCCGCGCTTGGCGCGCTTGCCGCCGGTCGACCCGCCCTTTTCCGAACCAAGAGCTTTCTGGATCCTGGACTGGGCGTCCTTGATTGACTTCTCGGCGTCCCTGGCTTCCTTGCGGGCCTTGTCCTTCTTGTCCTTGTACTCGGCCTTTACCTTCGCGGTTGCTTCCCTGGTTGCAACCCTGACCGCTTCGCGAATCGCACGGCTTTCTTCAACCGAAAGCTGCTTGAGCTTCGAAGCTGAAGTTTCAAGTTGTTGAATTGCGTCTTCAATGCTGGACATAGTCTCTCCTGTTGGCGATTGTCATGTGCCTGCCAGACATCGTCATGAGACCGGCATTCATGACTATAACCAAACGACGGGTTTCAAATGTCAATTCCGGTCCGTAACGAAATGTCGTCTTCCGGATGTCAGGCAAGTGCGCGGTTGCTCAAGAGGTGCCGTTGGTACCTTGCCTGTCTCCCCCTGACTCGCCCTGATGCCTCCTTCACGCTTCCGTTCATCCCGCAATCCGATCCCCCACGAACGCGCCTTCTGGGCGATGGCGGCGATCGCCGTGACCTTCCCCGCGATCTCGGCGGTGCCTTCCCCGCTCTACTCCCTCTACCAGGACATGTGGGGCTTCTCCGACGCGGTCCTGACCGAGGTCTTCGCCGTATACGTGGTCGCGCTGCTCTGCTCCCTGCTCGTCTTCGGGTCACTCTCCGATCACCTCGGGAGGCGCCCGGTGCTGCTCGGAGCGATTGCCTTCGAGGCCCTTTCCCTCCTGCTGTTCCTGCTTTCCGGCGGAGTCGCGATGCTGGCCCTGGCCAGGGTAATCCAGGGTCTCGCCACCGGGGTGGCGCTCGCCACGCTCAGCGCGGTGATCGTCGACCTGCAGCCCGAGGATGACCCGAAGCGAAGCGGCGTGGTGAACGGAGTGGCGCCGCTCGCCGGCCTGGCGATCGGTGCGCTCGGCTGCGGCGTGCTGATCCAGTTCGCCCCCTGGCCGACCACCCTGATCTTCCTGATCCTGCTGGCGGCGCTGGGGTTTGCCGCGGTCGCTGTCTGGCGCTCGCCCGAAACCTCGACCATGAAACCGGGCGCCCGCGAGTCACTGTTACCGAAGGTCGGCCTGCCCGCCCACCTCAGGCCCCGGTTCTTCTCGCTGCTCCCGATCATGATCGCCGGCTGGGCGCTGGCCGGGCTCTATCTGTCACTGGGCCCTTCGATCGCATCGAGCTTCATCGAGGATGACCCCTACCTGACCGGCGCGATCGTGGTCACGGCCCTCTGCGGGACCGGAGCCGTGGTTGTCTATCGGCTCCGTCACCGCGAGCCGGTGACTGTGATCCGCTTTGCTGCAGGCTGGCTGGCCGCCGGAATCACAATCAACCTGATCGGCCTGCTGCTCGACCTGGCCCCGCTCGCCCTTGCCGGGACCCTGATTTCCGGAATCGGCTTCGGGGCCTCGGCGCTCGGTTCCTTCGGCGTGCTTGCCACCCTCCCCCATCCCGACGAACGCGGCGAGCTCTTCGCCTTCGCCTACGTGGTCAGCTACATCGCCTTCAGCGTCCCGGCCCTGATCGGCGGCTTCGCCTCGGACCGGTACGGCCTCCACGCCACCGCCCTCGTTTACGGCAGCCTGATCCTGGTTGTCACGATCATCGCCTTCTTCACAGCGGGACGGAGGCACCCCCGGCAGGATTCGAACCTGCGACATCCGGCTTAGAAGGCCGGCGCTCTATCCAGCTGAGCTACGGGGGCGCGAAAAGGTAACGCTAGCCATTCCCGCCGCTGGCCGGGCGGAAGCGGCT
>WBZM01001693.1_pt1 | contig 20898 bp, 22 predicted proteins | sample 5204271 | NCBI WGS metagenome assembly WBZM01 (sample SAMN12344346, study PRJNA552823) | activated sludge metagenome | biome: Activated sludge suspended growth; feature: Nitrification reactor; material: Wastewater; isolation source: activated sludge from nitrification reactor of wastewater...
GACGAAGAATCATTTGTATTCGACGTGCACTCGTTCAAGGAAAAGCCGGAGTACAATGTGGCACAGGACTATGTCCGAAGTGGCAATTACCTCTGGAACTGTGGCTATTTTGTAGGGTCTGTTAATACATTTAGGCGCAGTATGCTGCAACACGCACCAGAGTTACATGAAAATATTCAAAAATTACTTGATTCTAAAGATGAATATTCATATCGTGAAACATACTTATCATTCGAAAACAACACGATTGACTATGGCTTGATAGAGAAGGTGGATGACCTGCTGGTTATCCCTGCGGCCTTTGACTGGATGGATATGGGCTCGTTTGGTGATCTGCATAAAGCGGCGGAAAGTGATGAACAGGGTAATCATACACACGGTGACGTGGAGCTCGATGATGTCGAAAACTCTTTCGTGCAGAATTATGAAGGTAAGCCACTGGCGGTCATAGGCCTCGATAATGTGGCTGTCATAAATACGCCCGACGGCGTGCTCGTGACCAGAAAGGACCTAGCACAAAAAGTTGGCGAAGTGAGTAAGCGAATCAATGCAAGGAAAGAAGGGAAGAAATGAAGAAGGTTATTGCATTTGATTTGGATGACACGCTCGCGGTTACAAAGTCACCAATAAGTGACCGAATGAGCGAGCTATTGATTGATTTACTGGAAAAATATGAGGTTTGTATCATATCCGGTGGAAAGTTTGAGCAGTTCAAAAAACAAGTTGTAGATAGGCTAGAGGCTTCCCCTCTTCAGCTACGCAAGCTACACCTAATGCCTACCTGCGGTACGCGTTATTACAGATATGACGAGATAGAAAAGGACTGGAAGCTTCGCTATGCAGAGGATTTGACGGCTAAAGAACGCAAGATGATTATTGATATTACCGAGAAATCTGCCAAAGAAATGAATATGTGGGAAGCTAACCCGTACGGTGATATTATCGAAGACCGTGGTAGTCAGATATCTATTTCTTTCCTTGGTCAATTGGCCCCAGCTGAGGAGAAATACGCGTGGGCGGAGAAAAATTCCGAGAGGCGTTTGGCTCTGCGCTCGGTTTTGGCGGAGAAACTACCAGATTTTGAAGTACGTGCTGGTGGTTCCACAACCATTGATATCACCCGTATTGGTATTGACAAGGCTTATGGCATGGAGAAGCTCATAGACACATTGGATGTTAGTAAAGAGGACGTATTGTTCATTGGCGACAAGCTAGAGGAGGGCGGAAATGATTTTCCGGTAAAGGCTATGGGGATCGATACTATTGCCGTCGAGCGCTGGGAAGACACAGCACTTGTTATAGAGACTCTTGTACGGGTCGCTGGTCGTTAATTGCGTAGTTGACACAATGACAACAAAATAGTGTTGATTATTTAATATTCATACTATTAAATAACTTACACGAAGCTTAAGTAGGGGTTGTTGTTATGGTTAGGGTAGTCTATCGACATAATCAGGGTTCGTTCAGGATTACGCACAAAGCTTTGGTGCTGTTTGTGTTCCTGGCAGGAGTATTAATTTCGAGCGCTGGATTGATTTTGAGGTCACATTATTTTGCGGGTGCGGCAATTTCGCCGAGATCAACGGATGATCTTTGGTACACTGCCAACGCTATAGATACTGGGTATAACAAGGATGTGGGATGCAACCTTGATCAGTATGGATACTGTTTGAGGAATTGTACTAGCTACACGGCTCAAAGGTTAGGCGCCGCTGGGGTTAAGGCAGACATCCTGAGTGGGTTAGGCAATGGTGGGTCGTGGTATAGTTCGGCTTTTGCCAAGGGTGTTTCCGTAGGGTCTGTTCCCAAGATTGGTGCCGCCGCAGTAATTACAGGATCGCCAGGTCACGTTGGTTTCGTAACGGCTGTGCATTCAAACGGTTCTATAGATGTTGCTAGCTATAATGGTGGTATAGAGCAACCGCAGTTTGAAAACAACGTAACACGCTATAGTCATTTTGTATATTTTTCCAACGTAGGATCCAACCAGCCGACAATGACACAACACGGAACTGGCGTAAGGGACGCAGTATATAAAGGAAGTCAATTAAGCAAAGGACAAACGCTAAGGGCAAATGAATACCTTGCTTCCCACAATCTAACCACAGCTCTTATAATGCAGAAAGATGGCAATCTGGTGTTGTATGGGCCAAAAAATGGAGTTCAATATGTTGCACTTTGGCAGTCTGGCACAAGTGGTACTAATGCAGATAGAGTATCTATGCAAACTGACGGTAATTTGGTTATTTATAAAGGCAGTAAAGCAATGTGGCAGAGTAGGACGCCAGGCACAAGTAACGTTTATGCAACATTACAAAATGATGGAAATTTTGTGTTGTATTCAGGATCTAGGGCTGTGTGGCACACAAAAACAGGCGGAAAACCCCAATACAGTTACTTCGGATCTAGCCAGTTAAAGAGTGGTCAACAAATGGGATTGAATAAGTATCTTAGATCTGGGAACGGCAAGTATGTATTGCTTCTCCAGTCAGACGGAAACCTAGTTCTGTATAGTGCCGGCTATCATGTTCTCTGGAACTCCAAGACATCTAGCAGGGGAGTAGATAGACTAGTCATGCAAGGAGATGGAAATCTAGTATTGTATGGCGGATCCACAGCCCGCTGGAACTCAAAAACTAATGGTACTGACGCAAATAATCTAATTCTTCAGAATGATGGCAACTTAGTGTTATATGCAGACTTCTCTGCGAAATGGCATACCAAGACATCAGGAAAAATCTAATCCAAATTTGCTATAGTTAATGGTTGATGCGACGAAAAATTAGAGCTTTGGCAAGCTATACCTATGACAAGATAGGTACGACAAAGTTTTTTGTAGTTACATTGGTAGCTTTTTTGATCAATGCTATTTGGTTGTCATTTACTGCGATTTATCCGCTACCTTTCGACGAGTTCGCCCACGTTGGTGCCATCCAGCTTTATGCAAAGCAATGGTCTTGGATGGTGAATTATCAACCAATTGACACCGGGATCATTGGTGACCTAACCCGGGAGCCATCGTTTTTGTACAGATGGCTGATGAGTTTTCCGTATAGAGTTCTAGACGTATTTCTGAGTACAAATCAGACCATTATTGCGATGCGCTTGATGAATGTTGTGATGGTAGCCGTAGGCATCTATCTTTTCTGGAAGCTGTTGTCCGGGTGGGGGGTTTCGCTTCGTTTGTCAAATATAATAATTTTGGCATTTGTCATGACTCCAATGGTTCCGTTTTTGGCAGCCCATGTAAATTATGACAATCTGATGTTTATGCTGACGCCCATAGTACTAGGGTATGCAGCAAAGCTAATAAAAGATAATCATAATTTGGTTCGAAATATTGCACTGTTGGTGCTTTGGGGTGGTGTCACGGTATTGGCTAAACAGACGTTTTTGCCCATAATGGCCATAGTTTTGATGTATGTGACCACTGTTGTAGTGCGTAGGAATCGTGGTAATAATCTGCAGGTAATTCGGGATGATTGGCGGGAGACCCCTAAGAACCACTATTTCTGGTTGGTTGCTGTGGGTCTACTAATTATTACAGCGATGAGTATAGAGCGTTACGGCGTCAATATCGTAAAGTTTGGTACCCAGAGTCCGTCTTGTGAACAGATACAGCCCGTTGAGCTTTGTAGACAATTTGGTCCATGGTATCGCAACAATGTAATAAATGTTGAAAATCGACCAATTACACCACCCTATGGTAACGCCTTTAGCTTCAGTCAATATTGGACAACGCGTATGATGCGAGGATATTTTGCTATTTTTCAACATACACCAACTCGAGTAGTTCATGAGCGCGAGCCTTTTGGGCCTATTGTAGTACGACCATTACTACCATTGCCCGTTTCTTTTGCCTGGACTGTGGCCATAGCGGGTCTTATTGCAGTTATCTGGCAACGTCGAAAAATTGGGAGTGATGCAAATCTTCGTTTTGCGTTAGTTGTGGTGGTTGGATTTGTGTTGGTGCAATGGCTATACAACTATAGTGGTTATCTAACGATGTGGAAGGCCGAGGCTGTTCAGGCTCGCTATACATATCCAATCATGATTTTGCTATTTACTCTGATTGCTACCGCAGTTAACCAAATGATTGCCAACAAGAGAGTAAAAGTTTGGCTAGTCGTCTCTATGTTTGTCTGCTATGTATGGGGTGGTGGCATAGCCGGCTGGTTAATACGAGCAGATGATACATGGCGTTGGCAAGATCCAGTCGTCCAGCAGGTGAATCGTAGCGTCCAGATTGTCTTGCGCCGTACGGTGTTTAATTAGTGATATATTGACAAAATGCATGCATGCATGCTAAGATGTATGCATGACAGTAAAGCAATACACTATTCGCAACATTCCTGAGCCAGTTGATCGGTATCTGCGTAAGCGTGCCAAGCTGAGCGGACAGAGTTTGAACACGGTGATTATCGAAGAACTTTCCGAACGAGCCGGCACCGGCAAACAAACTCTACTAGAAGCGCTAGACTGGTTTATCGGCAGCGGAATCGACGACGAAACGCTTCGTGCTATAGAGGAAGAGGATAAAATCCAGAAAGAACTAGCCCGAAAAGAGCTTAATGATGCTGCTTGATACTAATGCTTATACAGCCATTATGCTGAATAAGCCGCAAGTTGTTGAGTTGATCAAATCTGCTCATGAAATCATGCTTCCTATCCCGGTTATTGCTGAGCTAAAGCAAGGGTTTATACTTGGTTCGCAGTTGCAAAGAAACGAGCAATACTTTGCTGATTTTTTGTCTCAACAGCACGTAATTATAGCAAATCCTGTACTTGAAACAGCGAGGATATACGCTGACATTTCAAGCGATTGTAGAAAAAGGGGCAGAGTGTTGTCGCACAATGATCTGTGGATAGCGGCGCTGGCCATCGAGCATGACACGCGGCTGGTTACATATGACCGTGATTTTATGGCGCTTAGTGATCGGTTGGGGGATAAGCTAGTATTGCTTGATGATTGATTAGTGGCCCTTTTGGGTACTGACAAATTGCTGCCAGCGCCAGGCGTCAGCGCAGGCCTGGTCAAGCGATAGGCTAGTTTGCCAGTCAAGTTCATCTTTGGCCTTTGTTGGGTTGGCATAGCATGTGGCGATATCACCCGGTCGACGAGCTACGATTTCGTACTCAATTTTTTGTCCGCTGGCTTTTCTAAAAGCTTTGATAACCTCGATTACGGAATAACCCTTGCCAGTGCCGAGGTTGTAGGCTTCGCATGCGCCAGGCTCTGGCATGTGCCGTAGTGCGGCAACGTGGCCTTTGGCCAGATCCACAACGTGGATGTAGTCTCGCACACCAGTGCCGTCGGGCGTGCCGTAGTCGTTGCCGAATACGCGTAGCTTTTCTAATTTTCCGACTGCTACTTGGGCAACATACGGTAGCAGATTATTCGGAATATCATTTGGGTCTTCACCAATCAGGCCACTACTGTGAGCGCCAATGGGGTTAAAATAGCGTAGCATTGATATAGAAAGACCGGGCGTGGCAGACGAAAGATCATTTAGTATTTCTTCAATCATAAGTTTGGTACGGCCATAAGGGTTGGTGGCACGCAGAGGCATGTCTTCGGTGATGGGTACTTTTGCTGGATCACCATACACGGTTGCCGAAGAGCTAAAGATGAACTGATTTATTCCGTGTTCTGTCATAAGTTCACATAAATTTAGCGTCGATATTAGATTGTTTTGGTAATATTTCAGAGGTTTGGTGACAGATTCGCCAACGGCTTTGAAGCCAGCAAAATGAATGATGGTGGAAAAATCATATTTAGTGAATATGTGCCTCAAAGATGATTTATCGCATAAATCTACCTGTTCCAGGGTGATTGGCTGCTTGGTTATTTGCTCGAGCCTGGCGATTACAGATGGTTTGCTGTTGCTGAAGTTGTCTACAATTATTGGTTGATAGCCAGCTTCGATAAGCTCAACAACAGTATGCGAGCCAATATAACCTGCACCACCTGTAACCAAAATCTGTTTCATGATACTTTCCTTTTGATATAATCTGATAGTTTTTTCTGAAAAGCTTGGCGAGAAAAGCGTTGAGCTTGCTTTTTGATGACAGCTGAAGAGTATTTTTGGGAGTCAAAATTTGTCAAAACTTCACTTAACGCATCAGTTGTTTGTTGGTCAAAAAACTCACCAGTTTTGCCTGGGATAACATAGTCTAGTGCGCCACCAGCACGATAGGCAATTACTGGCGTTCCAGCCGCCATGGCTTCAACTGGTGTTATTCCGAAATCATCTAGCCCTGGGAAGATAAAGGCCTCGGCATTGGCAAATTCTATAGCTTTGGCTGGGTCTGACAGTTGGCCTGTAAATTTGATGGTTGGTCCAGCAAGTTGCCGGAGTTTGTCCTGGCTGGGTCCACTGCCGATTACAGTTAGGGGCAGGCCTAGCTTAGTACATGCTGTAACGGCTAAGTCTATACGTTTGTAAGGTGTTTGGCGTCCAGCTATCACGAAGCCATTTTTGGACCTGGGCTGAATATTGTTGAACTGTGCAATATCAACTGGTGGGTGGATGATTTCTGATGAACGGTTGTAGTATTTGCTAATCTCGTCCTGGATATGCGAAGAAATAGCAATCATATGATCGGGGTTTTGCGCTGCTCTGTAGTCCCAGCGGCGCATTGGCGCCACCAATAGCTTGAGCCCGAGTCTTGCCATCCAGTTGAAACCTTTTGGAAAGCCGGGATTTTGTAAGTATTGTTCGTGCCGACTCCAGTAGTAATGGGTAGGTGCGTTACACAAGCATATGTGGGCACCAGGTTTTGTCCGAACGGCTTTGGCCTCTGCGCCGAAATTACAGGTAATCACTAAATCATACTCTCGCAAGTCTAGCCTGGAAAAATACCATGCACGCAGTACAGGCATGAACTTTTTGAGGCTTTTGGGTAGTTTTTGTAGCCAGCCAGTACGAACATCGGCATCCTTGAACCAGTCTATTGCTGACGGGTCGTATTGTGAGGTATAAATCGGTGCTTGAGGGAACATGCGATGTACTTCTAGAACAACACGCTCAGCTCCACCGATACCAACTAACCATTCACAAACAATTGCAATTTTCATCGTGCGCCAATACCGCCAATGACAGCTCGGATTGTTTTGAGCAGGATTGTGATGTCGTTCCAAAAGCTCCAGTTTTGGACATAGTAAATATCTAGTCTCCGTCTTTCATCAAAGTCAATGTCTTGACGCCCGGAGATTTGCGCTAGACCGGTCATACCAGATTTGACGCTGAGAATGGCATGTTTTTTCTCATATGCATTCAGCTCCTGCGGTATTAGCGCTCGTGGTCCAACCAAACTTATGTCGCCCTTGATTACGTTCAAAAGCTGGGGAATTTCGTCTAGGCTGGTTGTACGCAAAATTCTGCCAATAGGCGTTACTCTAGGGTCTTTGTCTAGCTTGTAGCCGTTATTTTTGTATTTATCATAAAGCTCAGGCTTACCCATTAGTTCAAAAGCTTCCTTGTCACTGGGTCCACTGTAGCGTTGGTACATGCTGCGGAACTTGTAGACTTTGAATTCCCGATTAAAGCGTGTCAGTCGTGCCTGACGGAAAAACACTGGCCCTTTTGGATCCAAGAGTTTCACAGCCAGTGCAACAATGACAAAAATTGGCGACAGGATTATGAGCATAAGGACAGACACCACTAGGTCGAAGGCTCTTTTGATGATTCGCCCCCAGCCAATTAGTGCCGTTTGATGAACGGCTACCACTGGCAAACCTGCATACAAATCCACGGTGATATTGCCTACAAATAGGTCTGTATTGCCCGGAACAAAGCGATATGATGCATGGTGTTCATGGGCGTAGCGTAGTATTTCATTGTTTTTGTCTTGATTGTTATATAGCTCTGTTTGAATAATGGCGTGGATAGGACGGCGTATATTCGTGATGGCATTGGCAAAATTGTCATAATGTTTAAATCCACGAACTTCTCGACCGACAACACAGAGAACTTTTTGACCGGTGTTTTTGGTGTGGCGGATTGCTGCGGCCATACTTTCGCTGGCTTCGGTGTCACCTACGATAACTACATTGCTAATACCTATGCCATATCGAAAAAGTAGGCGACGAACAATCTTCAGAATTGTTCTAAAGAGTAGCAAGAAGCTGAAGCCCAGTACAAGGCCATAAACTGGCACGAGTCGGGCTGGGAAAAGTTCGGTACTACTAACAAAATCGTAGCCCAAGACTACTAATATGCCCATAATAGACCCGACCAGCAACCTGCCTAGTTCTGAAAAGCGCTTCTCGAATACTTCCTGGTTGTATAGTCCAATAAAACCATGAACTGCTATCCAAAGTGGCAATACGGTAGCGACGGCTCGGAAATAGTCCCAGGCAGCAATTTGTACGATCAGTGATCTTTCGTCAAGCTTGACCCGTAGTATGTAGGCAACAGAAAAAGCTGCCAAGAGCGCCAGAAAATCACCGATTATTAACAGAAGTGAGTATGCAAGCGATGCATTGTTTTTCATCTAGAATCTACGCACCTCTCCCGCCTGTCATCCGGCAGAGCCAGTTGCTCCGCGGGAGTTTTTGGCGCAGCAGGCTATTTTTTCCTGCGATACTCCCTTTACCATACTGTGTATACGGCTTGGTCCATTTCTCGAAAAGAAATAGCTTGCTGCATCCAAATACGTAAATTCTAGACATATTCTAAATATATTGTAGCACTGTTAGTGTGTGACTCTGGTATACTAAACAAAAAGCGAAAGCGACAAAGACAAAAATGAAATTATTCAAACTCAAGAAAAAGGAAGAACGCGAGGTTCGGCGAATTGTTGAGTACCTTGTCAGCGGTGGGGCGTTCTTTTGGTCTGGCTATATAGTTCTGCTAGCGATGAACTGGTGGCTAGGGGTTGAATATTTGTGGCTGTCTACATCTGTATCTTATATCGTCGGTTGGGTGGTTAATTATATACTGCAACGCTATTGGGTGTTTGATAACCCTAAGCTCGCTAAACACCAGACAGAGGTTACTGAGCGTTATATATTCATCAGTTTTGTTAATCTATTTCTGAACTTTGCGATTATTGAAATCTGGGTCAAGCAAGGATTTTATCTAGAACTTGCCCCGTTTGTTGCGTCGATATTCTTTACTGCCTGGAATTATTTTTGGTATAAATTTTGGGTTTTCCCGGAGCGTTTTCCGCGTAATAGAGCAAACAAGACCAGAAAACAAACGGTCAAGAAAAAGAGGAGCAAGAAGTGAGCTATCAGACAGTGCGTCCTACCAAAAAACAACGACAACTACTCAGCTTTATAGAAGAGTTTATTGGTGAACATGGATACAGTCCAAGCTATAGAGAAATAATGAATGGCCTGAGCTACACATCCGTAGCGACCGTGTCACTGCATATAAATAATCTGATAAAACGCGGTCATTTACGAAAGCGTGATCGATCGGCAAGATCGCTGGAAGTTGTTGCCCCGTCGGAAGAAATCAAAGTAAAGACAAACACTATCAAACCCGGAGAAGAGAAGTGGTTGATTGAGAAAGTCGAGTATTTTTTTAGTCAGATTGAGCAACAGGCGCTAAAGGAGCAATCAAAGATCGATGAGCTCTATGTGCTAATTGGTACGCTTAGGATTCTGGGCTTGGAGGGTGCGGTACAGAGCTTCATCCCTAGATTGAGTGCCATTAAGCAAACTGTCACTGATGAGGTACAATAGTTTTCAGTGACAAACAATATTATTGAGCTAAGAAAACTTACCAAGACCTACGGAAAATCACGCGGTGTGACAGATATCAATCTGCAGGTCACGGGAGGTAATGTTTTTGGATTTTTGGGGCCAAATGGTGCTGGCAAATCTACGACAATTAATATGCTACTGGACTTTATTAGGCCAACAAGTGGACAGATAAAGCTTTTTAATACAGACATCAAAAATAATGCAGTTGATACGCGTCGTCGTATTGGCTTCTTGGCTGGAGATATGGCGCTGGACAATAGCTTGACTGGCTGGCGACAACTGGAATATCTAGGTAATTTGCGCGGTTCTTTTGATAGAAAGTATGTTTCTGAGTTGGCGAAGAGACTGGATTGTAGGCTCGAGCGCAAGTTTAAGACATTGTCTCGTGGAAATAAGCAAAAGGTCGGCCTGATTGCTGCACTGATGCATAAACCAGAGTTGCTTATTCTGGATGAGCCAACCTCTGGACTGGATCCTTTGATACAGTCAGAGTTCAATAAATTGCTTATCGAGCACAAGAACTCTGGTGGTACGGCTTTTATTTCATCCCACGTACTGAGCGAAGTGCAGGAAATATGCGACACGGTTGCCTTTATCCGTGAAGGGCAAATCAAGGCAATTAGATCGATGGCAGAAATTACAAATGAGTCACCAAAAGATTTTATGCTGACAACAAATAGCAAGGACTTGAAGAGGCGCTTATCTAAACTGAGTGGCGTGACTATTATGAGTGAAGATGGTAACAGTATTCAAGGTATATTTAGTGGTGACGTAAACGAATTGATCCGATTAATATCGGGCTACAGTATAGAAAACTTTACGTTGTCTGATACAGAGCTGGAAGCGGTATTTATGAAGTACTACGAGGGCGATAAATAGATGCTTGGTTCTATAGTTACAAAAACTATTTACGAGAAACGCTGGGCAATGTTGTGGTGGGGCTTGGCGATGTTTGCTTTGACAATATTTGTTGTAGCGATGTTTCCAACATTACAGGAAACTTTTGGTCAAGCACTAAAAGATGTGCCGGAATCAATACAGCAAGTGATGGGCAACGTTAGCGACTATCAGCATATAGAAGGTTTTTTGCAGGTTCAGGTTTATATGCAAATGATTTTCCTGACAATCATCTACGCCGTTATATTATGCACGGGCTTGATTGCTGGCGAGGAGGGCAAGGGAACGCTACAGGCGTTGCTTGCTCAGCCTGTTAGTCGCACCAAGGTGTATTTTCATAAGCTTATGGCAACAGCTGTAGTATTGTGGATTATTTGCTTTATGATGTTTGTTGCTGTTTGGGTCGGCTGTCTATTAATCGGCGAGTCGCCTGACTATTGGCGTGTTTTTTTGGCAACCAATATGATGTGGCTAACTAGCCTGGTTTTTGGGTTGTTTGGTTATGCCATTGGCGCAGCGCTAGGCAAAAGAGGTGTCGCAGGGTCGGTCGCCGGAGTTTATGCCTTTGTGGCGTACTTGATCACCTCACTTGCACCGACGGTAGACTGGCTCAAGCACCCTAACTACTTGTCGCCGATTAGATATTTTAGTGAACCAAGAATAATGGATGTTGGTATAAAATCTAGTAATCTCGCTGTATTGATACTGGCTTGTGTAATTTTTGCTTTGTTAGGCTGGATTGTGTTTGTCAGGCGGGATATTAATTCCAGATGAATATTTTTGAAGCAATAATACTTGGACTGGTCCAGGGGCTGACAGAGTTTATCCCTGTCTCTAGTTCAGGACATCTTGTATTTCTGCATCAGTTATTTGGAATTACCGAAAATGGCCTAACTTTTGATATAGCGCTTCATATTGGAACGTTGGTCGCATTAATCATATACTTTCATAAAGACATATGGCTTTTGGTGCTGGGCATTGTTGGTAAGAATGAATATTCCAAGGTGGCGTGGCTGATTGTATTGGCAACTATTCCGGCGGTAATATCCGGAATTTTACTGCAAGAGCGTGCGGAGTCGGTATTTAGGGCAACAAATTTGGTGGCAATAAACTTAATCATTGTCGCTTGTCTGATGTTGTTGGCTGAACGATTCGCGAAGAAACATGCAAGCAAGACAAGCCTAGAAAAGATTTCTCCCCTGCAGGCCCTAGCAGTCGGAACCGCACAGGCTATTGCCGTTATACCCGGTGTTTCGCGTTCTGGCAGTACTATAACGACTGGTTTGTTTGCTGGCCTTGATCGAGTTGCTGCAACACGGTTTTCATTTTTGCTGGGAATGCCCATTACTTTTGGGGCGATTGTGAAAGTCTTGGCTGACCAAAACGCGCTGGCCACAGTCGGTAATGATATTGGCTTGTTTGCGGTAGGGATAATAACCGCGCTGATAAGCGGATTGTTTGCTATAAAGTTTTTGTTAAGATACTTGGCTAAGCATACCTTGGCAGTATTTGCGTATTACCGAATAGCCCTGGGACTGTTGGTATTGTTGATTGCAGCAGTTTGATTTTGGTTGATTTCTACATTTTCGACGCTGATTCCTAGAGTTTTGGCTAGTTTGTGTTGTTGCCATTGCTGAACCTTGAGTGCGTCTTGCGGAGTAGACACTTTCGTTAGTTCACCTATCTCAATGAACGGTTCATCGCCTTCCCAGATGGTTATGGGCAATACAAGACCTCGCTTGACAATGTCCAGGGTTCCGTTACTAATTCCTCCCATTATGATACGTTCTGGTTTGTGATCGTCGCCGTACTTTACTGTATCTGTTTTACCCGACCAAGCAATATTGAGAGTTTTGCCAATTTTGCGTCGCAGTACTTTGTGTACTAGGTCTTCTCCTAGCCAAGAATGGACTTCGCGGCGCATAGCACGGTTGTTGGTGCTGATAAGTGAATCGTCAAAACCTAGATTATCAATTGTTGGGGTTCTAGGGAAGCTCATAAAGACGTGTCCAGCCTTTTCGACTACTTCTGACGCGGCCATACCGAAGGCGCCGATGGTAGTGACGCCACGGCTAATAACCAGACCATTCTGGTCTGGCCAGGTTTCTTCGTCTAGATGCTCGAGCCAGGCGGCTGACCAAACAGCGATATCTTCTATCGTGCCATGGTTTGTTACGGGAAAGATGTTTACTCCGTGTTGGTAAAGTAATATCCGGGCAGCACTAGTGAAGGCAGGTTGCTTGGCTAGCACATCTCGGGCATGATTGAACAGATCAGGGCGTGCGGCAGTCGCCAGCGCGGCCGTTTCACCTTCCGCAACGGGTACTGGTTCGAGATGGGTTGTCTCTAGGATTTGCGAAGGGTGTGCGGCAGGGTTGAAATCCAGATGCTCAAACAGCCCATTGGAGGCGTCGATATGCTTTAGGGTTGTCTCTGCTAGTGCATCGTGAATACCCTTGCGGTCTTCGTATGTCAGTTTTTCGTAGTCAAAATCTCTTAGCATATGTAATCTGCAGTATAGCAAATTTCGTAAAAACTACTACATATAGCGTGTCGCGGATAGTATATACTACTAATGTATTAATAATTCAGATCGGAATCAGGTGAGAATCCTGGGCTGTGCCGCAACTGTAACTTCTTCGGAAGGAGCCAGACACGATATGTAAGACTCCCGAGCAGGAGCGACAGTCTTCTTCTAGACTTTTCGTACCTCGCTCGGTAAAGCGAGGGTTTTTTGTTTTACGAGCAAGAAAGACAACTGTTTTCTGCTGACCAGGGTCACGATCGAGTAATACTGCCTGTTGAAGAGCGTGCCTTGACCGAAGTAGATCATCTCCTTGCTGCTCGTACGCAGGATGGGCTATATCCCGATCATGTTGTTGAGGCAGTGAGGCAAAATCTGGTTACTGCGGTTCAGGAAGCAGCAATGCCATATGCGGTGACCACTACCAGGCATGAAGTTAACGAAGATGAGGAACGTGGTCAACGAACATTTCGCTGGTTGGGTAAGACGGCAGTTCAAACAGCAATGTCAGGCTATCGCTATCACTCTCATCCGAATGCGCTCAAAAGGGTTGATGTAGAGGTGGCGGAGGCACGTTTTGCAAGCGAAATGCTCCGACCAGGTATTGCCCAAGTATTTATTTCTCCCAGAATGTCACGCAAAGACGCTACTTTGGAAGAAGCGAGACGAGAACATCTTGGCGATGATGATGCCGTGCGAGTTAGCTGGATAGATAATTCTCGCGGTAAACCGGAGCGGGTGATGCAGTCATTGTTGGTAAGAGATATTCCTTTGCAGGCTTGGGTGGAAATGTTGGCAGATTCTAGTAATGTTTTTGGCAAGTCGATAATTGTTGATGACAAAGAATCGGCTTTGTCGGTGATGAAAGTATTCTCACAGCTCGAAATAAGTGCAAATATGTTACCCAAGGGGCCAGTGACGATTCTTGAGGAAGTGGTCGGTTACATAAAGAATGACTCTACTCGCCGAAAGGTTACTGAGCAAATTTCAAAGTATTACGGTGATCAAGAACTAATGCGCCGCCAAGCAGAGTTTAAGGCTGAGCAGTGGCTACAGTTTGAATATGAACTTGCCGATAGTTTGGTGCAAGGTACGCCAACAAGTGCTATCAAAAGCTTTATTGCAAGTATGCAGCATGTTTGGAATTCTGATGAGCTGCGGGTAATCAACCAACATTCATCGGGGAATAACTTAGAATATATGATGACCCGGGAACTAGCGTGTATTTTGGAGAAGGCTAAGCAAAACACCCTATGGGGCGGAGCAGCAGTTTTGAGCGGTAACGAGGCAGTCGTGAAACAGCTACAACAAGAGGTTTGTGCTCAAATACAGTCCAACGAGCAAGCAATGTTTGTAGCATATAGACAAGGACAGGACTTGTCATTGTTGCAGCAACAGAATAGTCAACTAATTGGTGGTGCAAATATTAAAGTTGGTGGTGGTTGTGCGGGTAATAGTGATCGTTCTGCCACCAATGACCCGGCCAACCTCACAGATTTGCTGGAGCAAAGAGGTCTGAATAGTTCTCCGTCAAAGTCAGACGACTGGGAGAGTAATCCAAACTCCAGAAAATGGAAAAAGGGGGTCTGTCAGGTGCGCTCTTGTTCGACGCGTCCAGGTGTGACAGAAGTTGGGCCGTGTAGTGTTTGTAAGTCTTGCCAGGCCAAATTTGATGCAGGCGATGACCCAACTAAGTATGTTGTCCCTCCACGAACACAAAGACAAACAGATCAAACCAGCCAAATGTCAGAGGATTATGTCAGGAAGATGATAGACGATATTTTTGCATCAACACAGAACCATGTTGAGAGAAATGACAAAAAAGAAGCTCGCAAACAGCTAGTGGCGGTATAATTTATAGTATGGTTGACCTAGACCAAGACGAGATTTATCAGGAGCTTACCAATCAACGTTCTCCGGAATTTTTCTGTGATAACTGCGGGCATTATCCTATAGTACCCATGCATGGTCATTTTGTTTGTCCAGAGTGCAAAATGCCAACCAAATGTTGCGAGGGACTGCCGCAGGATTTATGAAGAAGGTTGGTATATATGCCGGTTCTTTTGACCCAATCCATAAGGGTCATATTGCACTTGCAGAGCAGGCAATTCAACAATGTGGACAAGATAAAGTATTCTTTATGGTCGAGCCTAGGCCAAGGCGCAAGCAGGGGGTAAAAGCGCTGGAACACCGCATAGCCATGGTGAAGCTATGTGTGCATGATAATCCCAAGTTTGGCGTGATTGTGCTCGATCAAGCAAGATTTACAGTTGCAGATACACTACCCATTTTACTTGCTAGATTTGCGGGCACTGAGTTAAACATGATAATCGGAGATGATGTTTTGGGGCGCATGATGGACTGGAGTCATATAAACGAGATGCTAGTAGCTACACGATTGATAATTGGCACCAGAAAAAGGAGTTCGGCAAGCATTCAAGATGCGATCCATACCTTTCAACAAACAACAGGCTGTAAGGTCAATTTTGATTTGATTTTTTGCGGCGCAAATAACATCTCTTCTACTAAAGTTCGACAACAGCTTAGGCGCGGTCAGGTTACTAACGACATCGATAGTAAGGTCTTGCAATACATACAATCAAACGGTCTTTATTCTGCGGCGGCATGATCATAGTTTGCGTGCAAGTAGGCAATATGTTTTTCTCTGTAGTCTTTGAATTCTTGCTTTTTCAAGCCACTCTTTCGTATAAAAGAACTAATCTTTTGGCTACCAATGTAGTGAGGAATCATGACATACTCTGCGCCAAGTTCGTATAGTTGTATCGCTTGGGCTTTGTTCTCGGCATGACAAATAATAACTGCACTTGGGTTGATACGTCTGACATTACGAACAAGTTGTTGGCTGGTTTCAAAATTTGACAAGGTGCTAATCACAAGCTTGGTATTGTGTATGCCAATCTCGTCCAATAGTTCGTTATCAGCTGCGTCGCCGTATAAAAACGGAATATCTTGGTGCTCGAGCGTGTCAATAACGTTGGGGTCATAATCAACAACTAAGTATCGTTTACCGATTGCCTTGAAAGTCTTGACGAACTCGTGGCCTCCGTGATGATAGCCAAACAGCACCAGTTGATAGCCGTTTCGTCTAGGACTTTCACGGCGAACGACTTCTTTCTCGAACATGTGGAGTTTCAAACGGTCAAAGTATGCAAATAGTTGGTCATCGTACTGCATTAGATAGGTGGAAATGGCGATAGTGATAATAGCAACCAGCGATATGATAGCGCCTACTTCTGGCCTAAGCAGTTCCGCTTTCGATGCCAAAACTACCATAACTATAGAAAATTCACTGATCTGTGAAAGGTTTATACCGGTCTTGAAGCTAACTCTTTTGGTATAGCCCAATAGTCCCATAACTGATGTAACGGTAAAGGGCTTCATTACAATTACTATTACCGATAGAGCGAGTGCCGGTAGAATGCCAGCCGCTAGGTTGTCAACGTTGAGACTTTTGCCCAAGGTAATGAAAAATAGAACAATAAAGAAATCTCGTAGTGGCTTTAGGCGAGAGCTAATCTCTTGGGCATAGGGCGAAGATGCGAGTGCCACACCGGCGAACAATGCGCCAACTTCAATAGAAAATCCGGCAAGCTCAAACAAGGTTGCAATTCCAAAACCCCAGCCGATAGCGAATAAAAATAATAATTCCTGGGTTTTTGCCATATATCTAGATACTCTAGGCAGTATTCTCGTGTTACATATGATTAAGACTATGAGTAGTCCGAGTCCTTTTAGGGCTAACTGGCCGATTTCTGCTGGGCCAAGACCGCCGTTTTTGCCTGCTGCAATAAACAGTAGCGCAAACGTTGCAATGATGTCTTCGACCAAGATTACACCGATAGCAATCTGACCGTGTAGCCGGTTCTGCTCTTTTTTATCAGATAGAATTTTGATAATGATAATTGTGCTACTAAAAAACAGAGCTAGGCTAATAATCACTGCCTCTATACGGTTAAAACCGAGTAACGAACTGATCACATAACCAATGGAACCGACAGTGATCAATTTGGCAATCGAAACTACCAGAACTACCTTTCCAAGTTTGCGCAGTTCGGATACGTTCATGCCCAACCCTATGATAAATAGCAAAAGGGCGATGCCAATAGCCGAAAATGCCTCAAAGGCTTCGGCGGAGTGAATTAATCCGAGCGCAGAAGGACCAACCAGTAATCCAGCCAAAATGTAGCCAAGTATTAGAGGCTGGCGAATAGCCTTCATAAATAGCGACACGCCCGCAGTGATTACTATAACTAGACTGAGTTCGGCGAATACGCTGTGCATGGTATGCTGACTATATTTCCTATTTGTGTTTAGTATATATCCACAGTATTCTATAACAAATAACCATAGGCGTAAAGAATGTTCAGAAAACTATCGACAAAAATATCAACCATAACAGGACGTGCGAGTGCTTTTGGCTTCGCGCTCTTTATCGTAGTGGTATGGGCGGTATCGGGGCCAGCTTTTGATTTTTCTAATACCTGGCAATTGCTGATAAATACATTTACTACAATCACAACGTTTTTAATGGTTTTTCTTATCCAAAATACCCAAAGTCGAGACGGCAAGGCGGTGCAACTAAAGCTTGATGAGCTGCTTATAGCGACACGTGGTAGGGACGCTTTCGTTGATTTAGAGGATATGACCGACGAGGAAATTGAGCAACTAGATAAAGAGTTTCGAGAAATTCACGAAAAACAATCCACCAGTACAATGATGAAAAAACTCCATGCCAAGATAGAGTTAGAGCATTCTAGGCGTCAGAATCAAAATCTGTTTTCAGGCATAAACCCACTTGCTCATGGCGATAAACAAAATCGTGCTTGACGCCACTAAGGTGCTTATGTAAAATGCACTTACTTCTAAGTGGCTGTGTGGCCATTGAAGACAAAAATTTACAAAAATATAACAAGAGACGGTGATATGGGGTGCAATGGTGTATGTAGCCAGGCAGTGCCTGTAGAAATAAAAGTAATGGTTTTACGGAGAGTAAAAGTGGAAGCAAAAGTCAAGCGTCCTAGCTGGCAGCAGTTTATTAAATACTAGCTGGTCAATACAGCGAGTAAAACACAGCGATAATTAGTCGCTGTGTTTTGATGTATGCTCTCGGAAGTTGCCTAGTTCTGTTGTTTGTTGTTTTGTTTTTGCTTGATTGCTTCGTCTAGTAGCTTGGAGAATTCTTCTATGCTTGTCGGGTTGTCTATTTTTTGTCCATTTAGCTCAAACGTTGGTGTCGATTGATAGCCGAGTCGCCTTGCTTCTGCACGATCTGCTTGGATGATGTTGTTGACTTTCTCGCTCTTGATATCAGCCCGGAATTGATCCATATTGAGGTCAAATTTCTTTGCATAGCCTTCGAATATTGGCGTCGCATTTGTGCTATCACTCCATTCGGATTGGTTCTGAAAGAGCATATCGTGCATCTCCCAGAATCTACCTTGCATCGCAGCTGCTTCGGCCGCACGAGCGGCAAAGAGGGCGTTTTGGTGAATTTCAGTTAGTGGGTAGTGACGGAATTGAAAAGTAACTTTGCCGGCGTATTTCTTCTTGAGTTCCTTGAGCAGTGGGTGATATTGGCCACACGATGGGCATTGGAAATCGCCATATTCTATTAGTACTACGCCAGATGAGCCTTTTAGTTTATGCTGGCTTAGCTGAGCAAGTCCATTGTCTCCACCGTTGTTGGACGGCGCTTTGGTTTCTTTTTTGTTGAATATCAAAAGTCCACCAAATACCACGACAATAGCGGCTAGTATTAATAAAAATCGTTTACTCATTTGAGAAGCTTCCCTTCCTAATATGTACAACCTATGATACCACGTTTGGTTGATGTTTCCGGGTATTCTGTGACAATACTTTACCTTGTCCCTTGACATCCACCCACATAATACTTACAGTAATAACCATTAACAATTTGAGGGTTTGAGAGATTATTATTCCTAGGCACCAGGAACAATAAACTGCCGTATTTTGCTTAGATGAAAAACATGGTATGTACCTTTCATTCAATCACACACTAACAAACTAATAACAGGGGCATGAAACAAAACCATGAAAAGCTATTCAATACAGCCAAACAAAAGTCTAAGAACACTCACCAGACTATACCTAGCCAGAAAGAAACTAACCATTAGTTTATCTATATCACTAGCATTGGCCTTAAGTATGCTTGGCTACACTAACCTAAAGACCAATCCAAGCAATACAGCCCTTGCAGCAACCCCACCAGACTCTTGTTTTAGTTTTAACTCAGGTACCAATACCATAGAAGATTACTACGATAACGAAAATAACGACTCAGGCCAACCAGCTTGTCCTAAGGCTGTAGATATACCTAGTACTATTGGAGGCAATGCAGTCACCACCATCGGCAACTCTGCATTTTATTCCAACCAACTCACCTCCGTCACCATCCCCAGCTCCGTCACCACCATCGGCGACAATGCATTCCAATACAACCAACTAACCTCCGTCACCATCCCTAGCTCAGTTACCACCATCAGCAACTCTGCTTTCTATGGTAACAAACTCACCTCCATCACCATTCCTAGCTCGGTCACCACCATCGGCGACTATGCTTTCTATGGTAACAAACTCACCTCCGTCACCATTCCTAGCTCAGTTACCTCCATCGGCGACTATGCTTTCAGAGACAACCACCTCACCTCCGTCACCATAGCAGGCAATCCCACAACCCTCGGTACAAGGATACTTGAATATAACCCCATAACTTCAATCTCGTACAATGGTACAACTTATACCGATACCGGTACACTAAGTGAACAATGTTTTGACTTTAACTCTGCTACAGGCACTATTAACAAATATCTATTTGCTGATCTAAACCTTATTAAAAACAGCAGCATTGCTTGTTTAGACAGAAGCGTAGATATACCTAGTACTATTGGTGGCACACCGGTCACCACCATCAGCAACTCTGCTTTTCGTAACAACCAACTCACCTCCGTCACTATCCCCAGCTCCGTCACCACCATCGGCGACTATGCTTTTTCTTACAACCAACTGACCTCCGTCACCATCCCCAGCTCCGTCACCACCATCGGCGACAATGCTTTTTCTTCCAACCAACTCACCTCCATCACCATCCCCAGCTCCGTCACCACCATCGGCGACAATGCTTTTTCTTCCAACCAACTCACCTCCATCACCATCCCTAGCTCAGTTACCACCATCAGCAACTATGCTTTTTCTTACAACCAACTGACCTCCGTCACCATCCCTAGCTCAGTTACCACCATCAGCAACTATGCTTTTTCTTACAACCAACTGACCTCCGTCACTATTCTTGGAAGCCCTACCACACTAGGTAGCAATATATTAAGCAATAACCCCATAGAATCTATTACCATAAATGGTAATGCCTATACTAGTTCATCACCTAATACTGATGCTTGCTTTGAATTTGATACAGGTAATAGTACTATTACTAAATGGCTTCAAGCAGACCTAACTACAGCTAGAGATGGAGGCTCTGCTTGCCTTAACAAATCAGTTACTATCCCTAACACTATTGGTGGAGTGGATGTTACCACTATTGATAGCGGAGCTTTTTCTTCCAACCAACTCACCTCCGTCACCATTCCTAGCTCCGTAACTACCATCGGCAACTCTGCTTTTTCTTCCAACCAACTCACCTCCATCACCATCCCTAGCTCAGTTACCACCATCAGCAACTATGCTTTTTCTTACAACCAACTGACCTCCGTCACTATCGGTAATG
>WBZM01001695.1_pt1 | contig 20865 bp, 19 predicted proteins | sample 5204271 | NCBI WGS metagenome assembly WBZM01 (sample SAMN12344346, study PRJNA552823) | activated sludge metagenome | biome: Activated sludge suspended growth; feature: Nitrification reactor; material: Wastewater; isolation source: activated sludge from nitrification reactor of wastewater...
GTCGTCCCACGTCTGCGGCACTTCATAGCCAGCCGCGTCGAAGGCCGCCTTCGGATACCACACCAGGCTCTTGCCGTTGAAACGATGCCAGACGCCGGCGACCTGATCATCGATCATGGCCATATCCAGCCAGCTCTGGTTGTACTGTTGGCTCAACCAGTCCTGCGAGATGAAGGTGGTCGGATCGACGATCTTGCCCTGGCGAACGAAGGTCGCCAGCAAGCCGGGTTGCGGGAAGTCGGCGATGTCGGGGGCGTCACCGGCATCCACACGGACACCGATCGAACCCTCGAATTCCTTGCCGCCGATGTACTGCACGTCGATGCCCGTGGCCTCTTCAAAGGCGGCCATCGACTGATCGAACTTGACCGTGTCGGCGTCGGCAAACGGGCCGTCGACCGTCACGACCGTGCCGGAGTAATCGCCGTTCATGGCCGCTTCCAGCGCGCCGCCGGCCATCATCGGGAAGGCCATGTCGCCGGTTTCGGCCGGCGTTTCTTCGGCCGGCATCTCAGTCGCCTCGGGCGCGGCTTCTTCGGTCGGGGCTGCAACCGCGGCTTCGGTGGGGGTGGCCTCCTGCGCGCCGCCGCCGCAGGCCACGAGCACCAGCATCAGCGCCAGCAGCAGGCTCAACAAAGTAAATCGTCCAAACTTAGACATTGTGTTCTTTTCCTCCCAGAAAAGTGACAGGTGTTGGTAAAACCATAGCTATTGTCATTGGGTGATGTCGTTCGATAGTAACCTCCATATTCATCCAGGCGGCGCGGTCGACGACCGCACCACCAGTTCTGTCGGCAGGACGATGTGCTGGGTGGAAGAAACTTCCGGCTCAGGAGCATCGTCGGTATCCAACCATTCAAGCAGTAATTCCGCGCCACGCGCCCCGGACTCATACAATCCCTGGCGCACGGTCGTCAGACGAAAGTAGTGGGCGATCTCCACATCATCGAAGCCGATGACTGACAGATCGCCGGGCACGCTCACCCCCCGCTGCTGGGCCGCCTCCAGCACGCCGAAGGCCAGCGTGTCGCTGTAGGCGAAGATGGCCGTTGGCGGCTCCGGCAGGTCCAGCAGTTCGTGCGTCATGCTGTGGGCCTCGCGCCAACTATAGCGCCCTTGCCGATGATACTCGGGGCGAAAGGGAATGCCCGCCTCCGCCAGCGAGAGGCAATAGCCGTGGTAGCGATCGCCGACGGGCTGGAAGCGCAGCGGATTCTGGTCGAGCGTCTCGCCGATGTAGGCGATGCGCCGATGACCGAGGTCGATGAGGTGATCGACGGCCGTCCGCGCCCCGGCTACGTCGTCGATCTGGACGGTCGGCAGCGCGGGGTGGTAGGCGTCGATGAGCACGGCCGGCACCTCCTGGGCAGCAAAGCGCTCCACTTCGCTGTCGTCGGGGGCCAGGGAGATGATCAGCAGGCCGTCGAGGCGCTCGCCGCGTGGCACACTGCGCAGGCATTCGTCCCGCCGGGCAACGGTCTCGATGTTGTAGAGGATCAGATCGTAACCGGCGTTCGAAAGCACGTACTCGATTCCCTGGAGGCGCTCCACATAGGAACGACGGGTGAAAAAGGGCGCGATCACGGCCACGGCCATCGCTTTGCCCCGTGACAGACGGCGGGCTACGGCGCTGGGCGCGTAATCAAGCTCGGCAATGGCGGTCAAGACGCGGCTGCGGGTGTCGTCGCTCACCAATCGACTTTCGTTCAGGACGCGCGAGACAGTGCCTATGCCGACGCCGGCTCGCTTAGCCACATCTCTGATCGTCACAGTCGCCATCGGCCTTCCTTCCCGCCTAAAGAACCGGCCAACCAAACAGGGCAGCGTGGAACCGGTTCCAATAGAAAGACTATACAAGATCGACCTGGCCTTGTCAATCAAATTGCCCAGGGCGGCCAATCGGTTCGATGAATAGCTACAACTTCCAGGCGCGCCTGGCGTATAATAGGCAGACTAACCGGCAACAACGTCAACGCACCGCCAGCCATGCCTGCCATGCCGAACATGTCTGTCATGTTAAAGGAGAAAATTAACCCAGTGGCCGATAAGCAAGAAAAATCCAGCATGAGTCAGAAGCTAGGTTCGAGTTTCCTGGGCGAGTTGCTGCAACAGATCAAGCTCGTCTACTATTTGGTCCGCGATCGGGATGTGCCGCTCTACCTGAAAGTCCTTCCCTTTCTCGGCGTGCTCTATGTCCTCTTCCCGCTCGACATCATTACCGACTTCATTCCCGTACTGGGGCAAATTGATGACCTGATGATCCTGACCATCGGCGCGAAGGTGTTCATCGAGCTAGCGCCGTCTCACGTCGTCGCCAAGTACATGGATCAGATGCGCGGCCAAACGACCATCGTCGAAGGCACGGCCGCCGACGTGGAGAAGTCGGTCAAGTTTATCGAGGGCGAGGTACTCGACGCCGAAGCTCAGGCGGATATGGCTAAGAAGAACGGCAAGCGCCGCTAACGGCGCAGCAACCGCGGCAGGGCGCGCGTCTCGCTGATGTCGAGGGCGAAGACGGCCGCCGTATAGACCAAAACGCCGGCCGCGCCCCCGGCCAGAACCACCGGCAACCAGGCCAGCGGCCCGCCCTCCGCCCCGCCGCTCATCAGTCCACCGACCAGCCACGCTGCGCCGAGAGCGGCCAGGCCCGTCAGTGTCGCGGCCAGCAGGGACTTGGCCGCGCTCAGAACAACCGGCCGGCCGATGACCCCGCCCACCTGCCGCCGCAACACCACCAGCATGAGCAGCGTGTGGACGACGTGCTTCACCGCGTCGGCCACCATCAGGCTGAGCAACCCCAGCGAACCCAGCAGGGACAGCGCCACAGTGGAGTAGACGAGAATACTGACGAAGCCAACCAACGCCGGCCGCCAGGTATCTTTGCGCGCATAGGAGGCAAAGACAAGCATCTGGTCCACGGCGGCGAAGGGCATGCCCGCCAGGTAGACGCGCAGCACCAGCGCCGTCATGGCCGTGTCGGCGGCGGTGAAGCGGCCGTGCTCGAACAACAGGCCGATGATGGCCGGAGCCAGGGCCAACAGCCCGGCCGTAGCCGGCAGAATGAGCGCCAGCACCAGCCGCAAGCCATCGACCAGTGTCGTGCGAAAGGCGATCAGGTTGGCCGCCTGTCGCGAAAGGGTCGGCAGTGTGGCGATCGACAGCGCCGTGACGACCAGCCCCAGCGGGAACTGATAGAGCGTCGTGGCATAGTTCATGTAGTTGAGGCTCTGGTCGCCGGTGCGAATGGCCAGGTTGTAGCTGAGCATGATGGCCACCTGATTGACAACCAGGCCGGCCAGAATGGGGATGTAGAGGCGGATAATGCGCCGAATGGCCGGATGGCGGACGGAGAAGATCGGCCGCAACCGCGCATCGCGCAGCGCCGGCAACTGCAACAGCACTTGCAGCACAGAGCCGAGCAGCAAACCCCACACCAGCCCAGTTACCGTGCGCGTCAGCAGAGCCATCAGGACAATGGCCCCGTTGAACGCCGCGCCGATGAAGGCCGGGATGGTGAAGCGTTTCAGAGCGTAGAGCGCGCCGGCCAGGATGCTGGCGATGCCCAGGAAGAGGACGGCCGGCGTGGTCATGCGGATGAGCGACACACTGACGGCCGACAGGTCTGGCTCAGTGAAGTTCAGCGCGCCGACCAGCCAGGCCACCTGCGGCGCGAAAATCTCCACCACGGCCACCATGGCCAGCAGCACCAGCGTCGCCAGGCTGAGCACCATGCTGAGCACGTGCCACAGTTCGTCGCGGCGCTCGTGCTCGACATAATCGCTGAAGACGGGCACGAGGGAGGAGTTGACCATGCCGCCGATGATCAGGTCGAACAGGCCCGTGGGCACATAGGCCGCCGCCTGGAAGGCCGCCAGCAGCGGCGTCGTGCCGAAGAGATTGGCCTTGACGCTCTCCCGCGCCAGGCCCAGGACCCGGCTGGCGACGTTGCCGGCGGCCAACACGGCCGCCGCGCGGACGATGCCACGGTTCTCGCCGTCGCCGTCGGCCGTCGCCGGGGGCAACGGCTGGGCAGGGCTGCTGTCGGCGGCCGTGGCGATGGCGAGCGGCACGCCCTCTGGCGTGGCCGGGTCGGGGATTTGCTCCATGTGGTCGCTAGTCTAGCCCAATAGGGGGCCGGCGCAATGGACGGTTGGGCGACGCCAGGGGTACGCTGAGCCGGCCATTCTGCGCTTGACGCATCCCCCACGGTCACTACAATAGAGGGATTGCTAACACCAACCAAATAGAGACGCATACGGCCGCCCGGGAGAGCATCTCCGCGCGGGATCGCCGAAGGGGCAAGCGGCGGGCGAGAAGCCTCGCTCCTGTGAATCTCTCAGGCACAACGGACCGAGTGGCCGGGTATCTTCTGAAAAGCGTTTGGCCAGGCAGCGCGCCCCGCGCCGCACCCTGGCCACCACCGAAGGGGCAAGCCGGCGTGGCCGGCGAATCTCTCAGGTTCATGACAGAGGACGCCGGCAAGATCGACCTATCGGGCGGCCTTGCCCGGCGTCCTCTTTGGCTCTTGGCAGTCACTTTGCAGCCGACTCAATGACCCATTCAAGGAGAATAACCATGACTCATAAGATAATGCCCGACATGCGCTACGCCAAGACCGATGAGTGGCTGCGCGTCGAGGGCGACGAGGCCGTCATTGGCATCAGCGACTACGCCCAGGACGCGCTGTCCGACATCGTCTATGTCGAACTGCCGGCCGTCGGCGAGACCCTGGAACAGAATCAGACCTTCGGCGTCGTCGAATCGGTCAAGGCCGCGTCCGACGTGCTGATGCCCGTCGCCGGCGAGGTCATCGCCACCAACGACAGCGTCGTCGACGCGCCCGAATCGCTCAACAGCGACCCATTCGGCAGCTGGCTCATCCGCATCCGCGTCAGCGACCCGTCGCAGCTCGATGGTCTGATGGATGCCGCCGCCTACGAGGCGTACTGCGCCACCCGCGAGCACTAGTCAGCTAAGAAGGGAGGGCCGTCTGTCACTCCCATTCCTAGCTTCGCCTGGAGGTATTTCCCTATGACAACCGCCTCTCCCCGCGCCAACTGGCAGGACATCATCGAGGCCCACGACAAGGACACTGGCGGCGCACCCCAGTTGAGCAACCGCGACCTGCTCATGCCCGCCGATCGCTTCGTCAAGCGCCACATCGGCCCGCGCAGCCACGACGTTAGCGCCATGCTGCGCGAAATGGGTCTGAGTTCACTCGACGAACTGACCGAACAAGCTATCCCGGCGTCCATCCGCATGGACGGTTTCCTCAACCTCGACCCGCCGCGCAGCGAACAGGCCGTCCTGGAAGAGCTGCGCGAGCTGGCCGGCCGCAACAAGGTCTACCGCTCCTACATTGGTATGGGCTACTATGACACCATCCTGCCGCCGGTCATCCAGCGCAACATCCTGGAAAACCCCGGCTGGTACACCGCCTACACGCCCTATCAGCCCGAAATCTCGCAAGGCCGCCTGGAAGCGCTCATCAACTTCCAGACAATGGTCTGCGACCTGACCGGCATGGAGATCGCCAATGCCTCCCTGCTGGATGAGGGCACGGCCGCGGCCGAGGCCATGACGCTCTGCCAGCGTTCCCGGCCGCGCAACTCCACGGCCAACGTCTTCTTCGTCTCCGAGTTGGTGCACCCGCAGACGCTGGCCGTCGTGCGCACCCGCGCCGAACCGCTGGGCATCAAGGTCGTCGTCGGCCGCCACGAGGAGTACGACTTTGCCGAGCCGACGTTCGGTGTGCTGGTGCAATATCCGGCCACCAATGGCGACATCTATGACTACCGCGCCTTCGCCGAGAAGGCCCATGCCGCCGGCGCGCTGGTCGTGGCCGCCACCGACCTGCTGGCCCTGGTGCTGCTGACGCCACCGGGCGAGTGGGGGGCCGATGTGGCCCTGGGCAACAGCCAGCGCTTCGGCGTACCGATGGGCTACGGTGGCCCACACGCCGCCTTCTTCGCCACCAAGGACGCCTACAAGCGCACCATGGCCGGCCGCCTCGTCGGTGTATCGGTTGACGCCACGGGCAAGAAGGGCTATCGCCTGACCCTGACCACACGCGAACAGCACATTCGCCGCGAGAAGGCGACCAGCAACATCTGCACGGCGCAGGTGCTGCTGGCGGTCATCGCGTCGATGTACGCCGTCTACCACGGCCCCGTTGGACTGAAGCGCATCGCCACGCGCGTGCGGCTGCTGACCAGCGTGCTGGCCGCGGGCCTGCAACAGCTCGGCTATCACGTCAACGACACACCCGTCTTCGACACGCTGACGATCAGCGGCGGCCGGCGCAATGCCGCCCAGATTCGCGGCGCGGCCGAGGGCAACGGCATCAACCTGCGCTACAGCGGCAACCAGATCGGCGTCTCGCTGGACGAGACGACGACCGTGGCCAATCTGGAAGCGCTGCTGGCCGTCTTCGGCGCGACCCCCGGCGAGATCGACATCCCCGCCCTGGCCGACGGCGCGACCCTCGACTATGAAGCGCCGTTCCAGCGCAGCAGCGCCTTTCTGACCCACCCCGTCTTCAACAGCTACCTGTCGGAGACGGAGATGATGCGCTACATCAAGCGGCTGGAGAATCGCGACATCTCCCTGGTGCACTCGATGATCCCGCTCGGCTCATGCACGATGAAGCTCAATGCCGCGGCCGAGATGCTGTCCATCACCCTGCCCGGCTTCGCGCAGCTGCACCCATTCGTGCCCCTCGACCAGGCCCAGGGCTACGCCGAACTCTTCCGCCGGCTGGAAAAGTGGCTGATGGAGATCACCGGCTTTGCCGGATGCTCGCTGCAACCCAACTCCGGCGCGCAGGGTGAGTACACCGGCATGCTGACTATCCGCGCCTACCAGATCGGCCGCGGCCAGGCCGACCGCCACGTCTGCCTTATCCCCGCCAGCGCCCACGGCACGAACCCGGCCAGCGCGGCGTTGGCCGGCATGGAAGTCGTCGTCGTGGCCACGGACGAGCAGGGCAACGTCGATATCGACGACCTGCGCGCCCGGGCTGAGGAACACAGCGACCAGCTGGCGGCGCTGATGATCACCTACCCCTCGACCCACGGGGTCTATGAGCAAGGCATCCGCGACATCTGCAAGATCGTCCACGACAACGGTGGCCAGGTCTACATGGACGGGGCCAACATGAACGCTCTTGTCGCCGTGGCCCGTCCGGGCGAGTTCGGGCCGGACGTGTTGCACCTGAACCTGCACAAGACGTTTACCATTCCCCACGGCGGCGGCGGCCCCGGCGTCGGCCCCATCTGCGTCGCCGAGCACCTGACGCCCTACTTGCCCAACCACCCCATTGTCCCCGGCGTGGGCGGCGAGGACGCGCTGGGCACGGTCGCCTCGGCCCCCTGGGGCAGCGCGTCTATCCTGCCCATTCCCTACGCCTACATCGCCATGATGGGCGAATGGGGGTTGCAAGTGGCCACGGAGATCGCCATCCTGAACGCCAACTACATCGCTGAGAAGCTGGAGCCGTACTACCCGGTGCTCTACCGGGGCGCCAACGGCCGCGTCGCCCACGAGTGCATCGTCGATCCGCGCCACCTGAAGGATACCGCCGGCGTGACGGCCGAGGACATCACCAAGCGGCTGATGGACTTCGGCTTCCACGCGCCCACGCTGTCGTTCCCGGTGCCGGGCACGCTGATGATCGAGCCGACGGAGAGCGAGTCGCTGGCCGAACTGGATCGGTTCATCGACGCCATGATCCTGATCCGCGAAGAGATTCGGGCTATCGAGGAAGGGCGCATGGATCGCGAGAACAACCCGCTGAAGCATGCCCCGCACACGGCCGAGGTCGTCCTGGCTGAGACGTGGGACCGGCCCTACAGCCGCGAGCAGGCCGCCTACCCGGCCGACTGGGTGCGCGACCGCAAGGTCTGGCCGTATACCAGCCGGATCGATAATGTCTATGGCGACCGGAATTTGTTCTGTGTGTGTATTCCGGTTGAAGAGTATGCATAGTTAAACTGGAAAGAGGGGCGGACGGAGCACCCGCCCCTTTTCCAGGGTCAGTCACCCACTTACCGGCCCGGCCATCAGGAGCGCTGCATGCAGAGCGATGACACTGATCAGCCCTATCGCCGCATTTTTGAAGCAGTTCACGACGGGCTGATCCTCATCGAAATCGAAACCAGACAGGTCATAGAAGCGAATCCCGCCGCCGCGGCGATGCACGGCTATCCCCGCGAGGCGTTTCTCGGCCTCCCCCTGTCGCGCCTCATAGACCCCGACAGCTATGCGAAGTTTGGCGGGTGGGTTGAGATGATTCAGGCCGGCCGCGCCTTCCAGGCGACAGCAACACACCTGCGCCAGGACGGGACGCCGTTCACTGTGGAGATGACCGGGACGGGCTGTACCTATCAACGCCGAGCTTGCCTCCTGAGCGTTGTCCGGGGGGCCGGCGTGCGGGGCCAGACCGCAGCCCTGTTCAGCCAACACACCGTGGCGGGCGACGCCGGCCTGGCAACGTTCGTCAAGGAAGTGCAGTCGGCCGCGGCGCTGAAGGAGCGGAAGCGCCTGGCACGAAACCTGCACGATGCCGTCAACCAGTCGCTCTTCTCAGCCAGCCTCATTGCCGAGGTGTTGCCACGCCTGTGGGAGCGACACCCGGAGCAGATTCAGGAATCGCTGGAAGACTTGCGTCGTCTGACGCGCGGGGCGTTGGCCGAGATGCGCGGGCTGTTGGTCGAATTGCAGCCGCTGGCGCTGATCGACAGCGAACTGGAGGATCTGGTGCGCATTCTGGGCGACGCATTTACTGGCCGAACCAATATACCGGTAATCGTGTCCGTGACGGGATCAATCTCTTTGCCCGCCGAGGTTCAGGCGGCGTTTTATAAAGTGTGCAAAGAGGCATTGAACAACATCGACAAACATGCCTGGGCCGGTCGCGTGGAGATCGATCTCCACGCGCGGGAGGGCAACGTGGAATTGCGTGTCCGCGATGACGGCCGAGGGTTCGATCCTGAGCAAATTCCGCCCGATCATTATGGTCTAGGCATCATGCGGGAGCGGGCTACCGCCGTCGCCGCAGAGCTAACGATCACAAGCCGGCCGGGGGGGGGAACCGAAATCGCCATTCGCTGGCGCAATACTCCGGAGCAAACTTTACCGTGACCACCCCGCCACCGATTCGGGTGCTCCTTGTTGACGATCATACGATGTTGCGGCGCGGGCTGGCGACCTTTCTGAAGATTTATGATGACCTGATTCTGGTCGGCGAGGCGGCCACGGGCGAAGCCGCCATCCAGCTATGCGGCCGCCTCTTGCCCGACGTTGTGCTAATGGACCTGGTCATGTCGGGAATGGACGGCTTGGAAGCCACGCGTGTCATCCACCAGCAATTCCCGACTGTTCGGGTGATTGCCCTGACCAGTTTTAACGAAGAAGGGCTGGTGCAGAACGCATTGCAAGCCGGGGCCATTAGCTACTTGCTGAAGGATGTGTCGGCCGACGAACTGGCCAAAGCCATCCGCGCGGCACATGCGGGTCAATCGACGCTCTCCCCGGCCGCGGCGCAGGCATTGATTCACACCACCACCCAACCACCGGCCCTGGGGCATGATCTGACAGAACGCGAGCGCAGCGTCCTGTCCTTGATGGTAACAGGCTTGAATAACACGGAGATCGCTGCGGAATTGAGTGTTAGCCCCTCAACCATCAAGTCTCACGTCAGTCACATCCTGGCCAAATTTGACGTCACCAGCCGTACCGAGGCTGTGGCGATGGCCGTGCGCCACCACCTGGTGGATTAGCCGGCCGTCTTGTAGACCCGCGGTGGCCCGGCCCGGATTCTATATACTCCCCTTTCGCCTCTTTGATCTCCCCCATCTGAGCGAGAATTAAATCCCCTCATAGGCCCACGCACCCATACGCAAGGGATGCGCTCCCCGCCCAACCTGGCGAGCCAGAGAGCACGCGGGTCGAGCAGAAATTGTTGTCCCCCACCTGGGGGAGAGGAACAACCCCTAACTGGCCGATGTGCCCCAAGCGCATTGATTGTACGATCAAATCACGCGCCGATTCTATTTACAAGCCGTTGGAAGAGCGTCGTCCAAAACGTGTTGCGGCCGGTGTCATTTCTCATGAGAGTCAAGATGTCTGGGATAGAGATAACCTTCCACAACAAAGTCGAAATCAAAGTTCAGGCCCAAATATTCACAGGAAGCACGCTAGTCAGCACTTGTGTTGCCGGGCCTGGCGAAACAGGCGTCTTACCCGCCGAGAGTGTGCGGTATGACATCTATCTCAGAAACGGCGCTACGGGTTGGGTCATTGCCCGCCAGATGGATAGCGAGGCCAAATCCCTTACGCTGATCCGCCTCAATGGCAAGTACACCATTACATGATGTCGCCACCCCCCACCTGTTTGTTTAAAGCCGCCCAGTCCGCGTCCAGTGAGAAAATGTGAAGAAATGACCCTGAGATTCGAGGAATGGCTCGCTGCTCAACAGGGCCGCGAAGATCCCATTGGCGATCTGGCTCGTGTCCCGAGCCTGCAAAATGCCGATCACGAAATCACAAGGCGCAAGCCGGACGAACATCGTAATTGGGCCGATCTTGTCATCCACAGCGCCGAACCGGGCCACATCGATGTGTTCAACAATGCCTGGCAAGAATTCCTACTGGCGAAGCAAGCTGCCCAAGACTCCCCGGATTAAGCCCCCCAGGCTCTTGAGCATTAACGGATAACCCGCACATTCCTGACGATAATCCCAGGCCCGCCCAGTCCTCGGGCGCGGCCGGGATTACATACGCAGGATGCAGAGTATTGAACGGGGAAACCCGTAAGGAACATACGCAAATGTCGAACCAAGGGTTTACGAATAAGCCACGCGGGCGGACCGCTCGGGTGCTGGCCGGTCTTACGCTGGCCATCATCCTCATGGTGACCGCGCGGGTCTCGCAGGCCGTGGCAACCCTGCCATCCCTGGGCACGGCGGCGAGCTTTGCCGTCCTGGGCGGGTCGACGGTGACCAATACCGGGCCGACCATTGTCACTGGGAACCTGGGGGTCGCGCCGGGATCGGCGATCGTCGGTTTCTTTCCGAGCACACCGCTGGGGCCGGGAACCGTCGTCGGCACGCAGCATGCGGCCGATGCAGTTGCGCTGCAGGCTCAGAGTGATGCCGCTACGGCCTATGGCGCTTTGGCCGGCCAGGCGTGCGATGTCACTTACACGTTAGCTGAGGACATCGGCGGCGACACGCTCGCGCCGGGCGTCCATTGCTTCCCGTCCTCGGCCTTCATCACGGGAGCACTCACGCTGGATGCCGCGGGTGACCCGAACGCCGTCTGGGTATTCAATATCGAAAGCACGCTCATCACGGCGCCCGCCGCGTCGGTGCTCATCATCAACGGCGGCGATGCCTGTAACGTGTTCTGGCGCGTCGGCAGTTCCGCCACGCTTGACACAACCACGTCGTTCCAGGGCAGTATTCTCGCCCTGGCGTCTATCACCGCGAACACGGGCGCATCCGTGTCCGGCAGGCTCCTGGCGCAAGTTGGAGCCGTGACGATGGATACCAACACGGTCACCATCCCGACAAACTGCGCGCCGACGCCGCCGGACCCGGGCAACATCATTATTCAGGTGCAGACGAACCCCGACGGTTCGACCACACCGTTCAACTTTACGTCCGACTATGGCCCATTCGTCTTACAAGACGGCCAGAGCGATAACTCCGGCGACCTGCCCGCGGGACCGTACAGCATCGGCGTGACAATCCCTCCGGGCTGGGATCTGACGAGTATTGTGTGTACGTCGAGCGGCAGCAGCTCATGGACGGTCGACCTGGCCAATGGCACGGTTGAAGTTGATTTGGCGGCCGGCGACACAGTGTCCTGCACGTTTAATTTTACCGAGCAGCCGCCGCCGTCCGACATTTGCCCCGTCGGCGCGGCCGATTTCCAGCGGACGATGATCCTCGGCAAGGGCATGGGCAATGACAAGAAGCACCAGGTCATGAGCAAGATCTTGATCCCCAATTGGCAAACCGTGGATAAGCTCTATGGCCAGTTGGCGGCGGAAGAGAACGGCAAGGCGAAAAAGGTGCGGTTCATGTATCCGAACGGCACATACGAACAGGTGAACTCCCCCACCAGCCCGGCTTACCGTCAATGGGCGGTCACCTGGTATGGCGCGGATCTGGATCCGGCGGCTCATATCCGCGGCCGTTGGTTCCTCCAGAGTTCCGGCATGGCGAACCACATCCCGCGGGCGTTCATCCTGTACCCGACCTATCACACAGCGGAAGAGTATGTCAACGTATTCGACCCGCTGGCTTTTGATGAAAGCAGCGAGAACCATGTCTATTATGACATCGGGGCCGGCTGGATCGCCGCGCAGCAGTACCGCATGGCGATCCCCGCGCCACTCCAGGCAGTCACGATTGTCGTCCAGGTGGCGCTTGTCGAGAACGACAATGACACCCGCCCGGTCAACCTGACCGTATCGGCCGCCGGCGCAACACCACAGACGGTCAGCCCGGCTCGCCCCTCGCATGGCGACAATCTCAACATTGTCACCTTCTCTATGGACATCCCGGCCGGCACTGAGGAAATCGTGCTCGACCTGGTGTCGCCCAACCCGAACGGCGACTCCGTAGCCATGATTGGCGTGACCGCCTATTATGCCTGCGAAGAATAGGTTGAATGAATGTGTTGAGGCGAGTGTGGAAGCTGTCGATCGAGCTGGAAACCGCCACCGATGATCGTTTGTTGATCGCGTCGATTGGTTAGACTGGGAGCCGGATAGCGTGGATATCCGGCTCCCTCAATCAATCAGGGCTTTAGATCGACGCCGGCGACGTCTTCGGAGAGGGGCTGAAGTGCCTGGCCACGAACAAGGGCCAGCAATCAGACGAAGAGGGCAATAGCCGGGGAATCGTCCACTGGCTCCGACCTTATCCCCCAGGAGGGGGAGAGAAGTATTCCCCAGCCGGGGGACGTGGCCCGAGGGGATAGGTGGTAACCTTAATCTATGACCCGCGTATTTTTAGCCGAAAGCCAACCCGAAGTGCGCTTGGCTCTCCGTCTGATGCTGCTGGACCTCGACATGCAAGTCGTTGGCGAAGCGGCCGACTGGCCCATTACCATCACCCAGGCCGCGGACACCCAGCCTGATATGATATTGGTGGATTGGGATTTAATCCCCGCCGAAAGCACCTTGCTTGCGTTGCGGGCGACTTGCCCGGCGGCGGTCGTCATTGTCCTGCTTAGTCATCTGGATGCGCGCCAACAAGCCGCGCTCTCTGCCGGAGCCGACAGCTTTATCAGCAAGAGCGAAACGCCGGAGCGTGTGGCTGAACGTCTGCAGGTGGCGGCCGATAGCCACGTCCAGCACAGCACATAGTCCGCGGTCGCGCACCTACCCCACTATTCAGCATGAGCAGGTTGCCCCTTCTCAATGCGAATTGGAAAAGGGCACAAACCATTTTCCTGTATGTTGGACTTGTGTTTACAAACAATCATTAAGAGGGAGAACTGATTATGACGAAGGGCCAGGATAGCAAGAAAGGTACTGACAAGAATAAGCCGGCGAAAACGCTGAAGGAAAAGAAGCAGGCGAAAAAGGACAAGAAAAAGAAAGACGAAAAAATCGCGATATTCCCTCAATAGTCGCCAATCGGCTATGGCCAATTGTCTCGCCCACGCCACGGTTCTGGAGGGCGCGAGTTTGGCCGAGGGCCAGTCAATACCAAGCGAACCGATGAAACCGAGGCATAAGAGAGGCAAAACAAAGTGAACGAGACGACTCCAGAAATCGAGTACGACACCAATCATCCGGGTTATTTTGTCGCCGGGCTGCTCTTTGGCAGCCTGCTTGGCGGCCTGGTCGGCGCGGTGATGATGATGCTGCTGGCGCCGCAATCGGGTAAGAAGACACGGAAGCAAATCCAGCGCAAGGGTCGGGACCTGCGCGAGCAGACGGCCGAAACCATCGAAGACGGCGTGAAGCAAGTCCGCACGAAGGCCCACCACATCACAACTGGCATTCACGATCAGGCTGAAGATCTGCAGCAACAGGGCCAGGAGTTGATCGATGAACAACGGGAACGTTGGTCGCCGGTCGTCGAAGCCGGAAAAACGGCCGTGAGTGGCTCCTGATTCAGGGCAGGGCCATACAGGATTTCCATTTACAGAACGACCCAGGATGTGCCGCGGCCGTTAACCCGGGATGCGAGCATCACGAATGAAACGGGCGAATATCGTATGAAAACCAATGCCATTCCTGATCGCCGCACCTTTAAAACACCGGCCGATTTCTTGTACTGGTTGAAAAAGCGCGCGGCCAACCAGGAGCACGCGGCCGAGGAGAAGGCCGCTCAATCCGCCCGCATCGATCGGAAGGCGATGATGGTCTGGGTTGATGACGGCGGGCGAAACAGCGAGACGATCGGGGAAGATAAACCACACCTTGGAGGATGATATGACGGGCGCTTCCAGTTCACCGCCCTATACCTGGACATTCTGGGGGGTCGTGCGGGCCACGCTTGTCTTTGTTTTTCTCGGCCTAAGCTTTTGGCTTCTCTATCGATTTAACGAGGTGGTATTCACCTTGTTTATCGCCATTGTGCTGGGCACGATACTCAGACCGGCGGTCGCCTGGTTGCAACGGCACAGGCTCCCCGGTAATGCCGGGGTCATCCTCATCTATCTCCTGCTTCTCGCCCTGCTCATCGGCTTCGGGCTTCTCGTGGTGCCGTTACTTGTGACGCAGACGACGACAATTCTGGCCGCGACGCCTGGCTATCTCAAGAGCGTGAGCGATTGGCTGTTTAACAATCCCAATCCATTGATCGGCCGTTTGGGTGTCCTCTTCTCGAATAGTTTGTCACCCGACCAATCCCCGCTACAGCAAACAGGGCAAGAGATACTCGACACAGCTGGCCAGGCGCTGGCTTACGTTGGCTCGGCGTCACATATCTTTCTGACGGCCGTCGCCATTCTGTTGATCGCCTTTTACTGGACACTCGACGGGCCACGATACATCAAGTCGTTGGTGTTACTCATACCAAAAGACCATCGCGAAAGCACCCACGAGCTTATCTCGGCCATCGAAACCAAAGTTGGCGCTTACATTGCCGGAGAAGGCATCCTGATGCTCGTCGTGGGTGGCATGGCCCTGGTCGCTTATTTGCTTATCGGGCTGCCTTACGTCCTGGTGCTGGCGCTTGTAGCCGGTCTGATGGAAGCTGTCCCCCTGGTAGGGCCGTTGCTGGGGGCCATTCCGGCCGCGCTGGTGGCCATGTCCATCGGGCCGGAAAAACTGATCTGGGTGATAGTCGCCACTGTGATTATTCAGCAGTTGGAGAATAGCCTGCTCGTACCCCGTGTCATGCGCAAAGCAGTGGGCGTCAACTCCTTCGTTTCTCTGCTGGCGATATTTTCCTTCAGCTCATTGCTGGGGATTCCCGGCGCGCTGATGGCCATCCCCATGGCCGCCATCATTCAAATCCTGCTCGACCGCTACGTCTTTCGCCCGGGCGCGTTGGAGCCTGAAACGGTCGGCGGCCGCGACATGGCCGGGCGCTTGCGGTATGAAGCGCAAGACTTGGCCCAGGATTTGCGCAAACAGGCACGACTCCAGAAAGAAGGCTCGGACCGAACCGTCCGGCAAATCGATCTCGTGATGGATGAAATCGAGTTGATCACGACTGACCTGGACGCGTTATTGGCCCTGGCCGGGAGCACAAACGCACCATGACAAGACGGCTATTCGTCATCGGTTTGGCTGTCATGACCACTGCACTGGGCCTACTGTTGCTGTGGCAATTTCGCGTTGTCATCGTCTATGTCTTGTTTTCCCTGGCGCTCGCCGCCGCCGTGCGCCCGCTCATGAAGCGCCTGACCGGACGCAGCCGGGTGGGTCGCCTGGTTCTGGTTTTCCTCTTTCTGCTGCTTCTAGGGGGACTGGGCCTCCTCCTGGCTTTGAGCGTCGAGGCCGCGGCCGGCGAGATTCAACGGCTGGGCAGCCAGGTATCGGTTCAGGACGAATGGCAGCTGCCGAATTGGCTTGCGGGCACGCCATTCCAGACGGTAATGGATGAGCGACTACCAGCGCCAAGCGCCCTGTTTGCCGCGATAACCGGCGATCAGGGCCAGTTGGTTCTGCCCACCCTGCTGGGCTTTACCCAGAGTATCATCGGCCTCATTAGCGCCGTCCTCATCATCCTGTTCCTGAGCGTCTATTGGAGCATCGATCAGGTTCATTTTGAACGATTATGGCTCTCGTTGCTGCCATCAGACCGTCGGGCACAAGTGCGCGATATCTGGCGGACGGTCGAGCCGGAGATTGGCGCTTACATCCGCAATGAGGTCGTCCAAAGCCTCCTGGCCGGCCTTCTCCTGGGAGTAGGTTACCTGGTTCTGGGATCGCCGTACCCGGCTCTTCTAGGGTTACTGAGCGGGTTGGCGTTGCTGATCCCCATCGTTGGCCCAGTCCTGAGCGTGAGCATGGCAATGGTGATCGGGCTATTGTCCAGCGTCCAGCTTAGCCTGGTCACCGCTCTCTACGCCATCATTGTCCTGCTGGCCCTGAAAATGTGGGTCGAGCCGCGCTTTTACAAGCACCGGCACACGAACCCGATACTGACGGTCGTCATCCTGATCGCTCTGGCTGACGCGTTCGGCTTCATCGGCATCATCGTCGCGCCCCCTGTGTCGGCTGCCTGTCAGATTCTCTGGAGCCGCCTGGTCAGCCATCGCGCCGTCTTGGGCCAGGCTGACCAGATTTCCGACCTCAAGAAGCGGCAAATCCAGCTGTGGCAGACGATACAGACGATGGAGGAAGAACCGCCGCCGTTGGTTACCAGCAGCCTTGAGCGGCTTACCGATCTACTTGAGAGAGCGGAACCGACTTTGAATTCTGCTTAATTGTTTGTTGTTTTCGTCTAACCAACACTAAACTGCATCCAAGAACGTCCCGACCCGGCCGCCTCCGACCGGCGCACGAGGCGTTCACAACTCGTAGAGATTTCATGGCTAACGCTCTGCCATGCATGACCTGTGAACTGGTGGCCCGCCGCGACCGCGGCGAAGCGTCCCTGTGGGACAACATCTACCGCACCGCCCACTGGGACCTCGTCCACAGCTACAACACCGCCCTACCCGGCTGGCTGGTGCTGGTCGCCCGGCGGCACATTGAAGCCATCGACGAACTGACGGACGAGGAGGCGGCCGAATTGGGCGTGCTGCTACAGCGCGTGTCGGCCGCCCTGCGCCAGGTCACCGGCTGCACCAAGACCTACGTCGTCCAGTTCGCCGAGGCGGCCGAGCACCCCCACGTCCACTTCCACGTCATCCCGCGGCTGGCCGGCCAGCCGGACGCGCGCCGCGGGCCGGGAATTTTCGGCTACCTGGGAGTGCCCGACGTGGAGCGGGTCAGTGAGAAGCAGATGAACCGCCTCGCCGCGCACGTGCGAGACGCCCTGGCGTAGCGCGCTTCTCCCGCATCGTACCACCCTCACCACCGCGCCCGGTGCTCCTCGGCAAAGCCGATCAGACCCTCGATCGCCAGGGTTGAGCCATCGTCCAGCGTCACCCGGCCGGCGTAACGCCCGAACAGTTGGTGCACCTCGCTGAAGATGACGCCCAGGCTCGTCCGCGCCACGCGCTCCTTGAAAGGCGTGAAGGTCAGGTCGAGCCGGCCGTCGGTGAAACGCCACGGCCGCATGTACTCGCCCGACGTGTAGCCGAAGCGCACATCGCCCAGTTTGTGGACACGGCCGTCGAGGATGACGGCGTTCTCCGTGGCCCGACTCAGATCGCCGAAACCGCGGCCGAAGTTCAGCCCAATCGTTCGCCCATCCGGCAGGAAGCCCGACGCGCTGGCCCAGTTCCAGTAGCTACGGTAGGCCCACACGCCGCGGCCCCAATCGAGCGAGCCGAGGCTGGTCGTGGGCGACAGTTCCTCCACCGCCTCGCCGTGGCGCAGCGTGCCGGTGGCGGGCAGGCAGTTGATCTTGGTGTTGTAATAGAAGCGCCGCGCCCCGATGGGGATGACAATAGTCATCGACTCATGGCCCGGCGGCGTGGCCAGGTGGATGTCGGCGGCGATGCCTCGGCCGCCGTGGAAGTCGGGCCAGTCCACACGCAGCCGCCGCCCGTCCGGCCCGGTAACGAAGCGCAGGGACGCCTTGTCGCTCTCGTAGGCCGTCTCGCCCGCGTCGCTGCCACGCGCCAGCCACACGCCGCGCGCCAGCGGGACAACCAGCCCCTCCTCGTAAAGCTCGCCAGTGCCGTAGTCGAGCGTGTAGACAAAGACGTTGGCCGCGTAGCCCAGGTCGGCGACGGTGGCCGAGAAGAAGCCGCGCGGAGTAAAGAGGGCGTAGTAGTCCCAACGCTTCAGGCGGAAGCGCTGCAACGGCCGCAGGGCATAGAAGCGGGCATTCTCCAGGTTGGCGTCCAGCAACGGTTGCCGCGACCAGCCGACCTGGGTCAGGCGACCGTCGGCGCCCAGCAGCGGGCTGGGGTGGGTCAGTTCGGTTTGCATGTGCTATCCTTTGGCCCGGATTAAAGCACCGATTGGCGTGGGGGAAAGGAAGGTCGGACATGAATGAAGGCAAGGCTCCCGATGTCGGCGACGTCTGGTACTTCTGGTTCGCGACCGACGCGTTCCACATCGACAAGCGCCTGCGTCGCCTCAACCGGAGGCTGCCAAGTGATCCGCGCTGCCGCTTTTGCAACGCTCCCTTCCGCGGCATCGGTGGGGCGCTGGAACGCATGATCTTTGGCAAACGGCAGTCGTCGCTCAACCCGCGCTACTGCAACATGTGCGACGAGGCCTCGCGCCGCTTCCCCGGCGGGGCCGAAGTGCCGATGTCGATGCTTTTTGCCGATGTCCGTGGCTCGACGGCCCTCTCGGAAACCATGAGTCCGATGGCGTTTAGCCGCCTCATCAACCGCTTCTATACCCGCGCGGCCAGGCTCATCGGCGAGGAGGACGGGTTAGTGGAGAAGCTGGCTGGCGACTCCGTGGCCGCCTTCTGGGGCGCGGGCTTCGCCGGGCCAGACTACGTCGCGCGGACGGTGGCGGTCGCCCGGCGGCTCGTCCACGCCATGACCGAGGAAGACATTCCCATCGGCGTCGGCGTCCATGCTGGCGTGGCCTATTTCGGCGCGGTCGGCACGAAGGAGGGGTTGACCGAGTTCGCCGCCCTGGGGGATGAGGTCAATCTGGCCGCGCGTCTGGCCGCCCAGGCTGGCGCGGGCGAGATCATCGTCAGCCAGGTGGCTCTGGCCGCGGCCAATATGCCGGCCGCCGGTCTAGAGAGCCGCGAGCTGGCACTAAAGGGCATCAGCCGGCCGGTGCCGGCTTACGTGTTGTATGCCACCTAGCGCTGTGCTGGGCAACCATGCCTTGTCCACGCGGAGACCCAACATGAAGATCAGTGCGCGCGTCCAAAGTAGCTTTGGCCAACAGATCATCACTTTGGCGACCAACGAAAACAGCCACACCATCGACATCCCGCCCAAACCAACCGGCTACGGCTCCAGCGCCAACGGTGGCGAGTTGCTCTTCCTGGCGCTGGCCACCTGCTATGGCAACGACATCTACCGCGAGGCGGCTAGGCGCGGCATCGCAGTGACGGGCGTGGAAATTGAGGTGCGCGGCGACTTCGGAGCCGAGGGCGAACCGGCCCGCAACGTCACCTACCGGGCCAGGATCACCGGCAAGGCCACGGCCGCCGCGCTGGAAGACCTGGCCCGCCACACGGACACCGTCGCCGAAATCCAGAACACCTTGCGCGCCGGCGCGACCGTCAACCTGAGCGAGGTCGAGGTCGAGCCAGTGTAATCAGCGGCGGCTGTGCGATCACCTAGCTGCCCTTGCCCGCCACCTGGACGAGGAGTTCCAACGTCTGCGCCGCTGCCCCGGCCCATGTAAAGCGAGCGCAGTTAATATAACCCGCGCGAATCAACTCGCGGCGCAAGTCATCCTCACCAGCCACGCGCCGCAGCGCCGCCGACAGCGCCGCCGTGTCGCGCGGATCGATCAGCAGCGCCCCCTCGCCGGCCACCTCCGGCAGCGAACTCGTGTCGCTACAGACCACGGGCGTGCCACACGCCTGCGCCTCTAGCACCGGGAAGCCGAAGCCCTCATAGAGCGACGGGAAAGCCAGCGCCGTTGCCCCGGAGAGGAGCACAGCCTTATCAGCCTCGTCGATGTAGCCGGGCAGAACGACGCGGGCGCGCACGGCCGCCGGCAGCGCCGCCACCGCATCGAGCAGCGGCCCGGCCAACCAGCCCGCCTTGCCCGCCAGCACCAGGGTGTGGCCCTCGGCCGGCAGGCCGCTGCCGGCGAATGCCTCCACCAGCCGGACGAGATTCTTGCGCGGTTGCAGGGTGCCCAGGTAGAGGAAGTAGGGCGGCGTGATGCCGTGGCTGGCCAGGGCCACGGCGATAGCCGCGTCGCCGGCGCGCCGCAGGTCGGGGTCGGCGCCGGGGTAGACGACGGCGATCTTGGCCGCGGCCGTGCCGTAGAGCCGGGTCAGGTCATCGCCTGTGGCCCGCGAATCGACCAGCACGCGGCGGCTGGCGCGGGCGTTGTGGCGCGTGCTCCAGCGCAGGTAGACCCGCTGTCGCCAGGGGTGGGCCTCCGGGAAGTGCTCATAGCCCAGGTCGTGGACGGTGGCCACACTGGGCACGCGCACACCGATGGGAATGACGTGGGCCGGGGTGAAGAAAACATCCGGCGGGCGCGTCCGCAGCTCGTGACCGAGGCGGGCGTGAGTCCACAGGCGGCGCAACGGGATGGCGCGCGTCTCGACGTGCGCCGCCGTGGGAAAGAGATCGGCCGGCGGTGGGTCGTTGAAGTAGAGGCGCAGCTGGTGGCCC
>WBZM01001696.1_pt1 | contig 20860 bp, 16 predicted proteins | sample 5204271 | NCBI WGS metagenome assembly WBZM01 (sample SAMN12344346, study PRJNA552823) | activated sludge metagenome | biome: Activated sludge suspended growth; feature: Nitrification reactor; material: Wastewater; isolation source: activated sludge from nitrification reactor of wastewater...
TGAGCAAGGGTGTCGACGCCAACCGCATCTACACCGAAGGCAAGGGTCCGAAGAATCCGGTCACCAAGCCTGATCAGTGCCCGGGCAAGAAGGCGACCAAGCAGGTCATCGAGTGCCTGCAGCCCGACCGTCGTGTCGACATCGAGCTCATCGGCACCAAGTGAGCGATGTGTGCCACGGAAAGCCCTGCCCCGGCAGGGCTTTTTCATTGTGCACGACGAAGTGACCGAACTGCCTAGCAGCGGCGGGCTTTCCCCGCTGCCGGTGCGGAGAAGGTGAGACGATGACGATCAACGCGGACCCGGGGGAACTCGAGAAATTCAGCCAGCTGGCGCACCGCTGGTGGGATCCGGGGAGCGATTTCAAGCCCTTGCACGAGATCAATCCGCTGCGCCTCGACTGGATCGACAGTCGCTGCGCGTTGGCGGGCAGGAAGGTGGTGGATGTCGGCTGCGGTGGCGGCCTGTTGTCCGAGGGCATGTGCGAACGCGGCGCGGTGGTGACCGGAATCGACCTTTCTCGCAAGGCACTCGCCGTTGCCCGTCTGCATTTGCTGGAGAGCGGCCGCAGCGTGGATTATCGCGAGGTGGCGGCGGAAGAACTGGCGGCCAGTGAAGCCGGGTGTTACGACGTCGTCACCTGCATGGAGATGCTCGAGCACGTTCCCGATCCGGCGAGCACCGTCGCTGCCTGTGCCGCGCTGGCCAGACCGGGTGGCAGCGTCTTCTTCTCGACCATCAACCGCAACCTGAAGGCCTACCTGCTGGCGGTGATCGGCGCCGAGTACCTGTTGCGGTTGCTGCCGCGTGGCACGCACGACTATGCCCGCTTCATCCGGCCGTCCGAACTCCTGCGCTGGGGGCGGCAGGTTGGGCTCGAGTCGCGCGAGTTGCGCGGCATGAGCTACAACCCCTTGAGCGGACGCTACACGCTGGGCAGCGACTCCGACGTCAACTATCTGGTGCATCTGGTGAAGGATGTTTGACGCCGTCCTCTTCGACCTCGACGGGACCTTCGCCGATACCGCCCCCGATCTGGCGGCGGCGCTCAACCGGCTGCGTGCCGATCTCGATCTGGCGCCGGTGCCGACTGCCCGCCTGCGCCCGCACACCTCGCACGGCGTGCGCGGCATGCTCGCCGCCGGACTCGACATGCGGCCGACCGATCCGCTCTACGACGAGTTCCGTGAGCGCTTCCTGCGTTACTACAGCGCCGACATCTGTGTGCACACCACCATCTTCGCCGGCATCGACGAAGTCCTCGACGCTTGCGAGGGGCGGGGTGCGGCGTGGGGCATCGTTACCAACAAGGCGCAGCGTTTCACGTTGCCGTTGCTGCACCAGCTCGGTTATGCCCGGCGCGCCGCCTGCGTCGTCAGCGGCGACTCTGCGCGCCGCGCCAAGCCGGCGCCACAGCCCATGCAGCTCGCTTGCCGCCTGCTCGCCGCCGATGCGGCGCGCTGCCTCTACGTCGGTGACGACGTGCGCGACATTCAGGCCGGCCGGGCGGCCGGCATGGCGACGGTGGCCGTGCGTTACGGTTACCTCGGCGATGACGAGCCGATCGAGGCCTGGGGCGCCGACCATCTGGTGGCGCGGGCCGAGGACATCGCCGTCGTCGCCGGCTTCGGCTGATCGCCGCCAGCCGCGGTCCGATGCGCTAGACTGTCGTCATGCCGGAAACCGCCCTCATCCTCTTTGCGCATGGTGCTCGCGACCCCGAGTGGGCGCGGCCCATGCAGCGCGTGTGTGCGCTGCTGCGCCAGCAGGCCCCCGGCCTGCGTGTCGAATTGGCCTTCCTCGAGTTCATGCTGCCGAACCTGCGCGACTGCGCCGAGCGCCTGGTTGCCGATGGCGTCGCGCGAGTCCTCGTCCTGCCGATGTTCATCGCCCGCGGTGGACACCTGAAGCGTGATGTGCCGCTGCTGCTCGCCGAGTTGCGACGGCAGCACCCGGGAACCACCTTCGAGCTGGCCGATGCAGTCGGCGAGGCGGAGACGGTGGCGCGGGCGATGGCCAGTCATGCCCTGTCGCTGCTCGACGCCTGAGCCGCTCGCCGCTGGCGGGCGCCGTGGCGCTGACGGATTCCGCGGAAGTGCGTGCTAGCAGTGTCCGAGTTCGTCGTCTCACCAATCGGTTATCTGGAGACCCCGTTTCGGGACCGCTTCGGCATTCCGCGCCAGCCGCGACTGGCACCGCACGCCATCGGACGGCTGCGGTTGCTGCGACCGTATGACCGTGCCGAAGCGGTGCGCGGCCTGGAAGGCTTCTCGCACCTCTGGTTGAGCTTCATCTTCCACCGGGGTGCCGGCGAATGGCGCCCGACGGTCCGCCCACCGCGTCTCGGCGGCAACCAGCGGGTGGGCGTCTTTGCCAGTCGCAGTCCGTTTCGCCCCAACCCGATCGGCTTGTCGCTCGTCGAACTGACCACTGTCGATACGCGCGCCGGCGTGGTCCTCGAACTGGCCGGGGTCGATCTGCTTGACGGCACGCCGGTCATCGACATCAAGCCCTATCTGCCTTTCGTCGACAGCGTGCCGCAGGCGCGTTCCGGCTTCGTTCCCGGGCCACCACCACCACTGGCCGTCGAATTCCGCCCGTCGGCTCTGGCGCAGTTGCGGCAGCATTCGTTGCGCTGGCCGCATCTGTCGGAGCTGCTGAGCGAGGTGCTGGCACAGGACCCGCGGCCGGCGTATGCTGATGACGCAGAAAGGATCTATGGCTTTCGCCTCGGCGATCTCGAGATCAGGTGGCGTTGCACCGGCGCGCAGGCGATCGTCGAGGAGGTCGTTCCACTGACTGCGGCCGGCGGCGGCGATGTCGGACTCTGCCGGTCCGAAGATGCTTGATCCCGTGCGCGTCGGAAACCCTCTGTCGGCGGGAAGCGCCCGTGCTGCGTTGTTCCGGGATCAGGCCGGATGCGGGGTCGTGCCGAGGCTGTCGACGTCCAGCGTTGGCGGTTGGGTCCCGGCGAACGTGGCAGGGTGGCCGCCCTGGCGCCGGCGAAACGCGGCAGCGGAGAGAGTTGATGATGATGAAGAAGACGATTGCAGCATTGCTCCTGCTGCTGGCCTGGCCACCCCTTTCCAGTATGGCTGAAGCTCATGGCTACGGCGCGGCTTCGGTCTCCGGCGGCGTCGTCGTCGCCGGCGGGCGCGGCGGTTACTACGGGCCACGCGGTGGGTACTACGGACCGCGTGGCGGCTACTATGGTCCGCGCTGGCGACCCTATGGGCCGAGCGTCGGTTTCTACTTTGGTGCCACACCGGGTTGGGGCTGGCCTTGGGGCCCGCCAGTCTACTACCCGCCGCCGGTCCTCTATCCTCCCGTGGTGACGGTGCCGCCACCAGTCGTCTATGTCGAAAGAGGTGCCGACTCGGCTGCCCAGGAGCAGGACGCCGGCCAGGCACTGGAGCCCGGCTTTTGGTACTACTGCCGGGCCAACGGTGGCTACTACCCGGCGGTGATGCAGTGCCCGGGGCCGTGGGAAAAGGTCGCGCCGCGCGACGACTAGGTGGCGCCGGCAGCACGGGCGCCGGCAGACCGCTGCGCCCGTACGGCGCCGATGATTTCGCGCGGGAGACGGGCACAGCGTCGGTCACCGACCCTGTTCCGAAAGCCGATGAGCATGGCAGCGGCAGCCCTTGCCGGCCCCTGTCGATGCTGGACGACCGACGCAAATCTGGAACAGCGGAGCCGGGAGACGTGTTCGTGCCAGTGCGCTACCATGCCGGCACTCAGGAACGCCAAGCAATGCCGTGTCGAGATTGATCCCGTTCAGTCCACCCCGCAGCGTGACTCGACCATCGGCAAGCCCAATCTGGACGGCCGCGTGCAGATCAGCGGCGCGTCGCCAAGGCCGCCATGTGGTCGCACGCCCTGACAGAAACCGCCCAATGGACATCGGGGCCAAGCTGGGAAAAGACGAGGAAGTCAGAGGAGCTGTGATGAGCAAACAAGCGAGTTCAACCAGAAGTCAGGGCATCCCGCGCATTGAGTCCTTGCGGGTAGAAAACTACCGTGCGCTGCGTCAGGTCGAGCTGGACAACCTGACGAAGATGACCGTATTGCTGGGACCGAACGGGAGCGGCAAGTCCACTCTCTTCGATGTCTTCAATTTCCTCTCCGAGTGTTTCCAGTTTGGTTTGCGGCATGCCTGGGACCGGCGCGGTCGTGGCAGGGAACTCAAGACGCGTAGCGCATCTGGTCCCATCGTGTTTGATCTCAAGTACCGCGAGAGCCGCGGGACCCCCGTGATCAGCTACCACTTGGCGATTGATGAGGGCAGCAGGGGTCCAGAGGTGATTGAAGAGTGGCTGCAATGGCGGCGCGGCACGAGCGGGAAGCCTTTCCGTTTCCTGGAGTTTCGTCGTGGTGTGGGGCGTGCCGTCAGTGGCGAGTTGCCTGACGCTGAGGATCAACGGAAAGACACGACGCTCCGCTCACCCGACCTGATTGCGGTGAATACCTTGGGGCAGTTGGCCGAGCACCCGCGGGTGGCAGCACTGCGCGAATTCATTACGGACTGGTATGTGTCGTACCTCTCGATCGACCAGACACGAAATCAGCCGGAGGCCGGGCCGCAGGAGCGATTGACCAAGGGAGGCGACAACCTGGCCAACGTCATCCAGCACTTGAAAGAACAGTACCCGGAACGTTTGGAACACATTTTCGCGGTGTTGCGTCAGCGCATTCCCCGCCTCGAACGAGTCGAGGCCGAGCCCATGCCAGACGGTCGATTGCTTCTCCAGATCAAGGATGCGCCGTTCGAGCTGCCGGTACTGTCAAAGTTTGCGTCGGACGGAACGATGAAGATGCTGGCTTATCTGACGGTGCTCTACAACCCCGAACCGCCCCGCTTCATCGGCATCGAGGAGCCAGAGAATTTCCTGCACCCGCGCTTGTTGCCGGAGCTGGCCGAAGAGTGCCGTGCTGCCTCCGAGCACTCGCAATTGCTCATCACCAGTCATTCCCCGTTCCTGCTCGATGCCATCCGCGCCGACGAGGTGCGGGTGCTCTACCGGAATGAGCAGGGCTTTACCCAAGCTGTCAGAGCCTGTGATATCCAGGGCATTCCCGAACTGGTGCGGGCTGGAGCCTCCCTGGGGTATCTGTGGATGGAGGGGCATTTCGGCTTGGGCGATCCGCTCGTGAATCAGGGCGGGCCGCGAGCCGCAAGGAAGGGGCGTGGCTGATGCTCGAGAAGCTGATCGTTTTTGTCGAGGAATACTCGATGGAAGCCGCCTTGCAACAACTCTTGCCGAAACTGCTCGGCGACATCGAGTTTCAGATCATCCGCTTTCAATGCAAGGATGCACTGCTCAAGTGCGCACCGGATCGCCTGCAGGGCTATGCGGCCTGGCTGCCCGAGAGTTGGCGGATTCTTGTCCTGGTCGATCGAGATGACGATGACTGTGTGGTGCTGAAATCGGAACTGGAGGGCATGGCTGCCGCGGCAGGTCTGCAGACGAAATCGGTCGTCAGCCAGGGGGAGGGATTCCAGGTGGCAAACCGCGTGGCCATTGAGGAGCTGGAAGCGTGGTTCTTCGGCGACTGGGAAGCCGTGCGGGCGGCTTATCCACGTGTTCCGGCCACTGTGCCAGAGAAGGCAGGTTTTCGTGACCCAGACGCGATCGCTGGCGGAACCTGGGAAGCCATGGAGCGCGTGCTCAAGAAAGCGGGCTACTTCGGCACCGGTCTGCGCAAGTTGGAACTGGCTCGATCGGTTGCGGCGCACATGGTCATCCAGCGAAACCGGTCGCGCAGTTTCCAGGCATTTGCCCGTGCCGTTGGCGCGGCCCTGGCGTGAGGACCGATTGCCGACCAAGGCCCCGAAACTGACGCGCAAGAACAGGTGGCCCCGTTCACGCTGTACGCGGAATGCCGAGTGATGTTCCCGCAAGACGACGACGCATGACCCTATTTTCCTCAGTTGACACTCGCCAAACCGGCCGAGACCGTGATGTGATGCGGGTTTCAGCCGAGAAGGGGGGATCACCCAATGGGTGAAGAGCATTTCGAGCAAAGAGCGGTGGTGGTGGCGGTTCAGAACGCGCTGAGCGCGCCGGGTGCCGTCGTAGCAGAGACCTTGCGGGTGACGACACCGGGGGGCCGCTTTCAGGTTCGCTGGGACGAGGGTGGCAGCGCCACGGCGCTGGGGCAGCTCGCGTTCTTCGCGGAGTTCCTGGAGTTCTCGGGGTTGTTCGAGCGTTGGCTGGAAGGCTGCCCGATGGCGTACACGAGCCCGAATGCGCCGTCTGTGCGCAATGTCCTGGGCACTTGGCTGCTGTCGATTCTGGATGGACAACGCCGTTATGCCCATGTGACGGGACTGCGCAGCGATGGGGTGGCGCCGGAGATCCTCGGCATGAGCGCGATCATCAGCGACGAGAGTCTGCGGCGTGCGCTCGCGCACTTGGCGCCCGCACCGAAGCGCTGTTCCGAAGCGGAGCGTCTGGAGCGAGAAGCTCGTTTGGCGCGGACCGGCGCCTGGATGGAAACGGCGTTGAGCGAGAGCATTCTAAAAGCCTTGTGGACGCAGTGGATTCTCGACATCGACACGACGGTCAAGGTGCTCTATGGTCATCAGGCCGGGGCGGAGATCGGTTACAACCCCGTGAAGCCCGGTCGGCCAAGCCATGTCGTTCACACGTACTGGATCTCCGGGATGCGTCTGGTACTCGATGCCGAAGTCCAGAGTGGCAAGGCCATCGCAGGGTGCCACGGCTTGCCGCGACTGCTCGAAATTCTCGGCCGCCTACCGCCCGAGGCGCGTCCGCGTCTGGTACGCGGCGACATCGGCTTCGGGGTCGAGCGGATCATGAAGGAACTGGAAGCGATCGATCAACCCTACCTCTTCAAGCTACGGCAAAGCGCGGGAGTGGTTCGCTTGATCGAGCGTCTTTGGAAGAACGGTGACTGGCAGGATGTCGGAGCTGGCGAGCAAGCCGTGGAGGCCAAGCTCCAGCTGATGGGTTGGACCTGCGCCCGACGGGTGGTGGTGGTCCGGCGCGCCCGCCAGAAGCCGGAGACGACCGTCAAAGCGCGCGCGCGAAAGGCCGGCAAGGGCCAGGACAGACTCCCGTTCGGCAACAGCGAGGAACTCGCGAAGAACTGGGAGTACGCCGTTCTGGTGACCCACAGCGATTACGATCTCGCGGCCCTCGGACAGTTGTATCGTGATCGGGCCGACTGCGAGAACGGCTTTGACGAGCTGACCAACCAGTGGGGGTGGGGTGGCTATACGACGCAGGATCTCGAGCGCTGCAACCTGTCGGCCCGAGCCGTCGCTCTGATCTACAACTGGTGGAGCTGGTACGTTCGCCTCGCCCATCCGAAGACTCGCCGGGAAGCCATCACCTCCCGCCCCTTGCTCCTCTCTGGCGTCGCGCGCCTCACTCAGCATGCCGGGCAATCCCGCCTCCTGATCACGCTGACCCATGCCGCCGGCGATCAGATCAAAGCGATGATCGCCTGTGGCCGCAAGGCTTTCGAGACGATCAGGGCAAATGCGCCACAGTTGACCAAACCGGAACGCTGGGCCGCTTTGGTACGCTACATCATCGAGAGAATCCTGGCCGCCAAGCCGCGCAAAGAGGTGCTCCCTGCGTTGCCAACCCTGCTCTTGCCGCTTCCCGACAGCGGCTAACAGAGGAAAATAGGATGACTGGTCCTTTGCCTGCGAGCCAGGCCGAATCACGCTACCGAGATCCGGCGGGTGTTTGCCGGTCTCCCTCCGACCTGACGTTTGCAGTGATCGATGCGCTTGGTGGCGCCATCAGCTGGCCGGAGTTGCGAGCCACACGGGGTGTGGAATCAGCCATGAAGCTGCTTCGAAGTGGTCGCGCGAACTCAGCTTGCGCAAGTGTCGCGAGACGAAGATGGACATCTTCAAGGCGAACGGCGGCTGATCCCCCCGCGGTGCGGCGCGAAGCCCCGCTCTCGGCGCTGCGCCGCCTGTTCCTCTTTCACGGCGCCAGCCGCTCGCGCAGCCAGGTTCCCTGCTCGTCGAGCCGGTAGCGCAGGCGATCGTGCAGCCGGCTCTTCCGTCCCTGCCAGAACTCCCAACGATCGGGTTGCAGGCGGTAGCCGCCCCAGTGCGGTGGGCGCGGCGGTTGCAGCAGGAAGCGGGCGCCGTAGTGCGCGGCGTTGGCGACGAGGACCGCGCGGCTGGTGATCACCTCGCTCTGCGGACTGGCCCAGGCGCCGATGCGGGAATCGAGCGGGCGGCTGGCGAAGTAGGCGTCGCTCTCTTCGGCGCTGACCTTGCCGACCCGCCCCTCGATGCGCACGACGCGCTCGAGTTCGACCCAGTGGAACTGCAGAGCGGCGCAGGGGTTGGTGGCGAGTTCGCGGCCCTTGCGGCTGTCGTAGTTGGTGTACCAGGTGATGCCTTCCGCACCGTAGCCCTTGATCAGCACGACCCGCGTCGACGGGCGCTGCGACTGGTCGACGGTGGCCAGCGTCATCGCGTTCGGTTCAGGCAGTTGCGCGCTGATCGCCTCTCCGAGCCACTGCGCGAACTGTGCGAGCGGGTCGGCGTGCGAAGCCTCCTCGCTCAGTTCGGCCTTTTCGTAACTCTTGCGCAGTGCAGCCAGGTTGGTCATTGCAGCCACTCCTCGCGCAGCCGGTTGGGCTGTCGCAGCAATTGCAGATGGTGGCGGTCGCGTGCCGGCTCCCCGAGCCGCAACGAGAACTCCATCAGTTCGTCACGGCGAAAGACATGCAGCCGCAGCACATCGCCGGCCCGGTGCCGGGCGAGCAGGCGCTCGAGATTGGCAGGCGTCACCCGCAGGCCGTCGATCGCCAGCAGGAGGTCGCCGGCGGCGAGGCCGGCCGCCTGCGCCGGGCCGCCGTCATAGACCGTCGCCAGGCGCAGTTCGTTGCCTTCGCCGGCCGTCTTCACCGCAAGCGACGGTGTGCGTCCTGCCGGCTGGCGCCGGAGCCGGATGGCGAAAGGCCGCAACAGTCGCGCCAGGTCGACATCGCTCGTGCCATGCACCGCGTCAGCAAAGAGAGCGCGCAGGTCGAGACCGGAGAGTTCCTCGGCGAGCAGCCGGATGTCGTCGTCGTCGACGCCCGCCGTGTCGCCGTGACGCTGCCAGAGCGCTCGCATCAGGTGATCGAGCGTCACCCGGCCGGCCGTCTCGGCGCGCAGCTTCAGGTCGAGCGCCAGCGCCACCAGCGCGCCCTTGGCGTAGTAGCTGACGACCGCGTTCGGCGTGTTCTCGTCCGGCCGATAGTATTTCGTCCACGCGTCGAAGCTCGACTCGGCGAGGGTCTGCCGCAAGCGTCCGGGCTCGTTGCAGACCTTGTCGATCGTGCGGCCGATGATGTCGAGCCACTCCTGGCGACGGATCAGGCCGCAGCGCAGCAGAGTCAGGTCGTCGTAGTAGGAGGTGAACCCCTCGAAGGCCCAGAGCAGCGTCGTGTAGTTCTCGGCATCCAGGTTGTAGGGGACGAAGGCGGCGGGTTTGATCCGCTTGACGTTCCAGGTGTGGAAGTACTCGTGGCTGCAGAGGCCGAGAAGGCCCCGGTAAGCCTCTGGCAGACCGCGCATTCCCGGCCACGGCAGGCTGTCGCGGGCGCACAGCAGGGCGGTCGACGACCGGTGCTCGAGCCCGCCGTAACCGTCGCCGACGGCGGTGACGAGAAAGAGGTAACGGGGCATCGGCGCCGGCTCGCCGAAGAGGCGGATCTGCCACTCACAGATGCGCTGCAGATCGGCCGTCAGGCGATCGAGGTCACAGTCGTGGCGACCGCTTATCACCACCTCGTGCGGGATGCCGCAGGCGCTGAAGGCGGCCAGGGCAAAGTGGCCCATTTCGACGGGATGATCGATGAGTTCGTCGTAATTGCTCGCACGATAGAGGCCGAAGCCGTGCCGTCTGGCGGCGCCCGGCGCGTCCGTCGCCAGCGCCAGCGTGGTGGCGACGCGCCAGCCGGAATACGCCTGGCCGCCCGGGCGGCGGATGTCGACCAGGCACGGCCGGTCCTCGTGTCCGAGTGCGCGCAGGAAGACGTTGCTGCCGTTGAAGAACGCGTGCGTCTGGTCGACGTGCGCGCCGCGCACCGATGGATCCCAGGCGTAGACCTCGTGGATGATGCACAGGTCGTCACTGCCGGCGACCGGTGCCGCCTGCCAGGTGTGCTTGTCGAGCTTGCGCAAGGCGACCGGCCGGCCACGACTCTCGGCACGGATGGAGACGATGTGGCGGGCGAAGTCGCGGATCAGGTAACTGCCCGGGATCCAGGCGGGCAGGGCGAAGCGCTGGCCATCGGCGGTGGGTCCGGGGAGGGTGCAGCGCACTTCGAGCAGGTGCGCTGCCGGACTGCTCGGGACAATGCTGTAACGGATCGGTGCCGGCTGCATCAGTGGTTTCGCGCTCCTGCCGCGTGCAATGAACGGGAATTGTAAGGCCTGAAGCCGGTCCTACTGCCGTCAGTTGAGCAAAGCGGCGACGCCGGGCAGCTTTCATGACCGAAACATGGCTTGGCGCGCGTTGCAACTCATGCCACAATCGCGGCGCTCGGCATCGCCCGAAAAGCCCATGCACCATTCCACCCAGAAGGAAGGAGACACGATGTTGAAACATACTCTGCGCGGCGCGCTCGTCGCCGGTCTCGTTGCCAGTCTGCTGTCGGCGCCGGTCATTGCGCAGGAACTGACCGGGACATTGAAGAAGATCAAGGATACCGGCGCGATCTCGCTCGGTCATCGCGAGTCGTCGATCCCGTTCTCGTATTACGATGACAAGCAGCAGGTCATCGGTTACTCGCACGAGTTGATGCTGAAGGTGGTCGACGCGATCAAGGCGGAGCTGAAACTGGCGAAGCTCGATGTCCGCCTGCTGCCGGTCACTTCGGCGAACCGCATCACGTTGATCCAGAATGGCTCGGTCGACCTCGAATGTGGTTCGACGACCAACAACACCGAGCGTCAGAAACAGGTCAGCTTCTCGAACTCGATCTTCGTCATCGGTACCCGCCTGATGACCAAGACCGACTCGGGGATCAAGGACTTCCCCGATCTCGCCGGCAAGAACGTCGTCACGACTGCCGGTACCACCTCGGAGCGTCTGCTGCGCAAGATGAACGAGGAGAAGCAGATGAAGATGAACATCATCAGCGCCAAGGATCACGGCGAGTCGTTCCTGACTCTCGAGACCGGCCGCGCGGTGGCGTTCATGATGGACGACGCGCTGCTCTACGGCGAAATGGCCAAGGCCAAGCGGGCGAGCGACTGGGTGGTGGTCGGCACGCCGCAGTCGTACGAAGCCTACGGCTGCATGCTGCGCAAGGATGACCCGGCGTTCAAGAAGGTGGTCGACAATGCGCTGGCGAAGGTGATGACTTCCGGTGAGGCCGAGAAGATCTACGCCAAGTGGTTCCTGCAGCCGATCCCGCCGAAGGGGCTGAACCTCAACTTCCCGCTGTCGACGGCCGTGCAGAACATTTACAAGTCGCCGAACGACAAGGCTTTCGACTAGGCTTTCGACTGGCTATCCGGCGGGTTGCGGCGGCCGTCCGGCTGCCGCGCCCGTGACGCGGGAGGGGCGCAATGGCCTACAACTGGAACTGGGGAGTCTTCCTGCAGCCGACGGCGACCGGCGACGGCTCGACCTACCTTGGCTGGATGTTCTACGGGCTGAAGATGACCGTCGGCCTGTCGTTGTCCGCCTGGCTGATCGCGCTGCTGCTCGGGGCAGTCGTCGGTGTCCTGCGCACCGTTCCCAACAAGTGGCTGGCCGGCATCGCGACGGCCTACGTCGAGGTCTTTCGCAACATTCCGTTGCTCGTGCAGCTCTTCCTGTGGTACTTCGTCATGCCGGAGCTGTTGCCGGAGAAGCTCGGCAATGCGTTCAAGCAGACGAACCCGATCGTGCAACAGTTCCTGTCGTCGATGATCTGCCTCGCGCTCTTCACCAGTGCGCGTGTTGCCGAGCAGGTGCGCTCGGGAATCAACTCGCTGCCGCCCGGGCAGAAGAACGCCGGTCTGGCGCTCGGCTTCACGCTGCCGCAGACCTACCGCCATGTGATGTTGCCGATGGCGGTGCGCCTGATCGTGCCGCCGCTGACCTCGGAGTTCCTCAACATCTTCAAGAACTCGGCGGTCTGCTCGACGATCGGCCTGCTCGAACTGGCGGCGCAGGGCCGGCAACTGGTCGATTACACGGCACAGCCGTACGAGTCGTTCATCGCCGTCACCGTCGCCTACCTGCTGCTCAACGTCGTGGTGATGTTCGGCATGCGCTGGGTCGAGGCGCACGTGCGCGTTCCCGGCTACATCGGAGGAAAGTGAGATGCATGAGTTCGACTGGTCGTCGATTCCGAATGCGCTGCCCTTCCTCTGGGACGGGATGAAGATTTCGCTCGAGATCACGCTCAGCGCCGTCGTTTTCGGCATCGTCTGGGGAACGCTGCTGGCGTTGATGCGGTTGTCGTCGATCACGCCGCTGTCGTGGTTCGCCGCCGGCTACGTCAACCTCTTCCGCGCCGTGCCGCTGGTGATGGTGCTCCTGTGGTTCTTCCTGATCGTGCCGCACCTGCTCGAGAGCCTGTTCGGCCTGCCGCGCGGCACCGACATGCGACTGACCTCGGCGATCGCCGGTTTCGCGCTGTTCGAAGCCGCCTATTACTCGGAGATCATCCGCGCCGGCATCCAGTCGGTGCCGAGGGGGCAGATGGCGGCGGCGAGTGCGCTCGGCATGACCTACAGTCAGGCGATGCGGCTGGTCGTTCTGCCGCAGGCGTTCCGCAACATGGTGCCGCTGCTCCTGACGCAGGGCATCATCCTCTTCCAGGACACGTCGCTGGTCTATGTTTCGGCCCTGGCCGATTTCTTTGGCGCGGCCTACAAGGTCGGTGACCGCGACGGCCGGCTGGTCGAGTTGCTGCTCTTTGCCGGCGCGGTTTACTTCGTTCTCTGCTTTGCTGCATCGCGGGTCGTCCGCCACTACCAGAACAGGATGAAGACGGCCTGAGGCCGGTCGGACACAGTCGCGAGGAGACTTCGATGATTTCGATGAACAAGGTCAGCAAGCACTACGGTGCCTTCCAGGTGCTCGCCGATTGCACGACGCAGGTCCACAAGGGCGAGGTGATCGTCGTTTGCGGGCCGTCCGGATCGGGCAAGTCGACCCTGATCAAGTGCGTCAATGGCCTCGAGCCCTTCCAGAGCGGCGAGATCATCGTCAATGGCGTCTCGGTCGGCGATCCGAAGACCAACCTTTCGAAGCTGCGCTCGACGGTCGGCATGGTCTTCCAGAACTTCGAGCTCTTCCCCCACATGCGCATCGTCGACAACCTGTCGATCGCGCAGGTCAAGGTGCTCGGTCGCAACCCGGAACAGGCACGTGAGAAAGGGCTGAAGCTGCTCGACCGCGTCGGTTTGCGGGTGCAGGCCGAGAAATACCCGGGCCAGCTCTCGGGGGGGCAACAACAGCGCGTGGCGATCGCCCGGGCGCTGTCGATGGACCCGATCTGCATGCTGTTCGACGAACCGACGTCGGCGCTCGATCCGGAGATGATCAACGAGGTGCTCGACGTGATGACCGAACTGGCGCAGGAAGGGATGACCATGATGTGCGTCACGCATGAGATGGGCTTTGCCCGCCGCGTCGCCAACCGCGTGATCTTCATGGACCAGGGCCGGATCGTCGAGGACGACAGCAAGGAGGCGTTTTTCGGCAATCCGCGCTCGGAGCGGGCGCAGCAGTTCCTGGCCAAGATTCTGCATCACTGAGAATTGTGGCGCGCCGCTGGCGCCGCCATTCCGTGGCGAAGCACCCGGCCTGCCGCCGGATGGGCCTCGCCGCAGGCATCGCCGCTTGCCCTGCAGCTGGCGCTGACCGCTGCCCGGCGCCGCGTTGTCACCGTCCCTGTCCAAGGAGAGCGCCATGGCGACGATGTCTGAAACCGCAAGCAACCTGCGCCGCGACCTGCACGAAGTCGCCGCCCGACTGAGGCTGTCGGCGTCGGTCAGCAGTTTTCTCGACTCCTACTACGTCGACTTCGATTTTGCCGGCGGTAGCGACGCGAGTCCGGAAGAACTCGTCGGTGCCGCCGTCCAGCATCATCGCCTCGGTGAGCGGCGGTCGCCGCGGCAGCCGGTACTCGCCCTCTATACGCCGGACTTCGATCGCCACGGCTGGCACTCGCCGCATACCGTGATCGACGTCGTCACCGACGACATGCCTTTCCTCGTCGATTCGATCACCATGCTCGTCTATCGCCGTGGGCTGGCGATCCACCGTCTGCTGCACCCCCTGCTCGGCGCCGAACGCGGGCCCGACGGTGGCTTGCAGCGGATCACGCCACATGGCGGGGAGGGCAGTCGGACCGAGTCCTGGATTCATCTCGAGATCGACCGCATTGGCGACAGCTCGGAAGTCGACGAGCTGCAGCAGGAAATCACCGGCGTCCTCGCCGACGTGCGGTCGGCGGTCGATGATGGCGCCGCCATCCAGCAGAACATGCGCGCTGCCGCCGCCGAACTCGCCACCGACGCCGAGGTGGGCGAGGCGGTCGAGGCGGCCGAGTACCTCGACTGGATCGCCGTCAACAACTTCGTCTTCCTTGGCGCTGCCGAGTACCTGGTCGCTGCCGGCGAGCAGCGCCTGGCCCGGGTCGCCGACAGTGGCCTCGGCATCCTGAGAGAGGCCGGCCACCCGCGCTTTGGCCGCTGCCTGGCGGCGATTCCGGGCGAAATCAGCGAGCTGGGCAGGGATCCATCGCCGCTGATCCTGGTCAAGGCCGATGCCCGTTCTTCGGTCCATCGTCCGGCCTATCTCGACTTCATCGGCGTCAAGCGTCTCGACGGCAGCGGCCGCATCATCGGGCTGCGCGCTTTCGTCGGCCTATACACGGCGCATGTCTATCATGTGTCGGCGACCGACATTCCGCTGCTGCGGCAGAAGGTGGCCGCCGTGCGGCGGGAGATCGGTTTCGTCGCGCGCAGCCACCGCGACAAGACCCTGCTCAACGTCCTCGAGACCTATCCGCGCGACGAACTGATCGAGATAGCGCATGCCGACCTGGTGCGCATCGCCCGCGGCATCGTCGCGCTGCACGAGCGCGAGCAGGTGCGTGTCTTCATGCGTGACGACCGTTGGCGGCGCTACGTTTCGGTCATCGCCTACATGCCGCGTGACCGTTTCGACACGACGGTCCGCAAGCGCATCTCGGCGCTGCTCTACGAAACGCTGGCTGCGGAACGGGTGGACTACTTCGTCACCATCGGCGAGTCGCGTCTCGCGCGCCTGCACTTCATTGCCCGCACGCCGGCCGGAACCCACTACGCGTACGATGCCGCGGCGATCGAGCGTCAAACGGCGCGCATCGTGCGCGGCTGGAGCGACGAGCTGAAGCAGAATCTCGTCGGCCACTATGGTGAGGAGCATGGCAACCGCCTGCTGCGCCGCTACGCGCGCGAATTGCCCTTGTCGTACCAGGAGCGGGTGACGCCGGCCGCTGCGGTGTCGGATCTCGACTGCCTGCAGGCCGCCGAACGGAGCGGCCTGGTCGAGGTCAAGCTGAGCGCGGCGCAGGGCGACGACGGCGCGCACCAGCACCTGAAGCTCTTTCGCCGTGGCCGTCCGCGACCGCTGTCGGCGATCCTGCCGGTGCTCGAAAATCTCGGTCTGACGGTATTGTCCGAGCAGCCATTCAGCCTGCCGGCGGGTGACCTGCACATCGCCGACTTCGCCGTCCGCCTGCCCGATGCACGAGCGCTCGACGACGAAGCGACGCGGCAGGCCTTCGTCGAGCTGCTCGAGCGCCTGCTGCGCGACCAGGCCGAGAACGACGGTTTCAATCGCCTGGTGCTGCTGGCGGGCCTCGATGGGCGCCAGATCGGCATCCTGCGTGCCTACAGCCGCTACCTGCGGCAGGCCGGACTGCCATTCAGCCAGGCCTACGTCGAGCGCTGCCTGGCGACCCACTTCGACATCACCCGTCGCCTCGTCGAACTCTTCGCCGCGCTGTTTGCCCCGACGGCCGATGCTGCCCGTGCCGCTGCGCTGGGCGACGAACTGACGATGGCGCTGCTGCAGGTCAGCAATCCCGATGACGACCGGATTCTCTCGGCGCTGCAGACGGCCGTCTCGGCGACACTGCGCACCAACGCGTACCAGGCGGCAAGCGACGGTCAGGCGAAGGCTTACCTGTCGTTCAAACTGTCCTCGCGCGAGATCCCCTTCCTGCCGGCACCAACGCCGTTGTACGAGATTTTTGTCTACAGCGAACGGCTGGAGGGTGTGCACCTGCGTGGTGCCCGCGTCGCCCGTGGTGGCCTGCGCTGGTCGGATCGGATGGAGGACTTCCGCACCGAGGTGCTCGGCCTGGTCAAGGCGCAGATGGTCAAGAACGCCGTGATCGTTCCGCTGGGCTCGAAGGGCGGTTTCGTCTGCAAGCGCCTGCCGCCGGCGAGTGACCGGGAAGCCTGGCAGGCCGAGGGTGTCGCCTGCTATTCGACCTTCATCCGTGGCCTGCTCGACCTGACGGACAATCTGGTCGACGGGCAGGTGGTGCCACCGGTCGGTGTCCGGCGGCGTGATGGCGACGATCCCTACCTGGTCGTCGCCGCCGACAAGGGGACCGCGAGCTTCTCGGACATCGCCAACGGCATCGCCATCGAATACGGTTTCTGGTTGGGTGACGCCTTTGCCTCCGGTGGCTCGGTCGGCTATGACCACAAGAAGATGGGCATCACCGCCCGCGGCGCCTGGGAAGCGGTCAAGCGGCACTTTCGCGAGCTGGGTCGCGACATCCAGAGGGAACCCTTCACCGTCGTCGGCATCGGCGACATGTCGGGCGACGTCTTTGGCAACGGCATGCTGCTGTCGCGCGAAATCCGGCTCCTTGCCGCCTTCGATCACCGCCACATCTTCATCGATCCCGATCCGGACGCGGCGCGCAGCCACGCCGAGCGGCAGCGCCTGTTCGACCTGCCGCGCTCGTCGTGGGCCGACTACGATCCGGCGTCGATTTCGGACGGCGGTGGCGTCTGGTCGCGTACCGCCAAGACGATTCCGCTGTCGCCACAGGTGCAGGCCTGGCTGGCGACAGACGCCGGCCAGATGTCGCCGCCCGAACTGATCCGCAGCCTGTTGCAGGCGCCGGTCGACCTGCTCTACAACGGCGGCATCGGTACTTACGTCAAGGCTGGCAGTCAGAGTCATCAGGAGGCGAACGACCGCGCCAATGACATCCTGCGCGTCGATGCCGGCCAGTTGCGGGCACGCGTGGTCGGCGAGGGTGGCAACCTCGGCCTCACCCAGAAGGGCCGCATCGAATTTGCCCTCAACGGCGGCCGCATCTACACCGACGCGATCGACAATTCGGCCGGTGTCGACTGCTCCGACCATGAGGTCAACATCAAGATCCTGCTCGCCGGCCTGGTCGCCAGTGGCGAAATGACCGGCAGGCAGCGCGACGCGCTGCTCGCCTCGATGACCGACGAGGTGGCGGCTCTGGTGCTGGCGGACAACTACCAGCAGACGCAGGCGATCGCGCTCGAAGTCGCCACTGCAGGCGAGCTGCTGCCGGCACATGCGCGGCTGATCCGCAGTCTCGAAGCGCGCGGCGCCCTGCACCGTGCCGTCGAGTTCCTGCCCGACGACAAGGGTCTCGCCGAGCGCGGCCAGCAGAAGCGCGGACTGACCGCGCCCGAGATCGCCGTGCTGCTGGCCTACGCCAAGATCGCCCTCAAGGAGGCGTTGCTGTCCTCCGATCTGCCCGACAGTGGCGATGTTCGTGACCTGCTGCAGAGCTACTTCCCGAGCGTCCTGCAGGACTCCTGCCGGGCACAGATGGCGGCACATCCGCTGCAGCGGGACATCATCAGCACGCAACTGGTCAATCGCCTCGTCAACCGGATGGGAACCACCTTCGTCCTGCGTCTTGGCGACGAGACGGGCGCTTCGCCGGCGCAGGTGGCCAGCGCCTGGTACGCCACCAGCCGGATACTCGACGCCGAGGCGTTGTGGCGCGAGATCGAGGCGCTCGATCTCGCGCTCGATACCGCCCGGCAAATGGAGCTGATGCTCGCCGTGCGCGCGATGACGGCGGCAGCGAGCGAGCTGATCCTGGCGCAGCATCTCGGCGGAATGACGATCGGTCAGCTGGTTGACGAGTATCGACCGGCGGTCGTCGCGGCGATCGACCGGGTACGGCAGGGGCAGGGTGGTGAACTGGCGGCCGCGGCGCTGGCGGCAGACGCGGCGGCGATCGTCGGCGCCATCGATCGGGTGAACCTGGCTCGCGCCTGTTCCCGGTCGCTCGAAGAGGTGGCACGCGGTTTGGCCGAACTCGCCAGCCGGATCGATCTCGACTGGCTGGCCACCGCGATCGGGCGCCTGCCTGCCGGCAACCGCTGGCAGGCGCGCGCGCGCGCGCGGCTGGCGGCAGAACTGGCGGAGCTGCGGCAGCATCTGCTGCGCCAGGTGCTTGCCGGGCGTTTGCCGGCGACGCCTGCCGCCGGTGATGTGCTCGACGAGATGAGGCTCAACGAGCCACAGGATCTGGCGATGCTGTCCGCCGGGCTGGCTGAGATCAGGCGCGTGATGGGCTGCTGAAGCCGGGCCGCCGGCGACATCGCTCCGGCGCCCGCGGCCGCTGGCGCCAGCCGCGGGCGCGGCGGTGTCGGCGGGCAGCCGGGAATCCATAATTATGAATTCCGTCACGATCGACGGGATTTTTGCTGTAGAATTCCTTGCCAGCCGCGAAATCCAGCCGGCTTCGCAAATCCCTCCCATCATCGATGCCGCTGCCCCCCACCACCGCCCCACGGACTCGCAAGCACGTTCGCAGCGTCCAGCTCGAAGGCTACCGCCGCGACGATGGTTGCTGGGACATCGAGGCTCGTCTGATCGACGTCAAGGACCAGGATTACCCGCTTTCGTCGGGGTTGCGCAGGCGCGGCGAGCCGGTGCACGACATGTCGGTGCGGGTGACCATCGATCAGCAGATGACCATCCGCGATGCCGCGGCCTGCACCGATGGCATGCCTTACGTGGGCTACTGCGACCGCATCACCCCCGACTATGCGCAGCTGGTCGGGCTGAACCTGTTTCATGGCTTCCGGACGGCGGTCAGGCAGCTCTTTCGCAGCACGCGCGGGTGCTCACATCTCAGCGAACTGCTGATGTTCCTGCCGACGGCTGCGCTGCAAACCTTTGCCAGCGACGTACCGGATAGCGACGATAGTGCCCACAAGCCCTATCAGCTCGATCGGTGTCACGCTCTGGAGTCGCATTCAGACGCAGTACAGCGCTATTACCCGCGCTGGTACCGCGGCCAGAAGCCTGGGTAGGGCCTCCTGCCCGTGGTTCATTACGTTTCGCAACCTTAACTCAAGCAAGGAAAGCGCATGAAAATTCACGAATATCAGGGCAAGGAACTCCTGAAGAAATTCGGCGTCGTCGTTCCGCGCGGGGTGTTCTGTCCAACCGTCGATGATGCGGTCAAGGCAGCGGAATCCCTCGGAGGCAAGGTCTGGGTGGTCAAGGCCCAGATCCATGCGGGTGGCCGCGGCAAGGGCGGTGGCGTCAAGGTGGCGAAGTCGCTCGATGAAGTTCGTCAATACGCCAGCCAGATCCTCGGCATGCAACTCGTCACCCACCAGACCGGCCCGGCGGGGCAAAAGGTGCGTCGCTTGCTGATCGAAGAGGGCGCCGACATTCGCAAGGAGTATTACGTCGCTGCGCTGACCGACCGCACGACGCAGAAGGTGGCGATGATGGCTTCTTCCGAAGGGGGGATGGACATCGAAAAGGTGGCGCACGACACCCCGGAGAAGATCCTCAAGGTTTTCATCGACCCGGTCGATGGGCTCAGTGACGCGCAGGCGACTGAACTCGCGGTCGGCATCGGCGTTCCCGCCGAATCGGTGGCGCAGGCGGTGGCGACGTTGCAGGGCCTGTATCGCTGCTACATGGAAACGGATGCCTCGCTGGCCGAAATCAATCCACTGATCCTCGAAGGCAACGGCAACATCAAGGCGATCGACGCCAAGTTCAACTTCGATTCGAACTCGCTCTACCGGCAGCCGGAAATCATGGCCTTCCGTGACCTCGACGAGGAGGACCCGGACGAACTCGAGGCCTCGAAGCACGACCTGTCGTACATCTCGCTCGACGGCAACATCGGCTGCCTGGTGAATGGCGCCGGTCTGGCGATGGCGACGATGGACACGATCAAGCTGTTCGGCGCCGAGCCCGCCAACTTCCTCGACGTCGGCGGCGGTGCGACGACCGAGAAGGTCACCGAGGCGTTCAAGATCATGCTCAAGAACCCGAAGGTGAAGGGCATCCTCGTGAACATCTTCGGTGGCATCATGCGCTGCGACACGATTGCCACTGGCGTCGTCGCTGCAGCCCGGGAAACCCATCTTGCGGTACCGCTGGTCGTGCGCATGAAGGGAACCAACGAAGATATCGGCAAGAAGATCCTCGGCGAATCCGGCCTGCCGATCATCACTGCCGATTCCATGGCCGACGCCGCCACCAAGATCGTTGCCGCGGTCAGTTAAGGAGCCCAACATGTCGATTCTGATCAACAAGGACACCAAGATCATCACCCAGGGTATCACCGGCAAGACGGGCCAGTTCCACACCGAGAAATGCCAGGAATACGCCAACGGCAAGAACTGCTTCGTCGCCGGGGTGAACCCCAAGAAGGCCGGCGAGAGCATTTTCGGCATCCCGATCTACGCTTCGGTGAAGGAAGCCGCGGCCCAGAGCGGTGCCACCGTCTCGGTGATCTACGTGCCGCCACCGGGAGCTGCGGCGGCGATCTGGGAAGCGGTCGAGGCCGACCTCGACCTCGTCGTCTGCATCACCGAGGGGATTCCCGTTCGCGAC
>WBZM01001698.1_pt1 | contig 20834 bp, 19 predicted proteins | sample 5204271 | NCBI WGS metagenome assembly WBZM01 (sample SAMN12344346, study PRJNA552823) | activated sludge metagenome | biome: Activated sludge suspended growth; feature: Nitrification reactor; material: Wastewater; isolation source: activated sludge from nitrification reactor of wastewater...
GTGTGCACCTTGCGCGTCTTCACTTCGCTCATCGCTTCTCGCTCCCTATGCCAGCGCCTAGCTTAAACCACTGTCTCAAATCCGGGGACCACTATAGTGCTTGTCCAAGCGGCTGAAGCGCCAGCTCGGCCATATCCGAAAAACATATTTTCCATGGGGCTCGGCCAGCTGCGACGGGCTCGTCGAAGAAACGGCTCAGATCGCGGTTTCGCGCGATCCACCCTTTTTCGTCAGGTCTTTTTCCCGCTGCCGATTTTCGTCTCGTTGCCGGCCAGCAGTCTCTGCAGATTCTGCCAGTGCTTGCCGACGAGAAGCAGCGCAATGCCGGCGATGACCAGCACCATGCGATTGCCGCCCCACATCAGGAGCGCATAGAGCGGCGCGGCGAGCGCAGCGATGAGCGCGGCGAGCGACGAGTAGCGCAAGGCGAATGCAACAACCAGCCAGGTGGCGAGCGTCGCCAGGCCAAGTCTGAGGTCGATCGCGAGCAGCACGCCGGCCGCCGTGGCGACGCCCTTGCCTCCCTTGAAGCGCAGGAAGATCGGGTAGAGATGGCCGAGGAAGACGGCCAGCGCGACGAGGCCGACGGTGAAGTCGGGGAGATTGAACACGGGCGCCCAGCGCTCGGCCAGAAAAACGGCGAGCCAGCCTTTCGCGGCGTCGCCGATCAGTGTCAGCACGGCTGCGCCCTTGTGCCCGCTACGCAGCACGTTGGTGGCGCCGGGGTTCTTCGATCCATAGGTGCGCGGATCGGCCAGTCCGAAAATGCGGCTGGCGACGAGCGCGAAGGAGACCGAACCGAGCAGGTAGGCCGCGAGGATGGCCAGCAGCATGTTCAGGAGGGAGTGCATCGGAGCGTGCTCGTGCGTAGGTTTGGCGGGGGCTCTGGGTTAAAATTCGCCGCCCGTCATCGCTCTCGCCTGCGGTGGCCGATCAATTGTACACCGACACGACGCAGCCCGGCATGGACATCATCTTCATTGAAGACTTTCGCGCTTCGACCCTGATCGGCATCTATCCGCGCGAGCGGGCGTTGGCGCAGACGGTCGAGATTTCGCTGCAGATCGGGACGTCGACGGCTAGCGCCGGCGCCAGCGACGAGCTGGGGGATACGATCGACTACGCCAGTGTCGTCGAGCGGCTGGTGGCCGAGCTGGCAGCGCGCCAGTTCAATCTGCTCGAACGCCTGGCCGAGTACGTCGCGACGCTGCTGTTGGAGGATTTCGGCGCCACCTGGGTGCGCGTTTCGATCGCCAAGCTCGGCACGCTGCGTGGCGTGCGCCGCGTTGGCGTGATCATCGAGCGCGGGGCTCCGGCCTGAGTCGCTTGCCTGCCGGTGGTCCGGCGGGCAAGCGAAGTGGTCGGCTATTCGGCGCCGCCGAAGGCGTGCATTTCCCGATCTGCCTCGATCTCCAATACGCCGCGCACCGCCTTCAGGTGGGCGATTGACGATGCCGGGGCGCGGCCGGCGATGATGCCTATCGTCGACATGACGCGCGACACCTGCAAGCCAGCCGCGCCCAGGCGGTGCGCGACTGACTGGATGTCGGCGAGGTGCGCATCGTCGATGGTGACAATGACTGACTGCACTTGTGCTTCGTCCATTTTCTCGTTCTCACCTCGTTCAAAGGCCGATCAGCGGCGGACGGCAAAGCTCCGGCCAGCAGCAGCTCGCCGGTAGAGCGCAAGGCCGGGCGCCGGCCCGGCCTTGCGCCTGACGGTCAGGTCGGCGGCGACTGCACTAGGCCGACGCCGACATCCCTCGCGGCGAGCGGCAGGCGCAGCGCGCGTGCGGTCAGCAGTTGCCAGAGCGCTGCGCCGCGATTGGCGGCGGAGGTTTGCGCCCACAGCGCGGCTACGCCGGCGACGTGCGGGGTCGCCATGCTGGTGCCGTTCCAGCTTGCGTAGCGCGTCGGCAGCTTGGTCGACGAGTATACGGCAACGCCTGGTCCGACCAGGTCGACGTTGGCTCCGCCCGCGTTACCCGAGCCGCAGGAGAACGAAGCCAGCCGCATCTGGCTGTCGACCGCTCCGACGGCCAGGATCGACGGACTGTTGGCCGGCTGGCCGACGGTCCCTGGCCGATGGTTGCCGGCGGCCGCAATGATCAGGCACTTCTTCTGCAGGGCGCGCTGGCCGATCTTTTCGTAGGCGGTCGACGGCGTGCTGACGGTATTGCCGAGCGACATCGAGATCACCTGGCAGCCGCTGTTGATTGCCCATTCCATGCCGGCCAGAATCCCCGAGGTCGAGCCGCTGCCGTTGTCGGCGAGGACCTTGCCGGCATGGATCGTCGCTTTCTGGGCGACGCCGTAGCGCCGGCCACTGCCGTCGGTGCTGCCGCAGGAGGTGCCGATGCAGTGCGTGCCGTGGCCGTGCCCGTCCTGTACGGTCTGGCCGGAAACGAAGGAAGCGGTAACGATCCGCCGGCCGCGGAAGTCCGGGTGTTGCAGGTCGAAGCCGGTGTCGAGGACGGCGAGCTTGATCGCGCTGCCTGTGCGCTGCGAGTTGACCGCGCGCGTTGCCTTGAGGCCCCAGGTCGATTGGGCGTCGTCGAAAAAGCCGCTGGCGGCGGCCGCCGCGGCGGCGTCGACGCTGGCGCGCGCTCTTTCGTAAAGGTTGTCGGCAGCGTCGCGATAGCCCTGCAGATAGGCGAGCGACAGGCCGGCGTCGTCGCCCAGCGCGTAGAACATGCGCTCGGGCTCGATGTCGAGGATCGCGCCGTCGGCGTCATCGCTGTGTGCCGCCATCAGGCTGCTCAGCGCGTCGTCGTCGAGCGTGACGACGGCAACACCGAGGGTGGGAAAGACGGCGCCGCCGGCGGCGCTGAGCTGCGCCATGTCGAGGGCTGAATCGGTGAAATCGGCAGCGCTCGGAAGGCTCCGGATCGCGGCTCGTTTGGCCAGCGTCGCCACGCCTTTCGCGACGTCGTCGTCACGGAAGGTAACGACGAAACGTCCGCTCGTGCGTTCGGGTTCGCGCGTGGCTGACGCGGAAAATGTGGGATGGTCCGTCATGACTTCCTCCTCTTCGTCCTTGCGGTTGACTGCTGTGGGCTTCGTCGTGCCTGCGCCTGGTGCCGCGTCTCGGCTTGGCCTGTGGCAGGTGTCCTGCCTGCCTGCCGCCTGCCATGAGCTGAGTCTAGTTCACCTTTCGCCGGAAGCAAGCGAACGCTTGCCGGGTAATCCGGCGGCGAACGCGATGCACGGAAGATTTCCATTAGACTTGCGATTTGGCGGACAGTTGAGTGCGCAGCGCGCGGTCAGCGCCGATTTTTCGACGGGAGGACGATTTGAGAACGGTTGAGTTTGCGTATGACCTCGGGCAGGCGGTCCGCATCAAGGCGATTGACATGGTCGGGCGGGTCGATTCGCTGTCGCTCGACAACAACGGGAACACCTATCGCGTCGTGTATTGGAACGATGGCGCGCGTTGTCAGGTGTGGATGTACGACTGGGAGCTGGAGGCCAGTCAGTAAAAATCGCTTCAGACGGGCTCAGACCTCGACCAGCTCGCCGGCGTGCATGCGTAGCCGCCGGCAACAGCGGGCGGCGATTTCTTCGTCGTGCGTCACCAGCAGCAGGGTCGTGGCGCGCTCGGCGTTGATCGCAAACATCAGGTCGATCACCTGGTGGCCGGTGGCTGCGTCGAGATTGCCGGTGGGTTCGTCGGCGAGGACGAGGCGTGGGCGCGGCGCGAATGCGCGGGCCAGCGCGACGCGCTGCTGTTCGCCACCGGACAGGTGCTTCGGGTAATGTCGCAGTCGATGCGCCAGGCCGACGCGCTGGAGCCAATACTCGGCTTCACTGCGGGCGTTTGCCGCGCCGGCCAGTTCGAGCGGCAGCATGACGTTTTCCAGCGCGCTCAGCGAAGGCAGCAACTGGAATGACTGAAAGACGAAGCCCAGCAAGCGACCGCGCAGGACGGCCCGGGAATCCTCGTCGAGGCGGGTGATGTCCTCGCCGGCGAGGCTGACCGACCCGCTGGTCGGCAAATCGAGGCCGGCCAGCAGGCCGAGCAGGGTAGACTTGCCGGAACCCGAGGCGCCGACGATCGCCACCGTTTCAGCGGCAGCGACGGCGAACGAAATGTCGTGCAGAATGGTCAACGGCTCGCCGCCGTTGTCGACGCGCCGGGTCAGTTTCTTTACCTCAACCACCATCGACGTAGTGTCCACCATGTTTCGTCTCTCAAGCTTTCAGGGTTTGCTCCTGGTCGGAGCCTTGCTTTTCGCTCCGGTGGCGCTGGCGCAGAAGAACATCCTCGTCTTCGGCGATTCTCTCTCGGCGGGTTATGGTATTGCCCAGGAGGCAGCCTGGCCGTCCTTGCTGGCCCGGCGTCTGCAGGAGAGGAAGCTCGATTATACCGTCGTCAATGCCAGCATCTCGGGAGAGACGACGAGCGGCGGTCGGGCGCGCATCGAGGCGGCGCTGAATCGCTATACGCCGCAGATCGTCATCGTCGCGCTCGGTGCCAACGACGGTCTGCGCGGGCTGCCGGTCAGTCAGATGAGCGCGAATCTGACCGCCATCGTCGACGCGGCCCAGCAGCGGAAGGCGCGCGTACTGCTCGTCGGCCAACGCATCCCGCCCAACTACGGCAGCTACGCGGCCGACTTTCATCAGACTTTCGCAGCGGTGGCCAAGGCGCGCCGGACGCCTCTGGTCGATTTCCTGCTTGCCGGCGTAGCCACGCAGGCGCGTTACTTCCAGGCGGACAATCTGCATCCGACGGCGGAAGCGCAGCCCTTGCTGCTCGACAACGTCTGGCGTGGGCTGGAGCCACTGCTCAAATGAGGACCTGCAACCAGCGCCGATCGGGCGAGGCTTCACTGGCATGAAACACGATATCGCCAGCATTGAGCATTTGAGCGACTTGTCGTCCTTCGAGGAAATCGTCGATGTTCGCTCGCCAGCCGAGTTTGCCGAGGATCATGTGCCGGGTTCGCGCAACTGTCCAGTGCTTGATGATCGTCAGCGCTGTGAGGTGGGAACCTTGTACAAGCAGGTTTCCGCGTTTGCTGCGCGCAAGGTGGGGGCCGCCTACGTCGCCGAGAACATCGCGCAGCATTTGCGCCAGCACTTTGCCGAGCGCCCGCGCGATTGGCGGCCGCTCGTTCTCTGCTGGCGCGGCGGTCAGCGCAGTGCCTCGCTGACGCATGTTCTGCGCCAGGTCGGCTGGGATGCGCAGCAATTGGCAGGCGGCTACCGGACGTATCGGCGGCTGGTCGTTGCGGCGCTGAACGAGTTGCCGCTGGGCCTGCGGCTGAAGGTCGTTTGTGGGCCGACGGGCAGCGGCAAGAGCCGCGTCCTGCAGGCGATCGGCCACCTGGGCGAACAGGTGCTCGACCTGGAGGAGATTGCTTGCCACAAGGGTTCGGTGCTTGGCTCCTTGCCCGATTCGCCGCAGCCTGCGCAGAAAATGTTCGAATCGCGGCTGCTCGTCGCACTGCAGCGTTTCGACCGCGAGCGCCCGGTCTATGTCGAAGCGGAAAGCCGCAAGATCGGTACGCTGCACTTGCCGGCAGCGTTGATCGAAACGATGCGCGCCGGCTGTTGCATTAACATCGACGCCGCGTTTGCCGCACGCGTCGACTACCTGTTACGCGACTACGCGTATTTTCTGCGTGCGCCCGAATGGCTGAACGAAAGGCTGTCTTCGTTGCGCCATCTGCGCAGCGCAGAAACGATCGCCCGCTGGCGCGAACAGGTGCGTGACGGCGATTGGCGCGCCTTGGTCGGCGAATTGCTCGAGCAGCATTACGATCCGCTCTATTTTCGCTCGCAGAATCGCAACTACGTCGGTTTTGCCGCCCCGCAGAATTTTCCCACCGATGATCTGAGCCCATCCGCGATCGACGCCTTGGCGCGGCAAATTTGCGCGCGCTCGACGTGATCTGCCGCAAAAGCCCGGATGACGCGCGGCGGCGACACGCTGCCGCGCGCAGCAAGCAGCACGGCGGCGCGCGCCGGGAGCTCGTTCAGGCCAGGTAACCGAGGATGCCGACGCCGATGCCGAGCAGGCTGGCGCCGTAGACGCCGAAGAGCATCCAGCGCTTGCGCGTGAGCAGCGTGATGGCGGCCATCGCGATGGCAATCTGGAGCAGGGTCGTGGCAAGTGCCCAGCGCTCGTGCACGTGCATTTCGTGGTCGCTCTTGCGGTCTGCTTCCTTCGCCGCCGCTTCGAGCTTGTCAGCGTCACTTTTGATCTCCTGCTTTTCCTTCTTGTAGCGCTCGACTTCCTGCACGTATTTATCGCGCGCCTCGCCGGTCGTCAACGTGATCGACAGTTCGGCGAGGTTCTGCTTGTTGCTCTTTGCCTGATAGTAGTTCCATTGATTCGAGGCTGCCGTCTTCTGGATCGCCGCCTCGTTCTTGTAGATCAGTGCGGCATTCTGCGAGTGCCCGCCGAGGTAGCCAAAGATTGCGCCGACGGTCGACAGGATGGCGGTGAGAACGGCGACGCGTGAGGTAAATGCGTCGCCACCGTGTTGAGCGACATGTTCGACTTCGTGATCGTGCGGGCCATGCACGTGGAAACCGTGTCCGGACATTCTTCCATCTCCTTGCTGGTTTGCGGCTTGCCGATGGGGCAGGGCGGCGAATTCTACCGCAGACGGACGCCCGTTGCCGCCTGGTCGCGCGTTCGCTGGCGCGGCAGTCGGGTGGCTGGCGTGCCCGGAGTTGGTGATTCGTGGCGGTGGGGTCTGCCGCGCAGGGCGATGCGGGCTGCCAAGGTGTGGGCTCGGGTGCCGACCGGCGGAGGCGACGGTTCGATCTGGCGCAGCCGATCAGGCTGGTCTGGCCGTCGGGTAAATTCCCTAGGGGCGGGCGGCCATTACGGACGTGCGCCCCCAGGGGTCGTTGCGCAGGCTCAGCGGTTGCTGAAAGACGCCTTGCGCTTTTCGACGAAGGCAGTCATTCCTTCCTTCTGGTCATCCAGGGCGAATGCCGAGTGGAAGGTGCGGCGTTCAAAGAGCAAGCCCTCGGCGAGCGAGCTCTCGTAGGCGCGATTGATGCATTCCTTGATCATCAGGACTACCGGCAGCGAGAAACCGGCGATTCGGGTGGCCGCGGCGAGCGCTTCCTCGAGCAGCTTGTCGGCGGGAACGACGCGTGACACCAGACCGGCGCGTTCGGCTTCCTGCGCGTCCATGTTGCGCGCGGTCAGGCAGAGGTCCATCGCCTTGGCTTTCGACACGGCGCGCGGCAGGCGCTGCGTGCCGCCAGCGCCGGGCAGGATGGCCAGACGAACTTCCGGCTGACCAAAAACCGCTGTGTCGGCGGCCAGGATGATGTCGCACATCATTGCCAGTTCGCAGCCACCGCCCAGCGCGTAGCCGGCAACGGCAGCGATCACGGGTTTGCGGCAGTTCTTGACGCATTCCCAGTTGCGCGTGATGAAGTTGCCCTTGTACGCCTCCATGTACGACAGCGACTGCATGACCGTAATGTCGGCGCCTGCGGCAAAGGCCTTGTCGGAGCCGGTGATGACGATCGCCCCGATGTTCTCGTCGGCCTCGAAATCGGCCAGCGCACGGCCCATTTCGTCCATCAGCTCATCGTTCAGTGCGTTCAGTTGCTTCGGCCGGTTGAGCGTGATCAGGCCGACCTTGCCGCGCGTCTCGGCAATAATGTTCGCGTAGCTCATAAGCAGAGTCTCCAGTGGGGCGTCAGGCGGAAATGTCGACCTGGAACTTCACGGGACCGCGCGCCGCCTTGCCGTTGGCGTCGGTGAAAGTGCCGTTTACGGGCGATTTCTTGCCGAACGGGCTGGTCAGGATGGCGACGTGACCGCCGAAGAAAGCGACCGATTCAAGCTTGTCCCAGCCTTCGAGGTACTTGTTGCCAGCCGTCGCGCAGGGTGGCGTAACCAGGTCGTCCTTGATCGCGTAGTTCTGGTACCACGGTACGTTCAGGTCGACCAGCGACTTGATGTTGAGCGGCTTGTCGAACAGCTTCACCGGCAAGGTGCCGTCATCGGCGATCGGATCCTGGAAGGTGTGCGAGCTCATGTTGGCGATCGCCAGCGGCAGGTGCACGCGCTCCTTGAGCAACCAGCGGAAGAGAGCGGCGGGCGTCTTGCCGGGGTTGAGGTCGGTCGCACGATGCAGCGAGACCTGGTCGAGCACCTTGACCAGCGGCGTTTCGCGGTCGATGGCGACGAAGCGCATGCCGAGGCTGAGCAGATAGCCGTTGGCCACCTTGTTGCCGCTGGGCAGCGTGGTCGTGATGAAGTCGTGGTGCATCGTCGGCATGCCGCTGATGGCGTCGCTGTACGTGCCGTCGACCGGTGTGACGTTGGTGATCAGCGCATCGCAGACGTCGCTCAGCTTGCCCGAAAGAATGTTCATCAGGCAGATGTAGCCGCCTTGGCAGGTACCGTTCAGGGTGACCTTCTTGCCGCCGTTGAGCTCCATCACCTTGGCGCACAGTTCGCGCGTCTGTTCGCAGTCCTGCTCGGGCGTCATCTTCTGGACCTTGTCGTTGGTCATGATGTCCTTGACGACGCGCACGTAGGTCGGGATGCCTTCATTGGCGAACGAGTGGCTGTAGCTCTTGTTCTCGTAGGGCAGGAACGAGAGGATGTGTACGCCGAGCATGTAGGGCGGCACGAGAATGACCGGCTTCAGATCGCTGCGCACCTCAACGCCCTTCTTCAGCGGGAGCACCTGATAGAGCTGGAAGGCGTCGGTTTCGTGCACGAGCTTGTAGTTCGGCGTGTTGAAGTGGAAACCAAACTCATCGGCAATCGCTTCGATTTGCTCGTTGAAGTTGGACACGGCTTCCATGATCTCGGCTTCGCGCCGCATGTAACCGCTCAGCTTTTCTCCTTCCGAACTGAGCAGCGAATTCATGAAGGCACGCGTGCCTTCTTCGACCTGGTCGAAGGCATAGTCGGCCATCTTGCCCTGCATGCCGGCCAGGCCCTTGCGCATCATGCCCACGTTGTGCTCAAGGATCTCGAAGGTTTCCAGCATGCTGAGCGGGTTGTCGCGCGCCGCATTCATCGCAATGTGTGCGGCAATGAAGAGGTTGTCGTTCATTTCGCTGATCTCGCGGTTCGAAGCGCGCATCATCGCCAGCATGTATCTCCACCAGCTGGTTGTGAAGTCAGGCATTTCCCTTAACAGTGCATACATTTTTCCAACCTCCGTCGATAGACGTGAAACGTGAGTCAAATTCGGTCGCCCTGTTCAGGGCGGCCGACGATCAGGCAATTCCGGCGCGCCGGCCGAAAACCAGAAATACAGAAATCCAGTGAAGCCCCCTTGCCCAGAGCAGCGCACGCAGCGCGATCAGTGCCGCCCGGGGCTGTGCAGCAAAGGCAGCGCCGCATGCTGAGAGCTCACCCGGCGCTTGCGTTCAAGCTTGCGATTCTGCACCGCACAAACCATTCTACTCCTCTGCGGATAAATTGTTTAGCCGCTTTGCCTGGCCGCGCGCGATTATTTTTCGTCCCTCGGGAACTGCCGGAAAAGGCGCTTGGCGCGGGCGCTGCGGCGGTCCATGGCGAGCCTCCGGGGTGGGCCAGATGCGCTCGGCGAGCTTCCACCAGTCGGTATTCGAGGCGTCCGGCAACGTTGTATAGTAGTCGCTTTGTTGCGCTGCGATGGCGTGCCCCGGCGGGCGCCGGCAGGTCCTCCGGCGCACGACGAGGCCGTTTTTCCGGGCATCACTTTCGCCCGCTTTCGAAAGGACAACCATGCTGCAACTCGCGACGCTGATCAGGCATCACGCCCGTTTCACTCCGCATCGAATCGCCGTCGTCTTCGAGGACGAACAACTGACCTGGCAGGCGTTCGCCGCCCGCGTCAGCCGCTGTGCGCAGTTGCTGCGCGCGCTCGGCATCGGTCCAGGCGATCGCGTGGCGACGGCGCTTGGCAACTGCCGCGAACTGCTCGAAATCTATTGGGCGGTACCGACGGTCGGCGCTGTGCTCGTCCCGCTCAGCCCCTTGCTGATGGCTTCCGGGCTGGCCAGTCTGCTGCGCGACTCGGGTGCCGCGTGCCTGCTTACCCAGCGGGCGATGCTGCCGGTGGTCGAGCAGGTGCTGGCCGAACTTCCGGCGCTCGGCAGCGCGCGCGTGCTGCTCGTCGATGGGGCCGCCGACGGTTACGGCGACTATGCGGCACTCGTCGCGGGCTTTCCGGATCGGCCCCTGGAACCGGCGCTGGTCGGTCCGTCCGATCTCTTCAACATCATGTACACCAGCGGCACGACCGGCTTGCCGAAGGGGATCATGCACAGCCATTTCGTGCGCTCGATGTACTGCACGCTGTTTGCTTCGACCTGGCGGATGAGTCCGGAATCGGTCGTTCTGCATACTGGTGCGATCGTCTTCAACGGCGCTTTCGTCACTCTCATGCCGTGCTTCTTCCTCGGCGGACGCTACGTTCTGCAGCGCCAATTCGACGCCTGTGAGGCGATCGAGATCATCGCGCGCGAACGCGTCACGCATACGATGATGGTCCCGGCACAGATCATTGCCGTGCTCAACGCGCCCAATTTCTCACCCGCCAAGCTGTCCTCGCTGGAGATGATTCTCTCGCTTGGCGCGCCGCTCTATCAGGAGCACAAGGATCAACTGAATCGGCTGCTGCCCGATCGCTTCTACGAACTCTACGGCCTGACCGAAGGCTTCTGGACGATCCTCGACAAGACGCAGTCGGTCCGCAAGGCGGGTTCGGTCGGCTCGCCGCCGTTCTTCTTCGAGATGCGCATCGTGCGCGACGACGGGAGCGACGCGCTGCCCGGCGAGGTCGGCGAAATTGTCGGGCGTGGTCCGTCGCAGATGCTCGGTTACTACGGACGGCCCGACCTGACGGAACAGGCCATTCGCGATGGTTGGCTGTATACCGGCGATCTGGGTTATACCGATGACGAAGGTTACCTCTATCTGGTCGACCGCAAGAAGGACATGATCGACAGCGGCGGGGTCAAGATCTACCCGCGCGACGTCGAGGAAGTGGTGGCACGCCACCCGGCAGTACGCGAAGTGGCCGTTTTCGGCGTGCCGCACGAAAAGTGGGGCGAAACGCCGGTGGCAGCCGTCATCCTGCACGGCGACGCGCAGGTTGCGGCGGAAGACCTGCGCGAGTGGATCAACCAGAACGTCGGCGCGCGCTACCAGCGCGTACACGCGGTGCAGGTGATGCGCGACTTTCCGCGCAACGCCGCCGGCAAGACGCTCAAGCGCGAGATGCGCGACGCCTGGCGGGAAGCGCGCGGCAAAGGCGGCTGAGCTGCACGCGTGCAGCCGGCAAGCGGGCGGGTGCTCGCCGGCGGTCGCTTGCGCCGGGCCAGCGCTCGCTCGCCGGCGACGGCGGTGATGGCTACGACGTTTGTCATGGCGGCCTACAAGCGCTCGCCCGACTCCTCCTGCTGTTGCAGCGACCACATCTGGGCGTAGACCCCGCCGGCCTCGAGCAATTGCGTATGCGTGCCGCGTTCGACGATGCGGCCGCCGTCCATGACCAGGATCTGATCGGCCTGCATGATGGTCGACAGCCGGTGCGCGATGACCAGCGTCGTGCGGCCGCGCGCGGCGCTGTCGAGGCTGGACTGGATCGCTTTTTCGGTCCTTGAGTCGAGCGCCGAAGTGGCTTCGTCGAAAATCAGCACCGGGGGATTCTTGAGCAAGGCGCGCGCGATGGCGACGCGCTGCTTTTCGCCGCCCGAGAGCTTCAGGCCGCGCTCGCCAACGCGCGTTTCGTAGCCGTCGGGCAGGATGTCGATGAATCCGGCAAGCTGTGCCGCCTCAGCCGCCGCCAGCACCTGATCGCGGCTGGCCGCCGGTCGACCGTACTGGATGTTGTAGAGCAGCGTATCGTTGAACAGCACCGTATCCTGCGGGACGATGCCGATCGCGGCGCGCAGGCTGGCTTGCGTAAGCTGACGCAGATCGGTCCCATTGAGGCGGATCGAGCCGGCGCTGATGTCATAGAAGCGGTAGAGCAGGCGTGCCAGCGTCGACTTGCCTGAACCCGATTCGCCGACGACGGCGACCGTGTGTCCGGCCGGGATGGTGAAATCGACGCCGTGCAGGATCTGGCGGTTCGCTTCATACGAGAAGTCGACGGCGGAGAAGCGCACTTCGACCGGGCCCGGAGCGAGGACGGTCGCCGTAGCCGCGTCGGCAACTTCCCGGTTCACCGCGAGCAGGGCGAACATGCGCTCGATGTCGGTCAGCGCCTGACGAATTTCGCGATAGATCACTCCGAGGAAGTTCAGCGGCATGTAGAGCTGGATCAGGAATGCATTGACCAGCACGAGGTCGCCGATCGTCAGCCGGCCATCGACGACGCCGGCCGCGGCCAGCCACATCATCGCCGTGACACCGAGCGCGATGATGATCTGCTGACCGAGGTTGAGCCACGAGAGCGAAATCTGGCTGCGCGTCGCGGCATCCTCCCAGTCGAGCATCTGCTGGTCGTAACGGCGTGCCTCGTATTCCTCGTTGTTGAAATATTTGACCGTTTCGTAGTTGAGCAGACTGTCGATCGCGCGTGTATTGGCGGCCGAATCGGCGTCGTTCACTCGCCGCCGTATGGCGATTCGCCAGTTGCTGACCTTGATCGTGAACACCACATAGGCGATCAGCGAAAGCAGCGTGATGAGCACGAACGCAGCGTCGTAGTTGACCAGGAGAACGGCCAGGACGAGCGAGATTTCGACCACGGTCGGCAGGATCGAATACAGCGTATAGCTGATCAGGTTCGCGATCGACCGGCTGCCGCGTTCGATGTCGCGCGACACGCCGCCGGTCTGGCGCTGCAGATGGAAGCGCAGCGAGAGCTCGTGCAGGTGGCGAAAAACTTCGAGAGCGATGCGGCGCACCGCGCGCTGGGTGACTCGCGCGAAAAGGATTTCCCGCAACTCGGTAAACAGCGAAGTTGAAAAGCGCAAGCAGCCGTAGAGAATCAGCAGCAGTACCGGCAGCGCGAGCGCCTGCTCGCTGCCGCTCAGGCGGTCGATCATCTGCTTGAAAATGAGCGGCACGCTGACGTTGGCCAGCTTGGCGCCGACCAGGCAGGCGAGCGCGAAGACGACGCGCCACTTGTACTGCCAGAGGTAGGGACCGAGCTTGTGCAGGGTCGGCCAGAGGCTTGCCTCTTCCGCTGGCGGGCGGTCGACGGGCGAGGCGGGGAGGGCAGAACGGCTAGAGCGGCGCATGGGCGTGGCAGGACACGGCTGGATCAGGAAGCGGTGCAAAAGGTGTGCAGTATGCCTCGTTGTCGACACCGCTCTCAAGCACCGAGGAAAAGCGCTCGGGTAATGGCATGAATCTCGTGCCCGAGCCAGGTGTTCAACGCGGCAGCGGTTGGCAGCCGGCGCAATCACGTGCTGAACCTTGCGGCCGCCCATGCGTTGCGTTGCGCAGATCAGTTAGGCTTGCATCTTCTTGGCCTGGAACACTTGCGGAGGTGGTGCGGGATCTCCTATGCTTTAACGGTTTGCGGTGCTGAAGCCTTGCATGAACGTGGGCGACAGCAGGGGGAAAGGGCCCGTGCGAAACACGCTGCGGGTCCTTGGGAGGTTCATGTCAGGATCATCGAAGGCGTTTGCCCGTGGATTCGTTGGCCGCCGTGTTGACATCGGTTGGCGGGCTGGAAAAGTCGTCACTTCGCCCGGGTTTGTCGGACTTCCAGCATGACGGCGAGCGGCGCGGCGAAGCCTGGCTGGGGTCACTCCTTTGCACTTGGACCGGGCACTTGATGGCTACCGTCAGCGTGTCCTCGCGCGGCCAGATGAGCCCGTTCCTCAGCTTGATGAGTTGGCCAAGGAATGCAGGCGCTGTGAGGCGGAGAGACTTCCCGTCTCGTGTCAACCGGAGTCCAGAGGGGATTGCAGCTCATGCCCGACACGCGCATTCTGCTCAAGACCGTGGCCATTGCCCTGCCGTTTGGCCTTGCGGCTTTTCTTTGCATCTACGGCGGTCTCACGCTTTACGTTCCGGGCACGCAGATCATCACCGACCCGCGCGAGATTTTCGTTACCCTTGGCGGCGCGCTGACCGGGCCGGCGGGCGCTCTGCTCATCGGCTTCCTGGCGGGAGTTTACGAGCCCGTGCCCGGCCTTTATCCGGCGACGATCGCGATGCATGTGATCGGCGCGCTCTGGATGGCCTTCGCCTACAAGAAGCTGGTCTTCGCGCGATGCTCTTCCTGGCTGTTCTTTCCCGCGTGGATGGCGCTGGTCGCGGTCTATTACCTGGTGTTCGTCATGCCTGTGTTCGTGCTCGTAACCAGCCTGTTTCCCCACTTGTCGGCGCAGGTTTTTCCCGACGGCATATCGGCTCAGGCGCTGGCGATTTTCTATCGCGCCGTGATCTGGCCGGAGCTTGTCCTGACCTCGCTGATCACCGCGGCCATTCTGGCGCTGCTGCCGATCAGGCTGCGGAAGCCCCTATGGTGACTCGCACTTATCGCCGATCTTTGCGCCAGCGTGAGGATGCGCTGCATGGCGAGAATCGTTGTCGCTTTGCGACCCTTCGCCATCGCATTGTCTTGGGGTGGCCACTCTGGTTGTCCACTTTGAGGCCGGCGTTGTTCGCGACAGGCTTCCCGGTCTTGCCGACAGCACGCTTTTCCGCGCGGGGTAGAGGTTTTCATGCCGCGTGCTGGCCCGAGCGAACTGCGACCTCGCTTGTTGCGACAATGCTTCGGTCGCTGATCCTGGACAAGGCGCGCGAGGCGTCGTGCGGAAACCGTTTTCCGCGAGACCGCGTGCGGGAGGAGAGCGGGGATTACGCCAGGATGGTGTGCGCGAATGCTTCAGCCGTCGTATGCAGTACTGCGGGCCGATTCTGAGATCGGAGGCGTTGGTGATTGGCAATCACGCGGGTTCGGCGACCGAGGTTTCTCGTGCAGCCGTGCCTATTGAAGGTCTCCGCCTTGCCGCGAACACGATTCCGGACGAGCGGTCAGGGATTCTGCGACGAGGTGCTAGTCTCGCCAACGGGCTGCTGGGGAGTGCCGAACAGCACGGGGTGGCGACGGCACCCGGTGACCAGACCCGGACTCCGGGGAAACCCCTGCAACCGACGCCGCCACGGCGAATTCCCGGGAGGCTGACCGCTCTCGGCTGGCGGCGTTGTCCTACCTCCCAGTATGGGCGGTCAGGCGACGGTAACGCAATGGCAAACACTCCCGGCCGGCCGACCGCAACGACCGCCCGGGCGTGTGTTGCTGGGGAGTACCGGACAAGCACCGGAGCGGCAGCGAGCTGATCACACGCCAACCATGCTGGAGTATGGAGCAAGAGCATGACCTGGGAGGCGGGCGCTCATTCCGTCGTCGATGCGCGCCGCACGATGTATGCAAAGGGATGTGCCGTCGGCGAAGACGCCATGCGAGCGATCGCGTTCGGGCTGAAGCGAAATCGCTGTCACCTGGTGAGGCATCGTGATCAGACAGGCTTGTGCGCCATGAGCGGTCGCCGGGATTGGCCGAGATGTTTGGTTACCCAGCGCTTTCCGCTTGCTTTGCGCGACGACGCTGCGCATGAACGGCGTTGCCGTATGTGCTTTGGGGGAAGCGACCTGCCATGAAGCTGCAGTGGGCTGAGGTCAAAGGGCGGATCAGCGTACTCGCCATCCGCTTGGCGCTGTGGTTGGTTCTGATGCTCAGCCTTCCCTTGCTGGGGATCGTGATCTTTTCATTCAACAACCTGGAAAACGCTCTCGCGCGCGCAGCGGGCGCGGAGCAGTTGCGGTTTGCCCGGCTACTGGCCGGTCAAATAGACGGCGCCGCACTGCGCGCGGACACGCTGGCGAAACTCGTCGAAAGCACCAGCGGCGCGGGTAATCCGGTGTTCGTGACCGATCGGTCCGGACGGTATCTGGCGCATAGCGAAAAGGCGAAGATCGGATCGGCGCTGCAAGGCGATTACCCGAAAGCGCTGACAGAACCGATCCTCTCGGGCATGAGCGGCTCCGTTCACGACTTTTCCCGCTCCTCCTTCCTCTTCGCCTGCCACCCCGCGTCCGGAGCACAGGCCATCGTGGTGGTGGCCACGCCGCGCGACGCCTTGGCGCGCATCGGCGAGGAGTATCTGGCCAAGACCGCTTCCCAGATCGGCCTGATCGTAGCGCTGATTTCGATTGGCGGCGGAGTTGCCATCTGGCTGGTGGTCGGTTCGCCCAGCCGCAAACTGGTCGCCGCGGCCACTCGGATGGCAAGCGGTGACTGGTCTATTCGCGTCGATCCTGAAGACATGATCGACGACCTCAAGATTCTGGCGATCACCTTCAATGGTATGGCCGAACGCCTTGAGCGTCTCGTATCCAGCTTGACGGAACTCAATGTGACGCTGGAATCCAGAGTATCGGAGCGCACCGTCGAACTTTCGGTGGCCAAGGAGCAAGCAGAAGCGGCCAACCGGGCCAAGAGCGTTTTCCTGGCGAACATGAGCCACGAGTTACGCACACCGCTGAACGCGATCTTGGGATTCACCGAGTTGATACGCCGCGAGGGTCGCCTGACCGGGCGAGACCGGGAGCACCTGGAGATTGTCAATCGCAGCGGTGCGCACCTGTTGGGCTTGATCAACGACATTCTCGACATGGCCAAGATCGAGTCCGGGCGCATCCAGTTGGCGATTGCGCCATTCGATCTGAGCGCAATGGCGAACGACATTGTCGGCATGATGGGTCAGCGCGCCCTGGAAAAGGGTGTGGAACTGCGACTGGAATGCTCTTCGCAGGTGGCGCGCTACATTCGCGGCGACGAGACTCGCTTGCGCCAGGTGCTGGTCAACCTGCTGGGCAACGCCATCAAGTTCACCGGTGAGGGCGTGGTGATCCTGCGACTGAACGGCGGATCGGAGCTGAGCGAGCACAGGCTCCTGATCGAGGTCGAGGACACCGGGCCGGGAATCGCGCCGGACGATCAAGCGCGCGTGTTTGAGCCATTCGTGCAGACCGATTCCGCCGCAAGACAGGGTAAAGGCACCGGATTGGGATTGGCCATCACCCGGCAGTTCGTCGAGCTGATGGGCGGACGAATTGGTGTCACCAGTGAACTTGGGCGTGGTAGTTGCTTCAGAATTGAGCTGCCGGTTCAGCTAGCCTCTGAAGGCGAGGCCGCCGGTGTGCGTGCGATCACCGGCGAGGTCCTCCGCCTGGCTCCGGACCAGCCAGCCTGGCGGATACTGATCGTCGAGGACCAGCCGGAGAACGCCCTGCTGCTGAGTCGCCTGCTGGAAGGCGCCGGGTTCACGGTGCAGACGGCGAGGAACGGCGCCGAGGGGGTCGAGCTCTTCCGGCAGTGGAGCCCGCACCTGATCTGGATGGACCAGCGCATGCCAACGATGGATGGGCTGGAGGCCACCCGGCGCATCCGGGCGCTGGAGGGGGGCAAGGCGGTCAGGATCGTCGCTCTGACCGCCTCAGTGTTCGCTGATCAGCGGGACGAGCTGTTGTCGGCTGGCATGGAGGACGTCTTGCACAAGCCGTTTCGGCCCGAAGCGATCTTCGGTTGTCTCGAGCGCCTGCTCGGCGTCCGCTTCGTACGCCGGGAAGTGGATCCGACCGAGACCATCGCGCCGACCGAACAGACACTCGAGTGCGTATTTCACGCCATCGTGACCGGTGATTTCACGAAAGCGTGACCGGCGTTTCACGAGAGCGTGACCGCGATTTCACGGTGATCGTGACCGATCGACGGGATGCTGTCTGGATAGTTGAGGGTATCCTCGCTGCCTTTTTGGAAGCGAGCGAGCATGCCCCAGGAGAGACTATCCATGCGCAAGATTCGAGATGTACTGCGATACCGTTATACGACTGAGCTGAGCCTCGAGGCGATCGCCCGGGCGCTAAAGATCTCCAAAGGCGTGGTTGCCAAGTACCTGCGGCTGGCCGAGGCGGCGAGTATTGGTTGGCCGCTGCCGGAAGATTGCGACGATTTGGCCTTGGAGCGGTTGCTGTATCGGCAACCGGAAGCGCGTTCATCGTCGTTCATCGAGCCCGACTACGCGCGCGTTCATCAGGAACTCAAGAAGAAGGGCGTGACGCTTGCGCTGCTCTGGGAAGAGTACCTGCAAGCGACGAGAGAGCGGGGTTACCAATACACGGCATTCTGCACCCGCTATCGCGCTTGGGCCGGGAAGCTCAAGCGCTCGATGCGGCAGATTCACCGTGCCGGCGAGAAGCTCTTCGCCGATTACGCGGGGCCTACCGTGCCGATCATCGACGGCCAAACGGGCGAAATTCGACGGTCTAGCGTCTTCGTCGCCGTTCTCGGGGCTTCCAACTATACGTTCGCCTGTGCCACGCCGCAGCAGACGCAGGCCGACTGGCTCGGCGGACTGGCGCGGGCGCTGACCTATATGGGGGGCGTCACCGCGCTCATCGTTCCGGACAATCCGCGCTCCCTGGTTCGCGATGCCGACCCCTATGAACCGGTGTTGAACCGCCTCACCGAGGAGTTTGCCGCCCACTACGGCACCGTCATTCTGCCGGCACGCCGACGGCGCCCGCAGGACAAGGCCAAGGTCGAAAGCGGCGTGCAGGTCGTCGAGCGCTGGATTCTGGCGCGACTGCGCCACCGGCAGTTCTTCTCGGTGGCCGAGGCCGATGCGGCGATCGCGGCGTTGCTGCCGGAACTGAATTCGCGCCCCTTCAAGAAACTGCCCGGCTGCCGGGCCTCTGCCTTCGCCCTGCTCGATGCGCCCTACCTGCGGCCCTTGCCGACGACACCCTTCACGCTCGCTGAATGGAAGCGCGCGCGGGTCAATATCGACTATCACGTCGAATTCGACGGCAGCTATTACAGCGTGCCGCATGCCCTAATCCACCGCGAAGTGGAATTGCGCGTCACGCAGAACATGGTCGAAGTGCTAGCCGGCACGCGCCGGGTGGCCAGTCATCCGCGCAGCCCTCGCCGCGGGCATTTCGCGACCACGCCGGAACACATGCCGGCAGCTCACCGTGCGCATGCCGAATGGTCTCCCGGTCGCCTGCTGAACTGGGCCGCCACCATCGGTCCGGCTACGGCGGAACTCGTCAAGCGACTGCTGCTCGAGAAGCCGCATCCCGAGCAAGGGTACCGCGCCTGTCTGGGCTTGATGCGTCTGGCTCGAACGTATTCGCATGAACGCCTGGAGGCCGCCTGCACCCGGGCGCTCGCCGTCGGCGCCCATCGCTATCGCTCGGTTGCTTCGATTCTGGCGAAGGGACTCGATCAACAGCCGCTCAAGTCGCCCGCACAGGGCGAACTGGCCTTGCCGGAGCACGCCAATGTGCGCGGACCGACCTATTACCACTGAACCCGAAAGGAACCCCCATGCTGATGCAACAAACCCTCCTGACCCTGAAATCCTTACGCCTGCCCGGCATGGCCGCCGCCTTCGAGGAACAGCAGAGGCACGCCCAGGTCGCGGCCTTGGCGTTCGACGAGCGCTTTGCGATGCTCGTCGATCGCGAGCATGCGTATCGCGAAAATCGCCGCATCGCCCGCCTGTTGCGCGAGGCCCGGCTCAAGTCCTCGCAGGCGTGCATTGAGGATATCCGCTACGGCACTGGCCGCAACCTCGATCGTGTGCTGATGGCGCAATTGGCCAGCTGCCAGTGGATCCGGGCACACCAGAATCTGATCCTGACCGGCGCCACTGGTTGCGGGAAAACCTGGCTCGCCTGTGCGCTGGGGAATGCCGCCTGCCGGCAGGGACTGTCCGTTCTCTACTGGCGTCTGCCCCGCCTTCTCGAGGAGTTGCGTATCGCTCGTGGCGACGGAAGCTTCAGCAGACATCTCGCGACTCTGGCAAAGATCGATCTACTGATCCTCGACGATTGGGCCGTCGCCCCGCTGTCCCAGGCCGAGCGCAATGATTTGCTGGAGATTCTTGATGACCGGGTAGGCACCCGTTCGACCGTGATGAGCAGCCAATTAGCCCCCCTGCATTGGCATGCCTTTCTCAATGATCCCACCCTCGCTGACGCGATTCTCGACCGCGTCCTGCATGCCGCCCACCGGCTCGCGCTCAGCGGTGAGTCGCAGCGCAAGCTCGATGCCGAAACCCCACTTCTGTCCTCCGTTACACTGTAACCACGCCAAAATCATGACGACAACTTCCGCAGAAAGACAACAAGCCTATCGCGCACAACGTCCCTTCGCTGGCGACAATGGCGAACGACGCCTGCAATCCTGGGTCACCACCTCGAGCGCTCTGGCCTTGGGCCGACTGGCTCGTCGCGCCGGCACCACGCAACGCGCGGTCCTCGAACAGCTCATCCAGGACGCCGATCGGGTCGTCACGCAGGGAATGAGCGATGACGAGTTTGATCACTACTTCGCGTTACAGTGTAACAATGAGTAGCCATGCGCCAGACACTCCCCAACGATTGACTAACGGTCCTTGGCCCAATCGGCTCAGCCTGGAGTCTCCATCCATCTCTGCACGATTGAGTCTGCGACTCCAAGCTGACCTTCGCAAGAGCGGGCGCCCTTGCCAAACCCCAGCGCTTCCCCCACCCCTGACCCCGCCCCCCAGGGCGGGGAAGTCCTCGCCGCCGGACGGGCTCGGGGGCCGGCTGCGAAAATCCGCAACCAGCCCCAAGCCCTGGAGCGTATCCGCGTTGAGGGGGCCCTCAAGGGTTCGCTTCGCCGGGCTGCGCCCGCCCTTGACCGCCCCCTCAACGCACCCTTCGTTACCCTGTAACGGCGCTAGGCCCTCATCCATTTCACGCTCCCGTGACCGCCATTTCACGAAAGCGTAACCGCCATTTCATCAAAAGCGTGACCGATTACGGTAACATTCAACCCTATCCATGCAGCATCTCTCCACCGGTCACGATGACGCGAAACGACCGGTCACGTTCCGCGAAATACGCAC
>WBZM01001699.1_pt1 | contig 20827 bp, 16 predicted proteins | sample 5204271 | NCBI WGS metagenome assembly WBZM01 (sample SAMN12344346, study PRJNA552823) | activated sludge metagenome | biome: Activated sludge suspended growth; feature: Nitrification reactor; material: Wastewater; isolation source: activated sludge from nitrification reactor of wastewater...
CCTCGTCCAGCCGCACGTCAATCTTGATGCGCCCGTCCTCGGCTTCATAGACCAGAAACTGGCCTTTGGCCGGCGTAGCGGGTTCGGGAATCGATTCGCTCATGGCTGGACGGCGGCCTCGATGAATTGTTCGACGCGTGCTCTTGCCTGTCTGAGCAGTTCATCGGACTTTCGCCTTGCTCGCTTCGCCTCGGTGACTAATTCCGCGATCTTGCCCATGACCGGTGCTGGCAGAAGAGGAATCCGCAACTTCCGAATCAAGGCCGGCTTCCAGTGAAGAATTAAAGCGCCCGAGCACTCCCTTTCGATCTGCATCCTGCAAACGCGCGAGTTGATAGTCAACGCCAAGTACTCAGCAGGAATTGAATCAGTCTTTGGCGTGAGTCGGACCACGCCACCAGAAATAATCCCGTTGCAAACCTGATCCACCGCCATGGCAACGCCCGGCGAGCCATCTTTCGTTAACAACAATTCACCAATCTGCGGTCGGTAGCTCTGAAGTGCAGCGTATAGCGTTGGTGAAATGCATTTGTCACTTGGCCCTAGCTCGAAGCCTGTCTCCTTGACGTTTGACACTCGTAGAAACTGATGGCCTTCGGTCCGATAGGCACCTGAGCCAACCTCGATTCCCTTAACAATATCCACCAGGATGTGTAATTGCGCGGTCGAATATTTGTTGAGGTGATGGTCAATTAATCGGAACCGTGTTTGAAAATAATCCGCGTCGATACGCCTGCTGATCAACGCTTCGCTGAAGTTCGCGGTATAGCCGACAGGCTTCAGAAATGTCAGCTTATTGAGCCCAAGCTCAGATTCAAGCATTTGCTGAGCGGCTTCGTACTTTTTTCGCGAAACAATCACGTTTCTATGGGCAGATCTAACAGTCGCCGCAATTACCTCCTCATTTTCTTTTCCAAATCGCGGAACAGGGATCGTGCGCAAATCTTCTATGTTGAGCCCGCCCTGAATTGCCCCGCGCTGTCGTCGTAGCAGGCAGAGTTGGCCAGGCGCAGAGTTCAGGTACGCCAGAAGGAAATACGGATCAGCCTCGTTAGCGCGGAATAGCGTGCTCTTGCAACTGAACATCGCTGGAACCTCTTCTTCAGTGCAGATTGCCACATTCCCCAACGTTCCGACAACAGAAATCATTAGATCATTGTTGCGTACTTCGTACTGCTGCAGGCGGTAGAAATGTGACGCGGGCAAGTAACGGTTGTCGTCGTTCAAAAGGAAGAAAGGCTTAACATCTCTGCCCCGTATGTAACGATAAGGGGATCTGAAGTCGTAATTCTGAACATGGAACGCCGAACCAAATGGCCCAGACACGAAATTTCCGATCCGCCCCAATTCAATGAAACTGCAAGCGCGGATTCGGTTCTCGGCGAGCAAGTACTCGGGCCGAAAAAATTCTGAGTCTGCCCGGCGAGTTGACCGAACACCTTGCAGGCTCGGAAAACTCCAGACCGCCATTACTCGCCCCCCCAAAAGCTGAACCTCTGCCCCTGAGCGAAACGCACGAAAGCCTCCGCCACACAAAGCTGCTCGTCAGGAATCCTGGCCGCATCGGCCAGGTCTTCGGCACGCAAGTCGTAATTGACCAGATCCTGATCGACGATCAGTTGCCCTTCCTGCGGATGACCATCGGGAAATTCGACCAAGCTGCCTTGCTCATCCAGCAGGTGTTTGTAGTCCCCGGAATTGTCCTTGCCACCGCGCTCGCTGACCGCCATGAAAATCGGGTAGTCGAGTTGCTTGGCGACTTCGGCGGCGATCCAGCGTTCCTTGAGCGTGCTGATCAGGTCGTCGTCGCCGAGTAGCAATTGCAGCTTGCCGCGATTGCTGAGCAGTTGCAGTGCCTTCTCGGCATGCGGAATCTGTTTCTCCAGCCCCTTGATCTCGACCTTGATGACTCGCTGCTGCGCTTTCTGCACCTCCTTCATCGCCTGGACGCTGATTCGATAGCGCTGGCGGACTTCCTGGACTTGTTGGCGAAGTGCGCTCTTTTCGCCGCCCCATTGTGTCGTGCAGGCGTCGATTTCCTGCGACTGCTTGAGCGCGAGCGCTTCGAGATCGCTGTCGAGGTTGATCAGCCGCTGCCTGGCCTTGACGAGCGCGGCCTTGAGGGCGTGCAGCCTTTCTTCGGCGGCGGCGATGCGGTCCTGGTCGGCAGTGGCCACCTCCTCGCAGCCGCCTTCGCCGTATTCCTCGTCCCCGTTGCCGTTGGCCGCTTCATCCGCTTCCGGCTCGCCGAAGGTTTCGGCGATCAGGTCGGCCACCGCTTCGGGGATGGTTTCATCGGCCACGTCGACCGCCGCATCATGGGCCGCCAGCAGCGCCTTGATCTGCGCTTCGTAATCGGGGCAGGCGCTGGCCACCTGGTCATGGACCTGCGCAATCCGGGCGAGTTGTTCCGGCGTGTATTTCTGGACGAACAGCACCGAGGTCTTGGTGCCGGTATGCGGCTTGAAGGTGTTCGGGTGCAGGCCGACGACCGCCAGCAGCCGCGCCTTCTTGAGAATCCACTCGCGGATGAAGGCCAGCGAGGAATTGTTGAACTTGCCCTGCGGCAGGACGACGGCGGCACGCCCACCGGGCTTGAGCATTTTCAGGATACGTTCGATGAAGAGCACGTCGCGCTCTTCCTTCGGCGCCTTGTCGTCGCCGGCGCGCTTGAGCGCCGGCTTGGCCAACTCATAGTGCGCGAGCATCTTGCGGTCCTTCATCTCGCCGGCGAAGGGTGGATTGGCGAGGACCACGTCGAACGTCAGCTCGTCAAAATATTCCCAGGCTTTGTCGTCGTCCTTGAGGGTTTCGCCTTCGGGAATTTTCGTGGCGGTCAGCCTGGCCTGGCGGAGGCCCTGCATCAGCGCCTGGCCGGAAGCGTTTTCGTACCAGGTGCGCGGGTCGAGGCTGCTGACATCAGGCCCGAAGATGTTGGTGTGTCCGTCGCCGGCAATCAGCATCAGGGCACGCGACGTCTTGGCGGCGCGCTGTTCGAAGTCGATGCCCCACAGGTACCTGGACGCGTACCTGTGCTTGCGCAGTTCGCGCTGCTCGTTGTCCCTGGCGGGGTAGCACCAGTCCATGGCGTGCAGCAGAAAGCCGCCTGACCCACACGCCGGGTCCATGACGTATTCGGTGCGCTTCGGGTTGAGCATGCGCACGCACATTTCAACGACATGGCGCGGCGTGAAGAACTGCCCTTTCTTCTTCTTGGCCTCGGTCGGCAGCAGGTATTCGAAAGCATCATCCATGATGCGCAGGTTCGATCCGAGCAGGCGCACGCCCTCGATGGGGCCAACGCACACCTGGAGATGGCGGTTCGCCAAGTCGATATCCTCGCCGTCCTTGAAGATGCCGGGCCATTCTTCGCACGCTTTGTGAAACAGGTTGTTGATACGGCCGTAAGTGATCACGGGGTCGATGGCCTTGCGGAACTCGACGACCTTGTTTGCCCGATGCTCCAATGCCTCCTTCTCGTCCCAGATTTTGGCGAAGATCAGCTTGAAGATCTCGTTGAACTCGTCCTTGCCGCTGTCGGCCAGGACCAGCTCTTCCAGATCCTGAATGATCTTCTTGAAGTTGAAGTCCTTCTTGAGCTGCAGGAGCGTCTTGCTGGCTTCGAGCACATCCTTGGGCGCTTGGCCGCGCTTCGGGATGTCGAACAGCGTGTCATCGAACTGCGCCGGGTAGGGCCGATAGAGGATGATGCTGTCGGCTCCGTTGGACCACAAGGCGACCGGTGCGCCCTTGGCGTTCATGTAGCTCTTGAGCTGCTCGATGCCGTCCTTGCGCTTGGGCTTCTTGCACTCGACGATGATCTTGGGCGTGAGCTTGGTCGCATCAGCATAGACGATGATGTCGGCCGCCTTGGTGCCGACCTCGGTGCCGAATTGAACGCCTTTTTCCAGGTCGATTTCATCTGCCCGGTAGCCGTATTGGTGCATCAGCTTGTAGACCCAAAGCTGCCTGACGATCTCCTCGGGTGCCGACTTGCCGCCCTCGGCATAGACCTGCACTTCGTCGTTGCCGGTCGAGAACGGGATCAAGCTCTTCAGGTAGTACTTCGTCTTGCCCGCATCCTTGCCGGTCGTGGCGGGCTTCGGGTAGACGGAGAGAATCTCGTGTATGGGCCTGCCGAGGTTCTCGAATTCCGTCAGTTCAAACGGGACACCGGGCTCCTTGAAGATGCGGTCGATGACTTCTTTGGTGTTCATGCGTCCTTCTTGCTTCTTGGCGATTTTGCCTCGTCGGCTGCCGGAGGCTGCATGTTGTAGATGGGTGCGGGTTGTTCGCCAAGAGCGACATTGTTTCGCCCGCAATACTCCCGGATCATCACTTCCACCATGTTGGCGATGCTGCGGTGTTCCTGCTCGGCGGCAGCGCGCAGCGCTTCTTTCAGGCCCGGTTCGATGCGAAGACTCAAGATGGCTGTCTTGCCGGTAGCCATTGCTTTTCCTTGTGTGGCGCTTGTACTGCGGAAGTACGGTAATGTACCGGAAAGTTCGGCATAGTCCAAATTCATCACGTTCTTGATCTCCTGAAAGTGAACATCCCCGTAACTACTCGACTCGCGATTGCTTCCGGCAGATGCAGAATGTTGGCGTGCAAGCTCTTGGGGCGCGAGTTGCTGCAGAGATTCGATTGCACGGCGATGAAGAAATCCCGAATCGAAGCGCTGTTTGATGCCTGGATGGGCCTAGCCGAAGCCGCGCGCGTGCGCCTGGCAACCGAGTCCCGCGAGACCCGCGACATGGCGTGCGCTGTCGGCGCGCTGGCCGTTCTCGATGAGGCGGAGTTTCACCTCGATAACGACACGCTGGCCGCGTTTCGCGACGGGTTGATGGCGCCTGGCCACGACGAACGGGCGATGACGGTATTTTTCGACCATCCGAAACTCCGACGTGGAGCGACGAGCTTTCACCGCACCGACACGCTGAGCTACGAGCGGAAGCGCAAGAACCTGCCGCGAGTGGCCGCCGCTTTCGCCTCGGAGAGCCTGCGGTCACTGGAAGCGGCCCCTTCGCTGCTACCTCCGCGTCAGCGAGAGCCCCGGCTGGCATTGCCGCGTCGAGCCCTACCGGCGCTCCGCCCGCGACGACCTCTTCGCCTTTCCAGAGGACTACGCGCAGCAATCGGCCGAGTGGGGGGGCGACGATCTCTGCCTGCGCCCCCATCCTCCGGCGTTGGAGTTGGTGTTCGCCTATCGGCGGAGCGAGGAGACACTCGATGGGTACGCGCCCGATGTCCGGAAGGCGGTAGAGCCGCAGCACTGCACCTTCGCGGAGGAGATCCGCATGTGCAAGGACTTGCCAGTCTCAAGTCCAAGGCTTGCCGTAAATTCGCTCGTCCGCTTCGATGACAAGAAGGTAAGCTTGCTTCTCTTGCTGGATAGACGCCAGTCAGCGCCGCTGTCCGGCGATGCGTCAGAACCTCGGTCGGGCGCTCTCAATGCGTGGTTGGCGCGCTCAAGGGTGCGCCAAGCCCGGCCTAGCGTACCCTTGGTGGCGGCCGACGCGCCCGGACGCTCGTGAGTTGGCGCAGTTCGCAAGTTCTTGCGGCCGGCTCCCGAGCCGGTCCGGCGGCGAAGACTTGCCCGCCCGGGAGGCGCAATCAGCGCTTGCGCAGGGCGCCACGAACTCACAAGACGCCCCTCTTCCATCGGACAGCCAGTCGCCGGGGCAAACGCTAGGCTTGCCTCTCGGTGGGCAGCCAGCCACCGGTGGAGTTCGTCCATCGTCCGGAGACTGCCGCTCCTGGCAAACATCGTTCTGCTCGGTGAACCCGCCATCGGGTCGTCGTTCGCGGAGATCAGGATGACCGACGCGCGGCGCCGGATCGTGGCAACCAGGAAGGCGCAGCGTCGAGGCAATGGGGCGCGCGCAGCTTGTCGAAGCTCATTCGATAGCGACTCGTCAGAGGAAAACAAAAACGCGCCGAAAGGCGCGTCTTTGCTGTATGACTGGCGGAGAGGGTGGGATTCGAACCCACGGTAGGCTCACACCTACGCCTGATTTCGAGTCAGGTACATTCGACCACTCTGCCACCTCTCCGGAGCGCGGATCTTAGCACAAGACAGCCGGCTGGGAAGCTTTGCTTACACCGCGTCGAGCGTCCGGCCGTTGGTGCTTTGCCTCCGGGAGGCCGGCGCCCGGGCCGACCGGTCGCGCGGCGCGGCGCCGTCCGCTGAGGACGCCGCTCAGTCGACAGCAATGCGCTGGCGGCCGCCAAGATAGGGCTGCAACAGCCGGGGAACGGCGATGCTGCCGTCGGCGTTCTGGTAGTTTTCCAGCACGGCGACCAACGTGCGACCGACGGCCAGGCCGGAGCCGTTCAAGGTATGCACGAGTTCCGGCCGGCCGCGGGCGCCGCGGTAGCGCGCCTGCATGCGGCGTGCCTGGAAGGCGGCAAAGTTGGAGCAGGACGAGATTTCGCGGTAGGCCTGCTGTGCGGGAAGCCAGACTTCCAGGTCGTAGGTCTTGGCCGACGAGAAACCCATGTCGCCGGTGCACAGGGTGACGCGGCGGTAGGGCAGTTCAAGCAGTTCGAGGATGCGCTCGGCGTGCGCGGTGAGTTCTTCATGCGCGGCGGACGATGCCTCGGCGGCGACGATCTGCACCAGTTCTACCTTGTCGAACTGGTGCTGGCGGATCATGCCGCGCGTGTCGCGGCCGTAGGAGCCGGCTTCGGAACGGAAACACGGCGTGTGACAGACGAATTTCAAGGGCAGCGCTTCGGCGCTGAGGATTTCGTTACGCACGATGTTGGTCACCGGCACCTCGGCCGTCGGGATCAGGTAGAGCGGCTCGGCCTCCGGGCGCAGAATCTTGAACAGGTCGTCCTCGAATTTCGGCAACTGCCCGGTCCCGAACAGGCTGGCGCCATTGACCAGATAAGGTGAGTAGATCTCGGTATACCCGTGCTGCGCAGTGTGGGTGTCGAGCATGAACTGGGCGAGCGCGCGGTGCAGGTGGGCAAGCTGGCCCTTGATCAGCGAGAAGCGCGTGCCGGAGATCTTGACCGCGGCGGCGAAGTCCATCTGGCCAAGCGCTTCACCGAGATCGACATGGTCGCGCGGGGTGAAGGCGAAGCTGCGCGGCGTGCCCCAGCGCTTGTTTTCAACGTTATCGTCGGCTGAGCGGCCAAGCGGCACGTCGGCCTGTGGCAGATTGGGAACGCGCGCGACGAAGGCGTCGAGTTCGGCGAGCAGTTGGTCCAGGTGTGCTTCGTTCGTTTCCAGTTCGGCCTTGCACGCGGCTACCTCGTCGAGGATGGCAGTGACATCCTCTGCCCGACTCTTAGCCACACCGACCTGCCGGGAGAGCGCATTGCGTCGGGCCTGCAGGTCCTGGGTCCGCGTCTGCAGCGTCTTGCGCTCGCTGTCCAGCCGACGAAAGCCGGCGCAGTCCAGCGTATAGCCGCGCGTCGCCAGACGTTCGGCGACGCCGTCGAGGTCATTGCGTAACAGTTGGATGTCGAGCATGCTCAGTCCTTGTTCTTCCGCCTACGCGGCAGGGCGCCCGGTGGCAAGCTCGAGCTCGCGCGCGACGACCTGCGCAGGCCCGGCCAGACGGTGGTTTGCCCGCCGCCTAACGCGGCTCTTTCCGCGCTCGTCGGTCGAGTTCGCGCAGATGGGCCAGTTTTTCGCCAATACGAATTTCCAGCCCGCGTGCGACCGGGCGATACCATTCGACCTTCGCCATGCCGAGCGGGAAATAGTCCTCGCCGGCGGCATAGGCGTCGGCTTCGTCGTGTGCGTAGCGGTACTCCTTGCCGTGGCCGAGTTGCTTCATCAGGCGGGTCGGCGCATTGCGCAGGTGCATCGGAACGGGCCGCGAGGCGTCGCTGCCGACGAAGCTGCGCGCCGCATTATACGCGAGGTAGCCGGCGTTCGACTTGGCCGCCAGCGCCAGATAGATGACCGCTTCGGCAAGCGCCAGCTCGCCCTCGGGCGACCCCAGACGTTCGTAGGTCTCGGCGGCGTCGAGTGCGATGCGCGCAGCGCGCGGATCGGCCAGACCGATATCTTCCCAGGCCATGCGGATGATCCGGCGTGCCAGGTAGCGCGCATCGGCGCCACCATCGAGCATGCGGCAGAACCAGTAAAGCGCCGCATCCGGCGATGAGCCGCGTACTGACTTGTGCAGGGCGGAAATCTGGTCATAGAAGGTGTCGCCCTGCTTGTCGAAGCGGCGCAGCGTCTGGGCCAGCGTATGTTCGACGAAGTCGCCGTCGATCGCCGTCACGCCAGCCACGGCAGCCGCCGTCGCGATCTGTTCGAGCAGGCTGAGCAGCCGCCGGGCGTCACCGTCGGCCAATCCGATCAGGCGTTCGCGCGCGCCCGGGTCAAGGCTCGCGGCAGGCAGCGCGCACTGCCGGCCGCGTTCCAGCAGTTCGCCCATCTCCTCGCCCGAAAGTGGCTGCAGGACATACACTGCGGCGCGCGAGAGCAGCGCCGGAATCACCTCGAAGGACGGATTCTCGGTCGTCGCGCCGATGAAGGTGAGCAGTCCAGCCTCGACGTAGGGCAGAAACGCGTCCTGCTGCGCCTTGTTGAAGCGATGCACTTCGTCCACGAAGAGTATGGTGGGCCGGCCGCTGCTGGCGCGCGTCGCCTCGGCGCGCCCGACCGCTTCGCGGATGTCCTTGACGCCCGAGAAGACGGCCGAGATGGCGACGAATTCGGCGGCGAAGGCGTCGGCCATCAGACGGGCGAGCGTCGTCTTGCCGACACCGGGTGGACCCCAGAGGATCATGCTGTGCAGTTGCCCGGAAGCAAACGCAATGGCCAGCGGTTTGCCGACCGCGAGCAGATGCTGCTGTCCGATCACTTCGGCCAGCGTGCGCGGGCGCAGGCGTTCGGCGAGCGGCGCCGCTGACGGGTGCTCCAAAGCGCGACCTTTGGTCATCGGGTGGGTCCGGGCAAGCGGCGACTGGCGCGGCACGCGGTCGATTTGCCGGAAAGTGTGACATCCTGCACGGACAGCGCTTGCTTCCGGGCGTATCGTTTGCGCACTGCTTCAGGCAATTCCGAAGAAGGTAGAAGAAGCCCCGGCTGGGGCGTTCGGCTCGGCTCGGAGCACTGCAAGACAGCGTCGGCCATCTGACGGTAGTTGTGGAAGGGCCGGCACGAAGCTTGCGGCCAACTAATAGCCGAGTGTTTGGACCGGGTGCAATGCCCGGTCTTTTCTTTTCCGATCAACTCATCCCCCCGGCAGCGCGGCCAATCGTGCGCGCGGGCGCTCAGGCGGCCGGCTGGTGCGCGTCAAGGACGGCCTTCTCGAGTTCACCGAATGCTTCGTTGATGTAAAGGCTCAGATCGTCGAGCTTGGGCAGTTCGTCGGTGGCAATCAGGCCAAAATAGAGCTGCCCAGCGTAGCTGAAGAGCGTGATGTTGAGCAGGTTGCCTGGCGGCAGCGTGCTGATCGGGTGCAGTTCCTCCATCCGGGCGCCGAGAATGTACAGATGTTCGCGCGGGCCGGGAACGTTGGAAACCAGCGTGTTGCCGGTCGGCGGCAGGCGCTTGCTCAGATTGAGCATCTCGGCAAGCTGGCCGACGACGCCGGTGATCAGCGTGTAGGACTCGATCGCTTCGGGCGCGACGCTGTCGATCATCGAACGCACATTGCGCAACGAGAAGCCGATGTTGCGCAGGCGAACATAAGGGTCGTCGGTCGGTGGCGAAAGCTCGACCTGAATGATGCCGATCTTGTTGCCCAGGCTTTCCTCGCCTTCCTTGCGCAGGTTGACCGGCATCTGGATGGTAATCGGCTTCTGCAGATCGATGCCTTGCTCGTGCAGATAGCGATGCAAGGCGCCGTCAAGGCAGGTCAGCGCCACATGGTTGAGCGTCGAGCGTGTCCGCGTGCGAATCAGGTTCGCCCGCTCCATGCTCAGGCTGGTCGTCGCAAACTGGCGACCCGGAGTGACTTGTCCGGTCAACGGCGTGTTGCCATCGGCGACGAAAGGCAGCGAAATGGCGTTCTTGGTCAGCTTGACGCTTTCCAGCAGCAGCATTGCGGCAAGCCGGCCGATGCCGAGCAGGCGCTTGCCGGCGCCCGCCAGATCGCTGAGCAGCGACGAGGTCATTTCGTCTTCGAGTTGCTGCAGCCGCTTCTTGTTCGCCCGCCGGCCGACCGACCAGAGCGGGCGCAATTCGCGGTCTTCTGCGGTGACGGCGAGTGACTCGGCGGCCCAGCGCATCATCGTCACGCCATCGGCACAGGCATGATGCATCTTCATGTAGAGCGCGAAGCGCGCTTCGCTGAGGCCGTCGATCACGTGCATCTCCCACAATGGGCGCGCACGGTCGAGCATCGGCTGATGCAATTGAGAAACCAGATGGTAGAGATCCTGGCGTTCGTTCTTACCGCGCCGCAGCTTGTGGTAGAAGACGTGCTGCGCCAGATCGACGGTCTCGCTTTCCTGCCAGGTCGGCATCCCGGTGAGCGAGAAGTGGATGATGCGGTTGAACGGCGGCTTGACCTCAGTGAAAGTCAGCAGTTCCCGGTAGAGATCGACGGCAAAGCTCACTTTCGTTTTCGCCGGCCGCTTGTAGATCATCAGCCCGCCGACGTGCTTCGGGCTGGCGGCCGATTCGGCGATGAAGAAACCCAGATCGAGGAGGGACAGCTTGTTCATGAGGTTATTCTCCACCCTTCTCAGGTTGTTCTGCGACCCGCTGCGTCGGCTACGCGATCACCAGCGTCGTTCACGGCCGCTTCGCCCGCGCCGGCACCTGCCAAGGATACATCAGTGAAACTAGTCCTGCAGGACCTTTGCCGCTTCGCCGAGCAGCCATTCGCGGAAGACGCCGACCGTCGGCCGGTCGGCTACTGCCTCGGGTACGACGAGATAGTAGGCTTGCCGACGACGCAGAACGATGTCGAAGGGCGCGACCAGCCGACCGGCCGTCACTTCGACTTCGACCAGCGGTTTCGAGGCGAGCGCAATGCCGACCCCGTCGATCGCTGCCGAAAGGACCAGACCGGGGTCACTGAAATGCGTTCCTGCACCCGGATCGATGCCGCCGACCCCGGCAAGTTGCAGCCACTCGGCCCAGGTCGGACGGTCGAGAAGCTCGGCGATCGAGTCGTCGTGCAGCAGATTGTGCCAACGCAGGTCGGCCGGCACATTCAGGGGCCGCATGCCGAAGAGCAGGCGCGGGCTGCAGACTGCCGTATAGGCGGGCGAGAAAAGGCGGTCGGAGCGACAACCGGCGTAACGCCCATGCCCGAAACGAATGAACACCGGCGTTTCATCGTCGCGCACGTCGACCCGCTCATGGCGAAGCACAGTGGGCGCATCGCGCGCATCGATCATGTCGAGCGATGCCGTCATATGCAGTTGCAGTTCCGGATGTCCGGCCGTCAGGCTCGGCAGATGGCGAATCAGCCAGCGGGCGGCGAAGGCCGGCGGCGAGGTGACGAGCAAGCGCCCGCCGGTCTGGTGCTGGCGCGTGCTCTCGATGGCTGCGGCAAAGCATTCGAGGCCCTCGCGTACCTTCGGCAGCATCGCGCGTCCTTCGCGCGTCAGTTCCAGGGCCCGCGTCAGGCGATGGAAGAGAGCAAAGCCCAGATACTCTTCCAGACCACGAATCTGGTGGCTGATGGCGGTCGGCGTCACCGACAGTTCGTCGCCCGCGTGCTTGAAGCTCATGTGGCGGGCAGCGGCTTCGAAGGCACGCAAGGCGTTCAGCGGTGGAAGACGGTAGGTCATATGAATGAGATTTTCTCATGTATTGGCTGACAATTGATCGTTTGTCGCGCCCATGAGCAGACACTAGACTGCACTTGAACGCTCAGCTACGAGCCCAACAGAAGGATGACCATAATGAAAGCCGACCTTACCCGCGAACAAATCATGCAGATCGTCGAGCACGCGCGCCAACGGCGCAGCGTCGCCGCGGGCGAAGTATCTGCCCGTACAATTCGCCAGAGCCTCGTCTGGCTCGGTCGCTGGATTGACCGCGGCCTGCACGTTCTGCTGATGTCGCCGACGGCACATCGTTAATTCAGAGTAACGTCGCCGGAGCGCTTTTTCTGAATCGTCGCCAGGAAAGGAAGTGTATTGCCACGAGTTCGTATCGACCTCCCGGGAGCCTTCACCTTCTCGACCGAGATCACGCTCTACCTGAGCCACCTGAACTACGCCGGGCATCTCGACAACGCGATGCTGCTTTCGGTGGTCTCCGAGGCGCGCGCGCGCTTCTTCAAGTCTCTCGGCTACAGCGAGCTTGATGTGGAAGGTGTCGGCATCGTCATCGCCGATGCTGCCGTGCAGTACAAATCGGAAGCGTTTCACGGCGAGGTGATGCTCGTCCAGATGACGGCGGCGGACTTCAGCGAGAAGGGCTGCGATCTGCTCTGGTGCATGCACGAGCGCGAAACGCGCCGCGAAGTGGCGCGCGGCAAGACGGGTATCGTCTTCTACGACTATGGGGCGCGCCAGGTAAGTTCGGTCCCGGCCAGTTTCCGCTTGCGCGCCGCCGCCTGAGCGGCCACGCGCCCCCTGCGCGCGCCTCAGGTGGGCGCGAAATCGCGCCGCAGCCGCCGCTGCACGTTCTGCACCTGTTTAAGTGCTTCGCGCAGGATCAGCCGGTCGAGTTCGTGCAAGCTGTCGGGGTCGATGCGGTTCGAAGCCTCGGGCGTACCGCCATTCATCTGGTTGTTCAGTCGCAGACGCTGGATGTGCTGGAAAGCGGCAATCTGCGCCCCGAGATCGGCGGCGGCCAAGCCGCCCTGCTCGCCGGCAATGCGCAAACGCTCGACCGTGTTCGTTTCCGGGATGCCGCGCGCCAGCGCATAGATGCGTGCCGCATCGACGAAGGGCCGCGAGCCGTGCTTCTTCAGGTCGATGGTGTGCGGAAAGTCTTTGTCGTTGTCGTAGCGGAAACCTTTCCACCAGTTCAGCGGCGACTCCCAGTTCATCGTATTCTCGACCATTCCGCGCAGGAAGATAGGGTACGAACCGGCTCGCGCCAACAGCCAGGAACGCAGTTCGCTGGCCAGCGAATCCTGCCCGTAGAGGGCGCGAAAGTCGAAAAAAATGCTCGAGTTGAGCAGCGCTTCCGGCTGCGGAGATTCCAGCCAGGCCGAAAAGGCGCGGCGCCATTGCTCGGCCGACAGGCACCATTGCGGGTTGCTCGCCATGATGTTGCCCTTGCATAGCGGAAAGCCGCAGGCGTCGAGCGCCTCGTTGACGGCGCGGGCGAAAGGCAGAAAGGCCGCCTGCAGCGTTTCCGCCTCGTCGTCTGCGGCAGCAGCGAAAATCAGGCCGTTGTCCTGATCGGTTGCCAGCGTCTGCTCAAGCCTGCCTTCGGAGCCAAAGACCAGCCAGCACCACTCGACGTAAGGCAGATCGAAACGGCCAGCAATCAGTTCGATCACCTGCAGCGTGAGCAGGTCATTCAACGATGAAAGGTGCTGGCAGAGCGTTTCCGCGCTGACCCGCCCGGCAACCAGTTGGGCGACGAAAGCGCGCAGCTCGCCGGCCAGGGCAACCAGCGTCTCGACCTCCTGCGCGGCCAGAATGGCGCGCACGAGGTCGGCACTCTCGCCGCCCGGCAGCGCGTAGAGATCGCTCTGCGAGACCAGATTGAAGTAGCGGCCATCGGCTTCGGTCAGCACCAGATGGTGCACGTTGCGGCGCACCATGACGACGCTGGCGGCGTGCGCCGTACTGTCGGCGGGCAGCGTAATCAGGCCACTGGTCATCACCGCGGCGACCGGTGCATGCAGGTCGCAGGCCTCGATGGCAATCCGCCGAACGACGTCGTGCAGCGTCAGGATGCCGAGCGGCACGCCGCGCGCGGCGTCGACGACGACGACCGCGTCGGCGCGCGCCTGATCGAGCAGCAGCAGCGTATCCTGCACGCTGGTCGCCGGCCCGACGGTCGGCGGCTGGGCGCGCACCAGGTGGCGCAGAGCGGCGTACGGGGAATACGAAGCGACGCCGGCAGCCCGCTCAGTACTTGAGGCGGGCATGGAAGGTCCTCTCGCTCGCTTCGCGCGCCTGGCGCAAGGTGGTGATTCCGATTTCCGCCAGCAAGGGCAGCATCTTGAGGAACACCTCGCCAGTGACCAGTGCATCACCAAGCGCCGTGTGGCGGCCGAAGACCGAGACGCCGAGGCGCTCAGCGATCGCCTCCAGCCGGTGCGAGGCCTGATTCGGGTGGAGTACGGCCGACAGGAGGAGCGTATCGAGGACCGGTTGATCGAAGCGGATGCCGGTCTTCTTCTCCTTCAGTTGCAGGAAACGCATGTCGAACGCCGCGTTGTGTCCGACCAGGACGGTATCGGCACAAAAGGCGTGGAATTTCGGCAGGGCAACCTCGACCGGCGGCTGGTCCGCCAGAACGTCCTGGGTGATGCCGTGGATCTCGATCGACTGCCGCGAGAGCTCGCGATGCGGATTGATCAACTGGTCGAAGCACTCGTGCCGGAGCAGGCGGCGATTGACGATGCGCGTCGCGCCGATCTGAATGATTTCGTCGCCCATCGACGGCTGCAGGCCGGTCGTCTCGGTGTCGAAAACCGTGTAGGACAGCTCGGCCAACGGCCGATCGTCGAGTTCGTGACCGGCGGTCGACCACGAAAAGAGGTCGAAATCGTAGAACTCCGGACGTTCTTCCTCGCTCGCGGCGACGATCGCTCGCGGCAGGTCCTTCGGCGCCTCGGCAGCGGGCAGCATCGTGCGGAAAAAGGCGCGATGCGAAACGCGCTCGCGCTGGAACCAGATATCGCCGTTGCAACGCTCGACGACATCGGTAACGCTGAGCGGCGAGGTTTCGCCGCCGATCGTCATCGGGTCCTGCAGCCAGCTCATCGCCGTTTCGTTGTTCATGAAGGTGCCTGGCCACGACAGATCGAGTTGCGCCAGTTGCCCGCTGCGCGTCAGCCAGAGACGCACTTCACGCACCTGATACTCGTCCTGCAGGCGCAGCGCCAGATAGCGCAGCGCCTGCAACAGGCCAAAACTGTCCACGCGCAGCCAGAGATCCTCGTCGACATTCTCGCTCTTCACGGCCAAGGGATGCGGCTCGCCCGGACGCGCTTCGCTGATCCGGCGGGCAGCGACGGCGATCAGCTCGGCGCCGAGGATTTCTTCCAGCAGCCAGCGCTCGCGCAAGTCGTTCGAGAACGCGCTGGCGGCTGATTCAAACTGCAGCGAGAGCGCCTTGGCTTCGTCGCGAATCACGCCGAGAAAGCGATCGCGCTGCGCCGGCAGCATGTCGGGCACGTCGGAGAGCATTTCGGCGGCGGCGCGGATGCTCCCCAAGGGGCCGCGCCCGCCTTCGATCAGCGACTGGATCAGCGCGTCGCGCCGGGCGTGCCGCTCGTTCGTGTTGGTCACGTCGTCGAGAACGAGGACGAAGCCGGTCACCGAAAGATCGCCGACCTGCGCCGTATGCTGACCATTGCTGCCCAGCACCGGCGTCATGTGCGCGCGCACCAGTCTGCCGGCGCGTGTTGCGGTAACGAACTGCGCCGAGCCGATCAGTTTCCTGCTCTCGCTGGCGGCTACGCCGCTCGCCCGCTCGCGGCTCGCCTGCTGCAGACGTTCGAGTGCGTGTTCGATCAGCGCACGATCGAAAACGGTGTGGATCGAGCGTCCCAGGCCGAGCAGTTCGGCGTTGGTGCCGTCCGGTCCGGACGACAGTTCCTGCTTGGCGCGCTGGTTGTAGAGCAGCACCCGGCCATCCAGATTGCACACCACGACGCTCTGGCTCAAGTCGGCCATCAGGGCGGCAAGGCGGCTGCGTTCTTCCTCGAGCGAAGCGCGCGCCTCGCGAATGCGCTCGGCGACATCGCGCTCAAGGGCATCGCGCACGGCAAGAACCTGGTTGGCCGCCTGCCCGAGCACACGCACTTCGCTGGCGCCGTGCTCGCCCACGCGCAGGCCACTGTGCGCGCTGGTTGCCGCGAGTTCTTCGGCCAGGCGCAAGGGCGCCGCGACATACAGCGTGTACAAGCGGTAGACCACGGCGCAGACTGCCGCGCAGGCCACCGCGACGACGGCGAACAGCGCGACGAGACGCTCCTCAGGCGCGCGACCACCGCCCTCCGGACCCGCCTCGCTAGCGAACATCAGCAAGGCGCTGACGCCGACCAGAACGAGCACGAACAAGCAGGCGAAGAGCGCGGCGAGGACCAGTCTGCGCGGCGCGTTCACCTACATCCCCAGGAGCTTGCGCACCTCGGCCAGCAGCTCCTTGGTCGAGAAAGGCTTGGTCATGTAGCCGTCAGCGCCCAGCCCGAGCCCCTTGCTGACTTCGGTATCGCGTCCTTTGGCGGTGAGCATCAGAATGCGGGTTCCGCCCAGATCGGGGTCGGCGCGCAACGCCTGACAAACGTCGAAACCGTTCATCCGGGGCATCATGACGTCGAGCAAGACCAGGTCCGGCCGCTCGGCGCGCACTTTCGCCAGCGCCTCTTCCCCGTCACTGGCGACGAGGACCTCGAATCCTTCCCGCCGCAGCAGAAACTCGATTGAGATGACGATATTCTGCTCGTCGTCGGCAATCAGTATTCTCTTGCTCATCAAAATACTCCGATCCTGAAAGAACTGCGCTCAAAAAGACGGGGTCATGCCGGATTGCCGGCCACAGCGGCGGGTTCCGCCGGGCCCGCGTAGGGCAAGGTGAAGCGGAAAGTCGCCCCTTCGCCGGGCGTGCTTTCAACCCACAGCCGACCGCCGAAATGCTCGACGATGCGCCGGCTGATCGGCAGGCCAAGCCCGGTGCCGGAGGGTTTGGCAGTCATCGTGTCGCCGACCTGGCGGAACTTCTCGAAGATCAGCTCCTGATCCTCAGCCCGGATGCCCGGCCCATTGTCGGCCACGCTGACCTCGACGCCCTCGGCCAAGGCGCGCAGAACGACGTGCACCCGGCCGCTGCCCGGCGGCAGGAACTTGACCGCATTCGACAGCAGGTTGAGCATGACCTGCACCAGACGATCCCTGTCGGCGAGAATCAGCGGCAGATTATCCGGCAGATCGAGTTCGACATGCGCCCCTTTCTCGCGGAACAACTGGCTGGTCGCAGCCACCGATTGTTCGACGACTTCCTTCAAATCCAGTTCGCAGCCGTTCCAGTCGGCCCGGCCGGATTCGATCTTGGCCAAGTCGAGCGTCTGATTGATCAGCCGCGTCAGGCGCTCGGTTTCGCTGACGATCAGACCGAGGAAGCGCTCGCGATCGGCCAGATGCATCTTTGGATCGTCGCGCAGCAACTCGGAGAAGGCGCGGATCGAAGTCAGCGGTGTGCGGAGTTCGTGCGTCACCGACGACATGATGTCGTCCTTGACCTTGTCGAGCTCCTGCAGGCGCGCGTTGGCGTCCTGCAGTTCGCGCGTCGCCGCGGTCAGCTCGCGCGACTTGCGCTCGAGTTCGCGGCTGTAGGTCCGCAACTGGGAAGCCTCGTCGAGGATGTGCATGACTTCCTCGAGGCTCAACGGCTCCTCCTTCGCCACCGAGGCGACCATGACGCGTGCCGAAGCACTGCCGATCGCGCCGGCGAGCAGCGATTCGGCGAACTGCACGAGCTGCGCATCGGCCTCGAGCGCCGCGCCCTTGCCGCCGCGCCGACGGGCAAACGCGGCAAAGGCCGCTTCCGTACGCGTCGGGCCGAGGAAACGTCCGACCAGCTCGCGCAGGTCGCTGACTTGCGCGCGCCCGCGCCAGAGCGCCGCGCCGACCGGCCCGGTTTCCTTCAGCGCATCGACAAACAGCGTTGCCTGTGTCGCTTCGGCAGCCAGCGGCGGGCGCAGCAGCGAAACACCGAGATAGGCACCGATATTGGCGAGAAAGCTCCAGAACAGACAGTGCGAAATCTCGTCCATGCCGGTCAGGCCAAAGAGCTGCTGCGGCCGCAGCAATTCGCTGCCGAACAGACCCTGGGTCAGGAAATCGGCCGGCAGCCAGCCCGACTTGGCAAACGAGGGGAGGAGAAGCGTATAGCCCCAGACGAGAAAACCCGCCGACAGGCCGGCCAGCGCACCGGCGCGCGTCCCGCCACGCCAGTACATGCCGCCGATGATCGCCGGCGCAAACTGGGCGACAGCCGAGAAGCTGATCAAGCCGATGGCGACCAGCGCGTACGCCTCGCCGGCGAGACGGAAGTAGAGGTAACCGAGCAGCAGGATGACGACGATCGCGCCGCGCCGAATGGCCAGCAGCAGACCGGAAAGGTCCTTGCGTTCCTCCAGCGCCGCCGCCTTGCGGCGCAGCAGCAGCGGCATCACGAGGTCGTTGCAGACCATCGTCGACAGAGCGATCGTCTCGACGATGACCATTCCCGTACCCGCCGACAGGCCGCCAATGAAAACGAGCAGGGTCAGCCCTTGCTGGCGCTGCGACATCGGCAGCGTCAACACGAAGGTATCGGCATCGACCGCCTGGCCGGAAAAATGCAGCAGGCCACCGAGCGCGATCGGCAGGACGAAGACGTTGATCAGCAGCAGGTAAAGCGGAAACAGCCAGGCAGCACGCTTCAGGTGGGCCTCGTTGACGTTCTCGACGACCGCCACCTGGAACTGCCGGGGCAGAAAGAGCACCGCCAGCCCCGACAGAATGATCAGCGAAAACCAGCCGGTATAGCCCTGACCGGAGGGAATGGCAGTGACCAGACGGCGCAGTTCCGGATGCGTCGCGATGTGCTCGAAAATGTCGCCAAAACCGTCATACATGCCGTAGGTGACAAAGACGCCGACCGTAACAAAGGCGACCAGCTTGACGCTCGACTCGAAGGCAATGGCCGCGACCATCCCCTCGTGGCGTTCGGTCGCGTCGAGATGGCGCGTCCCGAAAACGATAGTGAACGCCGCCAGGATCAGCGCGATATAGAAGCTCATGTCGGCCGCCACCGACATCGTCGCGCTGCGGTCCGGCATGACGATGTCCGGATAACTGAGCAGCAGGCTGACCGTACCCGATACCGCCTTGAGCTGCAGCGCAATGTACGGAATGATGCCGAGCACGGCGATGATCGTCACCAATCCGCCGAGACGATGGCTCTTGCCGTAGCGCGAGGAAATGAAGTCGGCAATCGAGGTGATGCGATTCGCCTTGACGATGCGGACCATCTTGAGCAGCAGGAACCAGCCAAGCGCCATGACCAGCGTCGGACCCAGATAGACCGGCAGGAAGCCGATGCCGGAAACGGCAGCGCGACCAACGCTGCCGTAGAACGTCCACGTCGTGCAATAGACCGCCATCGACAAGGCGTAGATCGTCGGATTGGCGATGATCGACCTGCCCTGATCAGCCCGCTTGTCGCCCCACCAGGCGACCGCGAAGAGCAGCCCGAGGTAGACCAGCGCAACGGTGACGACGACCGGAGCTTCGAGCATTGCTGCCGCCTAACTGATGCGGCGCTCGATCGCCCAGGCCATCAGCCCGACGACGAGCGCCCAGGCGGCGAAAACGTAGGCATAGATCAGCGGCACGCCGAAGAGCGCCAGCGGACGGTCAAACAAGGAAAGCAGGGGGTAATTGAAGAGGACGCAGCCGATCAGGAATGTCGCGATCAGTCGGTCGCCCGCCAGAATTCTGCGCTGCATCACACCCTCCTCGTCATTGCGCGCCGGGCGCCGTGCCTACTGCAGGCCACGCACCGTGCACCATCGTCAAGCGGGCATCGTCAGCGGGAACTTGCCGCCCGTTACCTCGTATTGTGGAAACTGCCCGCGCGCTTCATCCGGGTGGTCCCGATCAGCGACGCACGGCGCCGCCCACGACGATCGGAAAACCGGCTGCGCGAGCGGCGCTGGTCTCTCGCGCGCATTGTCATCAATCAGCCGGCGCGATGCAATGCCTTTCGACACGGCAGCGGTGCCGAGATCGGCGCGCGCACAACTCACGGTTCGCCTCAGCCCAGTCCGCCGGCGCCACCCAAAGTCAGTTGAACAGCGATTCCTTCCCAGCCACCGCCGGTCGCCCTCGCCGCCGCCCGCCGATCGATCAACCAGATTCCTCTATTCTCTGATCACCTGCGCGCCACGCCGCTGCTCATCCAGAATCGACCGAAACCATGTACCAAGAACATCGACCACCTTCCGCGCATTGGGGCTCGTGCAGACCAGCGAACACCCGTCCCGCCACCGAGCGAACAATCCCGCGACATCAAGACCCGAGACACCAAGAAACTCGGCAAGGAACGTCAACGGCCCCAAAGCCATGGCGCTTCCGCCTTCGTCCCGGCGAACACGAAACCACCCGCCGGACAGCTACGCGCCCCCGCGTTTGCCAAGCAACAGGAGGAAGCAAGCTTCCATGTCCGTCATCGAGCCAAGCAAGCGACGTTACAGGAACCATTCGATCAAACGTCTCCCTGACCTTCCTCTTCGCCTCAAACCCAGATCGACGCTCAGTTTTAGCCAATTCCCAAGGGCCCAACGGAGGAACATAGCTTGAAAAGCGCGGCGACCTCGCGCACCCATTCTCAGCGGAAAGCGCTTAGCATGACAGGGAAGCAGACGCCATGCCAAGCCCGCGCACGCCTCCTCCGTCGGCACGCTGCAGCGTGTGGCGCGAAACGAATGTGCTTGCGCACCCGGTCAAGTAGCTTTCGTGGCGGCCGCGCCGCGACATCGGCGCAGCATCGTCGCTGACGCAATTCGCGGCAGCTTTAATGGACGTCGACATGGCAGATGTCATTGTTTCTTTTCGATACCGACAGAGGCGAGTATTCGCTTGTCATACCATTGACGCAAAGCTTTGCGTCAATTAGGATTGCTACTTCACGTTGAACTAAAGCGCTACGCGCTGGTGTAGTCACCCCAGCGCCATCTTTCTTCTTGGGTGGGCGCTGCGCAACCTCGCCCCAACC
>WBZM01001387.1_pt2 | contig 20810 bp, 19 predicted proteins | sample 5204271 | NCBI WGS metagenome assembly WBZM01 (sample SAMN12344346, study PRJNA552823) | activated sludge metagenome | biome: Activated sludge suspended growth; feature: Nitrification reactor; material: Wastewater; isolation source: activated sludge from nitrification reactor of wastewater...
GAGTGCGTGGAGATCGACGATGCCGTGGAAGACGTCCTTCTCGTGCTGTCCGGCCACCCAGTTCCGCAGCGCGCCGAGGTAGTTGCCCAGGTGGACGTCGCCGGTCGGTTGGATGCAGGAGAGCACGCGGGTCACGGGTGCCGAGGCTACCGACGGACCCCGGTCGGCCGGGGTAGTTTTGTCCCTCATGGCGTTCGACGTGGCCACTCCCGTGTACGAGGGACCCTTCGACCTCCTGCTCCACCTGATCCTGAAAGAGCAGGTCGACATCTACGAGGTGCGCCTCGCCACCATCGTCGACGCCTACCTGCAGGAGATCGAGAAGATGCAGGGCCTCGATCTCGAGGTCGCGACCGAGTTCTTGATGATCGCGTCGACGCTCGTCGAGCTCAAGGCCCGTCGACTCCTTCCCGGCCGCGACGACGTCGACCTCGACGACGAACTCGCCCTGTGGGAGGAGCGCGACCTGCTGCTCGCCCGCCTGCTCGAGTGCAAGACGTTCAAGGACGTCGCCGCGGTGTTCGGTCGCTTCGCCGACGACGCCGACCGAAGCTTCCCACGCGAGAGCGGCCCCGACGAGCGCTTCGCCGACCTGGTGCCCGACCTGATGGACGGCGTCACCCCGAAGCGGATCCACGCCGCCTTCGTGAAGGCGACCACCCCCAAGCCGCCCCCGCCGCGCATCGATCTCTACCACGTCAACCCGATCCGGGTGACGGTGGCCGACGCACTCGTCGAGCTGATCGACGAGCTGCCCCGCGCCGGTCGGATCAGCTTCAGCCGGCTCACCAGCGGGCTCGTCGAGCGGCTCGAGGTGATCGTGCGTTTCCTGGCGCTGCTCGAGCTGTTCAAGCAGGGCGCGGTCGAGCTCGAGCAGACCGAACGCTTCGGCGACATCGAGATCGTCTGGAACGGGATGTCCCGTGACGACGAGGAGTCGGTGCTCGCGATCGACGACTACGAAGGCTGACCCGATGAACCCCGAACCCGACGACCTCCAGCCCGACGCGCCCGCGACCGGTGACGCGACCGCCGACGCGACCCCGGATGCCGTGCCCGAGGCGCCGCGGCTGCTGCCGGGCGTGCCCGATGCCGACACGGTGCGGGCGATCGAAGCGATCCTGATGGTCGCCGTCGAACCCGTCGCACCCGAGCTGCTCGCCCAACTGCTCGAGATGCCCACCACCGTCATCGAGTCGCTCTGCGCGGAACTCGACCGCAGCTACGCCGAGGCCGGTCACGGCTTCCAGCTCGTGAAGGTCGCGGGCGGCTACCGGTTCCAGACCCACCCCGACCTGTCGCCCTACGTCGAGCGGTTCCTGCTCGACGGCCAGCGCGCCCGTATGAGCGGTGCCGCGCTCGAGACGCTCGCGATCGTGGCCTACAAGCAGCCGATCTCTCGCGCCCAGGTCGCGAGCATCCGCGGCGTCGACCCCGACGGTGTGCTGCGCACCCTGCAGGCACGCGGGTACATCACCGAGGTCGCCCGCGACAGCGGCCCGGGCAACGCGATCCTGTTCGGCACCACGCCGGCGTTCCTCGAGAAGCTCGGCCTCGCGTCGCTCGCCGACCTGCCCGCGATCGCCGAGTTCGTGCCCGGCCCCGAGGTCGTCGAAGCGCTCGAGCACGGACTGCGCGTCGAGCCGACCCCGGCCCCCGATCCGGGTGCCAACGGCACGTCGTCGTGAACCGGCCGCGAGATCGCGAGCCGGAACCGCCGCTCTGGGAGCAGTGGGCAGCCGCATCGGCCGCGCTGCCGCAGGGCGAGCGGCTGCAGAAGGTGCTCGCCACCCGCGGCTGGGGCAGCCGCCGCGTGTGCGAGGAGATCATCGCCGCCGGACGGGTCACGGTGAACGGCGAACCGGCGGTGCTCGGTCGCCGCGTCGATCCCGAACAGGACCGGATCGAGGTCGACGGTGTACCGGTCGGTTCCCGCCCCGGTCTCGTCCACTACCTGTTGAACAAGCCGCTCGGCGTCGTCACCACCGCCAGCGACCCGCAGGGGCGGCGCACCGTGGTCGAGCTCGTGCCGAGCGAGCCACGGGTCTACCCGGTCGGGCGGCTCGACGTGAACACCGAAGGCCTGCTGCTCCTCACCAACGACGGTGAGCTCGCCCAACGGCTCACGCATCCGAGCCACGGCGTCGAGAAGGAGTACCTGGTCGACGTCAGCGGTGGGCTCGTCGCCCAGGGCAAGATCCGCGCGCTGCGCGACGGCATCGAGCTCGACGACGGCATGACCGCGCCGGCCCAGGTGTCGCAACCGTCGCCGGGCGTGCTGCGGATCACCATCCACGAGGGTCGCAACCGCCAGGTGCGCCGCATGTGCGAGGCCATCGGGCACCCCGTCCGCCGGCTCGTCCGCGTCCGGATCGGCACGCTGTCCGACCGCACGCTGAAGCCGGGTCAGTGGCGTGAGGTCACCCCGGCGGAGCTGAAGGCCCTGATCGAAGCCACCGGCAGCAGGGGTGCCCCGGTAGATTCGTAGGCCGTGAACGAGCCCGCCCCGCATGTCCGCCGCGCGAACGTCGCCGGCCTGGGCCTGATCGGTGGCTCGGTCGGCCTGGCGCTCGCCGAGCGAGGGTGGCACGTCACCGGCGACGACCTCGATCCCGCTCGCGTGGATCGCGCGATCGCGATGGGGTGCGTCCATGCCGCGGGCCTCGACCCCGAGGCCGAGATCACGTTCGTCGCCGTGCCCGTGCTCGCCGTCGCCGACCAGGTGAAGCGTGCGTTGGCCGAGACCAGCGGCGTCGTCACCGACGTCGGCAGCGTCAAGAACACCGTCGCCCTCGCGGTCGACGATCCCCGCTTCGTCGGCGGCCACCCGATGGCCGGCTCCGAGCTCGAGGGGCTCGACGGTGCCGACGGCTCGATGTTCACGGGAGCCGTGTGGGTGCTCACGCCCACCGCGTCCACCAGCGACGACACCTTCGCCGAGGTGGCGGCCGTGGTGGCCGAGCTCGGCGCCGAGGTGATCGCGCTGCCGCCCGACCGCCACGACCAGGTGGTCGCGGTGATCAGCCACGTCCCGCACCTGGCAGCCGCCACGCTGATGGACCTCGCGAGCGGCCGGGCCGAGGAGCACGCCGCCCTGCTGCGCCTCGCCGCGGGCGGCTTTCGCGACATGACCCGCATCGCGAGCGGCCACCCGGCGATCTGGCTCGACATCTGTGCGGAGAACCGCACCGCGATCCTGTCGGCGCTCGACGGGCTGATCGACGGGCTGCAGCACATGCGCGACGTCGTGTCGCACGAGGACCGGGCCGAGCTCCAGCACCTGTTGCAGCGGGCGCGCGAGGCCCGGGCCAACCTGCCGAGCCGGGTGAACCAGCCGAACGAGCTGGCCGAGGTGCGGATCCCGATCCTCGACCGTGCCGGTGCGGCGGCCGAGATCTTCACCCTCGCCGCCGAGCTCGGGGTGAACATCGCGAGCTTCGAGGTGGTGCACAGCGTCGAGGGCAACCGCGGCATCGCGGTGGTGCTGGTCGACGCCGGCAGGGCAGACCTCTACCGAGGCGGTCTGATGGCACGCGGCTTCCGGCCGGCGGTCCAGCGTCTCGGATGAGCCACACCGACACGTACCGCGTCGCTCCGCTCGACGGTCCCGTCGACACCGACGTCGTGGTGCCCGGCTCGAAGAGCGTCGCGAACCGGGCGCTCGTGTGCGCGGCGCTGGCCGACGGGACGAGCGAGCTCGACGGCGTCGCCCCGGGCGACGACACGGCCGCGATGCTCGACTGCCTCCAGCTGCTCGGGATCGCCGTCGGGGCCACCGGTCGGCAGGATTCGGTCCTCGTCGACGGGCGAGGCGGCACGCTGGCCCCCGGCCCGCTCGTCCTGCCCACCCGGCTCGCGGGCACCACGTCGCGCTTCGTCACCGCGCTCGCCGCGCTCGGGCCCGGTCCGTACACCGTCGACGGGTTGCCGCCGCTGCGCACCCGGCCGATGACGCCGTTGCACGACGCACTGGTGGCGCTCGGTGGTGCGCTGGTGCCCGGTGAGCGGTGGGGGCATCTGCCCGTGCAGGTGTCCGGTCCGCTCGACGGCGCAGCTGGGGTGGTCGCGATCAGGGGTGACGTGAGCAGCCAGTACATCACCGCGCTGATGCTGATCGGCCCCTACCTGCCCGACGGGCTGCAGATCCAGCTCACCACGCCGCTGGTGTCGCGCTCGTACCTCGGCATCACCGCTGCGGTCATGGCGTCGTTCGGCGTCGACGGTGTCACCGTCGCCGACGACGTGGTGACCGTGCCGGCGGGCCGCTATCGGCCCACCCGGTACACGGTCGAGCCCGACGCCAGCTCGGCCAGCTATCCGCTCGCGGCGGCGGCGATCGCCGGCGGCACCGTGCACGTCGCCGGGCTCACCGACCGTTCGTTGCAGGGGGACGCACGCTTCGCCCACGTGCTCGGCGACATGGGGTGCGAGGTCGTGGTCGACGGCCGCGGCACCACGGTGTCGCGTCTCGGTGGGCTGCGCGGCATCGACATCGACATGGTCGACCTGTCCGACCTGGTGCCCACGCTGGCCGTGGTCGCGCCGTTCGCGGTGAGCCCCACCACGATCCGCGGCGTCGGCTTCATCCGCGGCAAGGAGAGCGATCGGCTCGGCGATCTGTGCCGCGAGCTCCGGGCCGCCGGCGTACGGGCCACCGAGACCGACGACGGACTGGTGGTCGAACCCGGGTTCCCGCACGCCGCCCGCCTGGCGACCCACCACGACCACCGGCTGGCGATGTCGTTCGGTCTGCTCGGTCTCGTGGTCGACGGGATCGAGATCGACGACCCGGCCGTGGTGTCGAAGAGCTGGCCCGACTACTGGTCGATGCTCGAGGACCTCCGATGAGCGGCTCGACGGTGGTCGCCGCGTTCGACGTCGACGGCACCCTCACCGTGCGCGACTGCGTCCGCCCGTTCCTCGAGCGCCTCGCCGGTCGCCGCGGGCTCGTCTTCGCGGCTGCACGTCGCCCGATCACCACCGTCACCGCGGCCGCCCGCCGCGACCGCGACGAGCTGAAGGACGTGATCGTCGGCGGGGTGTTCGGTGGTCGGCGGGTCGCTGACGTCGAGGCCGAGGGCCGCAGCTTCGCGTCGCTGGTGAACACCCGCTTCCTGCGCCCCGACATGATGGAGCGGTTGCGTTGGCACCAGCGGATGGGCCACCGCACGGTGATGGTGTCGGCGTCGCTGCGTCCCTACCTGGTCCCGCTCGCCTCCGCCCTCGGGATGGCGTCACCGTTGTGCACCGACGTCGAACACGACGGCGAGCGCTACGGGCATCACCTCGACGGCGGCAACTGTCGGGCCGCCGAGAAGGCGGTCAGGTTGCGCGCGTGGATGGCCGACGAGGGCCTCACCGGCGCCGAGCTCTGGGCGTACGGCGACAGTCGGGGCGACCGCGAGATGCTCGAGCTCGCGGACCACCCGGTGTGGGTGGCGGGCACTACCGTGCTGCCGGTGCCCCCGGAGATCGGCTCGTGACCGCCACCACGCCTGCGCCGCAGCCGAACTCCTCGCTGGTCCGCGCCCTGGTCAAGGAGGCCCGTCCGAAGCAGTGGGCCAAGAACGTGTTGGTGTTCGCCGCACCCGGCGCGGCCGGTGTGCTCGACAACGGCGATTTCCTCGTGCCGACGATCGCCATGTTCGTGTCGTTCTGCATGGTGGCGAGCGGCGGCTACTTCTGGAACGACCTGCTCGACGTCGATCAGGATCGCAACCACCCGACCAAGCGATTCCGCCCGATCGCGAGCGGTGCCATCCCGCTGAACGTCGCTCGGCTCACCGGCACCGTGCTGTTGCTCGGCGGCGTGGCGGTGGCCCTGCTCGCCAGCTGGAAGGCCTGCATCGCCGCGGCCGCCTACGTGGCGCTGACGGCCTCGTACAGCGCCGTGCTCAAGCACATCGCCGTGGTCGACCTGATCGCCGTCGCGGCCTTCTTCGTCCTGCGTGCGATCGGTGGCGCCGTCGCCGCCGACGTGCCGATGAGCACCTGGTTCCTGTTGACCACCTCGTTCGCGTCGCTCTTCATCGTGAGCGGCAAGCGGTTCGCCGAGCTGCGCGAGGTCGGCGACGACGCCCAGACCCGCGCCACCCTCGACCAGTACACGCTGCGCTACCTGCGCGACGTCGTGTCGATCAGCCTGGCCGCGGCGATGGTGTCGTACTGCATCTGGGCGTTCGACACCAAGGAGATCGCCGGTACCACGTGGCCGTTCTACGAGCTGTCGATCGTGCCGATGGCGACGGCGTTGCTGCGCTACCTGCTCATCCTCGAGCAGGGCCACGGGTCGGCGCCCGAGGAGATCTTCCTCGCCGACCGCACCATGCAGGTGCTCGGGGTGGTGTGGGCCGTCGTGTTCGGCCTCGGGGTGTACGTCTCGTGAGCGCGACCGTGAGCGCGACCGTGAGGAGGATCCGGTGACCGTGAAGCCGTTCGACGAGGTGCTCGCCTCGGTGGCCGACGTCGAGGGGTGGATGTCGCCCGATCAGGCCCGCCGTCTGTACGACGCGGCGCGCACCGCCGCGCCCGGGCAACGGATCGTCGAGATCGGCAGCTTTCGCGGCCGCAGCATGATCGTGCTCGCGTCGGCCGCCGAGCCGGGGGTCGAGCTGATCGCGATCGATCCCCACGCCGGCAACGACCGGGGACCGCAGGAGATCGAAGGGTTCGCTGCCGAGGCCGAGGACGACCACGACGTGTTCAACCGCAACCTGGCCGAGGCCGGCGTCGCCGACCGCGTGCGCCACGTGCGATCGTTCAGCGACGCCGCGCTGGTCGACGTGCCGGGAGCGGCCCAGGTGCTCTACGTCGACGGGGCCCACCGGTACGCGCCCGCTCGCGCTGACATCCGCGACTGGGGAGCCCGGGTCGAGCCGGGCGGCACGATGCTGATCCACGACTCGTTCTCGTCGGTGGGCGTCACGCTCGCGATCCTGCGCGAACTCGTGTGGAGCGATCAGTGGCGCTACGTCGGTCGGGCACGCTCGATGACCGAGTACCGCCGCGACCTGCCGGCCGGGCTTGCTGCCCGCCTCGCCAACGCCGCACGCCAAGCGGCGCAGCTGCCGTGGTTCGCGAAGAACCTGGCGATCAAGGTGCTGCTCAGCCTCAAGCTGGGTGGGGTGTTGCAGCGGATCACCGGGCGCGAGCCGGAGTGGCCGTACTGACGGGGGTCCGCGTCACTAGCCTGATCCCGTGACACGTACGAAGCTCACCGGGTGGGGGCGGACCAACCCGTCCGTCGCCGACCTGGTCGAGCTGTTCCCCTCCGAGATCCCGGCGGCGCTGAAGGGCGTGGGCGATCGGGGTGCGTTGGTGCGAGGCCTCGGGCGCAGTTACGGCGACGCTGCCCAGAACGCCGGCGGCCTCGTCATCCGGCTCACCGGCAGCGCGAACGACGCCGTGCTCGACCGCGAGCGCGGCCTGGTCACGGTGTCGGCCGGTGCCGACCTCGACGAGCTCCTTCGCCACGTCGTGCCCCGCGGCTTCTTCGTCCCGGTCACACCCGGCACGCGTTTCGTCACCATCGGCGGTGCGATCGCCAGCGACATCCACGGCAAGAACCACCACGTCGACGGCTCGTTCGGCAACCATCTGGTGCGCATGTCGCTGCAGTTGGCCGACGGCTCGGTCGTCGAGGTGAGCCGCGACCACGACCCCGACCTGTTCTGGGCGACGATCGGCGGGATGGGCCTCACCGGCATCGTGCTCGACGCGACCATCCGGTTGCTGCCCGTCGAGACCAGCCGGATGTCGGTCGACACCCACCGGCTGCCCGATCTCGACGCGCTGATGGCGGTGATGGACGACGGTGACGACGAGGCTCACCGCTACAGCGTCGCCTGGATCGATCTCGCGGCGAAGGGTCGTCAGATGGGCCGCAGCGTGCTCACCCGTGGCGATCACGCCCGGTTCGACCAGCTGCCGGCGAAGCTGCAGGTCGATCCGCTCGCCTACGGGCCCGGCCAACTGGTCTCGGTGCCGCCGGTGATCCCGCGACCGGGGCTGCTCAACCACCTGACGGTGGCGACGTTCAACGAGATGTGGTTCCGTAAGGCGCCGCGGCGTCAGCTCGGCGGCATCGACAGCATCAGCGCCTTCTTCCATCCGCTCGACATGGTCGGCCAGTGGACGCGTTTCTACGGGCGCGCCGGGCTGGTGCAGTACCAGCTGATGGTGCCCTTCGGTCAGGAGGAGGCGATGCGCCGCATCGTCGAACAGGTGTCGGCCAGCGGCGTCGCGAGCTTCCTCGCCGTGCTGAAGCGCTTCGGGCCCGGCAACGACGCCCCGCTCAGCTTCCCGCAGCCCGGCTGGACGCTCGCGCTCGACATGCCGGGCGGCGCACCGGGTCTCGACCAGCTGTTGCACCGGCTCGACGACATGGTGCTCGAGGCCGGCGGGCGCAACTACTTCGCCAAGGACGCGCACACCTCGCCGCTCACCATCCGTCGCGGCTACCCGCGCCTCGCCGAGTGGCAGGCCGTGCGCGAGCGCGTCGACCCGCTCGGCGTGTGGCAGAGCGACCTCGGTCGCCGCCTGCGCCTCGCCGCCCACGACTGATCGCCCGACCGACACCTCGCCAGGACCCATGGACAACGCATTCGGACAGCCCCAGAACATCGTCGTGCTCGGCGGGACGAGCGAGATCGGTCTCGCCATCGCCCGCAAGCTGCTGAGCCCGGTCACCCGCCACGTGGTGCTCGCGTGCCGCGACGTCGGCGCCGGCGAGCAGGCCGCGGCGGCGCTGCGCGGCGACGGCTTCGACGTGCCGGTGGTGCACTTCGACGCGGCCGACACGTCGTCGCACGTGCGGGTCGTCGGCGAGATCGCCGAGCGGATCGGCGACCTCGACGTGGTGGTGCTCGCGTTCGGCCAGCTCGGCGACGCCGACGCCGTCGCGCACGATCCGGAGGCGGCCGCTGCGCTCGCGCACGTCAACTACACCGGCGCGGTGTCGGCCGGACTCGCCGTCGCCAACCGCCTGCGCACCCAGGGTCACGGCACCCTCGTCGTGTTGAGCAGCGTGGCCGGCGAGCGGGTGCGCAAGGGCAACTTCGTGTACGGCAGCACCAAGGCCGGCCTCGACGGGTTCGCGCAGGGCCTCGGCGACTCGCTCGAGGGGACGGGCGCGCGGGTGCTGGTGGTACGTCCCGGGTTCGTGCACTCGAAGATGACCAAGGGGCTGCCGGCCGCGCCGTTCGCGACGACCCCCGAGGCGGTCGCCGACGCGACCGCGGCGGGACTCCGGTCGGGCCGGCGCACGGTGTGGGCGCCGGGCATCCTGCGGTTCGTCTTCAGCGCACTGCGGCACGTGCCTGGCCCGATCTGGCGCCGTCTGCCACTCGGCTGAGCGCCACGCAGGTCCGGCGTCGAGTCAGCGTCGGCGCAGCTCGGCCGGCACGCGCAGCTTCACCAGCACCACCAGTCCCGACACCAGCGCCATCAGGGCGGTCGCACGGAAGGCGAGGTGGTACGAGTCGAGCGGGATCACGTCGTCGTTGCCGACGATCGCGATCACGGTCGCCACGCCCATGCCGCCGCCGAGGTAGCGCAATGAGCTGAGCATCGCGCTCGCCTGACCCATCTGCTCCTCGGCCACGCCCCGCATCGCGAGCGCCATGATCGGCGAGTAGACGATGCCCCAACCCGTGTTGAACAGGAACGCACCCGGCAGGATCCCGATCAAGTAGTGCGGCTCGTCGTGCAGGAACAGCGCCTGCCACACCATGCCGGTCGCGGGCAGCAGTGCGCCGTACGCGATGATCCGGCGGGTGCCGACGCGTTCGGCGAGCCGGCCGGCGATCACGCCGACCAGCGCGGCCGTCATCGGGAACGGGGTGAGCGCGAACCCGGCTCGCATGAGCGAGTAGTGCCAGTGCTGCACCATGAACAGCGGGTACAGCAGCCAGCTGGCGGTGCCGGCGGCGGTGAAGCCGATGTTGACGAGGTTGACCGCGGTCATGTTGGGCGCCCGGAACAGGTGCAGGTCGAGCATCGGCTCGGGGTGTGCGAGCGACCGCACGACGAACCAGGGGAGCGCGACCGCGGCGATCGCCGCGCTGGCGAGCACGAACCCCGATGTCCAGCCGAGTTCGGGCCCCTCGGTGATGACCGCCGCCACGAACGCCACCCCGATCGTGCCGAGCAGCGTGCCGAGCAGATCGAGGCGTCCCTCGGGTCGTTGCGATGGCCGCCCCTCGGGCAGCAGGCGGGTGGCCAGCGCGAGCACGGCCACGATCGCGAGCAACGGCACGACGAACACCCATCGCCAGCCGAGTTGCTCGCTCACGATCGCGGAGAACGAGGGGCCGATGGCGGCGCCCATCGTGCCGAGGCCGGTCCACGTGGCGATCGCGCTCGGCCGGCGCGAGACGGGGAACTGCTCGAGCACGAGGCTCAGCGACGACGGTGTCGCCATCGACGCGCCGACGGCCTGGCCGAGGCGTGCCGCGACGAACACCCACGCCGCCGGGGCGAGCGCCAGCGCCGTCGACGCGACGCAGAACACCGCCACGCCGGTGACGAAGATGCGACGTCTGCCCACGCGGTCGGCCAGCCGCCCGCCGAGCAGCATCAACGACGCGAGCGCGATCGAGTACCCCGTGATGCCCCACGACAGCGTGGTGCGGCTGGCGCCGTCGAACTCGGCCTCGATCTCGGGGAACACGACGTTGACCGCCGTGACCGCCATGCCGACCACCATCGACGTGGCCGACGCGAGCGTGAGACCCCACCAGGCCCGGGTGTCGACCGGTTCGCGGACGGGGCGGGCGACGACGGACATGGTGGGGCGACGGTACCGAACAGGTCGGACCGCGCCACAGTTCGGGCCGGGGCACGGTGGCTAGCGTCGGGGCGATGACGGAGCGTTGCTGACGTGGTGGACATCGCCACCCGCGTGTACGACCACGCCTGGCGGATCGATCCGATCGTCCGCTCGCTGCTCGACACCGACTTCTACAAGCTGCTGATGTGCCAGTCGGTGCTGCGCAACCACCCGGACGTCACCGTCGAGTTCCAGCTCGTCAACCGGTCGTCCGACGTCCGGCTCGCCGATCTGGTCGATCCCGGCGAACTGCGCGAACAACTGGACCACGCCCGTTCGGTGCGACTGACGAGAGGTGAGTCCACCTGGTTGCGGGGGAACACCTTCGCCGGCAAGCGGCACATGTTCTCGAGCGAGTTCATGGCGTGGCTCGAACAGGTGCAGCTGCCGCCGTACGAACTCGAGGTGCGCGACGGTCAGTTCGAGCTCTCGTTCACGGGCGCCTGGCCCGAGGTGATGCTGTGGGAGGTGCCGGCGCTCGCGGTCCTCGTGGAGCTCCGCAGCCGCGCCGTGCTGCGGGGCCTGGGACGGTTCGAACTGCAGGTGTTGTACGCCCGGGCGATGACGCGCGTGTGGGAGAAGGTCGAGCGGCTGCGCGGCCTGCCCGATCTGCGTCTCGGCGACTTCGGCACCCGACGCCGGCACTCGTTCCTGTGGCAGGACTGGTGCGTGCAGGCGCTCGACGAGGGTCTCGGCGACGACCGCTTCATCGGCACGTCGAACTGCCTGATCGCGATGCGTCGCGACCTGGAGGCGATCGGCACCAACGCGCACGAGCTGCCGATGGTGACCGCGGCGCTGGCCGACGACGACGTGGAGCTGCGCCAGGCGCCGTACCGGGTGCTCGAGGACTGGCACGCCGAGCACGACGGCAACCTGCGCGTGCTGCTGCCCGACACCTTCGGCACCGAAGCGTTCCTGCGCGGTGCACCCGACTGGCTGGCCACGTGGACCGGCATCCGCATCGACTCGGGCGATCCGGTGCGGTCGGCCGAGCTGGCACTCGAGTGGTGGGCATCGCACGGCGAGAACGTGCGCGAGAAGCTCGTGATCTTCAGCGACGGCCTCGACGTCGACGAGATCGAGCGGCTGCACCGCCACTTCATCGATCGGGTGCGCGTGTCGTTCGGCTGGGGCACGATGCTCACGAACGACTTCCGTGGCCTGGTGTCCGACGACCGCCTGGCGCCGTTCAGCCTGGTGTGCAAGGCCGTCGCGGCGAACGGGCGGCCGACGGTGAAGCTGAGCGACAACCCGAACAAGGCCCTCGGACCGGCCGAGCTGGTCGAGCGCTACCGCCGCGTGTTCGGCACCGAGGCCGGCGAGCCGCAGCCCGTCGTCGTGTGACGCCCGCGGGCGCGTCGCTCGCAGCAGGACTCAGCGGTTCTCGGCGAGTTCGCGTTCGAGGCTGGCACGGCGGTCGGCGCCGATGCCGATGCCGGCGGGGCTCACACCGCTCGGGGTCTCGCCCGCCTGGCACTTCCGGTACAGCAGCACCAGCGCGTCCTCGTAGTTCCCGACCAGGCAGAACTGGTCCGCCACCACCTGGTTCGGCGCGTCGCTGCCGAACTCGCTCGACGCGTTCGGCTCGTACCAGCCGGTCCAGAAGTTGGTGAGCAGCACCCAGTCGGCCGACGCCACGTCGTCCGCGAGGCTCGAGCCCTCGTCGTCGGCCAGGCCCGGATCCATCTCGATGAAGTACGTCGCCGGGGTGAGCTCGGGGAACATGAAGTAGAAGACGACGTCGCTGTAGATCGTGCGGCTCAGGTCGGCCGGCCCGACGAGCAGCCGCTCGCCCGGCGTGGACGAGCGATCGAGCTCGTCGATCGCCGCCTGGCTGGCGCGCTGCAGCGGCTCGTTGCCGAACCAGAAGCGACGATCGTCGCGGCTCACCTCGTAGCCGCCCACCTTCTGACCGATGCCGATCCGGGTGTACAGCAGGTACGACCGGTACGTGTAGAAGGGCATCACCACGAGCATCACGGCAGCGACGGCGGCGCCGACGAGCACGTCGCGGCGCACACCGGTGAGGCGGGGGCGCACCACCGCCGCCAGCTCGACCAGCAGGGCCGGCACCAGCGCGAACGACACGCACGACCCCCACGCCAGGTGGGTGCTGTCGGGACGCTGCATCGCCTGCGGCAAGAGGCCGAGACCGAGCAGACCCCCGCACAGCAACGCCAACCGCCGGGGGCTGTCGCCGCGGCGACGCAGCCACACCGCGGCCACCACCACGCCGATCGCGGTGACGACCACCATCCAGAACCACAGCCACAGCTGGTGGTTGGCGGCCAGGTGCGGCACCTTCCACCACGGGGCGTCGGCGGGTCCCTCGACCACCGCCTGCAACGCACCGTCGACCTTCCCGAAGCTCGGTGGACGCGGCAGCTCACGTCCCGGACGCAACTCCTTCACCGGTTCGGTGACCATGCCCCGGAACGACCGCGAGATGCCGGCGACCGCGAGGTGGATCCACATCGGCACGAGCCCGACCACGGCACCGAGGAACCACCGACCGATCGGCCGGACCCCGTCGGTCCGGCTCGTGCGCCACCACACGAACGCGTGGGTGATCCCGAGGGCGAGGACCAGATCGGGTCGGAAGCTGAGCGCGAACCCGGCCAGTGCGCCGGTGGCGAGCAGCGCGAGGGTGCGGTCCCGTCCCGACGTGTGCATCGCTCGCACCGCGAACACCACGCTCCAGATCGCGAGCGCCACCGCCCCTTCCCAGGCGAGCGCCGACAGGCCGATCGGGGTGAGCACCAGCAGCGTGACGGTGATCGCCGAGATCGTCGCCACCGCATGACCCCACACACGCGTGAGCGCGTAGATGCCGAAGACGATCCCCAGGTGCTGCAGCAGGCCGAAGCCACGCTGCGCTTCCAGGGTGTAGCCGAACACCTGGTACCAGCCCATCAGCACGTGCAGCGAACCCGGTCCGTACAGGTGGAGGAAGTCGACGTTGGGCACGTCGCCGGCGAGCATCCGCTTCGGGAAGACGAGCATGAAGCCCTCTTCCATCGAGCTGCCGGTGCCGCGGTACAGGCCACGCAGCGGCACGAGGACGACCGCCATGATCGCCACGAACGACAGCCACGCCGCTCGCGACGGACGCCGCCAGAGCCGCCCGCCCAGCACGTACGGCAGGTCGCCGGGCACGCCGTCGGGCACCTCGGCGGGGAGGGGAGTGGGGTCGTCGAGAGGTGGGGTCACGTGCTCGTCCGCTGCTGGCACGGTGCGACACTAGTGACCAGGGGTAGCCTCGCACCCGCATGTCGGACGGCCCCACCACGTCTCCTGCCCACGGGCGCGCGCCCGAGCTCGACGAGATCGACCGGCTCGCCGCCGAGATGATCGGGCGCGGCGTGCGGCGGGTGCACACCATGGCGTGGCGCGACCTCGACGACCCCGACGCCGGTGGCAGCGAGGTGCACGCCGACGAGTTCATGCGGCGCTGGGCCGCCGCCGGGCTCGATGTCACGCACCGCACCAGCGCGGCGGTCGGCCAGCCGGCCGAGTCGGTCCGCAACGGCTATCGCGTCATCCGGCGCGGCAGCCGCTACACCGTGTTCCCGCGCACGATCGTCAGCGAGCTCACCCGGCGGATGGGTCCGTACGACGCGCTGGTCGAGATCTGGAACGGCGTCCCGTGGTTCTCGCCCGTGTGGTGCCGCGCGCCGCGCATCACGTTCCTTCACCATGTGCACGGGCCGATGTGGGGCCAGATGTTGCCGGGTCCGCTCGCCGGTTTCGGCCGCGCGCTCGAGGCGCGCATCGCCCCGCCGTTCTACCGGCGCACGCAGATGGTCACGCCCAGCGAGGCCACCCGCGACGAGCTGCTCGAGCTCGGGTTCCATCCCGACCGCGTGCTCGCCGTGAACAACGGCGTGAGCGAGGCGTTCCACACCGCCGCCGATCCGGTCGCCGCACGCTCGCCCGAGCCGCTGGTGGTGGCCGTCGGCCGGCTCGCACCGGTGAAGCGGTTCGACGAGCTCATCCGCGCCGCCGTGGTCGCGAAGCGCGACGTGCCGGCGCTGCGGCTCGAGATCGTCGGCAGCGGCCCGATGGCGGCCGAGCTCGAGGCGCTCGTCGCCTCGGAGGACGCGACCGGGTGGATCTCGTTCGCCGGCCAGGTGCCGCACGCCGAACTGGTCGAGCACTACCAGCGCGCCTGGCTGGTGGCGAGCGCATCGCTGGCCGAGGGTTGGGGGCTCACCCTCACCGAGGCGGCCGCGTGCGGCACGCCCACGGTGGCCACCGACATCCGCGGCCATCGCAGCAGCGTCGTCGACGGCGTCACCGGTGTGCTCGCGCCGCTCGACCGTCTCGGGGCCGAACTCGCCCGCGTGCTGAACGACCACGAGCTGCGCGGCCGCCTGGCCGACGCCGCACTGGCACGGGCCCGCACGCTCACGTGGGACGCGTCGGCGCTCGGCGTGCTGCGCGCTCTGCACGCCCAGGTGATGGCTCGCTGAGCCGGACCCCGACCGGTTCTGGTCGCGAATCCTCTCGATTTCCGAGACGATTCGCGACCAGAACGGACGAGGTGGTCAGCCGGGGAGGTGCTGCATCGCCCACTTCACCGCACGCAACGCGCCCTGCTTCGCGGTGGTGCGATGGTGCGACGCTCCCGCCTGCTCGGTGATCGCCCGGTTCGCGACGAACCAGTCGTAGCTCGCCGCGAACATCTCCTCGTTCGAGAACTTCGGCTGCCACCCGAGCGCGTCGCGGGCGTGGTCGATGTCGAACCACAGCGACTTCGAGTACATGATCCAGTGGTAGGGCGCGAAGGGCGCCAGGTGCAGACCGGCCGCCGCCCGCATCGCGAGCGACGTGGCACGAGCCGGCAGCGACCGCACCTTCGAACCGGTGCCGGCGTAGGCGCACAGCGACTCGAGCGACTCGCGCATGGTGCCGAAACGGTCGGTGCCGGCGTTCACGATCATCGGACCGCTGTGCTGCGATGCGAGCAGACACACGTCGGCCAGGTCGTCGGCGTGCACGAACTGGTACCGGTTCGACCCGTCGCCGAGCACTACCACGTCCGCCCCGTCGGCGATCCAGTCGAACAGGATGCCGAAGATGCCGAGCCGGCCGTGACCGAGGATGGTGCGCGGCCGCACGATGCTGACGTCGAGCCCCTTGGCCGCGGCGTCGAGGCACGCCCACTCGGCAGCGAGCTTCGCGTGACCGTAGGCCTCGACCGGTGACGGCACCGTGGTGGGCAGCACCGGGTTGCTGGCCGGGATGCCGAACACCGCGCTCGACGACGTGTGCACCACCTTGCCGACCCCGGCTCGCGCCGCCTCGTCGAGCAGCAGCCTGGTGCCGTCGACGTTGACGGTGCGCAGCAGGTGGTGGTCCTTCGCGAGCGGCACCTGCGCCACGTTGTTGAACACCACGTCGACACCGTCGAGCGCCGCGGCCACCGTGGCCGCGTCGCGGATGTCGCCGAGGACGATCTCGACGTCGGCCGGGCGGTCGTCGGCGTCGTTCAGGTCGAGGATCCGCACCTGGTGGCCCGCGGCCTGCAACCGCTGCACCAACAGCGACCCGAAGTAGCCCGAACCGCCCGTGACGAGCGAACGGGTCACAGCTCGAGCCCCTGGTCCTTGCACCAGCGGATGCTGCGCCGCATGCCCTCGTACAGATCGACCTGCGGGTCGTAGCCGAGCACCTCTCGCGACGCGCTGATGTCGCACGCGATGGTCTTGTCCATCTCGCCGAGCACGTGCAGCTGCTGCTGGTAGCGGCCGGTGCGCTGGATGAGCTTGTCGGCGGTCTCGGCGACGCGACCCGCGATCGCCGGCAGCTTCATGCCGCCGCCTTTCACCTCGAACCCCTCGTCGGCGAGGGCACGGCCGACCGTGTCGACGATCTCGTTCACCGTGTACGGCCGGGCGTCGGCGATCCACCAGCCCTTGCCGCGTGCGGCCGGCGTGAGCTCGGCGGCCAGGATGCCGTCGACCAGGTTGTCGACGTACACCATCGAGCGGCGCTGCTCGCCGCTGCCGATGATCGGGAACTTGCCCTGCCGCACCATCTTGAAGAACGTGGTCTGGCGGGGCGGCTGGTACGGCCCGTAGAACCACGGCGGACGCACCACGGCGGCGTCGAGCCCTGCGTCGACGGCGGCGAACACCGCCTGCTCGGCGAGCATCTTCGACCGGCCGTAGCCGTAGTACGGGTGGTACGGCTCGTCCTGGCGGAACACGTCGGTGGGGTGCGGGTTGCAGCCGAACGGGCTGTTCGACGACACGTGCACCAGGCGGCGGACCCCTGCTGCGGTCGCGGCCGCCACCACGTGCTCGGTGCCGCGCTGGTTGACGTGGAAGAAGTCGGCCACCTTCGACGGGTGGATCACGCCGGCGGTGTGGACGACGTCGACGTCGATCCCCGAGGGCAGCCCGGCGAACAGCCGGTCGACCACGGCACGATCGCCGATGTCGCCCACCTCGACCGCGATCGCGTCGCCCTGCGGGATCAGCGGCCGGTCGGCCAGGTCGTGCACGAGCACGCGCAGCTGGCTCCGGCCCTCGGCGAGCAGGCGGTGCACGAGCGCGCGGCCGAGCCACCCGGCGGCCCCGGTGACGACGGTGACGGCCGGCGCCGGACGACGTTCGATCACGACAGGGTCCTTCCCGGGGCGAGGGCGCCCACGCGGTGTGTGTCGATGAAGTGCCGGGCGTTGCGGATCGCGAACGCCATCACCGTGGCCTGTGGGTTGACGCCCGGTGCGCTCGGCAGCAGCGAGGCGTCGTTGACGAAGATCCGCTCGCTGCCGAACACCTGGCCGAACGAGTCGGCGCCGCAGCGGCCCCGGTGCTCACCGAGCGGCACCGTCGAGCAGAGGTGCACGGTCATCACGCTCGCCCTGGTGGCGGCGAAACGCTCGGTGAGGGTGGCGAGGTCGGCCCGGCCGCGCACCACCGGTGCACCACGGAACGAGGGGTACACCTCGGTGGCACCCGCCTCGAGCATCAAGAGCGCGAGCCGGGCGAGTCCGCTGCGCAGGAGTTCGCGGTCGCGGTGGGTGAGGCGGTAGGTGACCAGCGGGTCGCGGAAGCCGGGCAGGGCCTGCACCAGACCGCGGCCCTCACTCGTGATCGCCGCGTAGTACACGCTCATGCGTCGCCACTGATCGACCAGCGGGCCGAACGTGGCCCATTCGTCGGTGAGCGCCAGCGCGACGAGGCCGCTGTGGCTCGCGGACCCGCCGAAGCTCAGGTCGGGCGCGAACTCCTTCACCTGGTGCACCGGCACGTCGTCGGGCACGTTGACCTCGTCGGCGAACGCGGCGGTGAGCTTCACCGTGGGGTGCACGGCGAGCGAGCGGCCCACGTGCCGGCGGAACCCCGAGCGCTGCAGCAGCGCAGGCGACTGGATCGCACCACCGCACACGAACACCCACCTCGCCGCCACCAGGCCGCCCGGGCGCGAGCCGGTGCCGTCGCCGTAGGTGAGTTCGGCGTTGACGACCGATCCGAGGGTGGTGAGCCGGTCGACGCGGGCGTCGACCAGCATCCGGGCCCCCGCGGCGAACGCCCGCGGCAGGTAGGTGCGGGTCATGCTCTGGCGCTGACCGGTCACGGCGTCGCCACCGGCGGGGTACCGCATCCAGCGCGGCACCTCGGCGTGGCGCCAGCCGAGCTCGGCCGCGCCGCGGCGGAGGATCTCGCTGGCGGGTGTCGGCTTGCCCGGCACGGTGGTGACGTGGATGGCCTGCTCGACCTCGTCGGCGATGGTGCCGAGCTCGTCGAGGTCGAGTCCGTCGATGCGGAAGTCCCGGCGCCAGCGCTCGACGACGTCGAGCGGCGGGCGGAAGTAGAGCCCGCTGTTGACCTCGGTGCCGCCTCCGGCGCACCGGCCCTCGGTGTAGGCGATCGACGGCAGGCCCAGCGCGACGGTGACGCCGCCGGCGCGGTACTGGCGGTCCATCTGCTCGAGCGAGAACGGGGTGACCTCGCCCTGGTCGACCCAGGGTCCCTCCTCGACCACGAGCACGTCGAAGCCGGCTTCGGCGAGCAGCGCCGCGGTGGTGGCACCGCCGGCCCCCGAGCCGATCACCAGCACGTCGCAGCGCAGGTGGGTCTCGTGCGGGATCACCCCGGTCGGCGGTCGGCCGGCCGAACGGGCGCTCATGCGGCCGCCTCGGCCGGACGGGACGACCCGTCGACCCGGGTGTCCGGCCAGGTCTCGAACACGTAGGCGTACCCGAGGGACCGAACCATCCGCACGTACTCGCCGATCAACGGCAGCGGTGTGCGGGCCAGTACCCGCAACGTGGTGTCGGATCCCGGCAGCCGCAGCAGCCCGTGGAACGCGAGCCCGATCACCGTGACACCGAAGCGCATCACACTGGGCAGCGCGTCGACCCGACGGATCGTGAACGCCACCGCGGCCGCCCGACGGTCGCCGGGGAGCGACGGGAAGTCGAGCGCGAGGAGTCGATCGGCGAACGGGCCGACGAACGGGGCAGACGGAACCGGTCGCATGGGCAGGTCCGAGCGTAGCGCCGGGGGAGGGGGCGTCCCCGGCTCCCTCCGGGCCGATCGCTACGATGTCGGCCCGTGCGTGCCGTCGTGGTCGTCCCCACCTACAACGAGAAGGAGAACATCCAGCTCTTCCTCGCCGCGGTGCGCGAGGCCGTCCCCGCGGCCGACGTGCTGGTCGTCGACGACAACAGCCCCGACGGCACCGGCGCGCTCGCCGAGCAGTCCGCCGCCGAACTCGGCCAGGTCAAGGTGCTGCACCGACCCGGCAAGCAGGGGCTCGGCAGCGCGTACCGTCACGGCTTCGACGTGGCGCTGGCCGAGGGCTACGACGTGATCGTGTCGATGGACGTCGACTTCTCGCACGATCCGACCGTGATCCCGTCGCTGCTCGCCGCGATCGACGGCGGGGCCGACGCCGTGATCGGGTCGCGCTACGTGCCGGGCGGAGCCACCGCCGACTGGCCGCTGCACCGCCGGCTGCTGTCGAGGTGGGGCAACCGGTACACGGGCGTGGTGCTCGGCCTCGGGGTGCGCGACGCCACCTCCGGGTTCCGTGCCTATCGCGCCGGGGCACTGCGCGACATCGACCCGTCGTCCACCGCGGCCGAGGGGTACGCGTTCCTCACCGAACTGGTCCGCCGGCTCGTCGTCAAGGGTCACCCGGTCGGCGAGGTCCCGATCGTGTTCCGCGACCGCGAGCGCGGCACCTCGAAGATGTCCTCGCGGATCATCGTGGAATCGATGCTGCTCGTCACCCGCTGGGGTGTCGCCGACATCGTGCACCGCCGCCGACCGTCGCGCGGGCGATGACGTCGATCGCCCGGCGCCTCCGGGCCTGGCCGCCCCATCGGGTGCAGCTGACCCTGTGGGGGCTGTTGGCCGTGCCGTTCGTGATCGCCGCGGTGCGCCTGGTCGGTCGCCACTACCACCCGGTCCTCGACCTCGCGATGACCGAGTTCCGGGTCCGCGACGTGGGCGGCGGCGACACCCCGCTGATCGGGTTGCCGGGCCGCATCGGCGTGTTCCCCGACCAGGGCAGCCACCCCGGACCGCTCAGCTTCTACCTGCTCGCACCCACCTACCGGCTGGCCGGCTCGTCCGCCTGGGGTCTGCTCGCCGGGATGATCGTGCTGAACCTCGTGGCCGTCGGACTGGCGCTGTGGCTCGCCCGGCGCCGGGGCGGCACGCCGCTCGCGGCGGCGATCGCGGGCGTGCTCGTGCTCGTGGTGCGCGGCTACGGCTTCGACGTCGTCACCCAGCCGTGGAACCCGTACCTGCCGCTGCTGTTCTGGCTGGTGGTGCTGCTCGCCGTGTGGGGCGTGCTCGACGGCGACCGGCGGATGGTGATCGTCGTCGCCGCGGTGGGTTCGCTGTGTGCGCAGACCCACCTGCCGTACCTCGGCCTCGTGCTCGGCATGGCGGCGATGTGCGTCGTCGTGCTGGTGTGGGAGGCGTTCCGGCACCCTGTCGAGCGCAACGAGGTCGCC